>Ga0190284_1000186_pt1 | contig 45228 bp, 43 predicted proteins | sample 48691812_MG_FD_161668 | JGI IMG/M metagenome (GOLD analysis project Ga0190284, IMG submission 161668) | Hydrothermal vent microbial mat bacterial communities from Southern Trench, Guaymas Basin, Mexico - 4869-18-1-2_MG | ecosystem: Environmental > Aquatic > Marine > Hydrothermal vents >...
CTATTTCTCAGAGCCTGTCAATAGGGCAGGAAAAACGTCCGCGATATCGCGCGACTGGAAATCATGAAAATTCCGAACAAGACTATCAGACTCCCAAACTGGGGGGATCGCGGTGAACCATTACATGATAATGACAAACAACCAGAGAATTTTCTTCAGCACGAGTGTCTCTCCTTTTTGGGGTTGATCGGCCAAAGACCCGGGTTCGCAGGTCTTGGTCGATAGTCGCAAGAGATCGGAGCGGAGATCAGGAACGCGAGGACAAATGCCACGCCGCGTTGAAAAATCGGACAATTGCAGACCATATTATGCCGGTTCGGCCAAGTCAACGGAATTGGACCATCTCCCGTAACTATTCAGTTTCGGGGGGGCGCCGGCAGGATGTCATTGCGAGCGCAGCGAAGCAATCTCCTTCTCGCCAGGTATGGAGATTGCTTCGTCGTTTCACTCCTCGCAATGACATGATCGACGAAAATATCTGCCCCGTGAAACTGAATGATTACCATCTCCCCCTTCGAGCATCACCCATCGCAGGCCCCGAGATTTTACTTGTTAAGTGGCGAATCCGTATGAGATCATTCGAGGGATTTTGGCAGCCCCGGTCCCAAACTGATTCAACAGGGCCCTTTCCGTGAAGTTTGGCCGGATCTGCAAGGAGGACACACATGAGGCGAACACTGATTCTCGTATTTGTTCTGTTTTGGGCTGTGGCAGCCTATAACGCGCCATATGCCGAATCAGGAACGGATGTTGTCTACCAGACCTCTACCTTGGCCGCGTTGAAACACGGTTTGTACGACGGGGAAACCACCTTTGGGGATTTGAGAAAGTACGGGGATTTCGGTCTCGGCACCTTCAACGCGCTGGACGGAGAGATGATCGCATTGGACGGTCGATTCTATCAGATTAAGGTGGATGGAAAGGTTTATCCCGTGCCTGACTCCGCCAAGACGCCTTTTGCGGTAGTCTGTTTCTTCAAAGCGGACAAGAAACTCCTGTTGGGGGGAACAAAGGACCTGGCAACACTCAAGGAAGGTCTGGATCGCCTACTTCCCTCAAGGGACATCATATGGGCCATCCGCATCAAGGGAATCCTCAAACACGCCAAGGTCAGAAGCGTGCCTCGACAGCAGAAGCCCTATCCGGGGCTTGGTGCGGTTGTCAAAAATCAGACCGTTTTCAAGTTGAAAAACGTCGCGGGAACCCTGGTCGGCTTCCGGTTCCCTGATTACATGAACGGAGTAAACGTGCCGGGATATCACTTCCACTTTATCACCAGTGACAGGAAAGCAGGTGGACACGTTTTGGACTGTACCGGGAAAAACCTGAGAATAGAATTATCCTCGATTTCCAAATTCCGAATGACGCTTCTTAAGAAACGTGATCAGGTCCGGAGCGCGCCGGACCTACGCATATTGCCCAAACCCGAATTGCAATAATGTTCGCGAAATGGAATTACGAACGCCTATACCCGGCCAGGCGCGTTCCGATTAAAACCGCGATGTAAACCGCGGCCGCGATGAGAATCGTGGTGGCTCCCGCTGGAAGGTCCGGCCCGTAGCTTAGCGCAAGCCCCATCGTGGTGAACACAGCGCACAACAGCGCGGACAGTCCCATCATTTCCCAAAGATTTCTCGCAAAATTACCCGCCACCGCGGTGGGCAAGGTCAACAGGGCAATTGCCATGATGATCCCCACTACTCTTACCAGCACAACAACGGTCAACGCGGTAAGACAAAGGAGTAAGAGATAGAAACCTTGCACTCTCAGCCCGCGCAAGGTTGCGAATTCCTCATCGAAACATACCGCCAGAAACTGGTTGTAGAAGATCAGGGTTGTGAACAGAACCACGAGGTCAAGTCCCACCAGCAGCCACAAATCAGCAGTTGAAACCATCAGGATATTGCCGAAGAGGTAGTTCATGAGATCTTCGTTGTATCCTGGAGTCCGTGATATGAAAAGAATACCCACGGCCATCCCTACAGCCCAAAGAGCGCCGATGGTCGTGTCTTCTCGTTCCTTGATGCGGAGGCTCACCAGCCCGATTATTAGCGCTGCCAAAAGAGCCGCTGCAACTGCGCCGTACATCGGATCCAGCCAGTGCCAAAGGTACACCTTCTTGAAGTAGAGTGCGGCTCCCATTCCTCCCAGGACGGAGTGGGAGATTCCGCCTGCCATGTAGGTAATCCGACGGACGACCACGTACGCGCCTATGATTCCACAGGCCAGGCTCGCGAGAATACCGGTGAGCAGAGCGTATTGAAGGAACGAGTGTTGCTGCAAATCAAGCAGGAATTGAGACATCAGTGGAATTTCCCTCAACAGCCGCCGTGGTCGTGGCGCACCATTCTCATGGGCGCTCCGTAGATCTCATTGATAATCTCACCTGTGATTTCGGAGGTGGGATGCGCCAGAACCTTCCGCTTTACGCAGACCACCTTCCGGACATAGCGGCTGACGAATCCGAGATCATGGGAAACCATCAAGATTGTCAAATCCCGATTCAGCTCGCTCAGAAGCTCGTAAAGCTCTCCCTCCATGACAAGATCGAGGTTTGAGGTGGGCTCGTCCAGGAGCAGCATATCAGGTTGACAAGCCAATGCTCGCGCAATCAGGGCGCGCTGACGCTGCCCTCCTGACAGGTTTGAAAACGGTTCTCTCAGTTTGTCGCTCAGAGCGACACTCTCCAATGCTTTGCGGGCCTCGTGCTTGTCCCTTCCCGAATACGGGCCGAAGGATCGGCCCCGGCCCAATCGGCCCATCAACACAACATCCATGACCCCGACCGGGAATTGGGGGTCCAGGTGAGCATGTTGGGGCAGGTACCCAATGCGTGGGCGCGCCTTCTCCGGTGTCAAGCCGAATACGCGCACAGTTCCCGCGGTAGGTCGCAGAAGACCCAGGACAAGTTTCAGTAGAGTGGTCTTGCCTCCGCCATTGGGTCCGACTATGGACACAAAGTCAAGGCGATCAATGGTGAGGTCTACGTCCTCCAACACGAGATGTCCATCATAGCCATGCGATAGTTCTTCAATGACTACAGCCGGCGCGTCGCTCATGTTGTCCTCTATCATTTCGTGTTTCCATTCCCGGACTTCGTTGTGCCTTTCAATGCATAGTTGGGTTGAAGCTCTCTCTCCCTGAGGATCCCCCTACTGTGCAACCCGGCCGCGGCCTTCAGCGCCTCGGACAGGTGGGCTGCCGATCTTGAGACAGATGTTACTATGTATTGAGCGGGAGTCAAGACCGCCGACCCGCTGGATGCAACTCTTCACTTGCAAGGCGCGGACACACAGAGGCCGCCCCCGGCTCGAACAGGGGTCTGCCCTACGTCCGGGCCCAGGTCCGTGCCGGGGCAGGATGTAGGGGTGCACCTTCTCATCAAGCATGTCATTGCGAGGAGTGAAACGACGAAGCAATCCCCATATTCAGCGCGAGCGAGATTGCTTCCTCCGGTTCAAGCCCGGAGTCGCAATGACATCTTGCGAGAGTTCCCCGAATGACTGAATGGTTACACCATCGGGGTAACCATTCAGTCATTCGGGGGGTGGCGGGAACGACCACGTTCTCAAGCCTAACGAATGGGAAGAGGGCGCACACACAGGTGCGCGCCGTACACTCTGCCCCACGACGGGTCTGGGCCCAGACGTAGGGGCAGACCTATGTGTCTGCCCTCCTCCCCGAAAGTGAATGGCTACCCGTCGGTGCCAAATTTGCTTGACAGAAAAGCCTTTAAGTTATATAGGTTACATCGCCTTATTAAAGTGATCTCGAACAACAGATCGCCGCGGCCGGTGTTCCAATGAAAAGAATTCTCCTGATTTCGTGGCTCACGATGATGTGCTTCCTGCTACTGGGAAATGCCTATTGCTGGAACGTTCCCGCGTACCTGCGGGTTGATACCGGGGCCAGGATGTGGTTCTCTTCGATTGAGGGGGACCTGATCCAGAGCGACCGGACCAAGCTGGGACTCACCGACAATCTAGGGTTGAAACCGGAGGCGTTGGCCTGGGAGTTTCTTGGAAGCGCCAGGTTTGACAACATTCATGTGGTTCGCTTGAAGGCCGAGACTACCACGGTCTACGGTCAGTCGCCAAACGGCTCTTCGCTGAAGACTTGGAATTTCGAGATGGGTTACGATCTGGATTTCTACATGACGCCTCAGATACTCTTCGGTTCCAATTCAAAGCTTTGCGTGGTCAGGTTGGACACACAGGTGAAGGACGTGACTGTCGGCGCGGAGACTTACAACTACAGTGAGAACAAGACGCGCACCGCTCCTTCAATGGGATTTCACGGAACATTTTACCCGATACTCGACGGCGTCTCGCTCAGGCCGAGCGTATCGGGTCGGGTAGACTGGTGGAATCACGACAGTCTTGAAGTCTGGGACTGGGAAGTCAGGACAGGCGTGGACATCCCCATCAATGCTCTTTGGATTTGGAGCGTACACGGTGGATATCAGTTCCGGCGCCTGAGATTGAAACGTGACATGGACACTGTAGACATGAACCGGACGGGCTTCTTTCTGGAGACCTCGCTCCTGTTCTAGAAAACCTCGCGATAAACGCCGGCACTCCCCGAAATACGACGAAATATCAAAATAGGGCTAACCGGCAAGTTCCCGTTCCACTGCCTCCACAATCTTTGTCAGGATTTCACCGGCGCTTCCCACGATCAGGATGTCCGCAACCTGTTGGTGTAAAGCGGATGGTTCCCTGTTGACCTCAATTACGGTAGCCGGCGGGCGCTTGAGCTTGACATTCAGGGGAATCTGGGCTGCCGGGAAGACCTGCAAAGAAGAACCCACCACGAGCAGCACATCGCACCTGTCTGACTGGGTCTGGGAAACCGCAAGAGCGTCTGTGGGAATGGCTTCCCCGAAGAAAACAGCGTCCGGCTTTACCAGTCCGCCACATTTCGCGCATCGAGGGGGCTCTTGTTCGTTCTCGTTGAGTCTCGCTTCCACTTCCTCGATGGGTTCCGTTTCACGGCACTTCATGCAGGCCGCCCTGAGGAGATTGCCGTGAAACTCCACTACCTCGTTGGAACCCGCCTTCTGGTGCAAATTGTCCACGTTCTGAGTGATAATGCATTTGAGGATGCCCGATTTCTCCATTCGAGCCAGCGCACCATGACCGGAGTTTGGCGATGCAGAACCCAGGTCAAAGTCACCAGATGCCTTCATCTCCCTATGGATTCGCCAGAAACGGGCCGGGTTCTGGAGGAAACGGTCTATGGTGAACTCTCCCGGATCAACGCGTTCCCAGAGTCCGCCCGGGCTTCGAAAATCGGGGATGCCCGACTCGGTGCTTATTCCGGCACCGGTCAACGCCACGGCGTTCTTGGAATTGACCAGGCTCTCTGCAGCTTTCTCTATTTGATCTTCCATGACTTCTCCTTGTATGACCTGATATTATATGCGGCCATGCCCACGAAGCAACCGGTTTTTCCAGACCTGAGTATGAAATAGCAATGCGCGTTCAAATATGTGACGTATGGTCAAGCGAGACCCTTCAGTTTAGCGGGGCTGATCCGCTCTTCGCGTGTGTCATTGCGAGGAGTGAAACGACGAAGCAATCCCCATATTTAGCGCGCAGAGGATTGCTTCCTCCGGTTCAAGCCCGGAGTCGCAATGACATCCTGCTAGTGCTCCCGAATGACTGAACGCTTCCTTCCTACGCTCCTTTGCCCTTGACAGGAGTGGCGTATCGCGACTATTTTTGTTTGCATGGACATGGTCCGGATGTTTTGAATCTTTTGCACCCTAATTCGCATCATATATGAACAGTGAACGCACCGAAGACAGCAGGATCATCACCGAAGTGCTCGGCGGTAATTTCGACGCGTTTGAGCAATTGGTGGAGAAGTATCAGGGCAGAATCTTTAGACATTTGAGAAAAATGGTCTGGGACAACCAACAGGTAGAGGATTTGCTGCAAGAGACTTTCCTGAACGCTTACAAGGGCTTGAAAGGTTTCTCAGGAGCGTCTTCGTTTTCAACGTGGCTGTTCCGAATCGCTACGAACAACGCCCTGATGTTCCTGAGGAAAAAAAGACCTCAAAGCGTGGAGTACGACGATGAGATGAGAACCGGCGAGGAAACCCCGTACGCGCCGGCGTCCCCTGAATACCTTGCGACTCCGCAATCCATTCTGTTATCCCGAGAAGGACGCAGAAAAATTGAGGAGGCGATCGACGAACTACCGGTCTTGTATAGGATGACGATAGTACTGAGGGACGTGGAGGGATTTTCTCTCAAGGAACTTGCGGAGATTATGGATTGCTCGGTGGGCGCGGTGAAATCTCGTCTGCACAGGGCGCGCAACGCTGTGCGAGAGTCCTTGATCTCCTACTATGCGGATAGATTGACACCGGCAGATGAAAAGATGGGCCAAAGAGTATGAACGTATGCCAGCATTTCTGTGACCAACTGTCCGATTATCTGGACGGCGAAACCAGGGACGACGAGTGCAGACTCATTGAGGAGCACCTGAAAGAGTGCCCCCCCTGCGAAGAGATCTTCCGATCCTTGCAGAAAACGGTCGTCATTTGCGGAAAGGGAGTCTCGGATGAGATTCCTGACTCTGTCAGGCAAAGACTGAGAGCGTTTCTCAGGGAACACTGCGGTAAAGACTAGACCGGGGGACTAAGCTCAAGATAAAGGAGAGGAGCAAACTATGGCGGAAAACGAAAACCTCCACGTCGTAAGCGACGCGGATTTTGAAAAGGAGATTCTTCAGGCGGACAAGCCGGCTCTTGTGGATTTCTGGGCCGCATGGTGCGGGCCGTGCCGCACTGTTGGACCCGTGGTGGCCGAACTGGCCGATGAGTACGCGGGAAAAGTGAAAGTAGCCAAACTGGATGTAGACCAGAACAAGGAGACCGCTGCTAAATACGGTATCAGAAGCATCCCGACGTTGTTGCTGTTCAAGGACGGTCAGGTCGTTGACCAGCTTGTGGGCGCTCATCCAAAGACTTCCATCCAGGCATTCTTGGAAAAGGTCTAGCGGTATGAAACCGGATTTACTGATTCTGGGCGGAGGCCCCGCGGGTCTGACAGCGGGCATGTACGCGGCGCGGGCGCGAATCCCCGTGTTGCTTATCGAGCGAGGAATATCCGGGGGCCAAATGGCCGCCACGGAGATGGTCGAGAATTACCCCGGTTTCAGCGAACCGATTCTGGGGGCGGATCTTGCCCGAGAGATGGAGGCTCAAGGCCGCAGGTTCGGCCTGGAGATCGCTCAAGAGGATGTCACCCGGGTCCGGTCTTCTGATGGAGGTTTTTCCGTTACCACTGATTCCGGGCGTGAGTATTCCTCGCCGGCCATGATACTGGCGTGCGGTGCTTCGCCGGTGAAGATGGGAATTCCGGGTGAACTGGACATGGCCGGCAAAGGCGTGAGTTACTGCGCGGTTTGTGATGGCCCGTTCTTCCGGGACCTGGAGGTGGCGGTGATCGGCGGCGGAGACTCCGCGGTGGAAGAGGCGGTTTACCTGGCGCGGTTTGCTTCAAAGGTCCACCTCATTCATCGCCGAGACGAGCTGCGCGCTGTGAAGGAGATCCAGGAAAAGGCTTTCAAGGAACCCAAGGTGCAGATTCACTGGAGTCACGTTCCCCTGGAAATCGGCGGTGAACGCGAGGTGGAGTCCCTAAAGGTCAGGTCTGTGAAAGATGGTTCCGAAAAGGATCTGGCGGTCGGTGGGGTCTTCTTCTATGTGGGCCTCTCCCCGAATACCGAAGCGATTGATTGCCCGCTGGAAAAGGATGCCGGAGGCTTCATCGTCACCGATCCTGATATGGCCTGCTCCGTCCAGGGGATGTTTGCCGCAGGCGACATTCGGTCCAAGAGCCTGCGGCAGATTGCGACGGCGGTTGGGGACGGCGCCGGCGCCGCGTACAGCGCCCAACAATATCTGGAAAGCCTCTGACTGAACAGATCAGGGATCACACGATCTCTGGTGTGCCGTCAGAAGCCATATGTCCTGCCGGTCTACTCCGGTGGCGTTCAAGCTCAAAGGGTACGGGGCGTTCTTATTGCCTGGGAATTGAGTTGTACCAGAAGGGCGTTCCCGGGTCGAAATAGTCCTGCTGACCCCACGCCAAGGCACGGCTGCCATAGGTCGGGTCCATTGTGGGTCCGTACTCCGGTTTCCAGAAGGTCAACACTTCCAGGGCCCCGAGAGTCATCCTGCGCAGGCCACTTAGAATTCCGGTGCGAGTGCCCGCTATGAATCCGTTGATCGACCCGGATAGATGCCCGTGGAATCCACCGTCATAAGCCCCGTAGTAAGCCCCTTTGATGGCGCTGTTGGTTACATGAGTGAACAGTTCGTGAGGACCGGACATCATGTTGGTAATCCCTCGGCCCAGTTTCCAGCCGGGGAGGTTGCGGTCGAAGCGCCTCAAATCGTCAAAATCGGTCTCATACGCAAAAGTGCAGCACCCGATTCCCACAACCAGAATGAGGGCAATGGCGGCAGTAAAGACTTGTTTCATTTGGTCCTCCGGGATCAGCGCGGCCGCCCGGGCTTGCAGGGCGGGCGGGAGTCAAAGTATGATTGCCGAAACAACTATCAACGGCGTTGAGCCCAAAATAGGGCTGATTCACGGTCGATCTTAGCACGACGCAGAGAAATTGGCAAGTAAAATACTTATCATTACCGATGACTAGAATAGATATCTCGAACGCACATGACATGCATGAGAGTTCTTGCTTTAGAGTCTGGGGTGATGTATCATAGATTCCAAGATGTTTCTGAAAAAGGATAATGCCAAGGGTCCTGCTATGTTCGATGCCGTCAAGAAATGGGCCCTCGTGGCGCTCATCCTGCTGTCTTTGTCAGCTTGCTCGTGGCGACAGGTATGGAATTGGTTCGACGAAATGGAGTGGGAACGGGACGATGAGGTGATACGGATCGTAGATTTCATCGTCCGATAACGCCGCGTCCGAACCCCGCCACTCTGATTGCAGCCGAACCGGTCAGGTTTCGTGCGCAATGTCCATGGGATGCGCCCGACCGGAGACCGCACTGGAATAGGAGGTTCATATGGCAGACTATGATGTTAACAGGTTTCTCCTTGAGGGAAAATCCACTGAGGAGATCTTGAGAATACTGAGGGAGGAGAGGGACGATTACACGCCGGAAGCATTGACAATACTGGAGGAGATCCTGGAGGTGAGAGGCATAGGACCCGATGGCTCCGATACCGGGAATGAGGGCTCGCAGGCAAGTGGGGCCGCGGGAGGTGTCCCTGTTTCGGGAAGACTCCAAATAATGGAGCCGCGAGACGCGCTGCCCGTGCTCAATGACCTTCTCAATGGAGTCTTGAACGGGAACATAGATCCACAGGCCGGCCAGGTGGCCGCCAACATAGTAATGACGATTCTCCAGGCTCTGGAGAGGGAGTTCATGACCGATTCGGAGCCGGGCGCAGGCGGTGGATGAAGATCCTAGAAGAGACTAATCAACTGGATGTTGATTTCGATAAATCCGGAGGACTTGTACCCGCAATAGCTCAGGATATTGGTACGGGAAAGGTTCTCATGTTGGCGTACATGAACAGGCAGGCCCTGGAGACGACGCTGAAGGAAGGGCGGGCCTGTTACTGGAGTCGTTCCAGGCAGGAGTTGTGGCGCAAGGGCGGCGGCTCCGGAGATGTCCAAATAGTGAAGGAGGTCCTGGTGGATTGCGATCAGGACACGATACTCCTTCTCGTGGAACAGCAGGGTGACGGCGCGTGTCACACGAAGAAATGGAGCTGTTTCTTTCGCCGAATAACCGCTGAAGGGAAGTTGCAGGAAATAGATTGACCAAGGAACCACTCAAACTCGTAATTCCCAAGGGCAGCCTGGAGCAGGCCACTGTAGATCTTTTCGGAAGAGCCGGATGGAACATCAGGATTTCTCCGCGCAGTTATTTCCCCAGCGTGGATGATGATGAACTAATGCTGGCAAGGCTCAGGGCTCAGGAGATATCCCGGTACGTGGAATCAGGCACTTTTGACGCGGGCCTGACGGGCAGGGACTGGATTTTGGAGAACGAGTCCAACGTTAAGGTGATCGATGATTTGGTTTATTCAAAGGCGTCCCGGAATCCGGCACGTTGGGTGCTGGCAGTGGACGGGGAATCGAACTACCACGCGCCTGAAGACTTGGCCGGTTGTCGGATAGCCACGGAGCTGGTCGGTTTCACCAAGAAATTCTTTGCCGAACGAGCCATTGAGGTGGATGTGGAGTTCTCCTGGGGAAGCACTGAGGCCAAGGTCAGGGAAGGGGTCGTGGACGCGATCGTGGACGTTACGGAAACCGGAAACACACTTCGGGCAAACGGTCTACGCATTATTCACTCCCTGCTCACAACCAACACTCAGCTCATCGCAAATCACGAGGCCTATGCCGATCCTTTCAAGAGAGAGAAGATCGAGCAGATACACCTTCTGCTCCAGGCCGCTCTGGAAGCCCGCAAGATGGTGGGCCTGAAAATGAATGTCTCGGAACGGAACCTGGACGCGGTGGTCAGGCTTTTGCCGTCTCTCGATGCCCCCACAGTTTCGGGACTCTACAAATCAGATTCGTTTGCCGTGGAATCGGTGATCTCGGAAGATGTAGTCCGTTCGCTCATCCCCAAGCTTCTCAAGGCCGGCGCCAGGGGAATCATTGAATTCGACCTCAACAAAGTGATTTGATAGAGCAGTTGCCAAAAGTAATTTCGGAATGACTGCCGGGTGTACAGCGGAACGCGGGACTGGCTTGTCCAGCAGTGCGACGGCGCCCATTTTCTGACATTTGAGTCGCATTGTGATAAGATTTTGAGTAGTCCTCGAAGGAGGTGAAAATCCATGTCCGAAGTAACGACCCCGATCGGAGTGGATAGCTCTTTGCCCGAAGCCGTGAACCGTATGCTCATGGCGGGAGAGCGCGTCAGGATCACGCGGGATGGGACGGAGATCGCCGGACTGATACCCATTGAAGACCTTGAATTCCTTGAGGACATCGAAGATAGGCTCGACCTTTTGGAGGTCCTGGAGGCTGTTCAAGAGGCGGCGGAGGAAGGCGGCGTGATCCCGTGGGAAGTATTTGAGAAGGAGCTTAAACCCTAGATCTTGTGGCTCACCGGATATTCATCTTGCCGAAAGCGCAGCGTCAGATTAAGAGGCTTCCCGAGCCAATCAGAAGTCGCGTCGCGGAAACCATAAAAGGCTTGGGTGAGAATCCTCGGTCTCAAGGGGTAGAGAAGCTTCATCACGCGGACCAGCTTTATCGCATTCGGGTTGGAGATTACCGAATTCTATACGCGATAGAAGACCGAGCGCTTGTGGTGCTGGTGGTGACGGTGGGCCATAGACGGGAGGTCTACCGGGAAAAGTTGACGAACCCCTACGTTCGGCGGGCCATTGCCGAGACCATTTCTGACATGGATGAAGAATAAGACTCAGTAGGGGCCGGCGCGGTGATACCGTGCTTCAAACAAAAGGAACCAGACATCAAGTTGACCAAATCGCCCTGCGCGGAGCAGCTACCGAGAAAAGGTTCCCCCGGATTACTCTCCCCAAACGCATCCGTATCACACTCAAGATTTTGCGGCCGATTCTACGGCTCGGGCGATCATTTCCAGGGCCTTGAGCGCTTCCAGGGCTCGTTCTCCGCTCACGATAGGCCTGCTGTTATTCCGAACCGCATTGAAGAAGTCTCCCAGTTCCTTGCCAAGGGGTTCCTCGTCGAGAACCGGGAGTTCCCGCGTTGTGACCTCTCCCATGAAACACACTCCGTTGTCCATTTGCGGGAGCGTTTCTGCTGAGTGAACCGTCAGTGAACCCGTAAGCGTGTTCGCTTCCAGATGATGCCGGGGGGTGGCCACGGAGATGGTGCGTTCCTTTCTGGGCGAGCACTTGGAAGCGCACAGCACCGCGGTGGCGCGGTTTTGGAAATCCATGCGAGCGTACACCACATCGTTCTGAGAAGAAAAAACAGGTCGCGCTGTGGCTGATACTTCTCTTATAGGAGAATTGGCGATCTCCAGGGCAAGATCGATATCGTGAATGAGCAGATCGTAGAGCACATCCACATCAAGGCATCGGGAGCCGTCAAAGGGCGCCAACCTCCTGGTATCTATGGAGACTATCTCTTCCGGATTCTGCCTGAGAAACTCCATGAGCGCGTCAACCGCGGGGTTGTACCGCTCCACATGGCCCACCATCAGGACCACCCCGCCGCTCCGGGCCGCTTCCACGAGCCGTTCAGCCCCCTCGACGTTGTGAGCCAGAGGTTTCTCCATGAGCACGTGAATTCCTCGCTTCAGGCATTTCTCGCCTATTTCCACGTGTGTAGACGTGGGCGCGGCCACGCAGACCGCGTCCGAACCGTCCAACAGATCCTCAATGGTCTGAAAACTTGAGCACCCGTACAGAGAACAAAATTCCGTGGCCCTCGCTGTATCAGGCTCGTACAGCCCCGCAAGTGTTACCCCGTCGGTCTGGGAAACGATCCTCACGTGGTGGCGCCCCATTGTCCCGACACCGATTACTCCAACCCTCAGATTGTCTTGATCTCTTTTCATAGACAGGGAAGATACACGGCTACGCGTGGTTCGTCAAAAGGTAAGAGCAGCTCGCTTTCCGAAATAGGGAAATCTTGTCTCGGGCGGCCCACGGCCCGCGGAAATGGCGGCACAAGGGCTTCAACTCCCGCGGAATGTCCCACCGCGCTCATTGTGCCTCATGTGCCTCGGCCGGCTTTGAAGCGGGCCAATAACGCGACAGATAGTAGGATGGGGTGAGTGAAGCGAACCCCATAGATCGCGGCATTATCCGGGTGAGGTGTGGCGTGAAAGCCTCGACCGATGGGATTCCCTCCGGTCATCCCATCCTACGTGCTCGCTAGAGCGGGAAAGCCAAAGAAAGGGGAGAACTGCACGATCCTCTCTATCAGGAGGGTCCCCTTTGAAAAAGCGGAGCAATAGTCTATCATGGATGGATATCTATAGCCGTGTTCTGTCGGCTTCCATGTGAAGCGCTTTTTCGCAATCCATTCAACCCCGGGAGGTCAGCCTTGCCGGAGATACTCACAATCGAGAATCTCGGACCCATTCGCAGATTGGAAATTGAACTGAGAAGACTTACCGTCCTAATCGGTGAACAGGCTTCCGGAAAGTCATTGGTTGCCCACCTCTTCTATTTTTTTCAAGGCCTTCCCAAGCACCTGGCGCGAATCTACACCCCTGATCTCGTTGAACGTGACGGCTGGCAGGCTGAAGCCTTGACCAGAATCCTGGATGATCTGATGGGTGTGCCCTTCCGAATATTCGCCAACGGAATAGCGACGTTACGTTGGAGAATGACGGACGAACAAGGTCGGGAAATGTTCGCATTTTCAGTTGATATTGACAACAATGGTAATACTGTCCGGCCTTCAGAAAACCTGGCCCAGATGATGGCTATGTTGGCGAAGGACTGGTCCGAGGCCCCCGATATACTGGGTCAAATGAGAGAGCTTGAACAGTTTTTCATCCCCACAGACCGTGGGATGTTCAGTCGCTTCTCAGAGTGGGAACCGAGTGTTCTGTATTCCTCCTATCTTCCGGAGCCCCTTCGGCGGTTCGCGGACACGCTTCAATCGGCCGTGAAATTGTATTCTGCTGTGAAATCCCTGGGATTGGAGACATCTGATGGAGACAAGTCGGACCCTCCAAGCGGTAAGGATTTCCGTTTCCTGCAGTCATGTCAGAAGAAAGCCCTTGCGGGCGAGCCTTTCATCCCTGCAGATGGACCGCTAAAGTGGCAGTGGCAAGTCGAGTCTCCCGACGGCCCCAAAACACTGCCTATCGAGGCGACCAGCTCGGGTCAGATGCAGGCCTGGCCCTTTTTTGCGATCGCGTGTACTTATGGGCTCGCGGGCGATTTGACTTTCTATTTTGAGGAACCGGAAAGCCATCTTCACCCCCGGGCACAAGCCGAGATCACAAAGGCAATTGTCTATCTCGTGAACAAAGGCAGCGCGTTTCTGATCACGACTCATTCACCTTTCATAGCGTACTCAATCAACAACATGATCCAAAGATTCCTTTCGCACAAAGGGGAAGTACCGGAAGGGCAACTGGGCCTGGATCCGGACGACGTTGCGGCATATAATCTGTTCGCGAGTCCTGATCGAGCACCGGAAGACATCATGGATCGAGACGACACGAATTTGCTCAAATTGGACGGGCTGGACGATGTGGCCAATGAATTGGGAGCAGAATTTGACGAGCTGTTGGAAATGGAGGATTGAAGACCCATGCCCACACTTCGCAAGGTGCTGGAGCCGGTGTTTCCTGAAGAATCCTTCCTTGACGGTCTGCGCCTGCACAAACACGGGCGTCGTTTTAGCATCAAGAAATCAAGATCAGAGCAAGCTGTTGGAATCGATTTGGACAAATGCGGTCAATGGCTTTCCGGCAAAAAAAAAGGCGACGGCCTGTTCGTCTGCCTTCCGCCGGATTCCAAGAGCTTCTTAGTGGTGATTGTCGAACTCAAGGGGGGCCACCTGGAGAGGGCAATAGATCAACTGAGTGACACAACCGATGTTCTGTGCAGCGGCCCGGACAAACCCCTTCCAACCCATAGCGAGTCCGTCGGTAACAATCTTGGGGAATCTTACAAACAAGGTCACACCGGCCGAGTCTTGGGAGTCGTCGTAGGCAGGGGAGGGCTTCCTGCGGAACAATTCAAGAAGAAAATGACCAGAAAGCGTACCGGTCTCAAGATAGCGGTTCGCTCAGCACGCAGAGTAGAGGTCACGTTTGAAGATCTGGCTCGATGGTTCCGATCAGCTTCATGAAATCCCGAATCACCTCGTCGTGACACGTTCACGGGTTTCCGCAAAGTTCCTGTTCCAACAATTGGTACCATTTTGCAAGAAAACTCCTAAGATTGGAGCTTGTTGCAAGAGCGAATAGGCGCGGAAGACCAAGATGGCGTCCAGCAGTTACGGGTTATACCAAGTTGCCTTCAAAGAAGTACAGTGTACAGGTGAGGGACCGAGTCTCAAAATCCCACCCTAACCCCCCTTTTTCAAAGCTTACTCTTACCCACACGTGACACTGTGGGTGCTGTAGAAGGGAGAGTCAGTCGTCCCTCCTGGACTTAAGGAAGGGAAATTATGGTGGTTTCTTTTACCCGGCCATAAATGATCGGGCTACTATCAGATGCCCCGACGGGGCATGAAGAGGTGTCCCGTAGGGACACTAGAAAGTAGCCCGGTGCTTCAGAGCCTGTCGCAAAACCCGGAAAGACGTACCAATCGTGCCACGATCTGTGCATGGCGGAGCCATGCGTAGGGGCGCCGCATGCTGCGCCCTCTTAATTTCAATGTGTTACAAACTGTCCTCCGTGAAAGGCCTCATTTGGGTAGCACGATCAGTGTGCGAGATTGAGTTTTGCAACAGCCTCTTCAGCGCCGGGTTCCTCAATCCACTCTAACCCTGTCTGAAAGTCCCGGAGGGACGACAGAATGCTGGCGGCGCCCGCGGTGTTACGTGTGTCCCAGTGTAAGTTTTCAAAGGGGGGCCGGGTCCACTCGGCGTGGGGCCAACGAGCCGGCACGGTGTATCCGTGCTTCGAGCAAATGGTACCAGACCTCAAGGAAACCATGTCGCCCTGCGCTGAGCAGCTACCGAGAAAAGGTTCCCCCGGTTTGCTCCTCAACAATCCTATCCGCATCGCCTCTTTGCGCCCGCGGTTCACTTGATTCTCTGGAATTCCACATTCTTGTAGTAGTGTTTGAGGATTCGGCGCCACTTGTAGCCTTGTTCGGCCATGCCTTTGATTCCGTATTGGCATGCTCCGAGGCCGTGGCCGTATCCGGTTCCTGTGAACAGGAATCTGCGGCCTTGTTTGGCGACTTGGAACCTGGTGCTCTGGAACTTCCCATAACCCAAGGCTTTGCGGAATTGTTCACCGGTGAGAAAGAATGCGGTTCGGGGAGTAATGATTTCCAGTTCCAGGATTCTTCCGGATCGGCTCCTTTTGATGGGATATATGGAATCGACTTCTCCCACGAGGTACCCTGATTTTGAAAGAATGTTTGCAAGGCGTGATTTCGAAAGGCTCAGCCGCCAGTGGAACTTGGGAGAGGACGCACACATGGGGCAGGAAACGCCCATAAGGTAGGGTAGGTCATTGGCCTTGACCTCAAGCGCGGAGTCGGTGTGACCTCCGCAGCAGGAGTGATAGTAGGCCAGGATAGGAATCCCCTTGTGGGCCATGTACCATCCACGGGTCTCCAGGACCGCGTTCACCGCGCCGGCGCCTTCAGCGAGCGCTCCTTGATAGACCTGATCGTGAGTTGTGGCGGCCAGGTGATAGGGTTGCTTGGAATTATTCATCTTCCAGAGTGCATAGGTGCGAGCCGCGACCGCTTGGGCTTTCAAGGCTTCAGTGGGCCAGCCCGCGGGCATTTCCGAGTTGACCAGCCCGCAAAGATAGCTTTCCAATCCAACAAGGTTTATGATCTGGATCCCGCGGCTATCCAATGCCCGCAGTTCCAGTGATCCCCGGAAATATGAGTCCTTGTATCGGATAACTTCGCGGCTGCTCGTAACGCGTAGAGGACCCGGTATTTGGGCCCGGTCACGGTTGAGACTGAAGAAACCCGCGCCACAGGCCCTGACCTTGACGCGCTCTCCGGGATGGAATTCTCTGCCCAGACGGTCGATTACTCGCAGCTTTTCACCGGAGATCAAGGCCACGGGCCGAGCCTCTCCCACGAGCACTCTCAGATCCTGGAGCGGGTGCGCGTCACCGGCCGCCGGCAGATTTGGCAGCAGAACCGCCAGGATGAAAAGGGGGACGGGCCACATGGAGAGCTTCGAAGTTCGCATCCGCAATATGTGTGAGGGTTGAAGTAGCCGGGATTCAGCGTATTAGTGAGAACAAGCGGTCGTACCGAATACCGGGAAGGCGCCTGGAGTGATTCCGGGAATAGTAGATCATGAACGCTTCGCCCTTAACATCCTTGACCGGCACAAACCCCCAGAATCGACTGTCAAGACTTTCGTCCCGGTTGTCACCCATAACGAATAGCCTGTCTTTGGGCACTTTGACGGGACCGAAATTGTCACGGGGGTCACCGGGGTTCTTTCTAATCGATAGATCGCTGTGAAGCGCTGCCTCGTCAGTGGCCTCTTTCCCGTTGATATAGAGCTGTTTGTCCTTGATCAGGACGGTGTCGCCTTCGACCGCTACCACTCGCTTTATGAAGTCTTTTTCCCTTTCCCTGGGGAACACGAAAACTATGACATCCCCGCGTTGTGGGCTGGTAAAGCGGGGCCATCTCTCATCCGTAAAGGGAATCCGAACACCGTAGAGGAACTTACTGACAAGGATGTGATCGCCTTCGAGCAGTGTGGGTACCATAGACCGGGATGGAATCTTGAACGCCTGTACCAGGAAAGCTCTTATCAGTATAGCCAGGATCACGGCTACCACAAAGGCTTCGGAATATTCCTGAAACAGATTCCGAGCAGTCTTCTGCTCTGGTGTTTGAGTTGCGTCTTCCGGCCTATTCGATTGTTTCCTATTCTTACCCATGCCCCATATCCTGTTCCGACAATGAAATATCCACACCAGACAGCCGTAAGGTCGCCGGGCCCTTCTCGCGGTGTCCGCGTGTGTAGCATCTATGTGTTAAAATGACAAGTTACCTTTATAGAGCATCATGGGCCCCGTGTAAAGGGGCTTGTTGCCCGGTGTGGAAACACTCGGTTTCGACGAGTGTTCACGCGGTGAGTGTAGACACATAGCGCCTGCCCCGGACTCCGATACGGGGTCCGCCCCTACGTCCCGGGTCAGCCCGGTACCGGGGCAAAGCGCGTGGGGGAGCCCGTGTGTGCGCCTCCTTGCCCGGCTCTCATCGGTTGCCGGTTGCAAGCCCATCGGCCACAAAGATCAAACCGGCGGTGAGGATGCCGAAGCGTCCCCACCCACCGGTTTGCCGGTTAAAGGCCCCTCCCTCCCCCGAGGTTGAGGCCGGCCCTTCCCTACCATCACCTGACGTAGTAGTCAAGCTACTTCTTAAGGCAAGACGCAAGGTTTCTGAAAAAATTAAAAAAATCTCTTCAATTATGCCCGCCAAATGGGGATTCCGAGTGTCCGTGACAATGTCTGCAAGGGGTGTTCGCGGTTACCCCCGATGCGACGCGTCGTACGATGCGGAACGCCGGCGCCCTGTTTCCCGGCGTTCCCCGGCTCTGCCCGGATATGCACGTCGGACGGCCATGTCCCCCCGGTGATCTCCTATATGATTTACCTGAAAGTCCCGTAAAAGAACCACCCCCATCCGGGTCAGCGTATGGGGTGGTTTGGAGGGTCGCGCAGTACGCGTGGGGCGATTGATCGGGCCCCGGACAGGTGAACAACTTTCATACTTCGTTGCGGCTTCCAAGGCATGTAAGTTGGAATGGAAAATTGGAGAGCAACTGCCGGAGTAGGACCGGCAAGATGCCGGTCCTACTCCGGATCAATCACCGTGGCCACGGTGTATCCGTGCTTGGAGCAAGTGGAACATCACTATGCCGAAAAAGGCAATGTACGCGGACACCATCAGAAGATCGCCGTGAGCAAAAATGACCAGGCGAGTCCCATTCTTTCTGCACAATTTGCTCTCTTGCTATGGGTCGATCGTGGTCACGTACTCGAATTTCCCGTCTTTCACCCTGTTGATGACCATTGACTTGATGGCGTTACCGTCAGGTTTAAGAGTAATCTTGCCGGACACGCCTCCGAAATCCTTGGTGGAAGCAAGTGCATCCCGGATCTTCCCGGAGTCCGCTGTCCCGGCTCTTCTGATAGCGTCGACGATTATGAAATACGCGTCCGCGCCCATTGCGTCGAAAGCGCTCAGTTCCTTGCCCGTCTGCTTCTCGAAAACCTGCTGGAACTTCTTGCCTCGCTCAGTGTTGATCGCGGCCTTGTGGAAATGGGTGGTCAAATAGACATCTTCCACAGCTTTCCCGCCCCGCTTGATCAGTTCGGGGGCCTGAGCGCGGTCCCCGGAGAGGATAGGCATGTTCATTCCCTGTTCTCTCGCCTGTTTGGCCATCAGCGCACATTCGGTATAGTAAATGGGGGCATAGATGACATCAGGTTTGGCTCTCTTGATGCTGCTCAGCTGGGGAGTGAAATCCGTGTCGCCGGTCTTGAATTTGGTCTCACTGACTATCTTTCCTCCGCGCTTCTTGAATTCTCGTCTGAAGAAGGCTGCCAGGGCAACACAATAGTCCTGGGATATGTCGAAGATTATGGCCGCGGTCTTTGCCTTGAGTTGTTCCTTGGCCAGCTTTGCCGCGATACGTCCCTGATCCGGATCGATGAAACAGACCCTGAAAATGAACTTCCTGTTCTGGGTGACGATCGGGTTGGTCGCGGTCGGAGAAACCATCGGTATTCCACTGCGCTCTGCGTGATCCGCGCCCGCCAAGGTGTTTCCGGAGATCATCTCGCCAATTATGGCCACCGCGTTTTCCTTCTCAATGAGTCTGGATACCGCATTCTCGGCCTCCACTTTGTCCGATCTCGTATCCACCAGTTTCAGCGCTATTGGACGACCCAAGACGGTCGGTTCCATTTTCTTGGCTACTGAGATTCCGGTCCAGCCCATTTGGTCATAAGTAGCCACTGCGCCTGTCATGGGTCGGTACGCTCCGATGACTATAGGCTCGGCCGCGCAGGCAGGCGACACAAGGGCCATGTACACAGCCACCATTACCGTCGGGGCCATGTAGATCACGGCGCTGATATCATTTTGTTGCAAATTGCCTCGGTTCATGTTTCTACTTCGCGCTTTCCGCCCACGGCTATTCGTAGTCGCAAAGGTTTGTCTCCACGTTCACAGTCTACCTCACCTCCCACCCCATAAGTTAGAGTTTTTTGGAGGGGGGCCGGGGGGAACCTTTTTTGCACAAAAAAGGTTCCCCCCGGATTTCTTCCTTATCTCTTCCTTCTTCCCTTCCCCTCTTCTCCCCCTACGCCATAAAACTTGCTAATGCGGCGGGGATTTCATCGATCACGTCGCCGGCGATGATCGGGGCCGGTCCGATTCGTTGGAGGACTTGGTCGGCTGCGAGTCCGTGCAGGTATACGCCGAAGGGGAGGGCCTCTTCCGGGGGGATTCCTTGTGCCAGCAATCCGCCCAGAATCCCGGTGAGCACGTCTCCTTGGCCGCCGGAGGCCATCCAGGGGTTGCCGGTGGTGTTCACCGTGACGATGCCGTCAGGCGATGCGGTCAGGGTTCGAGCGCCTTTCAGGATCAGCCGGATTCCGTACTCGGTGGCTGTCTCTCGAGCCAGATCAACGCGATTTTCCTGAACCTCTCGGGTTGATTTGCCGGTGAGTCGGGCCATCTCCCCGGGATGCGGAGTCAGGACAAGTCGGCTGCGGGCCTGCTTGAGGATTTCCATATCATCAGCGAGCGCGTTGAGCCCGTCCGCATCGATCACCACCCATCCCTTGTATTCCTTGAGTATCCGTTTGATGAGTTGGGTGACACCCTCCCTGCTGGAGAGCCCTGGTCCCAGCGCGAGACACGGTTTACCATGAGCCAGTGAGAGTATGCGGTCCGCGGAGGGTTCACCCAGGTATCCGGGGATACTCTCCGGCAGAGGTTCCGTCATCTCTTCGGTGAGCTTGGCTTCGAGCACTGGGTTGAGCGACGCGGGAACCCCGACGGTAACGAGTCCGGCCCCGATGCGACAAGCCGCTCTGCCGGCCATTGCGGGCGCTCCGGTCTTTCCCGGTGAGCCGCCCACGACGAGCAAATGACCGAATGTGCCCTTGTGGGCCTGCAAGTCGGATCGCAGCCGGAAGTAATCAGGGGTATCGGGATCCTGGTAGAGCACGGCGCGGGGCGGGTTCTTTTCAACGGCGGCAATGGGGATCGAGATGTCTACAACTCCCACGTGACCGCAGTAATCCGGACCGGGGTGTATGGCCATGCCCAGCTTTCTAAATCCGTAGGTCGCGGTAAGATCAGCCTCCACAGCGACCCCGAGGATTCGGCCGGTATCGGCTTCCAGGCCCGAGGGGAGATCGACCGCAAGAATCAGCGCTTCAGTCTGGTTGATCTTTGTGATTGCTTCCTTGTACGGGGAACGCACGTCCGATTTTAGGCCTGTGCCGAGGATCGCGTCCACAATGAGGTCCGACTTCCGCCACAATGCGGACGCTTCTCCCAGAGACTCCTCGTCCTCAACAGGGAAGATCCGGGAAGTCATCTTCTCCAGAATTTGAAGATTCGTGAGCGCGTCGCCTTTGATCTTATCCCGTGGGCTGAGAAGAAACGTCCACACGAACGCGCCGTGATTGATCAGGTACCGGGCGATGACGTACCCGTCGCCGCCGTTGTTTCCCGGTCCCGCGACCACAGCAACCTTCAGGCCATTGACATCGCGCTCCAGGAAAGTCCTCAGAATATGAAATGTGGTCCGACCCGCGTTTTCCATGAGCACAACGCCCGGAATTCCATAATCTTGTATGGCCGTTGCGTCAAATGCCCTCATTTCTTCCGCTGTCACGAGATACATGAAACCACCCCCGTATTCCGGATTTTATGACCGGTTCCTTCAGGAAGCTGGATCGCAGTGTATCACAGACGTATGTTGTGGTCAGCCGGGAAACGGAGGGTTGCGTTTGAGAAAGAAAAGGTCACAACTTCAAGCAAACTACCAGCATCGAGACTGTCTCGATATTTCATGCTGATCGCCAGTAGTAGGCGGGAAGGACCGCTGCTACGGCTTGGTTCGGGCGACGGACACGCCCGCCTTGTCACAGATCAAGGCTCAGGGACTTCCCAGCACTTCCGCAAGGGCCTTCTCCACCAGTCCAAGGAGATTTTCCACTTGCCGGACGGTGGCTGCTCTGTCCAGCGGTTCCTCGGAAAGATCCACAGATTCGTAGCGGAGACGTACTGCATAGACGTTATACTCAACCAGGTTCCAGTGAGGTTCGACATCCAGCCCGCTGCGGCCCAGGATTTCAAGCAGCGCGCTGATATCGTGGGTCGCAGGATACTGCCGGCCCAGAAGCGCCAGCCAGGCTTTGAGGCTTCTCTCAACCGCTTGTTGTGCGTGGAATCCGAATATCTCTTCTGCGAAGACGTCGGTGTCCATCATCCCCTTCAAGGCCTTGAGATCCTAGTGGGCCATCCCGAGTGTTTCACGAGCTTGCTTGAGGTCGCTCATAGAGTATCCTGCCCTCTCTCAGCGCTCGAGCAACGACGCTGTTCAGGGAGTCACGCCAGTATTCCACTTCGTCTCGACTGTACAGCAGAATGTCCTTAGGGATGAGAAAACAGGCCAAGGAGCGCCATAGCTTGGCCATCTCTTTCTTCCGGCTTCTCTTGGAGTCAAAAGGCATGGAATCCACGATCAGCAGATCTATGTCCGACACCGTGGACGCGTCTCCTCGGGCATGGGAACCGAACAGTATGATCTTTTCCGGATCCACGGTCTGCACGATGACCGTCACCATGTCTTCCAACGCCTTTGGAGTTAACGATTCCACGTCACATTCTCTCAAGAAAAGTCTTCGTTACGTTGAAGGCGCCTCCTGGTCATTGTCCTTGATCAAGGAGATTCCCTGTGTTGACGCCTCGGGTTTGACCCGCACATGTTTGGATTGCCGCTCCTGCACATAACCTATCACAGATCGGTCTCAGGGTCAGCGATTGTGGCGCTCGAAAAGGATACTCTGACGGTAAGCCTTCAGTCATTCGGGGATAGATTTGTCACCGCGCACGAGATTGCTTCGCTACGCTCGCAATGACATGCTCGGCGCATACCTCCCACCCGGGGAAACTGAAGGATTACGTGGGACCCCAGAATTCCCTTGCAGTCCGTGCTCAAGCTCACTAAACTACCTTGTTTGAAAGAACATGGAAGTACCTGAAGACTCGGATCCCGGTAATCCGAGAGGAGAGAGGTTCTATTGCTGGAAATAGGCGAAGCCCAACAACAAGTGCTGGAGGATATTCCGGTACTCGGCAAGGAACGCATCCACATAATGGAGGCTCTTGGACGGGTCCTTGCCGAGGATGCGACAGCGACCCGCGATGTCCCATCCTGGGACAACTCAGCCATGGACGGATACGCGGTGCGCCACGAGGACCTGGCAGGGGCCACATCCCATCAGCCGGCCAAATTCAAGATTGTTGGCGACGCGCCGGCGGGCAAGCCCTTTGAAGGGGAGGTCGGTTCCGGTGAAGCCGTCCGGATCATGACCGGAGCACTCATCCCCGGAGGGACCGATACCGTCATAATGGTTGAGGACACTGCAAGGGAAGGGGACCTTGTGGTGTGCATGAACGATCCCGGTAAGGGGGCCCACATTCGACCGCGCGGCGAAGACGTGAGAAAAGGAGAAGTGGTGCTGTGCCGGGGCGACATTGTAAGGCCGCCTGAAGTGGGAATGCTCGCCACTCTGGGACATGCTTACGTGTATGTGCATCAACGACCTGTGGTGGCCATACTGTCCACCGGCGACGAACTGGTAGATCTGGATGAGCCGTTCACCTACGGAAAGGTAGTGTGTTCAAATACTTACAGCCTCGCGGCTCAAGTGGCCGAGTGCGGGGCCATTCCTCTCTCCCTTGGAGTAGCGTCTGATGACGAATCGGACCAGCGGGCCATGATTTCCGATGGAGTGAGAGCGGATGTTGTTGTCACATCAGGCGGAGTATCGGTGGGGAAGTACGATCTGGTAAGAGATACTCTGTCCAAGTTGGGGATGAAGGTCAAATTCTGGAAAGTGGCAATGAAGCCCGGAAAGCCCCTTATTTTCGGCACTATCGACAACAAGCCGGTATTCGGTCTCCCGGGCAATCCCACATCAGCGATGATCTCTTTCGAGCAATTCGTCAGGCCGGCGCTCCTGAAGATGATGGGCCACACCAGGCTGTTCCGGGCTTTGATAGAGGCCAAGCTCGCCGAAGATGTGAAGCTTGGATCAGGCCGTCTCCACCTGGTCAGATGCAGGCTGTTTGAAAAGGACGGTGAAATGATGGCTTCGTCCACTGGAACCCAGAGTTCCGGAGCGCTTCGATCCATGGTGCTGGCGGACGGTGTGTTGATTCTGCCCGCTGGGAAGCGGCTCTTTTCTGCGGGGGAAACGGTGAAAGTCCAGTTGCTTCACACGAGCACCCCCCTGAGTCCACACTCTCACTACGACTGAACCGCGGACACGACAGGCTGTTCACGCAGCAGGCGCCGGAGATCCGGCATGCGTTCGGTTCCGCGCGGCAGTGTACAGCGGCGAGGTCCTGACAGGGGGCAATCCAAGAAATCGGCTAAGGGACGAATTGGATGGGCATTGAGACACCAATAGTGGTTTTGAGCATCATTGCAGGCGCGTACATGGCCTGGAACATCGGAGCGAACGATGTGGCCAATTCCATGGCTTCGGCTGTGGGGGCCAAGGCCATCACGCTGATGCAGGCCGTGGTTATCGCAGGAGTGCTCACCTTTGTCGGCGCAACCTTTGTGGGTTCTCATGTGACTCAGACCATTCGGAAAGGGATAATAGATTCCGCTGAAATGGGGGACCCCCATCAGATAGTCCTCGGTCTGCTTGCGGCTTTGCTGGCCGCGGCGCTCTGGGTCTTCTTCGCCACGGTGAAGAGTCTTCCTGTTTCCACTACCCATTCCATTGTGGGCGCTATGGTCGGATTCGGGCTGGTGGTCGGGGGTCCGTCCGTGGTGAACTGGACCAAGTTGGCCACTATCGTCTCAGGCTGGATACTCTCCCCCATACTCGCAGGCATTGCTGCATTTGTTCTTTTCCGATTGATAGAACGCCTTGTTCTTTCACGACTCGACACTCTGGAGGGCGCTGTCTCCGTTACCCCCATCCTGGTGGCCCTTGCCGTGTTTATCATGACCCTGGCGCTGTTCATGAAAACCCCTATTGCCCAGAAACTCAATATCCACGGTATTGGAATGCTCGGCATTCCCTTGGCAGTGTCCATCGGGGTGTATTTAATCTGTTTGCCTGCCTTGAAGTATCTACTGCCCCGGTCAAAGGTAACCGGCGCGGAAGGGATCTTCCGATATCTGCAAGTGATGACATCATGTTACGTGGCGCTGGGCAATGGGGCCAATGATGTTGCCAATGCCATGGGACCCCTGTCCGGAATCTACTTCATCGTCACAACCGGATCAGTTGCGCAGGAGGTTCCGGTACCGATATTCATCCTGGCATTTGGCGGAATAGCGATCACCATAGGCATCTTGACTTACGGGTACCGGGTGATCGAGACCCTGGGTACGAAAATCACCCAGCTAACGAATTCCAGAGGATTTACAATCGATTTCTCCACTGCGTCGATTGTCCTATGCGCGTCAATGCTGGGGCTTCCCGTTTCTACGACACACGCAGCAGTCGGCGCTTATGTGGGGGTAGGTCTTGCTCGTGGACTGGAAGCCCTGGACCTGAGGATTCTCCGGCGGATAGTGATATACTGGATAATCACGGTTCCCGCTTCAGCGGCCACGTGCGCGGCAATCTATTTATTGCTCCGCGCCATATTCTGAGGGAGTTGAAAAATGGGGTTCTCACTACTTAACCTGCTCAAAGGATCTCCGTTCGAAAAAGCTCACGACCATGCTGTCATTGTAGGAAATTGCGGGCCCATCTTTCTTCGCGCGGTTGAGAGCTACTTCTCGGGTGATCGAGCCAGTTTCGAGTTGCTCAAGGAAGAAATCCGGGACATAGAGGCGGAGGCGGACAAGATAAAACAGAATATTCGGGCGCACTTGCCTCCTGCAATCCTGATGCCGGTAGATAAGTCCTTGTTCTTCTCTTTTTTGCGCGAGGCGGACAAGGTGGTGGATTGCATGAAGAACGCCCTGTACTGGCTTTCATACGTGAACCTGGTCCTTCCACCGAACATCCTGAAGCATTATCTGTTGCTCGTGCGGGAAGACGCTGACTTTCTAGGGTTCTTGCCGGAAATGGTTGCCCGGGCAAACACCTATTTCCGGACCCGGCAGGAAAAAGATCGCGAGGCGGTAAAGGATGTCGTGAAGGAAATACGATTCAGGGAACAACAATCAGACGACGTGGAAAAAACCATCCTCGTCAGAATCTGTGCGGACGAGGCAATCCCCCCCAAGGACTTCTTCCTGATGGTACGCCTGATCGAGACTACCGGCGATATCGCGGATCATCTGGAGAACGCGGCTGACATGGTAAGGGCCATGGTTTCCAGATAATGCTCGTGCCTCGATTTTCCGGCATGAAAATTCCTATGAAAGTCCATGTTCCTTGATCTTCCGGAGCAGAGACGGATAGCTGATCTCCAGGAGTCCGGCGGCCTTGGAACGGTTGCCGCCCGTGCGGTTGAGCGCCCTGGTAATGAGAGTCCTTTCAATATCCTTCACCGCTTTCTTCAATGAGATGGTGTCGTCGGCATGAGCAAACTCCGGGACATTCGTGGCCGCGACTCGAACATCGTGGGGCAGGGTCTCCAATGTTATGGATTCGCCTCCGGACAGTATCATGGATCTCTCCACAGCGTTCTGAAGTTCCCGGACATTGCCCTTCCAGGGATAATTGAGCAGAGCGTCCCGGGCTTCTACGCTGAGGCCTTTGACCTTCAATCCCATCTTCTCGTTGAACAGGTTTACGCAATTCTCCACCAGCGGGATGATGTCTTCTCTGCGTTCCCGGAGCGGCGCAAGGTGGATGTGCATCACGTTGAGGCGGTAGTAAAGGTCCTCTCGGAAACGGCCCGACTTGATCGCCTCGTCCATGTCTTCGTTGGTGGCCGCCAGAATACGGACCGAAACCGGGCGCCTGGCTGTTTCTCCCACCCGCCTGATCTCCCCTTGATCCAGGACACGCAGAAGCTTCACTTGCAGGGACGCGGGCATAATGCCGATCTCGTCGAGAAATAGACTGCCGCCGTCCGCCTCCTCGAACAGACCGGGTTTGTCCGATTCCGCGCCTGTGAAAGCCCCCCTGGCATGGCCGAACAACTCGCTCTCCAGGAGACCCTCCGCCAGAGCACCACAGTTTATGGCCACGAAAGGACCTTTTCCCCGATAGGAGAGCCGGTGTATTTCTCGCGCCATCAACTCCTTTCCCGTGCCTGACTCCCCTGTCAAAAGAACCGACGAATCGAACCGCGCCACCTGACACGCCTTCTCCAGAGCGCGCTGCATCAGGTTGCTCCGGGTTACCATGGCCGAGCTTCCCTCACTCCTGCGCAGCCTCCTCCTCAGATGAACCACCTCACGGCGGAGCCTTTCCCGTTCGGCCGCCTTGCGGAGCGTGAGCACCACCTCGTCGGTCTTGAAGGGCTTGGAGATGTAATCATACGCGCCCTTTCGCATGGCCTCCAGGGCCAGTTCCACGTTTCCGTACGCGCTCATTATGATCACAATCGTGTCCATGCCCCGCTCACGAAGATCTTCCAAGAGCTGCATCCCATCCATCCCGGGCATCCGAACATCAGATAGGATAAAATCAAATTTTTCCTTGGAGGCAAGCTCCAGGGCCTTCTGTCCGGAATCCGCGCATTCGGTCTCAAACCCGTCCCGGGAGAGCACAGCGCGGAGCATGTGCAGCATGTTGGGTTCATCATCCACGATCAAAATACGTCGTAATTGTAGGGGCATGACCTTCACAGCTCGATCAGAACGGGCCGTCCTTGCCTTTCAAGACCCGTCCCATAATTCGTTCAGCCGGACCGGTCCGGCGCAATATTGTATCCATTATGGAACGGATCGGCCTTGAGGGCAAGTCTGTTTGAGGGAGGGCCGGATATTCTTGTGACAGGTAAGTGACCGAAGTCCCCACAATTTTCTTGACATATCTCAATTATTACTTTAATATAATCCTGCATATATGTGAGATGATGCACTTTATATCTGAAAGCAATTCCTGAGCACAGGAGGATAATTGATGAGAGCATCCCTTCCGGCCAGTGTCCTGGTTGCCCTCCTGATTTTACAGCCCCTATCGTCCTTTTCTATGAAAAGGAATGAAAAGGGCCATGATTTCATACCAAAGGTCCACAACCTGATCTTCCTGATGGACGTTTCCGATTCCATGATGGGCGGCTATCCGGTAAATTTCGATCATACGCGGCTTTACGTGGCCAAGAGGGCGTTCTTCCGGTTCAACATGGCGATGCCCCATGTTTCCCGTTGGCAGTACGATCTGAACACTGCGGTGATCACGTTCGGAGACTGTAACCAGCCAAAGTTACAGGGGGTTCTGAGTCCGTGGACCAGGGCGAAGTATAGGCCCATGTTTGCGAGCCTTCGCCGGGAGGGCTATGGTCCCTGGAGGACCGCGACTTTTCAGGATGCCCTACAGCTCGCGGGGTCTTTGATGAGCAAAGCCCCGGGCAGGACGGCGATTGTCGTGTTCACCGACGGCGGTTCCGTTGGCGAAGGTCCTCAGAAGACGGCCGCAGCCCTGAAGGAGCGTTTTGGAGACAAAGTCAGGCTGTACGGGATTTTCTTCGGCGACAGGGAAGTGGGCTGGCGGAACCTCTACGAGTCGTGCAAGCTCACCGGCGGGTATCCGCGAGCCTGGGAAGAGGTCCGCACTCGTTCTCAGATGAAGGATTTCTCCTGGGACATCCTGGGACGGGAGATTATGTTCCCGTATCCGGAAATATTCTTCAAATACGAGAGTGCGGAGTTATTGCCGTCCGAAGCGCTCAAACTGGAGAGTGTGGCGAATTTTATGCACGCTATCCCTCAGTACGTCCTGCAGATAGATGGGCATACCACTTTCTTGGGAACCGCGAGAGAGAACTACACACTCGGACTGAAGCGGACGCGCAATGTCAAGAGCGCTCTTGTCAAGATGTACAATGTTGATGCAAGACGGATTCTTATTCGGTCCTGGGGCGAGGAATTGCCGGCTTACGACAATCAGAATCCCGAGGTTCGGATGCGGAACCGTAGGGCCAATCTCTACCTGATGCTGCCCCTGAGGAATTTCCCGTACGACGAAAAGAAGCTGCACACGCACGGGGTGAGCGCGGTGGGCGATGTTTACATTACGCAGGAGCGAGATCGCGACACGGAATATGCCTGGCCGGCCAAGGCGCCGCCCGGCTCCCGAAAGCCGCCTGTAGGAAGGGCGCGCTGACAAACAATAGCCGTACTTATTCACCGGGCTTGAGGCGGCTCTGCGCCCGGAGAGAATGGAGGGGGAGACTCATCTCCCCCTCCAAATCTCCCCCATCGTGATTCCAACTGGTTGCACATCTCCCGGTGAAGGGTTACCAATAGCAACCATGTAAAAGGGGCGTGACCGCAACGGTTGCGCCCCTTTTTCTTGTGCTGCGTCGGGTTTGTGACACCAATCCGCGGCCCGCTTGATCCCGCTATCAAGTTCTAGTGGCGGTTGCCCCCCCAGCATACTCTTCAAACTCTTCCAGGTTTTGCAACCACTTCTAGAGTTGTTCGCTGAAGGATTGGGTCTTTGACTCGATCCAGCCCACGATAGCGCGGTGGATCCTTTCCAGCATACGCGACCTTGCAGCCAACAATGCGGAGAAAGCAAGTAATTTGGGAGGGATAAGGCTCGACGGCCTTCCGTGGACCCGATGTCTGAGATTCTGAAAACTAATCCAGTGCAAGTGAAAGGCCAGCCTTTTCAGGTGCTCTTCGTTTCGGACCTCGAGGGCATTGAAGTCATTCCCCTCAATCTCTTCGTATGTGTACTGTTCTCTCTCGAAGACACCGGTTTCTACCTTGCGGATCTCCTTGAGGCCGTACCTTGACGGCTGCTCGAACATCAGGGACTGGGGTTCCAGCAGGAAGCGATTCGGCAGAAAGACGACCATATGGGACTTGATGTACCGGTCAACCAGCTCGATGAAGCTCCTTACATCACCGTCGGATTCGTGCGGTGTATTATAGATCAGATGAACGTAAGTCTTGATCCCTATGGTCTCGGACGCGTCAAGGAGTTCGTGCATCCTGCTGAGCTTGAAGCGTTTGCCCAGCAGGTTGATGGTCGGCTGATGCGCGGATTCCACGCCCCAGAAAAGAGCAAAGCATCCAGCGTCTTTGACCTTTTGCAGCAGATCCGCGCTGAATCCGTTGACCTTGGCGTAGGAATACCACCGGATCTCAGGAAAATCCGAGCACAAGCGATCGCAAAGCTCAGCAAGGCGTCGAGGATTGCCATTTATGGAAGCGTCCGCAAACTGAAAATTGTTCGTGTGGTACTTCCGGGCAAGCGCGGTCACTTCTGAAACGATCTTGTCCACCGACTTTCCGTCGTACTTGTCCACGAGGCGCCCGGTGCAGAAACTGCACATGGACGTGCATCCTTTTGACACACGGTACGGGAGGAACAGGGTCTGTTCTCCGGTAAGTGGGTGATCGTACCGGTACATGTCAAGAGGTAATCCCTCAAAATCGGGTGGCCTCTCTTGTTCAGCGGGCAGCGTCGCTTGTGGGTTCCGGCGGATGTCTTTCCCATTTAGATAGATCAGCCCGGGAATCTGTTCCTTGCTGATCTCATCATTTCCCTGGACGAGTTCGTGGAGCCGTAGCAACGGAATTTCCCCACTACCTTTGATCCAATAGTCGGCCCCGCCGTATTTGACAAACGATTCTGGTGGCTTGATGGTTATGAAGGCCCCCCCGAAGACGATCACGGCCTCAGGATTGAAGCGCCGGATGTGTGCTGAGAGCAGCAGAGCCGCCCACAACTGATGATAGGCTACTATGGAGAACGCATAAATTCCCGCGTCCCGAACGAGCCGATCACCGTACTTCTCCGTGAACTTGGCCAGCCCCTTGTGCCGACCGGTCCCCCCAAGAAACGAAAAAAAGTCTTGTTCTGAGAAAGTCTTCTCCGGATCATGGTAGTTGATGTCATTCCGTGCCGCGAACAGGTACTCCATGAGGAAATCGTACTGAATCACGTCAACCGAATGCTCTTTCAGAAAAGAATAGAGCACTGCCATGCCGTACGGCATGAATTTGGTCTTCATATATCGTTTGCTGATGGCCGGGGGGTGAATCAGGGCAACGCGCGGGCTCTTTCCGGACCCAACGGCCGCGCCGGCCTTGCCGGTCCGTTCCTCACCGCGGCTCGCCCGTGCCGCCGGCTCTCTTGTAACTGTGGTCTTCTTCATATGTTGCATAGTGCTACATCTTTATCCTGCGGGCAATAGGGCAGGGCGCTGGACATATAGGCCGGGCGGCAAAAGCCATGTATACAAAGCCTGGAGCCGCGGTTGGATCCGCCCGCGTCCAGGCAAGCCGAACGGAAACGGGGAATTTCCAGAAACTGGTCTGCTCGAAGCGCAATACGCAAATTCTGGTGCCCACGATCGCGATCTATGTGGTATTCTCCCAAGGAGGACCCGGGAATCAAACACTTCGTCGGGTACACGAGCCCAATTGCAACGAATGCGCGTCAAGAGGTACCATGCCCGCACGCCATAAGGAACTCCCGTTCAAACCGAGGGCAAGGCTTCTGCTCCTTTTGGGAGACCAGTTGATCCGGAATGCCGGGATAGCAGTCTTTGAACTGGTAAAGAACGCCTATGATGCCGACGCGGAAAAAGTCACAGTGACGATGACGAATGTGGCTAGCGCGCAACACGGTCGGATCGTTGTTGAAGATGACGGATGCGGAATGAACTGGCAGACGGTCACAGGCCACTGGCTTGAGCCGGGTACCGACTACCGCACCAAAGACGGTGAAGGGGGCGGGCGTACCACGAAGTTCAATCGCCTCCCTCTTGGGGAAAAGGGGGTGGGACGTTTTGCTGCCCACAAGCTCGGAGACGAGATCATCCTGATTACAAGAAGCGAAGAAAACGATGAGATTGTCGTGAACATTGATTGGCGTAGCTTTGAATCATCAAAATATCTCGAGGACGTGAAAGTCACAGTCCGCGCAAGACCGCCGGAATGTTTCAAGGGCGACAAGACAGGGACCCGAATTGAAATTGGAAGGCTGCGCACCAGGTGGAATCGCGGTATGGTCAGAGAACTTCACCGGAACATAGTGTCCATTTGTTCCCCATTTCAGGGGGTTGGCGAGTTTACGCCGAAACTGGTATTGACTCAGAACAAGGAATGGCTTGAGGGTCTCATAAAGCTGCCGGACGCACTCGCATCTTCGCTGTTTCGCGCCTCATGCGTTATGGACGGAGAGAAGCTGGATTACGATTACAGTTTTGAGCCTTTCCCCGGGATGGATCGCGTCGAACCGCGGAAACGTAAAGAATCCCTGAATTTGCGTGACGATCCGAAGAAGCCGGAGGAGACGAGCCGATGGTCTTTGACGGATGGAATCAGGATAGGGAAGGTACGGCTCGATCTATCCGCGTTCGATCTCGAACCTCAGACCTTGGCTCTGGGAGTTGCCGACAAGAAAGGACTCAAGGAATTTCTGAAGCTTAACGGGGGAATCCGAGTGTACAGGAGCGGAATACGAGTCTACAATTACGGCGAGCCGGAAAATGATTGGCTGGGATTAGGCGGCAGGCGCGTGAACGTGCCGGCATCGAGAATCAGCAGTAACCTCATCATAGGGGCAGTATCCCTGTCGGGAGAAGACAGCATAGATCTTCAAGAGAAAACCAACCGAGAAGGGTTCGTTGAGAACGAAGCGTACATCCGTTTTCGAAATGCGGTCCTCTTCGCTGTGAAACAAATTGAGACGGAGAGAAACTTCGATAAGAAGCGCATCCGCGTTGCCTATTCCAGCCAAGAGCAGAAAGAGCCTGTGCTTGAGGATTTGGCGGACCTACGCACGGAAGTGGAGAAGCGGGGGCTGGCAAAAGATCTGGGGCCATATCTGGACAGAATCGAAAACCAGTTTCAGGACGTGAAGGATACGTTGCTGACGGCAGCCGGTACCGGACTGAGTCTCGCAGTAGTTATTCACGAGGTTGAAAAAGGCATTAATTTGCTTTCCATAGCAGTCAAAAGAGATTCGAATATGAAACAGGTCCGGGCGCTCGCAACACATCTTTCTGAGTTGGTAGACGGTCTTGCGTATCTTGCGCGCGGGTCCGGCTTCAAAGAGGAAAAGGCCAGCACTCTCATCCGTCACGCCATCTTGAATACCAGATACCGTACTCAGTACCACAAAATTTCCATTGTCAACGGCCTCAAAATGGGCAATTCTGACTTTTCAGTCAGGTGCTCACGCCGACTCATCATAGCGACCCTGATGAATCTTATCGATAACTCGATCTGGTGGCTTGACAACAAGGGGGGTGCTGATAAGAGCATATTCCTTGGGACCAGCAACGACTTGTCTGAAACCACATCAATAGTAGTAGCAGACAACGGCCCGGGCTTCATTGATCCACCCGAGTATCTTGTGGTACCTTTCCTCAGTCGCAAGCCGGACGGAATGGGTCTGGGATTGCACGTGGCGAGTGAAGTCATGAAAACCCACAACGGTCGGCTTGAATTTCCGGACAAAGGCGACGTTGAACTTCCTGACGGTTTTGCAGGAGCGGTAGTTGCACTCGTTTTCGGGAGTAAGTCATGAACGGATTGAGAAACGCTAGAGTCGTGGTAGTGGACGATCAGCCAGATCACGGTCTAAAACTGATTCAAGCCTTTTCAAGAATGGGGATTGCGTCCGCCTATTTCACAGGCATGGAAGACGATTTGAGCGAGGGGAAACTCAAGGGTGTCTTCAAAGGGGTACGTCTTCTGGCTGTTGACATGGTCTTGCTCGAGACAGCATCTGAGGCCGGAAGCCCTAGGTTCGCCGTCACTGTTGTAGATAACTTGTTGGAGGAAAACCACGGCCCGTTCATCATCATCGCTTGGACCAGGCACGACGATATCGTTGAAGAATTCGAGAATCTCCTTGACGAGCAGAGACCCGACCTGAAACCGTGCTTGGTGGTGAAGATTTCCAAGCCCGAGGTGATGAGCGATGCCCACTTTCACACGAGTGAAAGCACTGCAAACGGGGAGAAGCAGAAATCAGACGGTTTCGAGGAAACAGAGAAGGCATTTGAGGCCGCGTCACCGAATGTCGACGAGAACGAGCCAACAGGCAGTTCCTTGAATGACTGTGTGTGGTCCCCGCCAGAGCGTTCCGAGATGCATGTTGATGGTGATCTCCCTGTACCTGATGGTGCGAATGCTGACTCAGGGAAAGACCCCGATGAAACTTCTGTAGTCCCCGTCCAGCAACCAACCGATGGCCATTTAGTCCAGTTCGACGTTGATTCTGATATGCTGGTTCAGAAACTGGAAGAACATATGCGGGATTGGTTTCCTCTTGATCTTATTCTGGACTGGGAGCAACGCGTTCACGACGCTGCATCTGCCTCAATTGCCACTCTTTTCGAGATAGTTCCGGCACCGTGGAACGAGGGAATAGAACGTCTTCTAGTGGCTTTGGCGCACGCGTCAGGGGGTAAGAAACTTGAGAGCCCAGCCTTCGCACTGCGATCATTGTTGGACGCGTTGAATCCGATCCATTTCGATCACATTGGCCAATCCGCGCACGATGTGGGGGATACGGAAAGGAGTTTTCAGCGGTTGCTGGCCAGCAATCAGACTACTCTTCCGGGAAGCTTGGTCGGTCGCGTAAATCGTATGTTGTTGCTGGACACGTCGGCACCGGACCGTGTTCTCCCTGGCAACGTCTACGTGCAGGGCCGCTGGACTCCGCCGGATTCATGTCCGATCCGGGATGGAGCAATCCCCCCAAATGATCTTGTGAGCGATCTGTTCGACACTAAAGAACTCCCCCAGTCAGCGGCCCAGGTCATCGCTGGATATTCCGTACCGGTGCTTGTGGAAATCAATCCGGCCTGTGATCATGCTTCGCAAAAAGCAAAGTATGCTCGACTTGTGGCTGGGTTGCTGATCCCTGACCTGTTCTGTAATAGTAAGGAGGCTAGCAAATGTGGAAAGAGGATGGAGAAACTGGCGAAGAAGTTCAAAGCAGGATCGCTTTTCGTGAAGGTTGTCGGACCGTTCCAGATTGACATCCCAGAGATCAAGCTGTTGCCTGCGGACTATAGTCTCGTTCTTGACGCCCACTACATCCACGGTTTGAGGTACGAGGATCTGGCCCAACAGAGGGAAGCATTCCGTCTTCGCAGCCATGTACTCGTAGATGTCCAGTCCTGGTTTGCAAGTCATGCTTCACGGCCGGGAATTGTCTCAGTCTGACACAAAAACACTGGTTGTTCTTACCAGACGTGTCCAGCTGCCACAACCTCTTGCCTGATTATGGCGCCAATCCGTTCCGCCAGTCGGGGAGGAACTGCATTGCCGACGTGCTGAAATTGATAGGTGCGCGGGCCGTAGAAGATGAAATCATCCGGGAATGACTGAATCCTGGCTGCTTCCCTCACAGTGAGGCTCCTGTTTTGATCGGGGTCAGGATGAATGAACATGTGTCCATCCTTCGCCATATGGGCCATCACGGTCGGTGAGGGTTTTTCGTACACAAGGCGTCGGTATTTGTCGTGAAATATGTCATCGCGGTAGACCATGAGGTGCCGGGCGCCATGCTTCTCCACTGCATCGTGCCCCTTCTCACCCGGTTCCAGGAGACCGTAGAGGAGTTGGTCGCGGATGTTCAGCGGGCGTGAAACGTGATTGAAAATCACTGTCTGAGATCCGGCTCCCATTTCGAGCGCATACGCCGACAGCCGACCTCTGCGCGTGGGCTTCCTGCAAACTTCCCCTCCATCGTTTTGGTCCAGTTTGGGTAGGTCAGCAATCGCTTGGCTTAGTGTGGGTCCCGGATTCCGGAAACTCCCTAATCTTTCCATGATGTTGGTGACTATCACATCCGCCTTGTCACCGAAGTGAGCGCCAGATATCCCGACGAAGAGAGCTCTGAGCCTGCGCTGCGGGACTGCAAACGCGTGAGTGTTCACACGTACGGCCCGGGTTGCGTAGCCGTGATTGAGATCCTGCAAGATCTGATCACGATAGTATCCGTTTTTCAACGAAAAAAGACCCAGTACGTTTTCCATCACAACCACTCTGGGCTTGATGTTCCTCACCAGGCGAACGAACTCTTTATACAATTCGTTCCGTGGATCGTTGATAAATCTCTTTTCTCCGTTAGCCCCTCGTATTCGAGCGCCAATTGTACTGAACCCCTGGCAGGGTGGCCCCCCCACCAGGAGGTCAACGGGACCGGTTGCTTTCGGATCAAGGAGGTTGGAAGCGCGAACTTCATGGATGTCCTTGCATACGATTCTGTCTGGATCAACCTCGGGATGATTCAGGCGATAGGTCTGGCATGCCCAGGAATCGTTGTCGATGGCCGCTTTGATCCTGTAGCCGGCTCTTGCAAGCCCGAAGCTGGTTCCTCCTGCCCCGCAGAATAGATCGACCACCGTAGGACCGTCACGGTGCTTCTCGGGAGCGGTCAGTATCTGTGAGCGGGGCGTTTTGCAGAACCTTGTCAATGGACACTTCGTACAGCGAGGATTGGCGGCCGAACAGATTTCCTGTCCGTGCGCCACCAGATTGACGTGAAGTTTGTATGCCAAGTTGGCGGGAACCAGGTCTGCCAGTTTCTCCTGGTCTTCTCGATGATCACGAGATTTTCGGATGACCCCGATTCTTGAAAGCACTCGAATACAGTGGGCATCAGCCGGGAAAGTCTTTCTGCCCAGGGTATACATCATGAGGCACCGCGCAGACTTTGTTCCCACCCCGGGAAGTGAGGTCAGAAAGCGCTCGCACACCGGGTTAGTTGACGGCATCAGTGGATTCAAACTCAGTTCGCCCATCTCGGTCTTGATTCTGATGAGGGCTTCACGGATATCCTGTGTTCGCGTTTCTTCAAGCCCGCTCCCATAGAGCAGTTTCACCAGATTCTCCGGCCTGTCTTCGAGAAGATCATTCCATTTCGCGTACCGCTTCTTCAGTCTTTTGAAGATTCGCCGACCAAGGTTTATTGGAGTCTTGCGAGTCAGCATAAGGTATATGAGACAATCCAGAGGATCTTCCGGATTGCCATGGCGCGGATTGCCATGCAGTTCTTCCAGAATCCGCGATAGGAGTCTCCAGTCGGGCTTTCCATCTACAAATGGCCTGGGTACCCACTTTTTCGTCGGTGCCTTCTTCACCGCTAAGACTGAAGCTGCGGATCTCGAAGTGTCGGTGGGGGCTGACCGGACCCGATCCAGTAGCATTCTCTCCACAATGACTTTGTCTTTGAATTTCAATCCAGATCACCCGTTCGCCCGCGCATTCCGCGACGCACAAGATTGTCCTCAAGAACGCTCAGAAAGGCAACCCTTTTCTGTTTTGATCCGAGCATCTCCCAGGCGATTTCTGCACGTCCCGTGCTACACACAACCGTGGAAAATCTTGAAGGCCTTTTCGTGTGCCCGCTTCTTGGCACACGAGACAAGCATGGGTGTCATTTTGCAGTCATGAGGAACCATTCTTGTGGGGGGATGGGGGCATCTAGTGCGTACTGGGGAGTGGGAAGATTCGGGCAGAGCGCTGAGCGCGGTATGACGGATTCTCAGTTCTTTTTGGTCTTCTCCATCTTTTCGGCAATGCCTATCAGTCTGGCTTCCAGATCCACCAGTTTGGCCTGCAATTTCCTGTTGATTTCAGTCTGGTCGGTTTTCCGGGCCTGTTTCAGTGAACGCCCGGGCGTGCTCATGGAGAGCTTCATATCAGCCAACTCCGTTCGGATGCCCCGAAGAGCCTTTATCATTGCCCTTCCATTGTCTACAGAGGCCTGAGTGTAGTTCTGAAATGCCTTTTCCGTGTTTTCCCCCTTTTCTTCGAGGTTCCCGAGCATCCTATTTGCTTTGCGTTCCATCCTTTCGGCTGCCGCGGCCATCCTGGGCATACCGGTGGACATGATGCTCATGTAGTAGACCATCGCGTCCATGTTTGACTGGATTCGGGAGAAGTTAGGAAGGCTTGCACACCCGGACAAGAGAACGAAGCCTACGACGATAGCGATCCTTTTCAGGCTGTGTGTCATTTTTCCGTCCCTAATGTGAAAATCAGAATCCGGCAGAATGTCCGGTTCCTGATGGGGCACTTTTCCTCGCCGGTCTTCGCGGCGGCCTCAAAGCCTCCATTTGTACTTTCCGAAGGTCTTCGGATCCAAGATCTCATCGGATATTTCAATGCCGAAGAGAGCGTTCTCCTGCCTCAGACGGATCCGAGTTTTCTTGTCCACAATGACGATCTCCTCTTCCCTTGGGAATTCCCTGCCCTTTTCGTTCCGAAAGAATTCCACCACCCGGAAAGTACGTTGGACTTTTCCCTTGGCGTCTATTGTCTGGGATTTCAGAATGAGGAAGTCGTTTTTCGTGACCCACACTAGCCTATGGCCTTTGTCGCCGGGCGGAGTGATCTTGATCACGTAGCAGTCTTTCCCGTCGTTCATTTCTTCCCTGGCAATGGTCTGCGATTCCCCGGCCTGCGGCATGAACGTCAGGAAATCAGTCATTGTCAGACCGGTCTCTCCAATGTTGGCGGACTCGTTGTCCGCGGCCAGCGGCAGTGTCCGGCCTGTGGCAGGTAGGAACATGTACGCGGCGGGCCTCTTGTCTTTCGCCACCCGGAAGAGAATCCTCAAACCCTTGGACTCTTCGGGCGCCTCGAAATCCAGGAAAAACGCGCCCTCACCGTTCATTTTCTTTCCCATGAGCCAGATACGGTGCTTGGAAATGGTCTTCTTACCTTTGAGAGTCGTGATTCTTAGAAACACGCGAAAAGAGTCTGCAAGATTCCTCTTGGCGATCTCTTCCAGAATTTCGTGCGCGGTCATGGCATGCACGAACCCGGGCGCGCCAAGTAGAGCCCCCCCTAAGAGAACAACCAGAACACTCTTCGCGTACCGGATCATGAACACATACCCTCTCGCAGCCGCATGTCCACTATGCCTTCGGAGTCATGCGCCTGCAAAAAGCCACTTCAAAACTTAAGTTTACTGCTAATTACAAACTGTTGTAATGTATGACTAATTTGATTAGCACAAAAGTCGAGTGTTTGTCAAGGAAGTTCTTGCTCATTGCGGCGCCAATCAGTCATTCGGGGTCAACTCGCAAAATATCATTGCGAGCGCAGCGGAGCAATCTCCTGCGCCCTCTTGTTGCCGTTGAATCGAGTTCCGCGTCCAAATCAATCGGCACAAGCCCGGTGTCCAGCGAGACTTATGGGTAAAGATCACGGCAGACCCTGGGAACGAGAGGAACAACGGAACGGGCTTTCATACTTCGTTGTGCCTTTGTTTCTAGGCATGTAAATTGGTATCAGCCTCTGAAAAGGTCTGTTGTCTCAGAATCTTGCTGATTCTCGATCCAATTGACGCGTTTTTCCAGGGCTGCTATAGTTCGGCTGGATCGCAAGGGAGAGAAGCCATGAGAATCGCTATCCGGGTGATCGTCATACTGTTCGTTACTCTGGGCCTCGCAAGCGGGGCTTGGGCCCAGTGGCCATTGGGCAAGATGCCCCCAACGTCCGGTCAGTCAAAACCAGGCCCTAACTTGACGGTTACCGGGAGGTTCCAAGTATTCATTTCCCCTCACTTAAAGGACCAAACCTTTATGCTCGATACCGACACAGGCCGGGTCTGGATTATGAAAAAGGATCACTCAACCGGCGACTTCTCCTGGAAGCGCATTCCCGTGGAAGAAGTGGATGGGGAAAAGAAAGGAAAGTCGGCTTCCACGAACTGATAGCCGTTCACGGGCTGCGGCTTTCACGTAATGTCGCCGCCACATACCCCATTTTGGTTGCACGGCAGTAACGGGCGGGAGGTCCATCTCAATAGGATAAGCCCGGTTGCGCGCCCGCGCGGTGGGAAGGAGACCGTGGGAAACGTGATGGAGAAACACCGGCCCGTTGAGAGTCGAACGGACGCACCTAAGATAACGGAGCGGCCGGAGACGGATGAGTCTCGCTCCGATTCGGACACAAGGGAGCAGAGTGCCTTGGTCTCTCGGCAAGAGATCGCCGACCGGTTGGGAGCGGACAGGGAGCAGGAGACCCGCAGGAGGATGTGGGGTCGGGTTCTGGTGGTATTGGGGGCCGTGACAATCCTGGATTCCTGGTCGATGTTCCCGATTCCCCTGATAGGTTTTCCCGCGATTGTTGTCGGCGTTGTGGTGATGATGCTCGGCGGCACGATGCTGGCGGGCCGTAGGAGGTTGAAGGATACCAATGAAGCCTTGATGATAGCCATGAAATACGGCAACCGTCTTACCGTCGCCAGGTTGGCTTTGGAACTGGACATCTCCCTCAACAGGGCGGAGAAGATAGTCAAGAAACTCGTGGACAAAGGCATAGCCGAAATAGACCTCGACAGTCTCGATCCCGATGAAGGGATCGTTTACAAGATAAGGGGGATATGAGTCATGAACAGTAAACTACAGCGGAGGACTTACCGATCATGAGAAAGAACGGTTACAAAGTTGCAGTGGTCGGCGCGACCGGAGCGGTCGGGAACACCATGATAGGTGTTCTGGAAGACCGGTCGTTCCCGGTGAGCGAGATAGCGTTGTTGGCTTCGGAATCAAGAGGGAGAACCCTCAAGTTCAAGGGGCAGGACCTTCCGGTTCAGAAGCTCACCGAGACATCTTTTGACGGAGTGGACATCGGTCTTTTCTCCGCCGGAGCCGCGATCAGCAAAGAATTTGCGCCCATAGCAGCAAAAGCAGGCTGCGTAGTGGTCGACAATACTTCACACTTCCGGATGGACCCGGATGTGCCGCTTGTGGTACCGGAAGTGAATCCGGAGGCGATTGCAGAGCACACTCCCGGAAACATAATAGCCAATCCCAATTGTTCTACCATTCAGATGGTGCTGACGCTGAAACCCCTTCACGATGAAGCTGGAATCAAGCGTGTCGTGGTTTCCACATACCAGGCCGTATCGGGCACGGGCAAAGACGCCCTGGAGGAGATGCTGGTCCAGTCCAGAGAAATTTCCAATGCCGTCCAGTGGACAAAGAATGACGGTCTGGACAAGTTGCAGGAGGGCTTGGCGCGTTTCCGTCACATGAAAACCGATGTCTATCCTCACCGCATTGCGCACGAGTGTCTGCCTCACATAGACGTGTTTCTGGATAATGGCTATTCCAAGGAAGAGATGAAGATGGTCAATGAGACTGCGAAGATCATGGACCCTTCCATCAAAGTCACGGCTACCGCAGTGAGGGTCCCCACGTTCTTCGGGCATTCGGAATCGGTGAACGTGGAGACGGAGAAGAACATAACCCCTGAGCGGGCAAAGGAGTTGCTGAACAATTTTCCGGGAATCAGAGTGGTGGACGACCCCAAGAACAACGTCTATCCGTTGGTGACCGAGGCCGCGGGTTCGTATGACACCTTGGTCGGGCGAATTCGCAAGGACGAGTCCATTGAAAACGGGCTCAACTTGTGGATTGCTTCCGACAATATTCTTAAAGGAGCGGCTCTGAACGCGGTTCAGATAGCCGAGATCCTGGTGAAGGACTATCTCTAGGGCTTGTCCCGAAATAAGTACTACAATTCATGAATCCTGAAAGTTCGCCGGGATGACGACACCGTCGGAATTGAGACGTTTATTCTGTGACAGGCCCTTAGTACACTATAGAAGGAAAAGGAGAGCGGATGAGCGCGAAGCGTGAGGTTGTGATCGTGAGCGCGGTACGGACGCCGCTGGGCGCCTTCAACGGCGGTCTCAGCGGTATTGGAGCCACGGAACTCGGGGGCATGGCCGTTGCACAGGCAGTGAAGAGGGCCCGGATTGAGAAGTCTGATGTGCAGGAGTGCATAATGGGGCAGGTGCTTCCCTGCGGAAGCGGTCAGAATCCAGCGCGCCAGGCCGCGCTCAAGGCCGGTTTGCCGTTTGAGACCGAATGCTTGACGATCAACAAAGTCTGCGGATCAGGACTCAAGGCCGTCATGCTCGCGGCTCAGGCCATACAGGCCCGGGACGCGGACATCGTAATCGCCGGCGGTATGGAGAACATGAGCGCGGCCCCCTATTATCTGGAAAAGGGCCGATTCGGATATCGCATGGGAAACGGAGCCCTGGTGGATTCAATGGTCCATGACGGCCTCTGGGACATCGTCAATGATTTCCACATGGGGATCAGCAATGACCTGTGCAGCGAAAAGTACAGTGTTTCCAGAGAAGACCAGGACAAGTACGCCGCGCAGAGCTATTCTCGGACACTGGAATCTATTGCCGAAGGCCGATTCAAGGAAGAGATCTTTCCCGTTGCCATCCCTCAGAGAAAAGGCGACCCGAAGATATTCGATACTGACGAATGCCCGCGGGAGACCTCTTACGATGCTCTGAGCAAGATGAAGCCTGCATTTCAAAAGGACGGCTATGGTACGGCCGGGAATGCCTCGATCATATCCGACGGAGCGAGCGCAGTCTGTGTCATGGCTGAGGAGACCGCGAAAGAGAGGGGATTGGAACCCCTTGTACGAGTAGGAGCGCAGGCGAGCGCAGGACTTGACATGAAATATGTCCTTATGGCGCCCATACTCTCCATACCCAAGGCGGCCTCGAAGGAGGGTGTTGATTGCAAGTCCATCGAGCTTATGGAAGTGAACGAGGCCTTCTCCGGCTCTACTGTAGGCGTGATAAGGGAATTGGGACTGGATCCTGATCGCTGCAACGTCAACGGTGGGTCTGTGGCTATGGGGCATCCTATCGGGGCCAGCGGAGCGCGAGTCCTGACTACTCTGATCTACGCCATGAAGAGCAGAGACAAGAAGACCGGCATGGCGTCCCTTTGTCTCGGAGGCGGAGAATCGGTCTCCCTGTTCGTCGACCGGTGAATGACACTCGTGAGTGCGGGTTGATAAGAAATTGCGGCCCGAAAGAAGGCACACCAAAACGTAAGAATACCCGGCATCCTGGCGGGTTATGATCGTAGGGGCTACGCATGCGTCGCCCTCTTCGATGGTCGGGAAGCCCCCGCACGCGGGAGGCGCGGGATTCCGCATTCGCCAATCCGCATTCCGGTAGGCGCGATTTCCTGTATGGGGTACAGACGCGTGGTAAACGGCGATTTTGCAAGGCGACAGGGATCTCGCTGGAGGATTAGATGTTGTTGGAACACAATCCCGATTCATTCATGACCGGCCGTGATCCATTCGTGAATCTCGATATCGTGGAGAAAACTTCCTCCGCGTTGGTCCAGGATCTGACGTTTGAACCTCATCATGAGGGGTTTATGGGGATCCCTCATGGAGGTCTGGCAATGGGGCTGTGTCTGGACCAGTGGCGCGGCGTTGGTCGGCCCTTGTACCCTGTAACCGTAAACTTCAAGTTCGGTGGGTCGGGGTTGCCGATCGGGGCGCCGGCGCTCTTTTCCGTGAAGCTGCAAGAGGAAAGCCGTCAGGGGCCCCGCATTATAGCGGAGATTATCAAACACGGCGAGACGCGACCCTATCTTCGGGCCGACATTGCCCCGGCCAAAGCGGAGAGCGCGTCCATTGGGCTTCCGGAACCGCCCGGAAATGATTTTCGAATGTTGCCATACTACGAGAATTGCTTTGTTTGCGGGCATCACAGGACGGCACCGGGGCTTCGACGGAGGTTCCGAGTCCACACGATGAACGAATCGCCCGTAACCACGGTCCTTTGGGGCCTTGACAACAACCACCATGAATTGGTGGAGGATTTTCTCATCGGCAAGGAAGAGCTTCATCCAGCCGTGCTCATATCGATTTTCGACGAAAATACGGCCTGGGCCGGATTTTTCCGAACCGGCGGTGCGGGGCTTTCGGTCAGGCTGGACTTCACCCTGCTGCGACCTGTGGGCAAATCGGAGAAGCTCATGTTCATGGGATGGCCGGCCGGGATACGAGGAAACCCGAAAGCCCCCCGTTTTTTCCGGGCGAACGGAATGATTGTTTCACTCGCGGACCCGGTGAATCCTGAGCCGGTAGCCCATGGTTGGGGTGAATGGCTGATCATGGCGCAGTACACTCGGCAGATCAAAGAGAACCTGCTGCCCCGGGAAGACTGGCAATGGATTTTCCCGGATCAATGACCACACCGGGGAATGGACTCCGCATGTAACGGACCGGTCGCACAGGGCAGCGTGCGACATGCCGTCACATGAAAACATCGTCTTAGAGGTGAAAGAGTGTTCGAACAGGTCATAGAAGGCATACTGTGGATACCGGGACGTGACGGGATGCTCCCGGACTCCCATGCGTACATTGTCGGAAAACAGGGTTCAGAGGACTTTTCTCTCGTGGAATGCGGTCTCATGGGCATGGGGGATTACAAGCTGGAACAGCTGGATGCCGCGGGCATCTCCCGTAAACACGTTAAGCGCATCATCATGACTCATACCCACATGGACCACGTGGGCTGTCTCCCTGAGATATCGAGAGAGTTGCCGCACGCGGAGATCTGGGCCCACAAGGATGAAGCGCTGCCCCTTGAGCGAGGGGACAGCCGCATAGTGTACGGAAATAAAATGTTCGAGGATATGATCCGCGCCCAGTATAGCATTTCCGATGATTTTTTTCGGATGCCCGTTCAAAGGAAGCTGGAAGGGGAGGAACTGCTCGACCTGGGTGGTATCGGCTTCAGAGTCGTTCATGTGCCCGGTCATTCCTGCGGCAGCATAGGCCTTTTCAACGAGGAACACGGAATCTTCATATCCGGGGACACCATATACGCTGACGGCGCGATCGGACGCTACGATCTGGTTTCCGCTGATCCTGCCCAACTGAAGGATTCCCTCAATTTGATTGCCGATCTGGGGGCGGACATCCTTTTGCCCTCCCACAATCGGATAGTGAAGGGCGGAGCGGAGCCGATGATCAAAACAACAGTCACCCAGTGGAGTCCACTCTTGGGAACGTGATGGAACCTCCCCATTACCGGAAATCCACAATCATAATGGAAGCGCCCCCGGTTGCTCTCGGAAATTTGCGGGAGCTTGTTCAAGTCAGAGGAACGCTCAAGCCTGGAAATCGAGGCACAACGAAGGATAAAAATGTCCCCTATCATGGTGGGGTACCGTCGTAGGGGCGTAGCATGGAAAGTGTATCAGAACCTGGAAAGACAGGGGAATCGTGCCGCGATCTGTGCATGGCGGAGCCATGCGTAGGGGCGTAGCATGCTACGCCCTCTTATGCGAATGCGCGTTCAAACAAGTGACAAAGAGCACTGCTGGGCAAGCCGGCAGTGGCACACAAGAAACCGATCTCACTCTCTTGATTGCGCATTCCTATGAAAGTCTCGTGAAAAAACCACCCCTTTCCGGG
>Ga0190284_1000188_pt1 | contig 44725 bp, 35 predicted proteins | sample 48691812_MG_FD_161668 | JGI IMG/M metagenome (GOLD analysis project Ga0190284, IMG submission 161668) | Hydrothermal vent microbial mat bacterial communities from Southern Trench, Guaymas Basin, Mexico - 4869-18-1-2_MG | ecosystem: Environmental > Aquatic > Marine > Hydrothermal vents >...
GCAGTTGAATGAGCCGTGGACATCAAGGCAGCGCCTATGGCGGAGCCCCTTCACGGAAACTCGGATAGAAGGTTAGGCCGATCGAACCCTTTTTGCTCTTGACGGACCCGGCTTCATAGAAGGGCGAGTTAGAGTTATGCCGCCCTTTCAGGGCTCATGTTGGTCTCGGCTACGAGAACCCAGGGCGTTGCCCTGGGCTGATCTATGGCGCCCCTTCGGGGCTACTAATCTGTGGCGTCCCTTTGGGGTTGTTCTTCGCGTTCGCGGTCCAGGCGCGCGGCGGGCCGCATTAGCCCGCCGATTCTGTCACAGGCCCGTCGCTTGGCGTCCGTAGAAGCCTGACGCGCACACAGAAAGGGGCCGCCCCAGTTGGGACGGCCCCGGTATGGTTTTCCTATCGCACGGCCCGCACAGCGAACCCTACGCGTGCCTACTTAAAGTTGTCCGCAGTAAACGAATCCAGCACGACGCCCTCGACTACCGCAATCAACTGGAACTCCGCGGCGAGCATACCCGTCAGGGTAACGTCACCCGAGAACGAGAAGATCGCAGCATCCAGGCTGGCCCCGGTTCCCGTGTCGTACATGACGAACAGGAGCTGGTCGTTCGCGTGGGTGTGATCGACGGTCGCCAGTGCGGCCGCCGCCCAACCCTCGATCGTGGCGGAGGTGGTCGTACCCGGAACGATGTCATTGGCGAGCGCCGCACCGGTGAACTCGAAGATCACCACGTTGGCGGCTGCGCCGGTAATCATCGTGTCGGTCGCCGCCGCTGACAGGTAGTTGGCTGAGGTGAAGGGCGGGCCCACGGCACCGTTGTCAACGTTCAGGGCCGTGTTCCAGTCCATGGCGTCGCCACCAGAACCAGTGGTGAAGTCCGTCCAGCGGTCGTAGACGACGGCACCGCCGGCCGCCGCAACGTCAGCCGTGACAACCACGATGGTGTCGGCGTCGGCACCCGTCTGCACCAAGTCGGCTGCTGCCGCCGGGTTGATGGTGTCGGCACCCGCCCCGCCGCTGAACGACTGGGCGCCCGCACCACCATTGAGGGTGTCAGCTGCGGTTCCACCGGTGATCGTCGCACCCGCGATCGCCGAAGTCACCGTGAGCTTGCCAGTAAAGGTCTCCGCATTGATGGTCTTCGTATTCGCCCCGGTCCAGGCACCCGCGGCGAGGTCCTGATCACCGGTGATGTTCACTGTTGTGACGTTAATCGTGCTGGCTCCGGTGATGGTGTTGGTGCACGTCGTCCCGTTCTGAGACACCGAGTTAATGTTCAGGGTCTCGATGCCCTGCGTGCCACTGATGACGCTGTTGATGACCAGCGGTGTTCCCGCCGCCGACTGACCCTGCATATCGAGCGTAAAGGCCTGGGTCCCGAAGACGGGATTCACGATGTCGACGTCAATGTTGGCGGCGAATGCCGCGTTGCGAGTGTCAACAATCAGCGTGAAGTTATTCGGTGCATCGTTGATCGTCAGTAGGTTCGCCGCGCCCGGAGAGTAAACGATCGTGTCAACATCAGGCATATCGACGAAGTTATCGAGGATCGGCGCGCCACCCGCACCTATTTGATTGAGCCAAATCTCCTCGATGTTGATGGCCGAGAACGCCGCCACGGCGGCAGCAGGATAAGTCGCGGCGGCGGGAGTCCGGATTTCGATGCGGTCGTGTCCGTCCTCGCCGTCGAGGACGTCACCCTGACCGAAGTGCGCGGGCGTGACGGCCAAGAACACGTCACCGCCGGGCGTGCCGGCGAAGAGCGCGCCGGTATCCGAACCGGCAGTCAACGTCCTCTGGACCCCAACCGCGATGTCGAGCGTGGCGGTTCCCGTACCGCCGTCGGCATCGGTTGCGGTGAAGGTCACCTGGTCCGTGCCGGGGTTGCTCGTACTGCGGTCGGTGGTGAACTGGAAGCCCGCAAGCGTCGTGTTAATGTTGATGATCGTGCCGGTGAGGACGTACTCGTCCTTGAGGACGTTCGCAGCCGCCACGGCGTTTCCGGCCCCGTCCACGGCCGTGCAGGCCGGTGCGGCGCTGAAGCTAAGGAAGCCATCGCCCGTCACGATATTGACGGTGCTCGTAGTGTTGTCGGCATCGGCGACCGAGATTCCCGTAATCAACGAGTTCTGCCCGACCGTCGCACCGGCGTCGGTCGGCAGCGTGACCACCGGGTCTGCCGTGCTGTCGTCGTTGGTGATGGTGCCGTCGACGGTGGCCACGTCGGTCCCCGCATCGGTCACCGTAACGGTGAACACCTCGTCCTCCTCGACGTTGGTGTCACCCTGCACGTCGATGGTGATGGTCTTGTCGGCGAAATCATCCGCGGCGAAGTCCACGGTCCCCGTGGGGAACGCCCCGCCGACGAAGTCGTCGGTCGCTACGGTGCCGACACCGCCAGCACTTGTGACGGCCCAGTTCACCGTCTTGGCATCGCCATCGCCACCGGCGCGGCCCAGCGTGAACTCAAGGGCGGTCGTACCGGAGTCACCCTCGGCACTCGTGGCCGGCGCGGTGAGCGTGAATGCCTCCGTGGCGACGCCGCAGGTGTTGAGATCTTCGTCACAGGTCTCGCCCGCGGCACAGGGATCGCCCGAGAAGCCGCAGACACCGGCCGTGCAAGTCGGATCGCCGGTGCAGAACAGTCCGTCATCGGGGCAGTCGCCGTTGGTGGTGCACGCAACGACCTCTTCCACGCAGATGTAGTCGGTGCAGACTTCGCCGGCGGCGCAGTCATCGTTGTCGAGGCAATCGACGTCGACGCACGCGTTGTCGGTGCAAATCTGCAGGTCGGCGCAGTCATCATTGTCAACGCAGTCGACGTCCACACACTCGTTGTCGGTGCAGATCTGCAGGTCGCCGCAATCGGCATTCTCGATGCAGTCGACGTCGATGCAGTCACCGGTCTCGGCATCGCAAACTTGCAGGTCGCCGCAGACGACCGGCGCGTTGGTGCAGACCGCTTCGCCGTCCACCACTTCACAGGTGTCCGTCGTGCACAGGTTCCCGTCATCACAGGGATTACCGGTGCACGGGTTTGGCTGCGGCTGCGGTGTCGTCTGACACCCGGTTCCCGCCACGAGCAGGAGCGCTACAATCGCTCCGACACCCAAAAGATTCTTGCCTAGATTCCTAAGTTCCATTACTAGTGACCTCCACTCAAAAGGCTGTGGCGCTCGCGGCGCCAACGTGTCTTCGGAATACCGTTCCGTTACGTTTACGTCCGTCTATACAAAAAACACTGACACCGAAGACCGGCGCGCCACCGCGCCGACCCGGTGCTTACATTAGTTTGCCGTCGTCTTCCGCCGAAGCCATGAAACCAATATCACGAACTCACTCAAACTACGCGCCACGCCGCCGAAGCGACCTTTCCACTGCTGAGTCCGATGTCTATGCATCTACTATATGCGGAGTTGGTGGCCCGTGCCGTACCTGTCTTACGCGCCGATTCTCAGTACGACCCGGTTCCCCATGCGGCATACCGCCGCTTTGCCTCCCTGCGGTCAGGGGAAGGTTTCTCTCCAACGCGGGCGAATTGTAGGGGTTGAAGCTTGCAAGTCAACACCCAAATTCGTATTTTTCGCCGCCACAACTCCACGTAGCGAGGCCAACGAGGGCATGGCCCCGAACGTGGTTCGCTTCCCTCAGGTATCGGCTTGAGCACCTGTTTTGCTTGAATCGGTTGCAGGACAATTCCCCATTTCGCCGCCGCCGGGGAGGGCGGTTCGGCCGGTACCGACTCCGTATCACGTCGAGACTGGCCATCCTTGGGGCGACCGCGGAGCTCATCCGAGCCCGACGACGCTACGTCGGAAACTCGGACCCAGCGGATAGCGGCGAGATTGGTCCGGACGCTAACATCTTTATTGCAAATAGATTACGGCGTTCCCAGGACTTGGGCGTAGACCCGCATGCACTGGCGAGCGGCGCCGTCCCAACTCAAACGCCGCAGATCGAGGCGACCATGGGCCTGCAGCGCCGCCCTCAACCGTTCGCTCCGCAGGACGGCGAGGATCCGGTCCGCCATCTTGGCAACGTTCCAGAAATCGACCTTGATGGCATGTTTGAGCACCTCAGCGGCACCGGACTGCTTGGAGATGAGCACGGGCACATCGTAGCTGAGCGCCTCGAGAGCTGCGATGCCGAACGGCTCGGAGACCGAGGGCATGACGTAAAGGTCGGCCATGCGAAACACACGCTCTACGTCGTCGCCGCGCAGAAAACCGGTGAAGAGCACCTTGTCAGCGATGCCCAACTCCGCGGCACGTTCCATGGTGTGGTGGATCATGTCGCCACTTCCGGCGATGATGAAGCGCACGTTCCGTTCGGTCTCCAGCACGCGCCGGGCAGCCTGCAGGAAGTAGTCCGGGCCCTTCTGCGCCGTTACACGCCCGAGGAACAACACGATTCTCTCCCCCTCGGCGATGGGCGGGATCTCCAAATCGGGCGTTGGACCGGCGGACTGCGTGGCGTTGTAGACCACGTGGACGCGGTCCGCATCGATGCCGTAGCGGGTCACGATGATGTTCTTGGTGAGTCGGCTGACGGCGATGACCGCGTCGGCCGTACGCATGCCACGCCGCTCGATGTTACAGATGCGCCGGTTGAGCGTTACGCCGCAGCGATCGTACTCGGTGGAGTGCACGTGGACTACCAGCGGTCTGCCCGTGGTCATGGCGATGGCCACTCCCGCCGGATAGGTCATCCAGTCGTGGGCGTGGATCACGCTGAAGGGCTCGCGACCGGCCATCTCCAATGCCAGCCGCGCGTAGCGCTCGACCTCGGCGAAGAGATCACCGGCGTAGGGGGCGCCGGCGTGTGGGGTGTCTAAGGTCTGCTTCTCCACGCCCAGGCCCGTCGCCAGTGCCTCGCCCACCTCCGGCCTCAGGTACGGCGCCAACGCCGCCCCCAGCGCCCAGAATCGCACGCGTTCGAATTCCGACCGATGGTAGACACTTACCGCGCCGCCGGCGCTTGGATGACCCGAAGAGGGTTGGGCCGGTGGGGCGTAAGCGGCGTCAACCGGACGGGGAAGCACAAAGGAGACCTCCGTGCCCAGATCGTTCAAGGCGCGGGTCAGACCGTAGCAGGCGGTCCCAAGCCCCCCGGAGATGAACGGGGGAAATTCCCATCCCAGCATTAATACCTTCATGGCGATTCTGGCTCGCTACGGCGGAATAGGAAGCCTATCCCGACCCGGGGGGTTGTCAAACTTCGTCGCGACGGCTCCTGGCTTGGGAGGCTACTAAGCGAGGCGTGCTTCCGATCCGCATTAATATGACAGCGCTACATTGTGTAAAACAAACTGAGCCGCAGGCTTCAGCCCGCGCGGCTTTCCGGTTTCAGCAGGCGCCAAGCCACATTAGAGACCGCGCGGGCTGAAGCCCGCGGCTCTTTGTTCTGAGAACGACCTAGCGCTGTCATATTAAAGAATGACTTTATTCGCGAATCGAGCGTACGCGGCGTGGAGACCGCCGGCGAGCCCGCGCCGAACACGTAGTCGAAGACGCGAATTGATTACACCGCCAAAACACGTAGTATCTCCGGCAGCGAAAGAAGCTGTACCTAGAAACCCACGAAGGAAGCTCCGACGGACCATGGAAGTCCCGCTCTTCTGTCACCTGCACGTTCATACCTACTATAGCCTGCTCGACGGCGCCACGCGCATCGACGACGTGGTTCAGCGCGCCAAGCAGATGGACATGCCGGCGGTAGCCATCACCGATCACGGAAACCTCTTCGGGGTGATCGAGTTCTACGAGGCTGCCTGCAAGGCGGGTGTTCAGCCGATCATCGGGTGCGAGACGTACATGGCTCCGGGGGACCGCCGCTCCAGGGAGGCCCGTGGGCTGAAGGAGGCCAGCCGGCATCTGCTTCTGCTGGCCGCGAACAACGTGGGCTATCGCAACCTGGTCAAGCTTGCGAGCTTGGCCTACTGCGAGGGGTTTTACTATCGCCCGCGGATCGACATGGAGATCCTGCGTGAGTTTTCCGACGGGCTCTTGTGTACCAGTGCGTGCCTGAGCGGCGAGATTCCTCGGGCGCTCATGCAAGAGAATCGCGGCCGCGCGGAGGAAATCGCCAAGGCCTACCTATCCATCTTCGGGCCTGATCGTTTCTTCATCGAGCTACAGAACCACGATATCGAGGCGCAGAAGTTCGTCACCCCGGCGTTGGCAGATCTCGCCGATCGTTTGGGCGTGGCGACGATTGCGACGAACGACGTCCACTACCTCGACCGCAGCGACGCCGAGGCCCATGACGTGCTCTGCTGCATTGGCACGGGCAAACTGCTCTCCGACGAAGACCGGTTCCGGTTCGCAAACGACCAGTTCTACTTCAAGAGCCCGGCGGAGATGAGCGAGCTGTTCACCGACTATCCCGACGCGATAGCCAACACGGTGCGCGTGGCGCAGATGTGCGACGTGGCGTTCGACTTCTCGAAGCGCTTCGCGCCAGTGTACAGGCCGCCGGGCAAATTGACCCCAGACGAAATGCTGCGTGAGAAGGTGTACGAAGGGGCTCACGAGCGGTACGAGAAGATCACCGAGGATATCCGCGAGCGGATCGACTACGAACTCGATGTCATTTCGGGCAAGGATTTCTCGAGCTACTTCCTCATCGTTTGGGATTTCGTCAACTACGCGCGGGACCACGGGATCCCCTGCACCGCGCGCGGGAGCGGGTGCAGCTCGGTTGTTTGCTACTGCCTCGGCGTCTCGGCGCCGGACCCCCTGCATTACGGGCTCTACTTCGAGCGCTTCATGGACCCCGACCGCGATGAGATGCCCGACATCGACGTGGACATCTGCCAGAACGGTCGCGCCCGGGTCATCGACTACGTCCGCCGGAAATACGGTCACGTCGCTCAAATCATTACCTTCGGGACACTCAAGGCCCGCGCCGCGGTCAAGGACGTCAGCCGCGTGCTGGGTATGGGTTTTGAAGAGGCCAGCAGACTCACCAGCCTGATCCCGGGTGAGTTGAAGATGACGATCGACAAGGCCCTTGGCCAAGAGCCGGAGTTGAAGAAGCGCTACGAAACGGACGAGCAGGTCCACCGGGTGATCGACATCGGCCGTCGCCTGGAAGGCCTGGCCCGGCACGCGGGTGTGCACGCCGCCGGCGTTGTGGTCGCGGACAAGCCGCTGGAGACGTTCCTCCCGCTGTACAAGCCGCCGGGTGAAGACCAGCTCGTCACCCAGTTCGAGGGGAATACCGTCGAGAAGGTCGGGCTACTCAAGATGGACTTCCTCGGCCTGCGGACGCTCACGACCCTGGAGCGCGCCCGCCAACTCGCCGAGAAGAGCACCGGCACCGCAATCGACCTCGGCAAGCTCGACATCACGGACCAGAAGGTCTACGCGCTGTTCACCCGCGGGGAGACCAAAGGCATCTTCCAGTTCGAGTCCGGGGGCATGCGCGACGTGATCATGCGTATGCGTCCCAACCGCATCGAGGACCTCATCGCCGCCAACGCCCTCTACCGTCCCGGGCCGATGGTCAACATCGACGCCTACGTCGCCCGCAAACATGGTGAGAAATGGACGACGCCCCATCCGATCATGACCGAGGTGCTGCAGGAGACCTACGGGATCATGGTCTATCAGGAGCAGGTCTCCCGCCTGGTCAATCGCCTGGGCGGCATCGAACTGAAGCGCGCGTTCCGCCTGGCCAAGGCCATCAGCAAGAAGAAGACGGCCATGATCGAGGCGGAGCGCGACCCCTTCGTCAGCGGCTGCGCCGAGAAGGGTATCGACGGTCGCATCGCCGAGCAGACCTTCGAGGACATTCTGCGTTTCGGAGGGTACGCCTTCAACAAGGCGCACTCGACCGGCTATGCCCTGGTGGCTTTTCAGACGGCCTACCTGAAGACGTACCACCCTGTGGAGTTCATGGCCGCCCTCATGACCTTCGAGATGTCCAACACGGACAAGATCGTGGAATACCGCGAAGAGTGTCGCCGCATGGGCATCGAGGTCCTGCCGCCGGACATCAACACCTCGGACAACGACTTCACGGTGGACCGGCGCAGCGGCGGCGAACCGATCGTGCGCTTTGGTCTGGCGGCCATCAAGGGTGTGGGGGAGAAAGCTGTCGCCGCCATCGTTACCGAGCGCGAAGCGAACGGGCCGTTCGGGAGCTTTTTCGATTTCTGCGAACGGGTTGATCTCTCCGTAGTGAACCGCGCCGCCGTCGAGGCCCTGGTCTGCTCCGGCGCGTTCGACACGACCGGCGCCATGCGCAAAGCCTTGATGAACGTGCTGGAGAAGGCCATTGACGTCGGTCAAGCCACGCGGCGCGATCGACTGGCCGGGCAGATGAGTCTGTTCGGAGGGGATGATGATGCAGCCGATCGTCCCGAGCCAATGCTCTCGACCCAGGAGTGGAACGAGTCGGAGATGCTCGCCCAGGAGAAAGCCGTGCTGGGGTTCTATGTTACGAGTCATCCGCTGGCGAGCCACGAGCGACTGCTAGAAGCTTGTGCCACCGCCACCACGGCCGATCTGAAATCCCGCGCCGAGGGCGCGACCGTCACGATCGGTGGGATGGTCAGCAGTCTCCGTACGGTGATCACCAAAGGCGGGCGCAAGCCGGGTTCCAAGTTGGGCATCGTTACCCTCGAGGACCTCCAAGGTCACACCGAGGCCATCCTGTTCCCCGAAACGCTGGCCAAACATCGCACCGAAGTCGTTCCTGACGCCATCCTGTTCCTTCGCGGCGAGGTGGATCGCAAGCGCGAGGAACCTTCGCTCCGCGTCTCCGACGTCATCACGGTGGATGCGGCTGCCGAGAAGCTCGCCAGTCACCTCCTGTTGAGCCTGTCGGACGCCACCGCCGACGATGCGTTGCTTAGCGCCCTTACCGACATTGTCCGCAGGCACCCGGGTGACAAACCTTTGTACCTCGACATCACGACGGGCGACGGTCTGGTCGCCACGATAGGTCGCCCCGGTATGGGCGTAGCGATAACCGCCGATTGCATCCGCGAGTTCACGGTCCTTTTGGGTCGCGATTCCGTAGCCCTCATCGCCCCCAACCACAAGACCGTTCCTCTGCCGCAGGCGTGGCTGCCATCACCGGCGCCGCGCGCCGAAGACGACTCGGAGTTCGCTGAGTCGCCTGTCACTGCCCCAGACTTGAATAACGCCGCTTTGGCTTGATCCGAGCCCGGAGCGCAAGCGACGGGAAAGCGTTCGACCCGTCGCTTGCGCTCCGGGCTCGGATCAGATGTGCGGCAACCCGCGAGATATGAATGCCGTAGGACTACGCCCAATGGAAGTGTGGGTCGAAAAAATCAACCGCACCCCGGAATATGGCCACACCCGCTTGCGTTCTCCGGCAAAGATGAACTTGACGCTGCCATCTTCATTCAGGTAAGCTGCATGCTGCATTCGGATGTGGATGAGAGAAGTGTCGTGCGTGCCTCGCGCGACGGTGTGAACCCCAAAGAAGAAAGAATGCTCATGGAACGTTACAGGAACCCGGAAGCGATTTGCCTTGTTCTCCTTTTGGCTTGCACTTGTGCCTTGTCATTCGGCGCCACCGTCGCCTCGGCACAGGAGGCCCTCATCGCCGGCCATACCTGCACCGACCTCGACCAAGTTCCGGACTGTTGGATCGAACGGGCCAAGCTCGAGTTCATGTCGACGTACGGCCACACGTCCCACGGCAGCCAGATCGTGACCGGTATGAACCTGGTTTACGGCGACGGAGCCACGAACAACGACAGCCCTTCATGTAACGGCTATGGTTGCACGAGCTGTCTATACAGTTTCTGCGACGACTATTACTACTACAGGTACGGTACGGGCAATGATCCGGCGCCGCCCGGTACGCTTTCTTTCTTCGACCAAAGAATGGCCGGCGATCTCGGGCATAACGGTGACCTTACCTGGGCAAACACAACGCGAACGCATCTGGATGGATACGGCGGCAGCCGCAACCTGGTAATATGGTCGTGGTGCGGTGGCGTGTCCGACAACACCGAAGAGGGCATCAACATCTACCTCAACGCCATGAACCAGTTGGAGATTGACTATCCGGGCGTGACGTTCATCTACATGACCGGTCACTTGGACGGGACCGGCGAGACCGGCGACCTGCATATCTTCAATAACCAAATCCGCGACTACTGCGTTGCGAACGGCAAGGTTCTGTTCGACTTCGCCGATATCGAGAGCTACGATCCGGACGGCGATTACTTCCTGGATCTCGGCGCCACCGATACCTGCAACTACAGTGGCGGCAACTGGGCGGTCGAGTGGTGTGCGGAGAATCCGGAGAGCGAATTGTGCGACGCATGTACTGAGTGCTCGCACTCGCACTGCCTCAACTGCAACCTGAAGGGCCGGGCGTTCTGGTGGATGCTGGCCCGCCTGGCCGGTTGGAGCGGCGCAGCCGACGGGGATGGTGATTGCGACCTCGACGTGGACCTGGATGATTATCTGTTGTTCGTGGATTGCCTGGCCGGGCCGGACACGCTCCCCGCGCCGACGCTAACGGACGAGAAAACATGCCGGACCGTCTTCGATTTCGACGGCGATACGGACGTCGATTTGGCTGACTTCACGGCCTTTCAGGACGGCTTCGGCGGATAGGGCAATCCGTCGAGTTGCCCATAGTGTCATGTGATTGTCGCTGCTGCCTTGGCACCGCGCTGCAGGAGCTTGGCGACGGCGATAGGGATTTTCTGTAGCGGGAGCACGTGGTCGATGGCGCCCGCTTTCACCGCCTCTTTCGGCATTCCGTAGACCAGGCTCGTTTTCTGATCCTGCGCGATGGTCCAGGCGCCGGCCTGGCTCATCCGGGTGATACCGGCGGCCCCATCGCCGCCCATTCCGGTCATGATGACCCCGACCGCCCGGGGCCCGCAACTGCGAGCCACGGAGTCGAACAGGACGTCTACCGAGGGGCGATGTCCGGAGACTTTCGGGCCTGCGTCAAGATGCACGAACAGATTGGCGCCTTGGCGGACGAGTTTCATGTGCTGCCCGCCGGGAGCCACCAGGATGGTGCCGGGTTGAGGACGGTCCAGGTGGACCGCTTCGCGCACGTTCATGCTGCAGGCGTCGTCGAGGTGCTTGGCGAACGAGGTGGTGAATTGGGCGGGCATGTGCTGCGTGATGAGAATGGGCACGAAGTCACTCGGGAACGCCGGAAGCATCTCCATCAGCGTGGGCGGCCCACCGCAACTGATGCCGATGGCCACCACCCATCCACGCTGACGATTCGGCGGAAGCGACGGAGCGGCAGTTGCGCCGGGGCCTTTGGCTGCACCCAGGCGACGACGATATCCCCGCGAGCGCGCCGCCCCCAGCACTAACTTGTGCAGGCGTTCGCGGAACTCCGGCAGACCGGCGAAGCCACCGCTCTTCGGCTTGGCCACGTAGTCGAAGGCGCCTTTCTCGAGGGCTTCGAAGGTGATCCTGGCCCCGGCCTGCGTAAGCGTGGAGACCATGACGAAGCCGACGGGGGCCTTGCCGACCACGCGCTCCAGCACGCCGATGCCGTTCAGTCGGGGCATCTCCACGTCAAGGGTGACGACGTGCGGTCTGAGGGCGGATATTTTCTTGAGCGCTTCGAGCCCGTCCTGAGCGAAACCGACCACCTCGATCTGCGGATGTTGCGACAGCGCGGTGCGCAGAATCGTTCGGACGAACGGGCTGTCGTCGACGACGAGTGTTCTTACCTTCGCACCGGCCATAAACCGTTTTTCCTCGAAGTCGGCGGCACGCACCGCGCGCCCATCGGATGTACTATCCTGACGGATTCGCCGGCGTCTCCGGCGAGTCCATGAATCGGACGCTGAAGTAGCGGATTGCGCCGTCGTTCCCGATCCGCACAACTTCGCACCTCAGGGTCATTTGGCGGTCCCCGAGATCGAAGACCAAATGCACGATCTGCCCGCCGCTCGGCAGCCGATCCGCCACGACCCTTGCGCCCTGCGCCGACACGTCTGTCAGCAGCGCCTGACTCGACGAATCGTCGGGGTGAAACACCGTGACGTCGACAGAGCCGGCCTGCAATTCGTAGCGCGCGAGTTGCCGCCGCTCGGCTTGCTCCGCATCGCTGGGGGTGGTTTCCACCAGCGTGAAGCTGCGACCGAGTTCGGCAAGTAGCCCTTGCCCAGAGGACAGATGGTCGATCATGAACGGAGCAGGTATCACCTTACCTCTCCCACTTGCAGTTTATCGGGCGATTCCCCCGCCCGCCGATCGTTACGCCAGTACCTTCGGATAGTCGGTTTGGGGACTTGAGGCTGCCCGCCGCAGTGTCCAGGCGAACCGCTCGTGGCCCCGGCGATCGGTGTTGGTTTGCCTTGCCAACACCACCGGCGCCGCATAGGCTGCCGCAAGTCGTGGTTCGGCCCTGGATAGGGGTCGGCATTCGCATGTGGAATCCGGATGTTGGATGAGGATATTGAGGCGATCATCTGCCATACCGGACCTTTGCCGGACGTGTGGAGAGGATAGGTCTATGGAAGTTGTTCTTGACGGGAATTCGCTTTCGATCGAGCGAATCTGTGCGGTGGCGCGCCAGGGCGCCAAGGTGTCGGTATCGCCCGAAGCAAAGATCAAGATGCAGCGCTCCCGAGACGTCATCGAGCGGGGTGTGGCCGCGGGAGAGGCGATCTACGGCGTCACCACCGGTATCGGCGAGTTCGCCCGCATCAAGATATCCCCCGAGCAAAGTGCCGAACTCCAGCGGCGGATCGTCTACAGTCACTCAGCCGGCACGGGCGATCCGCAACCGGAGGACGTGGTGCGTGCAGGCATGCTGCTGCGCGCCAACGTGTTGGCCAAGGGCTACTCCGGCGTGCGGCTGTGCCTGCTCGATACCGTGCTGGAAATGATTAACAATGGCGTGGTGCCCTATATCAACGAGAAGGGCTCGGTGGGAACCAGCGGCGACCTGTCTCCGCTCTCGCAGTTTGCCGAGGTGGCCATCGGCGAAGGGCGGGCCTTCTACAAGGGCGAGCAAATGTCCGGGGCCGACGCCATGAAGAAAGCCGGCGTCAAACCCACCGACTTGACGTACAAGGAAGGGCTGGGCCTGATCAACGGCTCACAGGTGATGACGGCTGGGGCCGCGTTGCTCGTCTACGATGCCGAGCGCCTGCTCAAGAACGCCCTGATCGCCAGCGCGATGGCCCTCGATGCCCTGCGTGCCGTGGAGAGGCCCTTCCACCCGACCGTGCATCGCGTCCGCCCCTATCCCGGGCAGAACGCCGTGGCCGCCAATCTGCGGCGTCTGTTCGCCGATAGCGCAGTAATGGCCAACCGCACCGGGCGCGTGCAGGACGGCTACAGCATGCGCTGCACGCCGCAAGTTATGGGTGCGTCTTTCGACGCGCTGGAATACGTGCGCGGGATCGTAAACACCGAAGCCAACTCCGCGGCGGACAATCCACTCTTCTTTGGCGAGGAGGGCGAGTACTACGCCGCCGGAAACTTCCACGGGCAGAACATCGGGATGGCCGTCGATTTTCTCTGCATCGCCATGTCGGAGATCGCCAACCTGTCCGAGCGGCATACGAACCGCCTGCTCAACCCGGTGTTGTCGGGCCTGCCCGACTTCCTCGTCGAGGGCAAGGGGCTCAACTCCGGGCTCATGGTGGCTCAGTACACCGCCGCCGCGCTCGTCTCGGAGAACAAGGTGCTGTCGCATCCGGCGTCGGTGGACTCGATCAGCGTGTCGGCTGACCAGGAAGACCACGTCAGCATGGGTCCCATCGCGGTGCGCAAGTGCACTGAGATTCTCAAGAACGTCCGCACCGTGTTGGCCATCGAGATGATGTGCGCCGCCCAGGCCTTCGAGTTCCATGAGGGGCGCCGCCCGGGCAAGGGGACGGGTGTGGCGTATGACCTGATTCGCACGAAGGTGCCGCCGTTGGTGGACGATCGCGTGCTGTACCCGGACATCGAGCACATTCGCCGGATGGTCGAGGACGGCGCTATCCTCGACGCGGTGGAGGCCGAGGTCGGCCCGTTGGCGTTGGCCCGCGACATGAAAGACCTGCCCCGACCCAACGTGCCGGCGTAAAGCGGAATCGGCGCGTTTTCGAGATGCCATTGACTTCGATATCGGGTATCCTCGGGCTCAAAGGACGCTGTCAAGGATGGAGACGGATACCCGTGGCCATCAATGCTGATAAGCCCCATCTCTGGAAGGAGGATACCGAGACCTCGGTCGACTTCTTCAATAACTGGTTCATGAGGTTCGCTCCGAAGGCGTATCGCGACACTCGAATCGACACGACGAAGGAAGTCAAAGAGGCTCTGCGAGTCACCAACGACTTGGCGACGATTACGCACGAGGTTCTGAAGAGCAACCCGGCGATACTCCCCACGTTGCGAATGGCGACATGTCCGCCCCTGGCACGAGATCGTCTGAGTGGCTTGGCGCATGCCGGCAAGAGCCTCGTCAAGGCGCTCGAACACGGTAAACTCCCGGCACGCATGCCAACCGCGGAACTCGACGAGCAGTTGAGGCGACTCGCCGACATCATTCTGCGGATGTTGGACACGGACATCTTTCCCTGGCTCGATAAGGGGCGGACGCCCAGCAGTCAGGGGCGTCATCGCGCCTCGACGATTGTCGCTGATCGCTTGTGTGGATCGGTTTCGGACCCGATCATTCGGAATGCGCAGGAGAAGCGTCAATTCGCCTGCATCGCTCGTTATCTCAACAGGAGAGGCTACAAGCGAAAGGCGCACCCCCCGTCGAAGCCGCTGAAGCAGATGGAGCCGGGCACTTTCTCTTTTTGAACGAATGCGATTGGGAAAGCTGGTACCGCGACAGTCAACATCCCTGTGGATGTCGTCGTTCAGCCACCGAATCCGCGACCGAACGGGATTCCGATCCTCATCGAGGCAAAATCCGCAGGTGACTTCACGAATACCAACAAGCGTCGGAAGGAAGAGGCGACAAAGGTCCACCAACTTCGTGCATACTACGGGCCCGAGACCGAGTTTGTCCTCTTTCTATGCGGGTACTTCGACGCCGGATACCTCGGCTACGAAGCCGCCGAGGGAATCGATTGGGTTTGGGAGCATCGTATCGAGGATATCGAGAAACTGGGCGTTTGATTGATGCCGAGGATCGCGGACATTGAGGAGCGGCGCTTGGTCCAGCAAGAGCGCCTTGATGGGCTGAGAGGCGCAGCCGAACGAAACCGGCGTGGCCAGTTCGCCACGCCGCCAGCGCTGGCTCTCGACATTGCCAAGTACGCGCGCAGCAAGCGCCGGAATCGCCCAGGAACGGTCCGGTTCCTTGATCCGGCCATTGGCAGCGGTTCGTTCTACTCCGCGTTTCGACACGCGTTCTCCGAAAATGCAATCTCGGCCGCCATCGGCATTGAACTCGACCCGGACGCCGCCAAGGTAGCAGCATCTCTCTGGGGAGAAACCGGACTTCGGGTCACACTCGGCGATTTCACGAAGGCCGACCCGCCGCGCGGGAATGAGCGGTTTGACGTTGTTCTCACGAATCCGCCCTATGTTCGCCATCACCACCTTGACCGCGCGGAGAAACGGCGATTGAAGACCGCCGTAGTCCGGGATCTCGGGATTGAGGTCAGTGGGCTAGCGGGGCTGTACTGCTACTTCCTTCTCCTGTGTGACAGGTGGTTGGCGGACAACGGGCTTGCCGTCTGGTTGGTTCCGTCTGAATTCATGGATGTCAACTACGGCGTGGCGGTGAAGCGGTATCTCACCGAAGACGTAAAGCTCCTTCACATCCATCGTTTCTGCCCGTCAGACGTTCAGTTTGCCGACGCGCTCGTGTCCTCGGCGGTGGTCGTATTCGAAAAGTCACGCGTCACCCGCAGCCACTCGGTACTGTTCTCCTTCGGTGGGTCGCTCCGCCGGCCGACTCTAAAACAGAGCGTGCGGCTTTCGGAAATCCGAGCCGCATCGAAGTGGAGCAATTATCCGAACGGACAACCCCATCGATCCAACGAGACGGGGACGGGCGTCAAGTTCGGCGACCTCTTTCAGATTAAACGTGGACTCGCCACGGGAGCCAATCGGTTCTTCATTTTGCCCAGGGATGAGGCGACTCGACGTGGTATTCCCGGCGAATGCGCTCGCCCCATTCTCCCAAGCCCTCGCTATTTGCAGCAGCCGGTTATAGACGCAGACTCCGACGGATATCCACGAGTGCGCCCCGTCTTGTCGCTTGTCGATTGTCGCCTCGCTCCGGACGAGATCCAATCGAGATTTCCTGCTTTGTGGGACTACTTGCACGACGGAGAGGCTGAGGGTATCCACGAGCGTTATCTTACGAGTAGGCGCACGCCCTGGTACTCCCAAGAGAAACGGCTGCCGGCTCCGTTCTTATGTACGTACATGGGCCGTGCCGAGAACGGTCGGCAGCCGTTTAGGTTCTATTGGAACAAATCTCAGGCCACAGCCGGAAACGTCTACTTGCTGATGTACCCACGAGCCGCGTTGAAGCGAGTGCTTGAGGAAGACCCACGGCAGTATGCCGTCGTCTTCAGCATGCTCCGAGAACTCGATACGCATCGTTTCATCGCGGCGGGACGTGTTTACGGAGGTGGGCTGTACAAAATGGAGCCCCTCGAACTCGGACGTCTCTCCGCCCAGCCGTTGCTGGATGCGATTGCGTCTCTCGAATCCGGACGCCAGCTTGCGCTTTTCGACTAATCTGAGGGTCGTCGGACGTCTGTCTCCGCTCTCGGCAGAGGCGTTCAGACTTCTTCAAAGAAGGTCTGTTGGGCGGGCGACTCGATGGCGGCGCGTTCCTTGACGTCGCGGATTTCGTCGATGAACTCGTCCACGTCCTTGAACTTGCGATAGACGCTCATGAACCGGACATAGGCGATGTGATCGAGCTTGCGCAGATTCCTCGTGACGTACTCGCCGATTTCGGCGCTGGTCACCTCGCGGTCGTGATCGCGGAAGATATCGCCCTCGACCACGTCCACCAGCTCTTCCACACGTTCCAGCTCGATCGGCAACTTGTAGCAAGCGTGCTGCACCCCGGCGAGGATCTTTTCGCGGCGGTAGGGAACGCGCGACCCGTCGTTCTTGATGACGGTGAGGCGCAGCTCCTCCTCGATGCGCTCTTTGGTCGTGAATCTGCGGCTGCAAACCGTACACCGCCGCCGGCGGCGAATGACCGCCCCGGCGTCCGTGGCACGCGAGTCGATCACCTTATCCTTGTTCACGGCTTTGCACGAAGGGCAACGCATAGAGGCTGCACTATCCCGTTGCTGAAACCCACACACCCACAGGCCGGCACACCCGGGCTGCCTATCCCCGACATCTGGCTGGGAATGTAATGTATCCGCCCCAAATGTAGCGGGTCAAGCCCAAAAAATGCCGCCGTTGCCCCTGGACGACTCGCTCGGGTTGCCTAATCTATCGGTATGACTTGGCGGATGGTGGAAAAACGCATCGGGGACATCAGAATTGTCGGCTATAGTCTCGCCGGCGAGGAGACCGTCCTGGCGGTTCCGGAACTGAACATTTGCTTCGACCCCGGACGGGCTCCGCCCGAGATCATCCCCATCGATAACCTCTGTCTCAGCCACGGGCACATGGATCATGCGGCGGGCGTGGCTTACTACCTCTCGCAACGGGGTTTTGTGGGCAACGCCCCGGGACGCGTCATCGTCCACCGGCAGCTTGCCCAGCACGTTCAACGCTTGATGAGCGTGTGGGCCGACCTGGAGGGCCACCATTCCCCCGGCGTCATCGCGGGCGTGGTCGGCGGCGACGAGGTTCTGCTCCGCCGAAACCTGGTCCTGCGGGTCTTCGACGTGGTGCACTCCTACGGCTCGCTGGGGTTCGCGGTCGTCGAGAAACGCCACAAGCTCAAGGCCGAGTACACCGACCTCACCGGTCCGCAACTCGTGGAACTCAAGAAGAGAGGCGTGGACATCCACAATCACGTCGAGAAGCCTCTGATTGCCTACTGTGGCGACACCGCGGTCGGCGATTTTCTGGACTTGGAGCACGTCCGCAACGCGGAAATCATTCTCCTGGAGTGCACGTTCTTCATCGCCGAGCACGTGTCGCGGGCTCGGGCCGGCCGACACATCCACGTTCGTGATCTCGTCGATGTGCTCGGGCGACTCAACAACCCGAACGTAGTCCTTACACATCTGACGCGCCGCACGAGCCTGCGTGAGGCCAAGGCAATTCTGGACAACAGCATTTCGCCGGAGGATCGGAAGCGTGTGTCGATCCTGATGGATCGCCCGCGCCGGAGCCCGGGATCTTCACGTATGCGTCACAACTCCGAGATGCGGAACCCGCCGGGGCTGAGTGCTGAGTCCTGAGACTTTGAACTGATTGGGTCCGCGCAACGGACCCTACGGGACTTGTAGCCTTCGTCGGCGCCGGTCCAGGTAACCGCTCATCTCGAGGGCGAAGGTGCAATCGTCATGGCCCAGGCCGACACTGGTACGAGGGAGGCGATACCTATCCAGCGGGGGGACGCAGCATCCCGGCGTGGTGGTGACGGCATAGCGGATTCCCTCGCGGCGAAGGACGCCGACGTCATAACCGTCGAAGTCGTTGCGTCCGCCGTTTGGATAGGCGAAGCCGTCGCATCGTGAGATGTTCTCTCGAATCCGGCGAACGCTGTCGACAATCTCAGCCTCACGCCGCGAGCACGACTCCTGTGTGAGGATGACATGGGACACCGTGTGCGCGGCGATCTCGTGCCCGGACCGGTGGAGATCCCCGAGTTCGGTCCACGAGACCGGTCGTAGCGTCTCGGCGATCCGCCGATCGAGACCGTCGGCTACGACAGGCCAATATTCGTCGAGCATGCTTTGCACCCTGTCGTATGGAACGTGCTTGGCTCGCTCGGGGGACTCGACGTAGTGTCGCAGGTCCGAGTGCATGCGCTCGGCAAGTCGGAGTGGTAGGCTGCCCAGTACACCCAGACGGTCGGACAGGAACCCCTCGCCGCGGTCGACATGACCGGTGGTGACAAAGAAGGTCGCCTGGATGCCCAACGCGTCCATCGCGGGGAGGGCGTGGCGTAACGTGCAGGCGTGCCCGTCGTCAAAGGTGATTGCGAAACACGGTTCGTCGAAAGGGCGTCCATCGACGAGATCCTCCACGACATCCGACAAACGAACGATTCGTCCCAGGTTCAGCAGTATGCGCATCTGTTGCGCGAAGTGACCCTCGGTCACGAAATGCCTGGGCACCCAGGCCTCGCCGGCCACGTCCTCGGAGCACACCCCGTGATACGTCAGGATGCGCAACCGCGGGTTCCGGTGCAACCGCCGCCTCATGTAGCCGTAGCGATCCAGGAGCCGCACGAGGGGCCCGAGGGCCTTCCGCCGCCAGGGGGGTGACACCTGCGAAGGCAAGGGAGCGAGCGTTGTCATAGGCGTGTCCTTGCACGGGTCGCCGGAACCGACCGCGAACCCCCGTCCAAACAAGACCGTCGATCAGCCCGGAACGGGTGCGGGCAGAGGTCCCCATTCATCCAACGCCGGGGCGGTTGATTCGAGTTCCGGCTCCGGCGCTACCTCCGCGACCTCACGCCGCACGGCCCGCTGAAGACAGGTCGGCATCGCGAGCACCCACCAGAGCGACTCGACGTAGAACCGGTCGGTGAACATTCCGGCCGTCAAGTACATGATCATCGACAGCCCGATTCCGTAGGTGGCCAACGAGGTGGCGCGGGGGTCGCGGGTTTGCCCGGCGAGTCTCCTGCAGTTGTGGAGTTGCAGGAACGCAGTGAGAATGAGCAAGAAGAAGATGAACGCCCCGTGGATGCCCAACTCCGTACAGCAGCGGATGAACGTATTGTGCGGGTCCCGATTGTCTATGGTGACGTCATACCATGCGATCACGCGCGGGAAAACACCGCATCCGACGCCCTGCGGGTAGTCTGCGACCATGGTGAAGGCCGCCGCCCAGACGCGCTTGCGCAATGTGGCCGCCGTGTCCTGGGCCATGTATTCGTCGTTCCGCAACGTGTTCATCCGGCTCCAGAAGTGCTTGTCGGTCAGTGCGTTGCTCGCCACCACTGCGATCAGAATCGCGACGTACACCCGGACCCGCCGCCTCCGTGGCGCCATGAGTGCCGCCACCGCCCCCCCCACCAGAAAGGCGACGAACGCCCCGCGGGTTCGACACAGGATCACCGCGTTGACGGTGAAGGCGCCAGACACCAGGGCGGCGATTCGCCATAGCCAGTTTCTCGCCGTCAACACGGCGACCCCGATCAGAGGAAGCATGGCCACCATATGAGCCGCCAAGCCGGACGACGCTCGAAAATCCGGCCCGCCGACGTCGTCAAGCCGCCCGGAACTGAACTGGTCCAGAGGGGCGTTGAACGCGTCGTAACCGATAATGAGCGAGCCGAACACGAGCGCCCACAAGATGATGTTGAAGTTCCTGCGCGTTGAACCCAGGTGGGTGAGGCAAAGTGCGAACACCGACAGCTTGATGAACTTATCGAGGATAATGTTCGGACGCGGGTCATTCACACTTACGCCGATCACTCGGCTCACAATTGCACTGACCACCAGCAGAATCAACAAAGCCTGCCAAGTGCAGATCAGCGGACGCAGCTGCGGCAGTCGCTTCCAGTTGGCCATCATTCCGAGCGCCAGGAACAGCGCCGCGGTCATCGAGAACCGAACACCCAGCTCAGCGAGAGGCTTGCCCCACCAACTGGTGCTCGGGTCCACCTGGTAGATCATGATGTAGTTTACGGCCCCGACGATAGGATAGACCAGCGAGAGGGCGCACAAACCCATAAACAGGGCGGAGAATGACAGGGTTCGCAATGGCCACATGCTCTACGACTCCCATACGCTCAGATGCCGACAGCGACCGCCTGTTCGTGCCGGCTTGTTCCCCCAGGTCCCTGGCCCGCGTGGCGCAGATCCACCACAATCCGGGCGACGATGCGCTCCGCGGCGAACCCATCGCCGAAGACGTCTCGATGCGTTGCCATGTACGCGTACGTCTCCCGGTCTGTCATCAACATGCGTACCGAGGAGACGATGCTGTCCACTTCCGTTCCAACCATGGTTGCCGATCCGGCGCGCAGCGCTTCGGGTCGTTCGGTCGCCGCTCGCATCACCAGGACCGGTCGGCCCAGCGCGGTGCCCTCTTCCTGAAGCCCGCCGGAGTCGGTCAGGATGCAATCGCACGCCAGCAACATCCGGACCCACTCCCCGTAGGGCGGTGCGTCGACCAGTGACACCCCGCGCACACCGGCGAGTTGCGAATGAACCACCGAGCGAACCGACGGATTCGGATGCACGGAGAACACGACGCGCAGTTCGGGGCACAGCGTTGTCAGGCGTTTCATCGCCTCGCAGATGCGATTCAGCCCCGGGCCCCAATTCTCCCGACGATGCGCCGTAACCAGCAGCGTCCAACTCTCGCTTGTGTCATTGGGGCACTTGCGGGCGTCGGTTTCGATTCCTTGTCGTACGATCCGCAAGGCGTCGACCACCGTGTTGCCCACGCGATCGATCGATTCCGGTCGGACACCCTCGCGAAGCAGGTTCATCTCGGCTTCGCGCGTGGGGGCGAAGTTCCACCGCGACAGTTGCGCCAACTGCCGCCGGGCCAGTTCCTCCGGAAACGGGTCATCCAAACATCCCGTGCGCAACCCCGCCTCAACGTGAGCGACCGGCACGCGCCGCAAGGCGGCAGCCAACCCGGATGAAAACGCCGAGAGGGTGTCCCCCTGGACGATGACCGCCTGGGGCTGATGGCTGTCGATCAAACCGCCGACGGCTTCCACCACGCGCGAGACCATCACGCCCAAGTCCGCAGTGCCCTGAAGCACGTCGAGCTGAATATCGGGCACGAGCCCAAAGACCTCCAGGGCGTCGCGGGCCATATCGGGATGCTGCCCGGTGAGAACCACCACGGATGTCAACTTGGGAGCCTCCCGACGCAGAGCCATGATCACCGGAGCAAGCTTGACGGCTTCGGGCCGAGTTCCGATCGCAAACAGTACCTTCTTCATACGGCTGCATATGCCTCCTCTTGCGTGGTGCCCACCGCAATGTGCGGGGTTCGGGTGACAATAGGTTGACACACGGCGCACACCTCGTCTTTGCGGGCATCGAGTGTGCGCAACCCATGCAGAAACCTGGGCAAGTGAACCTCGGGGCGCAGTCCATGGGCCGTCCGTCGCGCCGCGTCGGCCAGACGTTCCCGCAAACCGGCGTCGCGCAGGGCATTGATCGCCTCGCGGATGTCGTGGGGGGCCAGCGTGTTCACTACGATGCCCGCGCCGCTTGCACGGACGAAGCGATCGACGAAACAGCCCGGTGGTACGATCGCGAGTATCGGTCGTCCGGCAGCCAGGTAGTCCACCATCTTCGATGGGAAGCAGCCGTGGACCTCTTGGGGGTACGGCGTCTGGTGACCGAGAAACAGAAGGCACACGTCCGCCTGGCGCACCGCCGTGCGGGTCTGCTCCCGGCCGGCCCATTGCGCGGGGCGCCCCCGTAGCATGGGATGCGGGGGCGTCAGGAGCGTCACTTCAACGTTGTTGAGCGAATCGCTTGCCGTCAGAAAGGCCGTCGCCGAGTCTTCGTGCGCGTCATACAGGTTGCCGGCGTACACGAGTTTAAGCGTTCCATCCGGCGCCGGCGGCAACGAGCCGCGGGCTCGAGCCCGCGCGGACTGAAGTCCGTGGCTCGTTCCCGCCGGCGTGCAGTGCGGCAGGACCAGCGTGCGATCGATCCCACGCGTGCGGTAGTGGGCGGCGAAGTCCTCCGTTGGCACGACGACCAAGGCAGCGTCGGTCAACGCCCGCTGATCCAACCAGCGCCAGAACGTTCGTTTCATCAGTGATCCGGTCAAGTAGGCTTCCGCAAACAGATCGTGCATATAAGCGACCAGCGGAACGCCCGTACGCCGCGCGATCCACCAACCGGCGAGCAAACTGAAGCGGTGCGGATAAACCGCAACCACGCGTTCGAACGGCCGGGTTTCGTGCAGACGCCGCGCGACGCGCACCATGCTCCGCGTAGCCCGAACACTGCCCAGCCACGCCGCCAACCCCAACTCGCGTGGAGAAGGTGTCGGGGCCTTTTTGTGCGCAGCGCCCTTCGGGCCTCTCAGGCAAGAGGTTCCCGACACCTTTTCCACCCACGGAACGGTGTGTGTCTCGAACGGCGGTACCGCAGTGCCGTCTCCCTCCCGTGGGCACGGCAACCGCCGGGTAATCACACGGAAGCGCTCCGCGGGCGCGTTGCGGAGGAGATTGGCCAATACACCGGTGGACGCTCGATTGGTCGGAGGCCAGTGCCAACTGACCAGCAACGTGTCGGGGGCGCAACGACCCATAAGAGTCTCCGCGTGTACATCGACATCAGCGGAGCGTGGATTCACAACATTATCGGCCGACGGGAGGGTGTGCGACGCCGGCCATCTCGGGTACATGGTCGGCTGTGCGGACCCGCCGGTTTAGAGCAGCTTCATTCCACACGTAGCGGGTTGGGTGGCCCATGGCTTTAGCCGTGGGGACTCGAATCGGTGAACGCATCCTGTCCCCCACCGCTAAAGCGATGGGCCACCCAAACAATCGCTTTCGTCATGCTGCAGACACGCTACGTATGGATTGAGAATGCTCTAGAACAGTCCTTCCATGCCGAACAGACCGTTTGCGACGGCATAGGCATACTTGCTGATCGAGTCCCTTCGCAGGTGGTACTTGCCGATCAACCGGGCCAACCAATACGGCATGCGGCGATCGAACTTGACCTCGAAGATGCTGTCGCCGCGGTCCAGCAGAGGACGGGCGGCGCCCATCGCGTCGCGCAGGTCTCGCGCCCGCCGTGCCAACAGACGGTCGTCAAACGTGATGCGGAGACGCCGATCGCATCGTACGAACAAGGCCTGGCGACGGTACTGAATGTTGACCACCGGTGTCATCGCATGCATCTGCTTGATGGCGAAGAACCGGGCCAGCGCCGGGCCCGACGCCGCGGAATTCCCCCAGTCCCAGGCGGGAATCCTGTGCATGTGGAGGACGGGGGCGAGCGTCTGGTAGTCGCCAAGACCCAACTTGGCGACGTCCTTGCTGATGCGGTTTCCGCTACGGTACTTGATCTCGAAGTGCGCTGCCGAAACTCGCCCGTCCTTGTCGGGGTAGCCGCGTATGCGCAGCTTCTGCCGCCGAGACACGCCGGCCAGCTTCTCGTGGAAGCAGGCGAAATCGTGCGTGTCCAGGTACAGGCTGCGAACGACATAGCAGCCCCGTGCATCCGCGTGACGGTCGGGGTCGGCAAAGGTGCGCAGATCGGCGACCAACGGGGCCCGCACGTGCCGCGGGACCACATACTTGAACTCGTACCGCCAGAGGCGGACCGCCTGTGCGGACGGCCGCCGATCACCGCAAATCGACGGGCGGACCGAGGATTCCAAGAGGGTCTTGGCCTGCTTGGGCCCGGGCCTCTCCGTCGTTGGCGGAGGCGTTGTCAGCGTTGAAGACAAAACCGCTCCTCTCAAGCCGATCGGCCAAGTCGGCGGCTGCCACCGCGCATCCCGAAGCCCGATAATGCCCCGGTAGCAGACAACCGCTGACTTCAACCGTCGAGAACGGGTCGGTCGTAACGGGTTTTTCCGTTTCGAGAAGAATGCTCGCGCGCACTTGCGCCCGGCAGCCGCCGAAAATCGGCTTCTTGCGATAGGCCGCCACGGACGTCGCGTTGCGGATGAACGTACAGTTGTCGATTCGCGCCTCGGAAAGGTCCTTGACGGCGACACCGATCACGTTGTCCACCAGCAGGTTGTTCTCGAGCGTGACGCGCGACTGTTCGCCGATGCTGATTCCCTTGTCGCCGGCCCGCTCGATCTGGTTTCCGGCGATGGTGATCCGTGAACCGGAAATGTCAATCCCGTCGCCTGCGTTACGGATGAAATGGCACCGGGTGACCTCGCCATCCACGAAATCCAAGTCGATGGCGTCGCTATGGTTGTCGCGAAAGAGCGTCTCGCGGATCGTCGCGGTTGCGTTCTTGATGTTGAGGGCGTCTTCCGCCGGGCAGTCGGTGATCCGGCAATGCTCGACGATCGCATCGCCATCATGAACAGCCAAGGCCCCGGTGAAGAGGATTCCATCGACCGTCGCCCCTTGCCCGCCTGCGAGGTGGACGTGCCGGAAGACCGACCCACCCCCGGAGCGAACCGCCGCTACCGTTCCCCAAGGAGAATCCGCGGCGGGGACGATCTGAATCGGCGTTTCCGCCGTGCCATCGGCGATGATCGGCCCGAAGCAAACCAGTGAAACCTCAGGTCCCATCTCCAGGACGGCTCCGGGCTGAATCTTTAGTGTGACACCTTGCGGAACGACCACCGTTCGCGGGATTCGCTGACGTCCGCCGGGCAGCACCACGAGGTCGTCGCGCTGAGAATCAGGGACGAACTGCGGGTTCGCCTCGAGAAACCGCGCCCGGCTCGCAAGGCGACGGGTGGGCGCAAATTCGCTGGTCATCAGGCAGGATCGGACGGCTAACTCGCCATTGGCCAGAGGCCGGTCTGTCACGGCATTGACGACTTCGGCGGTGATCGTGGGCCATGGATTCCGCTTGTGCGCGGCCCCCTTCGGGCCTTTCAGGCAAGAGGTGCCTACCTCTTCTTCCACCCCTCGGGTCAGCAGATACGTTGCGCGGGCGGTCTTTGTGTAGACGACGGTGCGCATGGATTTTACCTTGTAGCCTGCCCCGTCGGCACCGGATTGGTAGAGATAGGCGGGATAATCCTCGGCAAGACCCGTCTCGGGCAACAGCAGTTCGTCGAGTTCTCCGAGGGTCACTACGCCATCGAGATCGGCCTGCCCCCGCGCCACGATGCGGTCTCGTGGATCGACCCGCCCGTTTTCGTCGAGGTCGCGATACAAGGTGCAGGCGGTGCCCGGAATCTCCCCGGACAGTTGCACCTTCCGCACCCGGATGCCGCTTGCGCTGTTGGCGGCGAACTGGAGAGTTGCCAGTTCGGGGCACTCGAGCCCTATGGCGAGCTCATTCAGGCCGCGTCTCTGGGCGCCGCTGCCAACTAGAATCTCGCGAATCCGTTCGATGTTGAACCGCACCAGGTTGCGGAAGCGAGCGAGCCGCGCCTCTTCGTCCCCGCGTCCCATCACATCCGACCAGAGCGCGATATCAAGCCCTCGATACGCCTCATCAAACAGCACCAACAACGAGTCGTCGCGCACCAACTCCCATAGGATGCGATCGCGCCGCAGGCGATAGGACTTGTCGCGGAGCATGGCGATACGCAGCCGGGACATCGGCCATACGGCGAAGACGTCGAACGTGGCGAAGGTGTCTTCCATGTCGAAGCGCAGTAACCGGGGCACGGGCTGCGGCTCGAGATCCCACGGGATGCGATAGAACAGGCCCCGCGAGCTGTCGTAGTGCAACCTGTGGTTGTCGGTGAGCATGGCGGAGTGGTCCGAACCCAGCAAGGTGGTTCCGGCGATGTACCGCAGGAAGTCCTCCACGTCGGTTACGCAAAGCGCCGCCGTCAGGTTGTCCGGCGTCGGATCGGTTTCGTAGTTCAGCAGAAGCTGAAGCGCGCGCCAGGCCGCCTCATCACCGTGCGTGATCCGCTCCATGAAGGAACCCGGCTCCCAGCCGCGGCGTGGATGCGAGAAGATGGTGGACTCCGGGCGATGATGGTGGGCCAGGAACGCGGCGTCGAAGTGTTCGACGCAATAGTACACCCCCTGCGGGCTCCCGTTGATGCGCAGGACAACGTACTCGTCACGAAGCGTCATGAGCCCCAACCGTGCGAAGAGGGCGTTCACAAAGCGTTGCGTGACGCCCTTGCCGTCGTTGAAGGTGAGGAGGTTGACTTCGCTCCGGCCGTCGAGCGGGTCGTCCTTGGGAAACCGGATGCGCCAATGCTTGCGTTCACCCGCCCAGTGGTTGGATAGGCTTCCGCGGACGCGTATCTTGACCTGACGGGTTTTTCCGCCGTGGATGAACGTGGCCTTGGACCACTGCTTGAGGTCTTCGGCCAGATACCCGCGCTGCTTGGCCTGCTCCACGATCGCGAGGATTCCACGGTATTGGGCGGGCTTGATCTTCAGGTCGTAAACGGGCAGGCTGCACTCCATCAGCGCATGGCGCGACCGGAAGGGGTTCAGGTGTTGGTTGACCTTGCCCAGCAGCGAACGGTTACCAAGTGCACTCTTGGTGAACCGCGTGGCACCGGGTGAGAGCGTCAGCGCCGCCAGGACGACGACGGCCGCGGAGAACAGCCCGAGGGCCCACTCCAGGCGATTCGGTCGCCGTCGAAACAATCCCGCAAGCCAGCGGATGGGACGCTTCACGACGAAACTCTCCGGAGGTATCAGATCGCCACTTGGCTTTCAGGGCTGATCAGCGAGGTTTGCGAGAGCCCCCGAATCCTCCGCAGTCGACCGAGCAAGGTCTCGGGCGTGACCGGGGGAGCCAAACGAACGCGATAGGTGTACTCGAAGCCCTCGTCATCACCGAGGTCGGCCGCGCCGTGCAGTTTTCGCCAGGCAAGCAAGCCGTCCAAAGCCTGTTCGGTCTCCCCCTCATCGTCCTGCCGCCGCCGCAGAACCAGAATGTACTCCCCCGGCATCCGCCGGGCCTTGCCCACCAGGTAAAGCCCGGCGAGTATGGCGCAGATGAACAGGGTTCCCACAAGGGCCAGGGCGTAGGCGCCCGATCCGCAGCACAGCCCGATCCCGATCATCAGGAACAGAAACGCCATGTCCCGCGTGTCCTTGATGACCGTGCGGAAACGAATGACCGACAGCGCACCGACCAATCCAAGCGAAAGGGCCACGTTGCTTCCGATGGCCATCATGATCATGGTCACCACGGCGGGCGTGACCAGAAGCGTGACGAAAAACGAGAACGAATAGGCGGGCCCGGAGTACAGCTTGCGGTACATCAGCGCGGTCAGGTAGGAAAGCGCGAACGCAAGGCAGAAGTTCAACGCCATCTGCCCGAGCGTGAAACTCATCTGTTGAGGCGTAAAGGCCGCGGGCATCCTCTCGAGCTCCTCGGTGTCGGTCTAAACCGCTCTCGCCGCGCCGACCGGCGGGGTCGGCACAATCCGCTAAGGTTATCGGAACTTCCGAGGGGCAAGTTGAGACGATTCCGCCTTCCGTGTGAAGGCGCTCGGCTATCCTGTCAGGTGCTCCAGCAGCTCCGGCACGGAGACTCGTGCGAACGTCGTCGCCGAGTCCGACATGGCATAAGGCATGATGAGCTGGTCGTTGTGGATCATCGCTCCGCAGGAGTACACGACGTTGGGCACATAGCCCTCACGCTCCTCGGCGTTGGGCATAAGCAAGGGCTCGCGGAGTTGGCCGATCACCCGCGAGGGGTCCTCCAGGTCCAGCAACGTCACACCGATGCAGTAGCGCCGCACCGGCCCCACACCGTGCGTCAGCAGCAGCCAGCCTTCCGACGTCTCGATGGGCGACCCGCAGTTGCCGATCTGCACGAACTCCCACGGAAACTTCGGCTGCAGCAGCAGATCGGCCTCGTTCCAGAAGCGGATGTTCGTCGACCTCATCAGGAACAGGTTCTCCCCGTCGATGCGCCCGACGAGCATGTACCACCCGTCGAACTTCTTGGGGAACAAAGCCAGCCCCTTGTTCTGGGCATACTTTCCGTTGAGCGTCGTGATTCTGAACTCCCGGAAGTCGCGTGTCTGAAGAAGCTGGGGCAGCACGCGAACGCCGTTGTACGCCGTGTACGTGCCGTAGTACATCACCGAGCCGTCGTCCTCCACCAGACGCACGAAGCGGGCATCCTCGATCCCCCGGCTCTCGTTCTCCGAAGTCGGAAAGATCACCACTTCCGACGGCGAGCAACCCGGCGAGAACGTCAGATGGTAGTTGGAACGGGCGAGCCATCGCATGTTGTCGGCCGCCTCCTGAAATGCGCTGCTCTCGGTCTGCCCCTCTGCCGCTTCGTGTATGCCTCGGACCAAGCTGCTGAAGGCGAACTCCTCGTCCAGCCGGTCGAGCACCGTCTGGGCAGCGTCGCTGTAGCCTCCCATCTCGATCAGCTTCAAGAAGAACCGTTCCTTGTTGTGCAGCCGGTCCTTCACCTTGCGGGCCCGCTCGACGTATCGACTCACCGCGTCGAAGCTGATCTCCCCCGAAGCGTCAATCACACCGGAACGAAAGACGATCGACGAGACATGACCCTCACCTGTGGCGCGCAGACTCATGATGAACCGCGTCGATCCGTCCGGCAGACCGTCCTGATCCGGGTGCGGAACGATCGATGGGTTGAACAGCGCCGCCGATTCGATTGAATACTCCATCGTGAAGTAGGACCCGATCAGCATGCGGCGTTCCGCCGAGAGGTCCGCCGGCACGTCCAAGTCCTGGGTTACCTCGCGAAACTGCTCGAGGAACACGTCGCCGATGTCCTTGTGCCGCGCGGCGAACTCCGTCAGCAGATAGGCCAGCAGGGCCTCTACTTCCTCTTCCTGCATCGCCAAGGCTCGGTCGATGATCCGATTGGTCCGCTCTTCGCCGCCGGGCATGAACGGACGCGTGATCACCCGGGTGTCATCGGAGAGGAACTTCTCCGGCATTCGTATGACGGTCACTGGGGCTTCGTGCATGGTTCGGAACACCTCCCCGTACGTGGTGTTGCTGCTTCCGCGCCGACCGGACGATTCCCGTCCGAGCCTGTCATTCTACGCTCCCGATGTTGCCACACAATGCTGCCGGGACTTCAGGGACAACCAGGCGCGGCTTCAGCTATTCGCCTTGGCGTACAACCTGGGGAACTTCCTGCGGCGGTTGGCGTTTCCGCGGTCGGTGAAACGCTGGTCGCTGACCACACTGCGGGAGAAGCTCATCAAGATCGGTGCCAAGGTGGTGACCCACTCGGGGTATGTGATCTTCCAGATGGCCGAGGTTGCCGTGCCACGTGAGTTGTTCGCAGCCATCCTCGACCGCATCCAGCGGTTCGGTGTGCCGCCGCCGTTGGTGCAACGTGGCTGACGCTTGTGACCGAGCGAAACGTCGGCGATTCCAGTGGGGGCCAGGGTGGATGCTGCGCGGAAACGGCCCGGCCCCGCCGTTTCGGAGGCATCAGCGGTAGGATTGGCACTTTAGTACGACAGCGCTACTTTGATCTCGGCCCCTCCAGGCGCGCTAGGCCCGGCATTTATGCCGGGTTGAAAGGTCGAAATTACCCTCCTCTTTCCCTTTCCCCGCCGCCTCTGGCGGCGGGGAAAGGGAAAGGGGGGAGAAAGAAACGGCGTCCCTGGTACCCGGCATGAATGCCGGGCCTAGCGCAGGTTTGTTGCCACGACACTCTGTCGCCGAGAACGATCTAGCGCTGTCATATTAGAGCGGGCAAAGGGGCGCGGTCGACGGCGACAGAGGCCGTTTTCAGTTGAATCGAGCAGGCCGTTCGGATAGGATGGTCGGTCGAGGTTCGGTAAATGGGAAACGCTGGCTTAAAGAAGTTTCTCGTCTGTAGCCTCGTCACGGCAGGCGTGGTTGTTGGTGTGGGCTGGTTCACCGAGGCAAAGCTGGTCGCGCACGGGGCGCTCATCACAATGGCTGTGGCTGCTCTGTTGCCATTTCTGATTCTCGCGGTGATTGTCGTTCTGCCGGCCCTCATCATGCTCGCGTTCGGACTATTCGGCGCGTTTTTCCTGGCGGTGGCGCCGGAGGTCCCACTGGAAATCGGTGTCGAGGCAGCGGCACATAGTAGCGGAATCGTTCCATGGTATTATCGCCTGCTCATTGGGCAGAAGCATCCGTACTTCTGGGGTGTCCCGTGCGGAGTCGTGATTGGCGCCGGGATACTGGCTGGGTTGATCGCGGTTCTGATTGTCCCGGGTGAGACGAAGACCGTCCAAATCCTAGCAGAAACGCAGGCGGCGATTGAGCAGGTCTATGAATCCAAGGGCTCATACCCTAAGCCGAATGAAAACGGTTATCTGCCCCGGGCGGCATTGGCCCTGAGCGGCGACAGCAGCCCAACGGAGGGCGTTGTGTTGGACGGATTCGGACAAGCGCTTTCATACGAAATCAAGGGCCGCTGGAAACTGGCATCTTACCGTCTGAGGTCTTATGGTTACGATGGCCGACGCGGTGGAGACGACTTCTGTCTGTCTGGCTCGACGAAAGTAGGCGGCGCAGTGGACGTGGCCGGATTCCTTCTCGATATCCTGCGCGGCAAGGAAGGTAGCACGCGCGCAACCTTGAGAGGCAAGCTGCGAGGGATTCAATCATTGCGCTGTGATGGATAGGAGTTCAGACGAGCCGGCATCTCCGAAATCTGGAGTGTCTTCAGCGAAACCGTGGCCTTCGGAACGTCAGATGTGACGGTTACTGACTTAAGGAAGCTTATGAGTCGCGGTAGGGACTGCCCTTTCGGGCAGCCCCCCGCACAGATCCCAGCGAGCGGAACTACCGCACTGGGCTCCTGCCTCAGGTGATGACGCCCATGCGGCGTAGGGGATAAGGATGACACACACGTGCAGGAGGCAACCACTGGTCGACCAGCCGACGCATCCGTTCCCACGGGACCCAGCCCGTTTGACTGCGTCGCGCCAGCGCGCGATGCCAGTGCCAGGCCACTCGGAAACGAAACACCGACAGCGCCCGGCCATTCATGGGAACTCCGTAATAACGAACGTGTCCCCGTACGACCGAACCCAGCCACTGCCCCACATCAGGAATCGGGTCGTGCCAGCGATGCCGAAGTTCGGCTTTCACCTCACCCAGCTTCGCCTGCAACCTCTTGGCCATCGTTTGCCGAAGCACCGTGAACCTTCCGTTGCTCCTCTTCTTCCCGCAGATGTGCGTGAAGCCGAGAAAGTTGAAGGTCTCCGGCTTGCCCCGACCTTTGCGCCTGCGGTTCTCAGCCGCGAACGGCCCGAACTCCAGCAAGCGCGTCTTGTCGGGGTGCAGTTCCAGGTTGAACTTGCGGAATCGCTCCCGCAGCTCCGCCAGGAATCGCTCGGCATCCGACTTGTGTTGGAAGCCAACGGTGAAATCATCGGCAAAGCGCACGACGATCACGTCGCCACGCGCGTACCTTTGACGCCACTGTTGGCCCCAGAGGTCGAACACGTAGTGCAGATAGATGTTCGCCAGAAACGGCGATGCACTGCCGCCTTGCGGCGCTCCTTCCTCACTGCGTGTCCGCGCCCCGTCCTCCAGCACGCCGGCGCTGACCCACTTCTGGATCAGCCGCACAACGCGCCGGTCCGCCACGCGGTGCTCGACGAACTTCACCAGCCATTCGTGGTCGATGGCATCGAAGAAGCCACGAATGTCAGCGTCAAGCACCCAGTTCACCTTCCTCGTCAGCAGGCCCGTGTAGAGCGCATCCAACGCATGATGCGGGCTGCGCCCGGGACGGAACCCGTACGAGAAGCCCAGGAAGTCGGTTTCGTAGATGGCGTTCAACACCTCGACCGTAGCCCGCTGGACGATCTTGTCCTCCAGCGTGGTGACTCCGAGCGGCCTTTGCCGCCCGTCGGCTTTGGGGATGTACACTCTGCGAACCGGCTTGGCCCGGTACGCCCCCTGCCTGAGCCGATCAGAGAGGTTCTGGAGATTCATCTCCAACGCCTCGCCATAAGCCCGCCACGTCTGCCCGTCCACGCCCGGTGCGGCATCCCGCTTGAGGCAAAAGTAAGCCTCCCGGAGCGTGTTCAGGTTGTAGACATGGTGCAGGAGCGCCGTGAACCGCGTCTTCCTATCCCTTCTTACCGCCTGACGTATCCGCTCCAGCGGGCTTGGCAGGTCACCGGAGTGAGGGTAGGCGCTGGCCCTTGGCTGTATCGACGGTTTCCCGCTGCGTGCCCGTTTAGGGTCGTCCATGCTCATCTCCGTTCCCCGGCGCTGTGTCCGGAACCTGTGTCGCTGCTGCGGATTCCCTTTGGCCAAGCCCCTTCCCTCCATCCCCTCCGCGGCCGGTTGCCCGGCGTTGTTCGGGGACTTCGCAGGTACTACGGGCCTGTCCGACTTCCCGTGTCCGTTCATCATCGGCGTGTGTCCTTGGACTTCCCGACACGACCCGCAGCACCATCTTCTGCGGGTGGACACGGGACCTCCCGGTTCTCGCGCGAGGTGTTTCCGTACATGCACGGGGTCTCTGACCGCGCGGGGTCTCGTCGCATCTCGCGATATCGATGCGTCGAGTGTGGCCTTCCGCCTTCTCCTACGGCGTCGGCACCCCGGAGGGATTCTCTTTCGCGGCTCAATACCCGGCCTGCACGTACCCCTGTCAACGCTTCGCCCCTGCCCTTGCGGACAACGACGCATGACTCGGGGCCGCTGTGGGCCGCTAACCCTTCAACGTATGACTCTTTCATTCACAACACCCCGCCGGTTTATCCCGGCGCACAGGAGATTGGAAAATGCACAACAGACAGAAATCTTCTCTGAGTGGAGGCCTGATTGGAGGCACATCAGGCAGTGTCGCCGGAGGTGTGGCCGCAGGGGTTGGTGTTTCTCAGAATCTGCAGTGGTGGCAAATTGTCCTCATGGCCGTGGTTATTGCAGTCGTCGTGTCCGTTGTAATGAGCATCATTCTGAGATCGTCCACAGGTGGCTCATCCAAAGAGCCCAATAAGACGACGGGAAGCGACTCGTAATACTCGCGCCTCGGTCGCGACATTTGGCGAAGTGTAGGAGCACCGTCGATCAAAAATCGCTGGGCAGGTGTTCGATCTGTTCGAGGCTGAAGATGGGTCCGTCCTTGCAGACGTAGGCCGGCCCGACGTTACACCGGCCGCACTTGCCGACACCGCACTTCATGCGATTCTCGAGACTGGTGAAGATGTCACCGGGAGCCAAGCCCATCTTATCGAGGACGGGCAGTGTGTACTTGATCATGATCGGTGGGCCGATGACCAGGCCCACGGCGTTGTCGGCCGGGACGGCAGCTTTCTCGAGAACGGGAGGGACCAGGCCGACCTCACCCTTCCAATCCGGCGTCTCGCCGCCCGGATCGACACACTGGACCACGCGTACGCGTTCGCGGGTGGCCCACTCGTCCAGCTCGTCGCGATACACGAGGTCGCCGACCTTCGGGGCGCCATAGACAATCGTGATGTCGCCGTACTTCTCGCGGTTCTCCAGTGCGTACCAGATCGCGCACCGTATGGGGGGCATCGCGATGCCGCCTCCGATGAAGATGAGGTTCTTGCCTTCCCATGCCTCCATGGCGTAGCTGTTGCCGTACGGACCGCGGAACCCGATCGTGTCCCCTTGGTCCACCTGCCAGAGCGCCTCGGTGACTCGACCGGTCCGGCGAAAGCAGAACTCGATGTAGTCCTTCCAGTTGGAGCTCGAACAGATGTTGAACGGGCACTCCCCAGAGCCGAAGACCGAGAACATCCCGAACTGCCCGACACGAAACGAAAAGTCACGCGCCCTGTCCGGGTCCTTGAAGCGGATCTGGACGGACTTGACGTCAGCGGTCTGCTGACGGACCTGGATCACTTCCATTAAGTCCGGCTTATAGATGTTCTGCATGCGCTGCCTCGCTCGTATCCCCCTCGGCGGCGTGCCCGATCGCTTTCAGCACACTGAGCACACCCAGGCCAACGGGACAATTCCTGGCGCAATTGCCGCATCCCGTACAGAGGATCTGGCCAAACTTCTGTGGATAAATATGAAACTTGTGGCTAACCCGCTGACGCTGGCGCTGCGGCTGCTTGGTGCGCGGATTGTGACCTGAGGCATGTGCGGTGAACATCGTACACTGGCAGGCGTCCCAGTTTCTGACGCGCACTCCGCCGGCTGCGTTGCCCTCATCCACGATGTCGAAACAGTGACAGGTGGGACAGGTGTAACTACATATCCCGCAACCGAGACAGCGCGGCGTATGCTCCTGCCAAAAGGGGCTCTCGAAGTTGTTCTTGACGAAATCCTCGATGGTCTTGGGGTCAATCTTCTTTTCCGGTCCGGGTGGTACCGTGCCCGACTTGTCCGACGGCGTGGTCTTGTCGGCGAACAGCGCCTTGCCCTTTTCGGTCACACATCGGACTTCAAAACCGCCATCATCCAGCTCGATCAACACGACGTCTGAGCCGCCAGGCGCATCCGGGCCCAGGCCGACCGACGTACAGAAGCAATGTTCGTCGTGCGCCTTGCACGCGACCGTCACGATCGTGGTCGTCTGGCGGCGATGGTTGAAGTAGTGGTCCTTGTAGTCCCAGTTGAAGATGTGGTCGAGAATCGGCAAGGCCGCGGCGTCGCAGGGCCGTGCGCCGATGATGAGTTGCTCGGTGTCACTCAGCTCGACGTCATCCAGCTCGATCTGCTTGCCCTTGAACCGGTAGGTACACAGTTTCTCGTGACGAGGAAAGAGGAAGTCCTTGATCGAGTTTGCCGGGCGCAGGAAGCCGTCCAAGAGGATCTCTTCGGGCGAGTCCAACGTGGCGTAGTGGATAAGATCCGGCTTGATCCGGGTCGGTCCGATGACGCGGGCGCCCCGAGTGATCCACTCGTTGATCTGTGCGAGCAGCGCCTCTTGGGAGATGATCTGATTCACCGGATGAAATCCTCGTTGTCCTGCAAGGCATAGGAACCCAGGACCGGCTCCGCTTCGCGGTCCATGCCGGCTCGGAACTCGTAGTTCTCCTCGGCGCTCTTGGCCAGCGACAGATTGAGCAGCCGCAGATCGATGCCCGCCGGACAGGCCCGCGTGCACTCGTCGCACCCGACACAGCGCGCCGCCAGGTGAAACGCACGCGTTATGTTCCAGGAGAAGTTGCCCTTTAGCGTCGCGGACGTGTCAATGCAGGTCGGCCTGTTCTTGTCCACGATGCATCGTTCACAATAGCACAGAGGGCACACCTGCCGGCAGGCGTAGCACCGGATGCACCGTGCGAACTCTTTTGACCAGTATGCCATCCGCTCAGCGGGCGACTTTTGGAGAAGGGCCTGGAGATCGGCGTATCGGCTGTCGGGCCCGACGGGTTCGTCGGGAACCTGGCCGATCACCTCATCGGCGAAGCGAGGCATGTGGACGTCACACGCTTCGCACTTGGGCAACCGGGGGTCACCGACGCCCGAGCACGCGATTCCGATGACGTGAACATCGCCCCGCTCGATTTGCGATTCCTTCTCCAACACGACCAGCGTCCGCTCGTCACACCCCTTGACAACAATCGCCGGCTTGCCCAGGGCGCGAATTTCCTTGCGGGTCAGGTAGGTCGTCAGGTTCGCGAAGCACTGGTCGTTCCAGACGAGCCGGTCCACCGCCTCGGGGCGTGTCACGAAGATCGGGTATGCGGGCTTGCCCGCCGCATCCTGGCCGTAACCGATTACGACGCGGACCGTGCCCTCCTCGAGCAGCCGGCGACAGGTCTGGCGCAGTTGATCTAACATACGAGTGCCTCGCACACGTTTCGGTAGTCCTCATAAGGCCCAAGTTGTCGCGTCTTGTCCACGATCTCAGTGACCACCTGTTGCCACTTGCGACCTTCCGCGGCGGATATCCAGGTGAAGTGGATCCGCTCCATGTCGATTCCCAGGATATCGAGCAGCGAGCGGAAGAGCATCCAGCGCCGGCGAGCGTGGTAATTGCCCGCGGTGTAATGACAATCGCCCGGATGGCAGCCGGAAACCAGCACCGCGTCAGCGCGCATCTCGAACGCCTTGATGATCAGGTTGAAATCAATACGCCCCGTGCAGGGCAGGCGAACGATTCGCACGTTCGGGGGATACTGCAGGCGGTTCGTGCCCGCAAGGTCCGCCCCCAAGTACGTGCACCAGTTGCACACGTACGCGATGATCTTCGGCTCGAATTGGTCTTGCTCGTTCATACCAGACTCTCGACCTCGGCGTAAACCTGCTGCTCGGTGAATCCCTCGAGGTCTATGCTCTTCGACGGACAGACCGCCAGACACGTTCCACAGCCCATGCACAGTCCCGGGTTGACCCTGGCGGTCCGTTTGACGAGTTTGTCGTTACGGTCACGAATCTCGGCTTCCTCGATCGCAGTGTACGGACAGGTGCGGACGCACGTGAAACACGCGGCGCAGATCTGCTCATCCACCCGTGCGACCTCGGGCTCGCGGGCAAGCTCATCCCGACTGAACATCACCTGCACCTTCGCCGCGGCGGCTGAGGCCTGGGCAACGGCTTCGGGAATGTCCTTGGGGCCTTGGCAAGCGCCGCAGACGAAAACGCCCGCCGCGTTGGTCTCCACGGGTCGGAGCTTGGGATGCGATTCCGAGAGAAACCCGAACTCGTCGTAGCCGACGTTCAGTTTGCGGGCGAGGTCCCGCACGCCGTCCGCCGGGCGCATCGCCGTCGCCAGAACGACCAGATCCGCTTCGATCGTCACAGGCTCGCCGGCGAGCGTGTCCACACCGCGAACGATCAGCTTGCCGTTCTCCCCGGTGATCTTGGAAACGCGTCCCCGATGGTACTGGGCCTCATCCTGTTCGATCGCCCGGCGCACGAACTCGTCGTAGCTTTTTCCGCCCGAGCGAATGTCCATGTAGAACACGTGGGCCACGCCATCGTGCACCTTGTGCTTGTACAGCATCGCGTGCTTGGCGGTATACATGCAGCAGATCTTCGAACAATAGGACAGGCCCTTGGCGTCGTCGCGCGAGCCGACACAACTGATGAAGACGACGGTTTTCGGCTCGCCGCCGTCCGAAGGGCGTTGGATCTGCCCGCCGGTCGGTCCGGAAGCGGAGACGATCCGCTCGAACTGGAGCGAATCGATCACGTCCTTGTGCTCGTCGTAACCGTACTCTCCATAGCCGGAAAGCTGGGCGTTTTCCTGTTCCTTGCCGATGTCATACGGTTTGTAACCGGTGGCGATGACAACCGCCCCGACCTCTTCGGTAACGAGTTCATCCTTGTCGTCGAAGTTGATGGCTCCGGGCTGACACTTCTTCTCGCAAAGCCCGCATTTTCCCTTGGTCAACTTGATGCAGGCGTCGTTGTCGATCACGGGTCGCGCGGGCACAGCCTGTGGGAAGGGAACGTAAATTGCTTTTCGCATGCCCATGTTGAAGTCGAACTCGCTCAGGTTCTTCTTCGAGGGGCAGACATTCCAGCACTCGCCGCAGCCGTTGCACTTGTTGATGTCCACATAGCGGGCTTTCTTGCGGATCGACACCTTGAAATTGCCCAGGTATCCCTCAACCGCCTCCACCTCGGAGTAGGTGTGAAGCGTGATATTCGCGTGCTGGCCCACCTCGACCATGCGCGGCGTCAGAATGCACTGGGAACAGTCCAAAGTGGGGAACGTCTCGGAGAGACCGGCCATCTTGCCGCCGATCGACGGATCACGCTCGACCAACACCACGTGGTAGCCCGCATCGGCGATATCGAGCGCCGCCTGGATGCCGGCCACCCCGCCGCCGATGACCATGGCCCGTTTGGTGACGGGGACGCGGATCGGCTCGAGGGCGTGGCTTCGCAGGACCTTGGCGACCGCCATTCGGACCAGGTCGATCGCCTTGACGGTCGCTTTGTCCCTGTCCTCATGGACCCATGAACAGTGTTCACGGACGTTGGCCATCTCGACCAGGTATGCGTTCAGTCCCGCGTTTTGGGCGGCCGTGCGAAACGTCTTGAGGTGCATGTGCGGAGAGCAAGAGGCGACGACCACGCCGTCAAGCCGCTCGTCAACGATCTTCTCGCGAATGAGCGCCTGGCCGGGGTCCGAACACAGGTACTTGTAGGTGACCGAGCACCGCACGCCGGGGAGTGTGCCGACCTCTTCGGCGACCTTCTCCACATCAACGTTACGAGCGATGTTCTCCCCACACCAGCAGATAAAGACACCGATTCTGGCCATGAGATCCTACTGCTTCACCACAAAATGACGATCCACACCCAGTGAATGCTCATCGAGCCCCAGTGCCAGCCCGACCAGGTCCGAAAGATAGTACACCACCATGTCGTGCCGGACCCGGTATCGCCGCTCGATGTCCGCCTGCTTCATGTCAAGGTTGACGTGACACATCGGGCACGCGACGACCACGCAATTGGCGCCGTGGGCGGCGGCATTGGTCAGAATCCTGTGGGACAACTCCAGGACCGTGTCCTCATTGGCCATGGTCATGCCCGCCCCGCAGCACTCCGTCTTGTAATTCCAGTCGACCGGTTCGGCCCCCACTGCTCGCAGAATCGTCTCCATCGAGTTGGGCTGCTCACAGTCGTCAAAGCGCAACGTCTCGGGGGGTCGGGTCAGCAGACAGCCGTAATAGCAAGCGGGCTTGAAGTCTTCGAGCGACCGCGCGCCCAGTTTGCCGAGCAAGTCCAACCCGATCTTCTGGAAAACCTGGATCAAGTTGAGAACGCTGGTGCTGCCATGCACCTCCAACTCGACGATCTCGGACAGCTCCCCGCGAAGCTCGGCATCCTGCGAGACCGCCTGGCCCGCCTTGATCAGTTCCATCGAACACATCGGGCAGGGGCTCAGCATCTCCGCCATGCCGTTCCGCTCCGCCAGCGCCAGATTCCGCGCCGGCAGCGCGAGCGCCAGCTTCCGGTTCAATGCGTGGGCCGCGGTCGCTCCACAGCAGATCCACTCGTCGAGCTCTCGGAGCTGGACGTCCAACACGTTCAGACAGGCCCGCACCGACATCTCGTAGTCGTTGGACGAACCGTGAAGGGCACAACCGGGATAGTAACCGATCTCCACCGTATATCCTTTGTGACACACACCTATGCGGACATGCAGCGTTCAAAAATGCGATCGACGACACCGCGATCCTCGACCGATTCTCCCGTTAGATGGAACTTTCGCCGCTTAATCATCTTGGGGGCCAGCATGGAATCCTTGAACAGAAACGGGATGTCGAGGTCCTTAATGAAGCTTCGGGTCTTGAACACCGCGATCAACTCCAACTCATTGAGCCTTCCGTGGCGACGGATGTTCTGCAGGAAGGCCTTCTGGAAGAGCACCGTGCGGCGCTGACGCGGCGAGGCGACCTCGTACTCGACCGAGAGCTGGCGCAACGCATCGATCACTCCCGCACAATCGACGGACTTGGGGCAGCGCGTCGAACACGTCAAACAGGACACGCACTGCCAGACCGCGTCGGCCTTCATCGCCTTGTCCGCGCGGTCCAGTTGCACCAAGCGTATGAGTTGATTCGGCAGCACGTCCATGTACTCGGCCATCGGACATCCCGCAGAGCACTTTCCGCACTGGTAACAGTCCCGGACCGTCGTATGAGCCAGTTCGTCAACGGTAGTGATGCTGGCCTCTGTGGGCATTGCCGTCATCATGCCTCAATCCGAACGAAGGACAAGCACCAGGTGCGCCACGCCTGTTTTCCATTCGTCACGCCGTGAGCCTCCGAAGGGGCCACCGCTACATGGCGGGTGCTCTGATCCAAAACTCGGAACTCAATCTTGATTGTCCCTGGCCGGAGATACCCCGCGCCTGGCGACGTACTGCCACCCCTTCCAAGGGACAATCCCACACAACCCCCGCCGAAGCAGAACCGACCTTCGACGCTGGGTCGCGAAGTATAGTCCATCGGTGTAACACGATCAAGCATCTCTCCTCGAGAAACCCGGGCCGGGTGTGACCATCTTTTGTGGCACCAAGCGTCTGCTGGTCCGAGCCCAGAGCGCAAGCGACGGGTCGAACGGTTTCCCGTCGCTTGCGCTCTGGGCTCGGATCAGATGTACGGCAACCCGCGGAAGAACCGTTGACAGCCTGGCGCACCGTTCATACGCTACATCGTCAGCGCTCGGCGCTTGAGGGTTGGCCGGGACAGTCGATGGTTTGAAACCGGGTGCACACGTGAATCAATCGCCCTTACACAACACCCACGTGCGGCTGAAAGCGAAGATGGTGGACTTCGCCGGATGGGCAATGCCGGTGATGTACCGGGGTATCATCGAGGAGCACAACTATACCCGCACCGCGGCGTCGTTGTTCGACGTATCGCACATGGGGCGCTTGCACTTCGTCGGCGAAGATGTGGAGGCCTGCCTCCAGCGGCTCTGCACCCGCAATCTCGCGGACATGGACGTCGGGCAGTGCCGTTACGGGCACATCTGCCGCGAGGACGGCGGGGTGCTGGACGACGTGATCGTCTCACGCGACGCAGACCGTTGGATGATGGTGTGCAACGCCTCCAACCGCGAGAAAATCACCGCCTGGATCACCCGGCATACCGCCGGGCAAAAGTTCGAGATGACCGACACGACGGTGGCAACAGCCATGCTGGCGATCCAAGGCCCGGTGGCCCGCGACGAGTGTAATCGGCTGCTGCCTTTCGACGTGAAGTCCATCCGGCGCTACCGGTTTCTGTCCGGAACGTACATGACGTTCGGTTACGTGATCTTCCGTAGCGGATACACCGGTGAGGACGGTTTCGAGATCGTGGTGCCGGCCAAAGCCGTCCCACTGCTGGCCCCGCGGTTGTTCGGCGACGATTCGGGTGGGGCGAACACCCCAATCAAACCGGGCGGTCTTGGTGCCCGCGATACGTTGCGGCTGGAGGCGGGCATGCCGCTCTACGGGCACGAGTTGACCGAGGCGTGGGACCCGCTCACCGCCGGACAGTCGTGGTGCGTGGACCTGGAGAAGGACTTCATCGGCGCCGAGGCGATGCGCCGCATCCGCGACGCGGGGCCCAAACGTACCGTTGTCGGCCTGGAGTTGGAGGGTAGACGGACGGCCCGGCAGGGTTACGAGGTCTGCTCGGGCAACGGTGTCGTCGGGAAGGTCACCAGTGGTTGCCTGAGCCCCACGCTGGGCAAGAGTATCGCGATGGCCCTGGTGTCCACGGATGTCGCGGACGAGGGGCGTGAGTTGCAGGTGGATTTCAACGGCAAGCGAACCGTCTGCGAGGTGGTGAAGCTGCCGTTTTACAGGCGGGCGAAGACGTAGGGCGGGCAGTGCCCACGGTAGCCGATCTTTCCGACACAGGGGAACCCGACTATGAGCATTCCGAACGACAGGAAGTACTCTGAAAGCCACGAATGGTATCTGCTCGAGGGCGACGTGGTGACCATGGGCATCACCCAGTTCGCCGCCGACGAGTTGACGGACATCACGTACGTGGAGTTGCCCGAGCCCGGTGCACAGGTGGAAGCGGGTGAACCCTGCGGCGAGTTGGAATCCGTCAAGGCGACCTCGGATTTGACGTGCGCGGTCGGCGGTGAAGTCCTCGAGCGGAACGAGGAGTTGGCCGACGAACCGGAGAAGATCAACGAGGATGCCTTCAACGTGGGCTGGATGCTGAAAATCCGGGTCGCGGACCTGTCGCAACTCGAGAAGCTGATGGACGCAGCCGCCTACGAGAAGCACACCGAAGAGGCGTGATCGCGCGAGACAAGGGTTGTGGTGCGCTCCTCGGCAGCAGCCTGGTGTCCAACCGGGTCAATCGGGAGCAGCCGAGACAGCCTCCCAACCGGTTTGCGCTCGTAAATGCCTGGGGTCGATCTCCAAAGCTCGACGGTACTCCACGACAGCCTCCTCGATGCGTCCGAGGCGGGCCAGCAGATCGCCCAGGCGGCAGTGCCCGTCGGCGTTGGCCGGTTCGATGCTGAGTCCGAGACCGCATACCTGAACGGCTTCCTCAAACCGGCCTAGGTCCACTAGCGCCGCGGTGAGGTTCCAGTAGGCCCGCGCAAACCTCGGTGCCAGACGCACTGCGGTCCGGTAGTGCGTCACGGCTTCGCCGGACCGGCCCAGATCGGCCAGCGCCCGCCCGAGGTTGTTGTGCGCCTCCGCCCGGTTCGGGGCCAGCCGGACAGCCTCGGCGAAATGGACAGCGGCCTGATCCGGCCGACCTTGACCGGCCAGCACGTTGCCCAAGTTGTAGTGGGCCTCGGCTGAGTTCGGATTCAGCCGCAACGCCATCTCGAACTCCGCGATGGCCCGCCCGAGATTGCCAAGCCAAAGCCACGCCTGCCCCAGGTTGTTTCGGGCCTGGGCCGACCTCGGGTTCAGCCGGACCACCTCGGCGAACCGCTCGCACGCCTCCTCCAACCGACCTTGATGCACCAGAACAACTCCGAGGTCGTTGTGGGTCTCTGGAGCGCGGGGGTTCAGCCGCACAGACTCCTCAAGATGACCGATCGATCGAGAGAAGTCACCCATGGACATCAGCACGACGCCCAGGTTGTAGTGGGCCAGCGCGTAATCCGGATACAACTCCAGTGCCGAATCGAGATGGCTCTTGGCTTCGGCGTATCTTCCCTGCCGGTGGTAGACCATGCCCAGGTTGTTGTGTGCCAGCCAGGCCGATGGGTTCTTGGCCAGCGTATCCAGGTACAGCGTTTCCGAATCATGGTAGACGCGCGCCTGCCGCCACGTGAGCACCGAGCACAGTCCGACGACGACCACCGCTACGCCGGCCAACACCCGGGCGGCGCGGTCTCGACCGCGGGCGAAGTGACACCCCAACCCGACGAGCAGCGCGATGATCCCGATAAGCGACACGTACTGCCAATGGTCCGCCACCAGCGAATAACGCATGAAGTAGATGTTCAAAAACCCCAAAACCGGGAGCAGCGTGACCACGAAATAACCCAGCCCGGCCAGCAGCGGCCTACCCCACGTCCGGCGATAGGCGAACAGCATCCCCAAGCACGCCACCAGCGCCACCCCGGGCAGGTACGGAAGCACCGCGGATGTGTCGGCCGCCTCCCATCGCGGGTACACGAAACAAAGCTCGTAGGGGACAAGCGCCTTGGAAACGTAAAACCACACCGCCCAGCCCGCGATGACCACCCGTGACAGAAAGCTGTCGGTGCGAATCACGTCGTCGCCGATGGAGCGATTGTACTGGAACCAAACCGTCACCAGGCCCAGCACCAGTGCCAAAACGAAGAACGGTACGCTTCGCCAGAGGTCCGTCCGCGTGATCCGACCCTGCTGCCACCAGGCCAGGCCCAACAGCACAAGCGGTAACGTAACGACCGAGGTCTTCCCCAGCAGCGCCAACAGAAAGGAGAACAGCGCCAACCCATACCAGCGCCACCGCGCCGTGTGTTCAAAGCGTAGATAACACAAGAGCGCCGACGCATAGAACACCATGGGCAGTGTGTTCTTGCGCTCGGATATCCAGGCCACCGACTCGACATTCACCGGATGGACCGCGAAGATCAACGCCGCCAGCCACGCCCCGGGAATCGCCAGCCGCCGCAGCACGCGCCACAGAACCACGGAGCTAAGCGCGTGCAGCAGCACGTTGACCACGTGGTAGCCCCGGGCGTCCATGCCCCACAACCGCCACTCCAGCCACAGGCTGGTCCAGACCAGAGGGAAGTAATCGTACGCATCGGTGGTAAACCAGAACCGGTAGAGCCCGTCATCGGCCCGGATCAAGGGACTCTCGTAGAGCAGAACATTGTCGTCCCAGACAAAGCCGGCGTCCATGGCGGGGAGGTAGGCCACCAGGGTGAGCGCCACGATGATGCCGGCCCGCAACACGGGTCGGTGCCACAAGCGGATCGTTTCTAATGGTGACACCGGCTTCATCGCCTTGCCCGTTGGTCTAGGTTCCGTCTGACAACTTCCGTAGCGGCCGGCGTCCTCGCCGGCCGTCGGCCTGCGAGACGCAGGCCGCTACAAGAACCGGGTTGTCAGACAGAGCGCGGGTGCCATGGTCCACGCTTGCGTGGCCATGCTTTCGGTTGTCCGCTCCCTCCTATGAAGCCGGGTTTGTCAACTTTGAGCACCGATCGGATCAACCTCCTATCCGAGCTGCCGCGCGGGGCGTAACGACCCCGGTTGGTGCGCGGGCCCATTCAACTGCTGCGAGACGACG
>Ga0190284_1000189_pt1 | contig 44623 bp, 28 predicted proteins | sample 48691812_MG_FD_161668 | JGI IMG/M metagenome (GOLD analysis project Ga0190284, IMG submission 161668) | Hydrothermal vent microbial mat bacterial communities from Southern Trench, Guaymas Basin, Mexico - 4869-18-1-2_MG | ecosystem: Environmental > Aquatic > Marine > Hydrothermal vents >...
AGACCTACAAACTGGCCAAACCTCGAATCGTAGAACGCCGCAGACCATGGAAGGCATACGCGCGGTCCTGACGGAGCCTAATGCGGATGCGAGTGCTACTGAAGAGCTCGGTGCGGGAAAACCGCACGCCGAGATCTGTGCGGGGGCCGCCGGGTAACCGGCGGTCCTACCGCGATTGGAGGGCGGGTTTACCCGGCACTCGTTACTATCGTTGGATTGCTCCACCATCCCTTCGAGCAGGACTGGGCGAGCAATCGGCAGGCGGATCGACTTAACATCGTACCGCGCCGCCCTCCCTCGCCATCAGTGTTCGGATGTTTCATTTCCATCACCGATGACTGCCGTAGGTTCTTTGCCTGACCGAAGTTGTCGGTCGGGCTACGGTTGGCCGTGACGAATGAGTTACGGAGTAGAAGAGGCTCGAATCTTCTCAGGTATCGTGGGGATGCGATCGATGAACAGCACGCCATCGAGGTGGTCGATCTCGTGTTGCCAGATTACCGCGTCGAGGCCGTGTGCCTCCTCCTGGACCCTCTCGCCATCCAGGTCGGTGTACTCCACGCGGATCCAGGTGTGGCGCCGCACCTCAGCCCTCACGTCGGGAATGCTGAGGCAGCTTTCCGGTCCCAGGGCGGTGGCATCGGAGCGCGCGACGATAACCGGATTGACGGCAAAGACCGTTCGCGGTGTCTCGCTGCGGCAATTCAGCAGAATCGTGGCGACCCGCAGGGAGAGACCCACCTGCGGCCCGGCAAGCCCGACGCCTTCAGCGCGGTTCATGGTGTTCACCATACGGTGGGCGATCAGCTCGAGGGGCAACCCCTTCGGGACTTCACGGGCTCGCAGTCGTAACACACTGGATTGGGGAGTGTTACGGAGAACTATATCGAAATCATCCCGATCTGAAGTCACGAGTTGCTGCTCTCCATCGAGCCAGGGAGATGACGCCCTGCAGCCGGTGAAGGTCGTGCCCGCCACGAGGACGAGGACCACCCCGACAAGTGTCGAGGGGGCGAGAAGAGCGCGCTGTGTGCCTGCGTTCATCGGTTTTCCTCCGGAAAGAGCGGCAGCGTCCGAGCCCGAATGGCACGTTCCGAGTACGCCTTGAAGTGCGCCCGGCAGCGTGGTGCATAAGCCTCCTTGCCGCCTACCACGATGGTCGGCGAGTCATAGGGCGCGACTTGGCCGTCGATATAACGTTGCACCCGCGTCGCGTCACGCCCGCAGATCTCGCCGTCCTCCGCGAAGGTGCAGATCGCCTTGAGATAGACCACGTCGTCGGCGTTGCGGATGAGATCGGAGAGATCCTTTTCCCCGTCGCGGAAAGGGAAAAACTCGTCACGGAAGTCCTTGAGCAGGCCGGAGACCACGACGGTTCGTCCCGTGTTGGCCAGACTCTCGCAGATTTCGATGATGTGATCGGTGAAGAACTGAATCTCGTCGATCCCCACGACCTGGGTCTTGTCGTCGAGGCGCTCGCGGATCTCACCGGCATGGGAGATATACTCCACACGATGCTCCAACCCGTCGTGGGAGGAGATCGACAGGAGACCGAAGCGGTTGTCGATGGAGGGCTTGAAGAGCTGCACCTCGCGGCCGGCGATCTCGAACCGGTTGACACGGCGGATGAGCTCGGTGCTCTTTCCGCTGAACATGGTTCCGGTGATCACTTCCAGGGTACCGGTATTGACGTCCATGGCGATGGTGAACCTCGATCGTACAACTGGTCCAAAGAAAATAAAATGCAACGCAGAGAGGGAAATGTCAAGGCGCTGCGGGGCGCGGATCACCGGCAGAAGGGATCCAAAAGAATGGAAGAGACGATTGAATTCCGCCCTCTGTATCGATAGAATTCCCCATTTCGTATTCTTTCGATTTTGTTCTTCCCGCCCTCCAACTGATGAAGGCGTAGACGGTCGATAAGATTCTATCATAACAAAGATTGTGACAATCTGACCAACGAGGAGGACATGCATGTACGGTAAAATAAAGGATGACTTGCGCAGAGAAATCGAAGCCACCCGTGAGGCCGGCCTGTTCAAGGAAGAGAGGATCATCACCTCGGAACAAGGTGCCGAGATCGAGGTGCACGGAGGCAAGAAGGTCCTGAATTTCTGTGCCAACAACTATCTCGGGCTCTCCAGTCATCCCAAGCTGATCGAAGCCGCCCACCAGACCCTCGACGAATGGGGCTACGGAATGAGCTCGGTACGTTTCATCTGCGGAACCCAGGAGATCCACAAGCGGCTGGAAAAGATGGTCTCCGAGTTTCTCGGCATGGAGGACACCATCCTCTACGCGGCGTGCTTCGACGCCAACGGAGGGGTGTTCGAGCCCTTCCTCGACAAGGACTGCGCCCTCATCTGCGACCAGCTCAACCACGCCTCGATCATCGACGGCGTCAGGCTGTGCAAGGCCCGGCGTTACGTCTATGCCCACTCCGTCATGGGCGACACGGAGATCGATTTCCAGGGCAAGAAACTCTCCGGGCTGGAGCGCTGTCTGAAGGAGTCGCAGAACGCCAAGTATCGGCTGGTCTGCACCGACGGCGTCTTTTCCATGGACGGTGACATCGCCAAGCTCGATGAGATCTGCGATCTCGCCGACAAGTACGACGCGCTGGTCATGGTCGATGACAGCCACTCCTCCGGTTTCATGGGCAAGACCGGCCGTGGAACCCACGAGCACTGCGGCGTGATGGGCCGTGTCGATCTGATCACCACCACCTTCGGCAAGGCTCTCGGCGGCGCCTCAGGCGGCTGCACCTCGGGCCGTGCCGAGATGATCGAGTGGCTGCGTCAGAAGAGCCGTCCCTATCTCTTCTCGAACACCCTGGCGCCCTCCGTCGTAGGCGGCACCATGAAGGTCATGGAACTCCTCTCGGAGACCACCGAGCTGCGTGACCGGCTCGAGGAGAACACCAAGTACTTCCGCGAGAAGATGACCGCCGCCGGCTTCGACATCATCCCCGGCGTTCACCCGATCGTGCCGATCATGTTCGGCAAGTTCCCTGACGACGCCAAGCTGGCCCAGGCCTTCGCCAGCGATCTGCTCGACGAGGAAATCTACGTGATCGGTTTCTTCTATCCCGTGGTTCCCAAGGGGCATTCACGGATCCGCGTGCAGGTCTCGGCGGGCCACACCAGGGAACACCTGGACAAGGCGATCGCGGCTTTCACCAAGATCGGCAAGAAACACAACGTCATCAGCTAACGGACTTGCCGGAGAGCGGTTGGTTCGCCGCTCGATTCACGATGTTGACCGATCGAGGAGGCCTCACGCGAGCGTGAAGGCCTCCTCGATTCTTGCTCTCCAGCAGAACGGAACCAACTGCTCGTGAAGAGCCGCAGCGACTCCAGGGACGAGGAGTATGCGACCTCGCCCATGAAGAAGTCGCGCCAAGGGAGATCGAGGGGGTTTGGGAAATCCCTTTCACGGTGGAATCGAATGCGGCTCGAGTAGCGGAACGCGATCCCGGCCACCGGTGCTAAACTGTTTTTCAATCTCGTTCAACAGACCAGCACCGCGGGCGACAGCCACGCGGTGCTCCGGATATCGTGCTCGAACTGCTTATTAGGACTCGGATTAGATGTCCTCGACCGGGTTGGCCTGGTGGGATTCGCCGAGGTACGGTCGCTGACCCACGATGGGGTAGCTGAAGTACTCTCCCGATGAGGCCTTGACGGCTCCGATGATCGGAAGACCCAGAGCGACCAGGGTGAGCGGGATGCCGGAAAGCGCGCCGAGCACGAAGGCCAACGGGATGCCGATGACGGTCAACACGAGAAAGAAACAGACCGCTCCCACCACCAAGGTGGTGACGAAGACGAAGATGTTCAGGTAGAGCGCCTGCTTGGCGATGCTGCCCACGACGGGGGAGTCGTCTCTCTTCATGAAGATCAAAATGATCGGAGCGATGACGCCCCCCAGAGGTATGAGGTAGCCGGCCAAACCTGATAGATGTGCGATGATCGCCCACGAGCGGTCTTGGGGGGCGATGAAAATCGGTTCGTTCATAGAGAATATGCCTCGTGCGGGTGCCTGGAGATTATCCTGTGCAACTCTGCCGGAGTGCCCTCGGTGCCACAGCACCTCTCAACACCTGGCGTTCATGCCACTATACGTAAAAACACGGTCAAAACAACGATGGGCTCTTCGATTCTTAATCGGTTCGTTCACCTTCGTTACGGTTATCGTAAGAGGAAAGAGTGGCTGTTCCAGGACAATAAAAAAAAGGATTCTTAAAACACTCTATTCATATAGGTTATACTGTCATATCGGATAGATCCTCGGTGACCCCCCCTAACCCAGCATGCCATCGAGGGGCCTTCGATACAGCACGATGCTCGCAAATCTCGAGAGGAATCCATATCTCTCGTGGAGAATGGGCCGGGCCCGCAACCGGAACATACGGTTGCCCGGGACTTCCCGATCAAGAAAGGACCGGAATTGAAGATTACACTCGATTGTATCTCGTGCATGATCAGGAAAGCATTCCAGACCTGCCAGATGATCGACCTCGACGAGTCGGAGCATGAATCTCTGGCCCGTAAGATCCTCAAGCTCGCCTCCGAGATCTCCTTCGACCAGACCTCGGGACACATCAACGGCGAGATCCACCGCCTCATCCGCGAATCGAGCGGCGTCGTCGATCCCTACAACAACATCAAGAGCTACTATACCGATCTGGCGTTGCGGGCCTATCCCGAGCTCAAACACACGGTGCAGGAGTCGCCCGATCCCTTTGACACGGCGGTCCGCGTGGCGCTTGCCGGCAGCGCCATCGATTATACATTCAACGGCAAGACCGATATCGTCACGCTTTTCAACGGGATCGAGAGCGTGCTTTCGCGCCCGCTCTTCTATAATCATATCTGTATGCTGTCCCGCGGTGTTCAGCAAGCCAAGAGGATCCTCTACCTCTCGGACAACGCCGGCGAGACGGTGTTCGACCGGATTCTCATCGAGGAGCTGCCCCGGGGGACGGTGACCTATGTCGTCAAAGGCGCCCCGGTCCTCAACGACGCCACGCTGACCGACGCGCAGTTTGCCGGCCTCACAGATCTGGTAGAGGTCATCGACAGCGGTTCGGACTCGCCCGGCACGATCCTGGAGTCCTGTTCTCCTCGGTTTCGAAAGCGATTCGACGAGGCCGACCTGATCATCGCCAAGGGGCAGTCGAATTTCAAAACCCTCAATGAATCCGATCGGGAGATCTATTTCGTGTTCAGGGTCAAGTGCCGCGTGGTCTCCCGGGCGCTCGAGTGCTCGGAGAATGAGCTGGTCGTCAAGAACGCTTGCCTCAACCGCAACGGCAAGGTGGTCTGCAACCGCTGTTCGCGCCAGGCCGCGAGCTGACCGTAACGCCCTCTCGGTCACCGGTCGGGATTCACTCCCAGCCGGCGCAGCCAGCGCCGGGCGCGCTCCTCGTACAGGGGTAGTCCTTTCTGCCGGGAGAGCTCGATCACGATCCGCCATTGAGCCACCGCCTCGTTCCGTCGCGCAGGCATCTGCGACAGGACCAGGGCCAGGTTGCTGCGCGCTGGCAGGAAGCCGGGCTCGAGCTCCAGTGACCGCTCCAGGTTTTCTACGGCCTCTTGATAGCGCTCCTTGCGGATGAGCTGCTCGGCGAGATTGTGCAGCGACATGTACGATTCGGTCTGCCTATCGCCGGGGAGCAAAACCGAGAGCGCAACCGAGCCGAGGCAGAGCAAGGCCACCGCCACCCCGCCCACCAGGGTGGGCAGCCAGCGCCGCCTCGCGAGCTGGCGCCACAACCACTCCAGACCCGCCCCGGCCAGCACCGCGAGATAGGGCACCAGCGCCAGACGGAAACGGTCGGTCACGAAAAAGCCGAGCAAAACGGCGAGCACCGCGGCGATCTGCAAGAAGAGCGGCACTGCCGCGAGCAACTGCCGCCTCCTCAGCGCGAAGAGGCCCAGCAGCGCTAATCCCAACACGAGCGGGTAGCGGCCCGGGGTCCAGCGCAGCACCGATGAGTAGCGGCAAGCCTGGTAGTAATTGCGCTCTCCCGGGAATTCGAAGGACTCAAAGGTCTGAGCCAGTTTGAGCAGCGATAGCCGCAACCAGGCACCGGGATGCTCCCGGATGAACGCCATCCCTTTGGCCAGATAGTGCGCCGAGACCTGGGAGTCCTTCAGTGGCCCACCGGCTTCCTCTTCAGCGAGCCGCCGAAAGGTTTCGCGCATAAGCCTGGGGTTTTGCACAGTCTCTACGGCGATTTCCGCGGGCACGTGATAGCGACCTTTGGCGCCCTCATGGTTGCCCATGTAGAAGTTCACGCCGCCGGAGGAGTTGACCAGCACCAGGTCGCCGCCGAGTGTTGCGTTGTGTGCCGCCGGCACCGCCACCACCAGAGCCAGACCGATGCCAAAACCGAGGGTCGAGCGCAGAAGCCCCCGCCATGTCGCGCCGCCGGCACGGCTCGGGGTTGGGCAGCGCTCGACCACGAGCCAGAGGCCCAGCAGCAGGGAGGAGAGCAGGAAGGTGGTGCGCGTCACCGCGGCGAGGCCGCAGAGCAGGCCGCAAGCCAGCCAGGGCAGCGGACGATCGTGGGCTCGACAGGCGAGATAGAGACGCAGCGCGGCGACGGCCAGAAAGAGATAGAGCGTTTCGGTGAGCAGGATCTCGGAGAAGAAGATCAGCGGCCCGTAGGCCGCGGCGACCACGCCGGCCAGCACGCCGGCCCGCCGGCTGTAGAGCACGCCGCCGATCGAGGCGATGAGCAGGGCCGTGAGCGACGACAGGAGCACCTGGAGCAGTTGGCCCGCCAGCGGATGTGGCCCGAAAACGGCGTAGACCGCGCCGAGGAGATAGGCGAAGAGCGGGCAGAGGAAGAACGGCTCGCCCCGGCTCAGCTCGCCTCCGGAGATGGCCAGGGCCCACTCGTGATAAACCCTGTCGTCGGTCGTGAAGGATCCGAAGAAGGGGCTCTCCTGCGCAGCGAGCCAGAGGTTGAGCAGGCGTAGTACAAGTGCCACGAGAAAGAGGGTGAGCAGGGTCAAAACGGCCGGAACTTCCCGGACTGGGCTTTGAGCCGGTTGCTCGAGGTTCCTCTGGCTCATTGCGTTCATCTCGATCCTGTCGTTTGCGGTGATGCGGCTCTGCCCCTCGAACGCGCCGGCGCCGAGGGGACCGATCTCCTTGGCAACTTACCTGGGCATAAAGTCCCCTTCGTGAGCCGTCGTGATGAACCGGCTCACCAGCTCGACAGCGGCCTGAACGTCGTTTTTATGCACCATCTCGACCGGGCTGTGTCCATAGCGCGTGGGGATCGAAATCGTGATCGCCGGGCATCCAGCGTGAACCCGCTGCATGGCGCCGGCATCGGTCCCGCCGCGGCGCAGGATCTCGAGCTGATGGTTGATTCCGTGCTTTTCGGCCAGATCTATGAAGAAGTCGACCAGCTTGGGGCTGCAGATCAGCGAAGAGTCCATGAGTTTGATCGCCACCCCTTCTCCGAGCGCCGTGTTGCGCTCGTGGCGGCTCGAGCCGGGGGTGTCGCAGGCGGGAGTGATATCGACGGCCACCGCCAGATCGGGCTGGATTCCGAAGGCCGAGACCAGGGCGCCTCTGAGCCCGACTTCCTCCTGAACGGTGCCCACGGAGTAGAGATCGACGGCATGCTCCCCGACCCTCTTCATAGCCTCGAAGACCACATAGGCTCCCACGCGGTCGTCGAAGGCCTTGGACACGTAGCAGTCGCCGAGGGCGACGAATTCCCGATCCATGGTGACCCAGTCGCCTTCCCGGATCATCTCGACGGCTTTCTCCTTGGACAGACCGGTGTCGATGAAGAGATCGGGAAAGTCGAGCTTCCTGTTCTTCTCCGAGGCCGTGAGCAGGTGGATCGGCTTGCTGCCCACAACGCCGCCGATCGTGTCGCCCGAGCGGGTGTGAATCAGCACCCGCTGGGCGTTGAGGTTGCGGATGTCCCAGCCGCCTACCGGCAGGAACCGCACCCAGCCCTCCTTCTCGACGCAGTTGACGATGAAGCCGATCTCGTCGAGGTGCCCTGAAAGCATGACTTTGCGCCGCGGACCGGGTCCCTTGCCGGCCCTGAAGCACACGATGTTGCCTAGAGCATCGGTGGTGATCTCGTCGGTGTAGTTCCCCATCTCCTCCCGGATCACGGCACGCACAGCCTCCTCGTGGCCAGGTATGCCGTGAGATGCGCAAAGCCTCTGCAAGAGTTCCATCGAGCCCCCTCCTCTGATCTTTCGTGGACGAAACAACAGTCCTTCACGGCACCGGGAAACAACGAAAACAGTCCCAATAAGGGACCGTGGCGTGTCCGGGATTTCCCGGCTTCCCTCGAAAATGTGCCCCAGAGATCGGAGATCATGATACCCTGATGGCCACCACAGAAAAAGGGACGGCATCAGAGAAAAAGGGACGGCGTCGAGGATCGCGCCTTTCGTCCGAGGAGCTGCACAATGGAGATCAGAGCCACCGTCGTCACCGAGAACAGCGTCTATCACCGCTGCGGGCTGCTGGCCGAACACGGATGGAGCGTGTTCATCGAGACGCCGGCGGGATCCTTGCTCTTCGATACCGGCCAGGGCATGGCACTGCGCAACAACGCGGGCCGCCTGGGGCTCGACCTGAAGGGGCTTGCAGGTATCGTTTTGAGCCACCACCACTGGGATCACACCGGAGGGTTGAAAGATGTACTGGCCGAGACCGGTGACATTCCGGTCTTCGCGCATCCCGATCTGTTCAAGAAGAGCTTCCGGCGTAAGGACGGCGTGCTGCGCGAGGTGGGAATCCCTTTCGGACGCGAGGAGCTCGAGCGCCGGGGAGCGCGTTTCGACTGGAGCCGGACCGTTCGCGAGGTCGCTCCCGGGATCCTGCTCACCGGCGAGATCCCGCGCACCACTGAGTTCGAGAGCGGCGATCCGGATCTGCTGGTCTATGACGAGCAGGTTGGAGGCTACCGGCAAGACCCGCTGCACGACGATCAGGCTCTCGTCATCCACACGCGCCGTGGGCTGTGCGTGCTGCTCGGCTGCTCGCATGCGGGTTTGATCAACACGCTGAATCACATCGTTCGGCATACCGGCGAGAAGCGCATCTCGACCCTTTTCGGCGGCACTCATCTAGGACCGCTGCCTCCGCCGGTCGTGGAGGCAACCATCGCCGCCCTTAAGGAGTTCGACATCGAGCGGATCGGGGTCTCGCACTGTACGGGGCGCAAACCCTCGCTCCGCCTGCAAGCCGAGCTGGGGGGACGATTTTTCTTCTGCAACACCGGAGATACGGTTACAGTTTGAGGAGCAATTCAGCGAAGATAAGAGAGCTTCTTCCACCCCTGGAGAAACCTCGAACAGGATCTTCGGGAGTGGATCGAGGTGAGAGAGTCTGGCAATACGGAGTGGCGGTGGAGAATCGATCCGGTTCACGGAGATTCATGCACAGAAAGATCGTCATCGGGGTGATGGGTGGGGCCAAGGAGAATCGCTGCAGCCTGGATGTCGCCTTTAAATTGGGCGTGCTCATTGCCGATGCGGGTTGGATTTTGCTCAACGGCGGTCGCGACACGGGCGTTATGAATGCAGCGGCGCGCGGAGCTCGGAGCCGCGGCGGGTTGACCGTCGGTATCCTGCCCGGCAGGGACCGCTCCGGGATCTCGCTGGCTGTCGATATCGCCATCCTCACCGGTATGGGCGATGCGCGCAACTGCATCAACGTCCTCTCGAGCGACGTCGTGATCGCCTGCACCGGCGGGCTGGGTACCCTTTCAGAGGTGGCCCTGGCGTTGAAGAACGAGAGGACGGTGATCCTGCTCGGTTTCGAGGGCCGCGGCCCGGTCTTGGCCCCCTGGGAGCGCCGCGGCCGGCTGCTGCGGGCCGCCACCCCCGGCGAGGCGATCTGTCTGGTTCGGGAGGTTCTGCGCGCCTCGTCTCGCACGGGAGAACCTACGGCAAGAGAGAGCGGGGAGGAGGAATGAGACGTTCGCTCGTCACAGGGATCGGTTTCGGGCTCACCTCAGGAGTGATTACCACGCTGGGACTCATCGTGGGGCTCTATTCGGGGACAAAGTCGACAAGAGCCGTGATCGGCGGCATCCTGATCATCGCGGTGGCCGACTCTTTGGCCGACGCCCTGGGAATGCACGTGGCCGAGGAGTCGAAGAACCAGAACTCGATCCGTGAGATCTGGGAGGCCACCGGCGCCACCCTCGTGGCCAAGTTGCTGGTCACGCTGACTTTCCTCGTACCCGTCGTCTGTTTCGGGTACTTCACGGCCATCACGGTGAGTGTTGTCTGGGGATTACTCCTGATCGGGTTTTTCAGCTACTATATCGCCAGAGGCACCGAGCCGCGGCCCTGGGTCATGGTGCTGGAACATTTTGCGATCGCCATCGTGGTCATCATCGCGGCGCACTTCATCGGCCTGGCGGTCTCGGGCCTGGTCGAGTAGCGCTGAAGACAGACGAGCGGTGGCCACGAGAGGTCGACGAGTCCAGCACGCTGCTCCAGGATTGTACCGATTCCGGCGGCTTCGGATATTCCGGTTCCGCGCCGCCTCCTGGAAAACCGCACCGCTACTCGTCCTCTTCGTGATGCTCCAGATCCCAGGGAAGGCTTTCGACGAACTCGCGGATGCCGTCGCGCAGGTTGCAGAGAGCTGCGCGGCGCTCATTCGGTGAGTTCGCAACCTCGATGGGATCACGGAAAGGGAGATGGACCACACGCGCCGCTCCTGACAGCGCAGGCGTCATCTCGACGGCTCGCCGGCCCAGGATCACGGCGTAGTCGAAGGCGATCCCTTCGAGCTCCCGCAGGTGTTTAGGGCGCTGATCACCGAGATCACAGCCGACCTCGGCGAGGACCTGTCGGGTGAGGCGCGTAATCTCGGCGGGCGCCACACCGGCCGAGTAGGCCGCGAGTCTGTCGCTCTTGAGCCGGTTGGTAAAGGCCTCCGCCATCTGGCTCAGACAGGCGTTGTCGGCACAGAGGAAGAGAACTTTGATATGTGCCGCGCGGTGCTTCATGGCGCAGAGTTTAATCGCCGAGACCGCGGAGGCAACCATTTTTTCGACGGGCCGATCGTCGTTGTCGACCTCGGGAGGGATTCATGATGTCACCGGGAATTCGGGGATTCAATGACGTCGGCACGGTTTGCGCCGGGATTCTCATCGGGGTTTTGATTCTTTCCGGCTGCCACCGCGAGAGGGAGCCGACCGGCTTGGGGCGTGACGCAGCGGAGAGCGGCGTGCCGCCTGCCTCCGCTCCCGCCGCGAGCGCGCAGGCGGCGCGATCGGAAGCTGCCGCAGAAAATCCCGCCACCGGTGTGACCGTGAGGATCGTGGTGCTGGAGGCCGCCGAGAACCAGCCGCTCCCGGCGGTCAAGCTTTCTCTGCTGGTCCAAACGGCCTCCGATCCCCGGGCGATCGAGGTGCACGAGCTGTGGACTGACAGTGACGGCGCAGCCGAAATGGTGTTGAGCCGTGTCGTGCGTGCGGCGGCGATCAGCGAGTTCTGTACGAGGCCTCGCGAAATTCCCCTCGTGGCCGGGGACCAGGCGGGGAGGCTGATCCTCGAAGTGAACCGTGCCTACCGAGCCGGCGGACAGGTCGTAGACGATCGGGGCCAGCCGCTTGCCGGCGCCGAGGTGTTGCTTTGCCGCTTGCAGCGCGAACCGCGCAGCCAGGGCTTTGCATCGATTCCGCTGCCCGGGGAGGGAGAGAGCACGGCCGAGTTCGAGAAGCGCTGGCATCACGACCTCGCAGGAACCTGCCTAACCGATGACTCGGGACGCTTTCAGGTCGATGTGGAGAGCCCCCGGCCGCTGGCAATCGCCGCTTTTCATGAGGGCTTCAGCGCGGCCGGCTGGCGTCTTTTAGCCTTCGACGAGGAATCGGGGGCTTTCGAGCCGGTCTCGATCGAGCTGTTCCCCGGCGCGACGTTGCGCGTCCACTTTATGTCCGTTCTGGGATCCTCCGTGGAGCATCAACCGTTGCAGGTGCGTGAGACCGCAGTCTCCGAACGACACCGGAAGTACTCGCAGAACCTGCTCTTCTCGTTTGGGCATACCGGCTTCACCGACAACGAGGGCATGCTCACCTTCACCGTGCCGGCTCGCATTGCGCTGGGCCTGTTCAGCAACCCCACCGGCCGGGAGCTCGCCCTCTTTCCGCGGCTGGAGAGCAGCGGCGCGGAGCGCGATTTCCGGCTCGAAATCCCGCTCGGCGAGCTCCGACTCGAGCCGGGGCAGATGCTGGAGGTGGTAGCCACCCCGGCCCGCAAGGTGCGGCTAGAATGCGCGGTCCGCAATGCCGATGGAGGCGCGATTTCCGGCGCCACGATCGATTTGGTGTTCCGGCAAGTGACCACCGGCGGGGACGGCGTCGTTGCGCTGCTCGTCCCCTGCGACGCCGGAGCTGGCCTGCAATATCGTGTGAGCGCTGAGGGTTACCGGCCAGTCGAGAGCGTGCAGCCCCCTCCGTCCCGGGCGGAAGGGGCGCGGGTGCGGCTCGATGTCGTTCTCGAGGAATCCCGACGGCTCGAGGTGGACGCCGGCGGCCCGGTACGCGGGATCTGGTTAGTCGCAGAGAGAGGGAGTCTGCCGGAAGGCAAGCCGGAGAGCGGCTACGAGCCGCTGTTGCTCGAGAGGGCGCTACGCACTCCCGTGACCAGTGCAGGGAACTCGTGGTTCTTCGAGGAACCGGACGAGACCTCGTTCTCTCTGCTCGTGCAGCGCGAGCGCTTCGCTTTTTCCTGGATTCGAGGCCTGCCGGTGGCTGGCGGGACCGATGCGATCAGGCTCGATGCGCGGACCTCGGGTGCCGCCGGAGCGCTGCTGAAGGGGCGGGTCGTGTACCCTGAGGGGATGCGCCCCCAGAGCGCGAGCCTGGTGCTCATGCGCAACGACGATGCGGGTATTCGGCGCTTCGACCCCGCGGGAATCCGCGGCGCGGGTATGGGATGGATCGCGCTGCCGCTCGGCGGGCGGGGAGAGTTCGAGATCGCCGGCCTCGCTCCCGGCCGCTATGCTCTGGGCGCCGCGCTGATCGAGTGGGGCCGGCGGACCGATATCTACGGCGAGGTCGTGGTGGCTGAGGAATGTGATGAGAAAACCGTGGAGCTCGCCTTGGCGGGATCTCCAGGCGAGCTGGAGTGTGTGCTGACCGATGCGTCGGGCGCGCCTCTCGGCGGTGTCGAGCTTCTGCTGTTCGATCCCGTCGATTCACCGCTGGCGGCCTCGCTCAGCCTGGCCACCCGTTTCGTCAGCGACGGCGCGGGCGAGATAGCGATCTCCCATCTTCCGCCAGGTCGCTACGGATTCGAGATCTCCGGTGAGTCCTGGCCCGAGGTTCTACACGCCGGCCGTGTGCTGATCCAGAGCGGAGAGACGACGCGGATCGTCATCGTTGCGCCTGGAAAGTAAACCACCGACGCCGCTCTTCGAGGGCGGCGCCGGTGGATTGATGTGATTCCTGGCAATCGGCGCCGGTATCAGTTGGAGCAGCCGCAGTCGTCCCCGGCGCGATCCTTCTTGAAGTCCAGAATGTGGCCCACGACGGCCTTTGATCCCTTGAGCACGTAGCGCACGTCGTTCCAGCTCCTGATACGGCCCAGCGTTCTCAGCACGAAGCGCGGCGAGAGGAAGGACTTGTAGATCTGCTGGCAGATCTCGACCACATCGGCGGGGGTCATGTCGGGCAGATTGAACGCCGGCTCGGTCATGTCGTAACGTTCGTAATGCGTCGGATCGAAGCGGAACCAGTTGTTCTCCAGGCCCTGGTAGTAGAGCGGTGTCCCAGGATAGGGCACGAGAACGGTGGATTGGAGCATCTCGGCCCAGCCCTTGTTCATCAGCATCCTGGCCAGCCCGAGAGTCGTTTCGGCCATCTCGCGGGTCTCCCAGGGAAATCCCACCATCACCGTGAGATGGATGTCGATCCCGGCCTTGCTGATCCACTTGCTGCCGTCCACGATATCCTGTACCGTGATCCCCTTGTTGAGCCGGTCCAGCGTGGCCTGGTTGGCCGATTCCAGCCCCATCTTGACCTTGCGCCATCCAGCCTTCTTCATCAGCTTGGTGTGCTTCTCGGTGAGCACGCCGTAACGCATGTTGGAGGAGATCAAGATCTTCTTGTTGTAGCCGCGGTCGATCATGCCATTACAGAAAGTTTCGAGCCATTTGCCGCAAGGAAACGTGCCGGAGTCGTCGAAGATCTCCCGAGCGCCGTCCTCTTCGATGAGCTTGCCGATCTCGTCGAGCAGATTCTCCGGCGTGCGGGAGCGGAATTTGGGATAGATGGTGGTCCATGAGCAGAAGGCGCACTTGCCCCAGAAGCAGTCACGACCGGCCATGGTGTAGTAGAAGGGGGTGTATTTCTTCCACTTCTCGCCGTAGAGGTGGGCCTTGGTGAGCTTGCGGTCGATGAAGGGGAGGTCGTTCAGATTCCGGTCGAGTTTGAAGGCACCGGTGTTCTCGATCGTTCCGTTCTTGCGGTAGTAGAATCCCGGCGGCAGGGGGGCTCCATCGGTGAGATGGTGTACCAGGTCGAGGAGCATAAAATCATAGTTCCCGCCGGTGATGACGAAGTCGGTCTGCGACTCGTTCAGGGTCTCCTCAGGCATTGCCGTCACATGATCGCCCATGAGCACGGCACGGCATTCCGGCACCATCTCCTTGAGCTCTTTCACGATCTGCCAGTGTTGCCGGACCACGGGGGTCTTGGTTTCGATGGCGATCAGGTCGGGCTTCTCGCGTTTGAACATCGCGTCGAAGGCAGCCCTGTCCAGTTGTTCGCTGATGGCGTCCACCCAGACCACCTCGCACCCCTCCTGTTTCAGAAGGGTTGCGGCCTGAGCCGGCACCACGGGATAGATGTAAGAGCCCACGTGATACCACTGGAACTGCCGGTTCTGGGTCAGCATAGGGCTGCCCTTTCCCTCCAGTGGTGGATAAGCGATCATTACTTTCAAGGTCCAGACTCCTTATACTTCCGTCAGTCTCTCGATCTGCCGTTGGTCTTCCGGTCTCAGCGTATCGATCCTTCCGTCCAACAGAGCGTCGACTATCGATCATCGATTATTGGTCAATCGGTACGAAATAGCGAGAATGTTTCGATCCTGAGCGCTATATTCAAGCCCCGCCGGACCGGAAGCGTAGAGTGCCGTGCGGACACGTTTCAGGGCTGCGCCGGATCACCGAGCCGTCGAACTCGGTGTTAAATGTATCCTAAACCTTTGAGTCTTTCTTCCACCCCTTTGGCTTCGTCGTCGCTGTAGGCGAACTCCTCGCCGCTTATCGCGCGTGTTGTGCCTTCGTAGCGCGGCGGCTTCGATTTCAGGAACTCCTCGTCGAAGAGCCCCTCCAGGACGCGGCCGTTCATGTCCTCGGGAATCGGTAGATCCGCGAGGTAGAGCATGGTCGGCGCCAGATCGAGGAGCCGGGCGTCGTTGATGCGGCCTTTTTTGATATGGGGCCCCCAGGCGACGATGGTTCCCGCCAGCCGATGGGTGCCCACGTGAGTGAAGTCGGACGAGTCGATCTTCCCGTGACCGCTGAAGATGGTGTCCGTCCCGGAATCGGAAGCCACCGAGGCGTAGTAGGCGTAGTCCTTCCAGCCTATGAGCAGATCGGGCGCGACCTCCATGAGCGGACCGTCATAGAGCTCTTCACGCCGCCAAACCCGTTCCACCGCAGGTTCGCCGGTATCGGGATCCTTCAGCGCCATGATCCCCTCGGCGATGCGGTCGCGGAGCTGCTCGTACTCCTGGCCCGGTTTGACCGTGCCCTGGGGCTCGCGGCCGGCGAGGTTGATGTGAATGTTGCCGTACATGCCCAGACCGTAGGCCTGGGTGCGGCTCCAGTCGATGCGCGAGAGGAAGACGAAGGATTCGATCTTGGCCTGCATGCGGCCGAGCCGCGTCTTGATGAAGTTCTTCATCCACCGCGGCAGCAGCCGCTTGGCGAGCTCTCGCGAGCTGCGCACCGCCGAAACCGAGCGGCCTTCGCCGCGGAAGGTGAGCAGCCCTTCGCGTTCGAGCCAGTTGTTGAGGTGGAAGACCTTGCGGATCGGTCCGGCGCCATGATCGGATATGATGAGCACCACCGTGTCAGGGGGCAGCGCTTCCAGAATCCGGCCGAGCTGTTTGTCGGCGTGCTTGTAGGCCTCGACGAGATGACCGCTCTGTGGCATCTCGCCGGCCTCGAGCGCCGCCTCGGCCTCCAGGTCGTAGTCGTTGTGTTGGATACGGTCCACGTTGTTGTAGACCGTCATGAACAGATCGCAGGGCCGGGTCTGCATGAGATGCAGGCTGATCTGCGTGCGGTTCTCGTCTTCCCGGGCCATATCGGCCCAGAGCGCCTCAGGGTCGTTCTTGCGGCCCACCGGCGAGCCGAGGTGGATATAATAAGCCTCGAACTTCTCCTTGAGCTCGGTGTAGAGCTCGGCCGGCGCCACGGCGCGGGCATCCTCGGCGGGCGAGTCGAGCCCGGAGAGCATGAATCCGTTCTCGATCGACTCCGGCGGAAAGGTGAAAGGCACGGCGATGGCGCCGGCCCGCTTGCCCTGCCGCGACATGATCGAAAGCACGCTCTCGGCCTGGCGCTTGCTGGCGTTGATGAATTCGAGCTCGTAGGTTCCGGCACGGCGGCGCGTGAAGTCGTAAATACCATGTTGGCCGGCGTTTTTACCGGTGAGAAAGGTTGTCCAGGCCTGGGGGGTGATCGGGTGGATCGTGGAGCGCAGCTCGCCCCAGCAGCCTTCGTTCATGAGACGCGCGGTGTTCGGCAGCAACCCCGCTTTTACCATCGGACGGATGCAGTTCAACGTAGCTCCATCCAGTCCGAAAACGACTGTTCGGATTCCCGTGTTATCGGTCATGATCCCACCGCTCTCCTAGAGATAACCCAGATGTTGCAGCCGTTCTTTGAGCTTTTCGCGGTCGATCTCTTCGTCTTCGGCCGGTTCGTAGCTGCCGTCTTCGTAAGTTTCCACCTGATCGTTCCCGTTACTTTGCAGCTCCTTGAGGTATGCCGGCTCGAAGGCCTGCTCCATGACCGCGCCGTCCATGTCCTGGGCCACCGGCTTCCCGAGGATCGTGAGCATGGTGGGGGTCATGTCGTAGATCGACGTTTGGGTCATCTCGAAGCCCTTTTTGATGTGGGGACCGGCCATGACGATGATGCCTGCGTCAGCATGCGCTCCTGACATCTGCATGGTCTGTTTGGCGAAGAGATCCTTGATTTTATAAGTGCCGCGATCTCCGAAGGAGATGGGGCTTTCGTCGGTGACCTCTTCCACCTTGACGCGCCGGTTGGGCTTGGTGACGACGAGGGTGTTGCCGAAGGGTTTGATGAAGAAGATCTTGTCACCTGTATTTTCCAGGTGAGCCTCGGAAAGGACTTTGCGGGTACGCTCCATGAGCTCGGCGTCCTTCTCCTTGAAGTTGAGATAGACGCCCGGTCCGAAGAGGGCTACGACCACTTTGTCGGTGATGCCGAGAATATCGAGGAGACGGTCGAGCTTAGCGGTGTAGGGATTGATCGCTTCAGGCAGGGCGCGACCGCCATGATCGGATACTACGATGACATGAGTGTCTTTGGACATGAGCGGGAGGAGCTGCCCGATAGCCTTGTCGGATTCGCGGTAGGAGTCGGGAATCACGTTCTTGAAGCGCTTGACCATCTCGGGCTTCACGATATCGCCAAAAACCTCCGGCTCGTGAAACGCCCAGTAACGGTGGGCGACGGAGTCGCAGGAATGAATATGCCAGGTGCAGAAGTCCGGCTCGAAGGCCTTCAAGAGGTGGATCAGGAAATCCGCGCTCAGCTTGAGATGCAAAAAGACCTTGCGGTAGTAACGGTCGAGAAGGCCATATCGGGAGACCTTTTCCTTGAGCAGATACGCAGCACCATCGAGAAAGGTACCCAATCTGATGCCGTGCCGCTTGAGCTTGAGCGCCATGCTGAGGGAATCCTTCAACGCCAGAATCGGTCCCGTCGTGTTCTTCCACTTCTTGCGTTCGCTCAGGGCGACTTCCTGGAAGAAGCTGTACTCGGCAGGATAGGTCTCGGTTCCCAGCGCGCAGATGCTGGGAATCATGAAACCGTTGACCGGAGTGGGAGGCCAGGTGACAAGTGTGCCGAAGGTTCCCACTTTGTACCCGTCATCCTCCAGGATGTTCCATATCCTCTTGGATCGTAGCATCTTGGCACTGGCACCGAAGAAGTCGATGCCGTGTTTTTCCGGTCTTTTTCCGGAAAAGATGCTCGTCCAAATCTTTGGCGAGATCGTTGGCGACTCGGACATCAGAACACCATGAACTCCGCGGTCCATGATTTTCTTGATGTTAGGAAGCTCGCCTCTTTCGAGAAGGGGATTCATCACATCCCAGGTGGCTCCGTCTAATTCGAAGACCATCAGCTTAGGCGCGGTCATGTGTGTCTCCATTTATATCGTGTTTTGTCTCGATTCTCCCGGGTCGTGAGAGATCCTCGACGTTCGTAATGTTGGATTGGGTATGCCCGGATGATTCGGGCTGGATACCGTCAATCAGCCTAACAAGTCCCAACACAAGCCGTTAAAGGGAGCGCCACCGCTTTTTCGCCACCGCTTTTTCGAAGGTGCCAGGAGGCGATCGGAGCGGGAGCACCCAAATTATGAAATTTAAAATAAGGATAAAACGAAAACGGCATTAATATAGGTTTTTTTTTCGTCAGGGTCAAAGTTTTTGCGGTTTGCATCCCCTGCGCGCCGTCGACCCGCTGGTCTCGTGTTTGGGCAATCTACGATCATGCAAAGCGCGTCGTGCTACTCGATTCCATCCCGCGAAGACGCGAACCGACTGTGGGTTCGGAAGGCTGCTCGCGAGCCGTAAGAGTGGTGGTGGGGACCGGTTATCCAAGTACGATCGAGGCATTATTATCGGTGCCTGTCTTGCACAGTCGCGGATAGGATGATATCATAAAGTGGTGTCTACAGCCTAAGAGGTCACACTCATAGCACTGACGACTTATCTCCATAACGGTTAAGGGGATGGAGGATCTAGTTGATCGTGACCTCGGAGCTTTATGGGATTTTTGCCTCAGCGACGGCAGGACTTAAAAGAGAACCACGCTTCCACGAGTTTGATGACGATCTTGGATCGAAATCACTTGTAGTTGGTAAGACTTTGGGAGACACCGATGCAGAAATGGCGTGACTTCAGTTTCATCGTCGGTGCGGTGGGCTTCCTTTTCTTCTGTGCAGCAGATCAGTCCATTCTCGAAGCATATCAGCCTTACGATGCCACCGGTGCGACCAATCTCTCGCCCGATGACGCCGGCATTCCGATCGTCGACCTCGATAATGATAAGGGAGCATTCCAGTCGGTCGATTGCGGGCTATTAATAACTCCGTCCGCACAGAAGAAATCGATCGATACTGATTCGTCTCTCGCGAGCGAGAAGGCGCTCTCTGACAGCACACGGAGCGACGTTGTATCCCGGTCATGGAGGAATGATCGGCGTGGAGCTATTGAGCAGTCTTGCCAATCTGATCGTGCTGTCCATCGACGCCTCCTCATCGATTGCATCTCTTCCCGTAGGGGATCGTCGGCGGCCGCCGCGGGTGTTTTTGAACGATCACAGCTAATTGGTGGGAAATGTGGGGGCCGTTGAAAGTTTCGACGTTTCCGATTAATAATCGCAAGTCCAACAGCAACATTTTTTGAAAGAGACATGGAGACCGGGGTAATGCAGAAATCAGGTGGAAAAGTGGCGGTGATTCACCGGAGTTTTATGATCTTCGTGGTGTTTTGTGGGCTCTTGATGACCAGCGTCGCGTTGGCTCATTCGCCCCACGACGACGCCGAGGTGATCGCCATCAGCCCCCAGTTCGAATACGATCAGACCATCTTTTGCGCCTTCTACGCGCGCAGCAACTATCTGATCAAATCTGTGGATGGCGGCAACTCCTGGGTGCCCTCTCAGATCGGTCTCTCGCCGGAGCAGATCAAAGATCTGGCGATCTCTCCGGGCTACTACAACGACCAGACCATTTTTGCCGGCAGCAACGGCGACGGCGTCTACAGGACGACCGATGGCGGCGGTATCTGGACGAAGATAGACGTTGGGCTCTTCGACCTGGAGGTGACGAAGCTGGCTATTTCGCCGCGGTTCGATCAGGACGGTATCATTTTCGCCGGCACCAAGTCGGGTCAGATCTTTTTATCGAGCAACGGCGGGGACAACTGGATCGTGCGCAGCTCTGGGCTGCCAGGCGTTGAAATCTCGACCCTGGCGATCTCTCCGACCTACAGCGATCAGGACAAGATCCTCTACGCCGGGACCGCCACTGACGGCGTCTATGTTTCGGCCAACGCCGGTATGAGCTGGAATCAGATCAACACCGGGCTGATTGATCTCGAGGTCACCACTCTGGCCATATCCAACGACTACGCCACTGACAAAACGCTGTTCGTGGGAACCCTGACCCAGGGTGTCTTCAAGTCGACCAGTGGAGGATTGACCTGGGATACATTCAACAGCGGTATCAACGATTTCCGCGTCGTGCGCCTCGTGGTATCGCCCCTTTTCGGCACCGATCAAACCGTCTTCTGCGTGAGCAACGACACGGGGGCTTACAAGTCCACAGATGGCGGCAACTCATGGACGCTCTATGAGGAAGGTTTCGAATATCGTGCGCCGCAGACCGAGCTGCACTTCAAGGGGGTGGCTTTCTCTCCGAACTACGTAGACGACAGGATCGTCTTCGTCTGGATGTTCGAAGGGCTCTTCAAGTCGAAGAACAGGGGACAGAACTACTTTCAGCTCAATATCTACCCGCAGACGATCGTGCGGTCGATGGTGGTTTCCCCCGATTTTGCCAGCGATGGAACCGTTTTCGCGGCCACCAATGGTGGCGGTGTCTACCGGAGCATGGACAACGGTACGACCTGGGAGACGAAGAATACCGGTCTCACTTTCCGATTCCTCTCGCCGATCGACATCTCGCCGGATTTCGCGAACGATGACATGGTCTGGACCGGCACCCTGAACTACGTCAACACGTCGACCGATCGCGGAGACCGTTGGATCCCTATCAAGGGCGATACCTCGGGCAACTACTTCCTGTCGCGCAGCCTGGGCGTCTCGCCCGACTTCGCCAACGACGGGACGGTCTACACGGGCAATCTCTTCCGCGGCCTCCATGCGCTCTACCGCTCGACCAATCGCGGATTGAGCTATCAACCGGTCGACGTGGAGGTCAACTCGGTGGCGGTGATCGCCTTTTCGCCGAATTTCGGCAGCGACGGCATCATGTATATCGGGACTAACGTGGGCGTTTTACGGAGCACTGACAGTGGTGCAAACTTCCTGCTCTCGAGCGACGAAGTGAACGTGGAGTGGATGGTCGTGTCGCCGGATTTCTCCAATGATTACACCGTTTTCATGGGCGAGCATTTTGGCGGGGTCTACAAATCGACCAACGGCGGCAATAGCTGGCTGGAAACGAACACCGGGCTTCCGGACAACGTGGCCTTGACCCAGATCGCGATCTCCGACGGATACGCCACTGATCAAACAGTCCTCATCTCCACCGTGAGCTCCGGGGTTTTTGTGTCGACTGACGGCGGCGCGAATTGGACTTACTCAGGTCTGGAAGGAAACTATCTGCGGTCGTTGGCTGCCTCCTCGAATTATTCGCAGGACGGGATCGTTTTCGCCGGGGGCTGGGATGGTGTCCACAGGATGGCGCTCGGTGGCGGCTGGAGCCGCGTCCTGAACATGACCCGCTACGAGGAGAGCAGCGATCTCGTGCTGGTGAAAGGCACCTGGAAAGGCTATGCCATCGAGTTCGCCAGCGAGCGGGACGTTTACTACAGCGCCGAAACGGGGAATTCGCTGACCTTGTCGTTCGTCGGCACCTCGGTGGACTGGCTCGGCTCCAAGGCCAAAAATCTCGGAATCGCCGCGGTCTATGTGGATGACGTCTTCCTGGCGACTGTCGATCAGTACGACGAGGAGACGAAGTGGCAAGAGGTGCTCTACAGCGTGCAGGGCCTGACGCCGGGGCTGCATCGGATGAAGATCTCCGTCACCGGAATGGCCAACGCCAATGCGACCGGCCAATACGTGGTGGTCGACGCTTTCGAGGTCATCAACCCGTAGCTCGATTGATAAACATCGCCCGTCGGAAGCGGCGCATCGTGAGAACGGGGCATACTTTCGACGGGCTCGCCCAGAGATGAAAAATAGCGTGAAGGAGGAACCGTCCGGAACTGACTGCTCCAGCAAAAGAACCGGGCGGAACGTGAAGACACGACGTTTCGAGGAGGGGATCGAATTTAAGGCAAGGCACCGGCTCTAGTGGGATTAGGAGAGCCGACGCGGGGGGGGAATTGGAGAGCGTGCTGGCTGCGGCCATGAACGTTTTCGGGAAGAAGAAGGTGAGTAGGTGTTGCCATGAAGAATTTGGGAATTGATTCGGCTCGTTCACCCTTTTTTGAACCGGTTTTGCGCTCGATCCTCGTCGGAGCAGTCTTGCTCGTCATGTCAGGCGTTGCTCTGCGGTCTGCCGAGCTCCTCTACGACTTCGTCGGTCGGTCTGGAGGGGACAAGCTCGGCATGTTGGTCATCGCCGCCGGCGACGTCAACGGCGACGGTGCGGATGATTTTGCTGCCGGCGTTTCCTACCACGACGGACCGGCTGGAGTCGATGCCGGCCGAGTCGTGCTCTACTCGGGCAGCGACTGTTCGGTCCTCTACACGGTAGAGGGAAAACAAGAAGGAGAGCGGTTCGGCACCAGCCTGCTTCTCGTTGACGACATCGACAACGATCATATCGCGGAGCTCGTCGTTGGAGCGCCGGAATGCGATTGCAGCCAAAACGTCAACAGCGGGCGGATCTATCTTCTCTCTGGGGCTACGGGCGTGGTCATCGCTCGGATCGACGGCAAACAGGAGGGTGAATCCTTTGGATTCTCTCTCGCTAGTGCCGGTGATCTGAGCGGGAACGATGTGATGGAGATCTTGGTCGGATCACCCAACGCAGACGGTCCGGCGGGTTTCGACTGTGGTCGCATCACGATTTTCGGCTTGGACGGCCGAAGGCTCATGTCCGCCACCGGTGAAGCGCCGGGAGATCGTTTCGGATATTGCTCGGCAGCTATCGGACCCTCTGCGTCCGACGAGACCTGGTTCATCGCCGTCAGTGCTCCCTGGCACAACAGCGGCGGTTTGATGAGCGCTGGCCGGGTCTATATTTTCTCCGTGCCGAGCGGTCTGCTCCTCACAAAAATCTCGGGAACCCATGCTGATGATTTATTGGGAAAGACACTGTGTTCCTCAGGTGATTACTCGGGAGACGGTGTACTCGATCTGGTGGTCGGCATTCCAGGTTTCGACGGTGCCGCCGGGGTCAATTCGGGCAAAATCAATGCTCTGAACGGCGCCTCGGGCAAACTGCTCGCTTCGCTCGAGGGGGAAGCCAGCCGAGACCAGTTCGGATCGGCTCTCTGCGCTCTCTCCGATATCAATGGCGACCTGTGCGATGAGCTCCTGGTCGGCTCTCCCTATTACGATACTTCGTATGGTACCAACAACGGACGGGTTTATGTGATCGACGGTGCCATGGCGGCTCCGCAGTACGTTCTCGACGCCAGCGGCGAGGGGGATCTCTTCGGTACCTCGGTGGCGAGCATCGGCGATGTGAGCGGCGATGGCAAGGCCGACATCCTGGTGGGTGCTCCCAGTCATGATCGTCCTCTGGGGAACTCCGACACCGGCCGGATCCATGTCTACTCCGGCGCGGCCGCCGATGAGATCGATCGTGTGGACGGCGACTTCGGAGGAGACCAGTTCGGTTATACCGTCGACGGCGCGCGCGCGGACTTCAACAACGATGGCCGTGCCGATTTCCTGATCGCGGCCATCGGCTACAATGATGCCAACGGCGCCGGCATCGGGCAGGTTTGCATTCACTCAGCGGTCGACGGCGCGCTGCTCTATTCGGTGGAGGGCGACGAGGACGAAGCGCTCTTCGGTGGAGCGCTCGCAGGCTTGGAAGACGTGAACGGCGACAACGTGGGCGACTTCCTCGTGGGCGCGGCCTATCACGACGTTCAGGGCGAGATCGACTGCGGCAGTGTCTTTCTCTACCTCGGCGGCCAATCGACACCCTATCTGACCCTGTCCGGAGGGGAAGCACAGGAGTACTTCGGCTGGTCACTGGCCAGGGTTCCCGATCATGACGGCGATCTCAAGCCCGATTATCTCGTCGGCGCACCTGGCGCCTCAAATGCCCGGGGTAAGGTGTATCTCTTCTCCGGCGCGCAAGGGACCCTCATTCACACCCTGATCGGCGAGAACGACGGCGATCGATTCGGCTCGGGCGTGTCCTCGGCCGGCGATGTGAACCAGGATGGATTGGCCGATCTGCTCATCGGCGCTCCCCGATACAATCAGGGAACCCTGGTGGACTGCGGCAAAGCGTACATCTTCTCGGCTGCCGATTTTTCTCTCCTCCGCGTGCACACAGGCGCGGACGCCGGCAACCGCTTCGGGATGTCGCTGGCCTGCATTGGGGACATCACCGGTGACTCCTTTCCCGAGTACATGGTGGGTGCCAGTCATCAAAGCGGGACGGGGGGCACCTGTAGCGGCGCGGCCTTTGTCTACTCAGGGGCCACTGCCCAACTCCTCTATTTCTACGAGGGAGAGAGCCTACGGGCGTTCTACGGAAGATCGATGGCGGGTTTGGGAGATGCCGACGGTGATGGGATCAACGATTATTGCGTGGGAGCCTACCGCCATTCCGTTCCCGGCAGCGGTGACCGAGGCTGCGTCTACGTCTACTCCGGCGTCGACGGGAGTCTCGCCGATACGGTGGACGGGGAGTTCGGAGGAGATCAGATCGGCTGGTCCGTGGCCGCCGCGGGCGATGTCAACCTCGATGGGCGGGCGGATTTTGTAACCGGCGCTAGTCTTTACAACAGCGGCGATACAGGTTACAACAGCGGCAAAGCCTATGTTTTTGCTGTTAGCCCGTAACAGATCGGACGCGCAACTCGAGTCATCACCATCGTTGCTACGAAGCGGGCTCCCGGAGCCGGGTCGGTTGGATTACGTAGAGACCGGACGTAATCAACCATCGAGGATCGTCCCATGACAGACCGCAGGGCGAGCTCGTCCGGCTCGTGGGCAGGATCGTAGGAAACCAAATAGATCTCGATAGAACCCGGGAATCAGGAAAGTGACAAAACTATGAAAAGATCGTCCGATATATCGAATTCATCCAGTTCGTGCCGTGTTCTCTCAGTCGTTCTGTGTTCCCTGCTCGTCGGATTGGGTTCTCTCCTGATCACGGAAGAAGCCGCGGCACACCGACCACACGACTGCATCTTCGCCCACGCTATCTCCCCTGAATACGGGGTCGATCAGGAGCTGTTCTGTGCCATTGATCATTTGACACTCTTTATCTTGAAGACGAACGACGAGGGACAGACCTGGCGGCCTTCACAGAAGGGGATCCAGAACGAGTTGGTGACTGCCGTGGCCTATTCACCTACTTACGGCGCGGACAGAACACTCTTCGCAGGAACCAATGAGGGGAAGGTCTACAGGAGCATCGACGGGGGAGGCACGTGGATCTTGAAGAACAACGGACTGCCCGTGGCGAGTGTCACCTGCATCGCGCTCTCCCCGAACTTTGTCAATGATCGTACCGTGCTTCTGGGCATCGACGGCGCCGGAATCTTCGGCTCCACCAATGCCGGTTGGAGCTGGACGTCGGTAGGTAGCAACCTGACCAACGTAGATGTCAATGATCTGTGCTTTTCCCCCGATTATAGCCAGGACCAGACGGTGTTCGCCGCGACCTCATTTGGTTTATTGCGGTCCATCAACGGAGGAGCGGCCTGGTTCCCCTTTGGCGTCGGGCTGCCGGCCTCTCCGCTCACCTCGGTCAGGCTCTCTCCCGACTATGTCAACGACAACGAGATGTTCGTCGGGACCTTCGGAGATGGATTCTATCATTCCACTGATGCCGGAGCGAACTGGATGCAGCGCATCAATGGCATGACCGATCTCTTCGTGGTCGATCTGGCGGTCTCTCCGACCTACTCCAGCGATGCAAACCTCTTTGTCGTCTGCCGTGATACGGGGGTTTTCGCCTCCCAGGACGCAGGCCAGTCCTGGGCACTCTTCGAGGAAGGGCTGGAGTGGCGGACGAGCCAGGCCTATGGGAACCTGCATTTCCGGTCGATCCTGATATCTCCGAATTTCGGGCAGGACAAGACGCTCTTTGTCGGCATGTTCGAGGGGATGTTCAAATCGATCGATAGCGGGCAGACCTGGTTCGAGCTGGATCTCTATCCTCCCCATGTGTCGCGCTCGGTGACGCTCTCGCCCGACTTTCCTACCGATCAAAAGGTGTTCTACAGCACCTACGGTGGTGGCAATTATAGATCGCTCGACGGCGGAGCCACGTGGAGCGTGATCAACCGCGGGCTTTCCAGCCGTTTCGTCTATCCCATCGAATACGTGTCCTCCGACCACCAAGCCCTCTTCTCGGTGCAGAACGCGATCACTGACGAGCACGGCCGCATCGCACGCTCGCTGGACGACGGTGAGTCCTTTATCAACCGGATTGTCGAGCCGGTCTACACGCAAAAGCCGACCCTCCACGCCCTGGCGTTTTCGCCCGGTTTTCTTGCTGACAAGATCATGTTCGTAGGTAACCGCGCCGATGGGAGATTTCCGTTCTATCGTTCGACCAACGCGGGACAGACCTTCACATCTTCGGATCCAGGTTTTCGAGCCGTGGTCGACATCGCCGTTTCACCCAGGTTTGCCACCGACTCGACACTTTTTGTAGGCACCGAACAAGGTGTTTTCGTGAGCTACGACGGGGGGCTGAATTTCAGCTTGTCCGGTTTGGACGGGAAGGTTGTGCTTTGCCTCGAAATGCCCGTTGTGAGCGCGATTTTCGCGGGCACCCAGGGGGATGGATTGTGGCGATCCCTCGACAGCGGTGTCTCTTGGGAGGAAATCAACGAGGGCCTGGATGATCTTGTGGTCGAGGCGCTGGAGGCCTCGCCGGTTTTTGCGTCCGACCATACCCTGTTCGCCTCCACAATGGGGTATGGGGTTTTCAAGTCCACCAACGCTGGCGGCGGTTGGAACCTCACGACGCTCGAGGGAACTTTTGTGCAGGATTTGGCCCTCTCACCAGGGTATGCAGCGGACGAGACGGTCTTCGCCGCGGGCTGGGACGGCATCTACAAGTCGATCGACGGCGGCGCATCGTGGACCCCGGTCTCCTACCTCGTGCGCTACGAGGAGGGCGCGGATAATCTGATTAGCAGAGGCACCTGGTCGATCGACATGAACAGCCAGATGAGCTGCTCGGCCCTTGCGTCGTCGGTCGATCCGGGAGCCAAGATCACGATCCCCTTCGTGGGGAACTCGGTGACCTGGGTGGGCACGAAGGGCCCCGATCACGGCGTCGCCAAGGTCTACTGGGATGGCCAGGAGTTGGAGACGGTCGATCTCTATTCGAAGACGATCGACAAAGGCGTGGAGCTCTACAATTACTCGGTGCAAGAGATCGGATTCCATCAGTTCGGTGTCAAGGTCACACCGTACCAGAATCCCGAATCAATCGGGAATATCGTCACTGTCGACGCCTTCGATATCGTCTACCGTTGATCTGCATTGCGATCAATCCAACGCATCACGGTCCGTTCAAGAAAGAGGAGTTACGATGATTTTCTCTCGGCATTCGATAGCCGCTTACGGTTTCGACCCAGCGGACGTCGCTCGAGTCGCGGCAGCACTGGTTTTGGGTTTGTGCATGTTCCACGGGTCGGCCGCAGCCCACTCGCCTCACGACGACGCCGAGGTCATCGTGCTCAGTCCCCAGTTCGAAGACGACCAGACCATGTTCTGCGCCTTTTATGCTCGCTGCAACTACCTGGTCAAATCGACCGACGGTGGGCTCACCTGGCTTCCCTCACAGAACGGCCTCTCGCCGCAACAGATCAAAGACCTGGCCATCTCGCCCGAGTATCACAGCGACCAAACTCTCTTCGCCGGGAGCCGTGGGGATGGGATATACACGTCGAACAACGGCGGTTTATCGTGGCATAAATCAAACACCGGTATCTTCGATTTGGAAGTGGCGACGCTGGCTATTTCACCCGCATTCGGTCTCGACGGGACGATCTTCGCGGGAACCGAATCGGGTCGGGTTTTCCGTTCGTGCGACGGCGGTCTCAACTGGTCGGCGTGCAGCGCGGGGTTGCCCGGAAAGGAGATCACCGCCCTTCTGTTCTCGCCCGGTTTTCTGCAGGATCGATTACTCTTCGCGGGGACTCTCGGCGGTGGGGTATTCATGTCGAACGATGACGCTACCGGCTGGACCGCCTGCAGCACCGGCCTGAAAGATTTCGATGTGACCACACTGGCCATTTCACCGGAATTCGGAAGCGACGGCACTCTCTTCGCCGGAACGTATGCCGGAGGTGTTTTCCAGTCGATCGACCGCGGACAGAGCTGGTTGGAGGTCAACGACGGCATCTCCGATAAAGGTGTCGTACGGATTGCGGTCTCACCGTTCTTCGGCTCCGATCGGACCTTGATCTGTGTCAGCAACGATACAGGAGCCTTTAAGTCAACCGATGGGGGAGGCTTCTGGACGCTCAATGACGATGGCTTGGAGTACCGCGCCTCGCAGACCGACCTGCACTTCAAGGGTGCGGTCTTTTCGCCGGACTATTTCGAAAGCGGAACCGTATTCGTGTGGATGTTCGAAGGGCTATTCAGGTCGACGAACCGAGGGCGAAGCTACTTTCAGCTCGACATCTATCCTCAGACGATCGTGCGCTCGATGGTAGTCTCCCCCGAGTACGCCAGCGACAGCTCGCTGTTCGCGGCGACCAATGGCGGCGGAGTATACCGCAGCACCGATGGCGGGACGACCTGGGAGACGAAGAACACGGGCCTCTCATTCCGGTTCCTCTCGCCGATCGCGATTTCACCTGCCTACGGCACGGACGACACGGTCTGGACGGGAACCTTGAACTCGGTGAACAAATCGTTCGACCGGGGTGATCATTGGATCCCCTTCAAAGGAGACCCGTCGAGCAACTATTTTCTCTCTCGCAGCCTGGGGGTTTCACCCGACTACAGCCATGACGGAACGATTTATACAGGAAACCTGCATAGCGGCGAATACGCGCTCTACAAGTCCTCCGACGGCGGCTTGACCTACCAGCCGGTGCCGATCACGGCCGACGCGGTAGCGGCGATCGCCTTCTCGCCAGACTTCGCCAGCGATGGAATCCTCTATCTCGGCACCAACGATGGGGTACTCGTATCAACCGACAGCGGTGTCTCCTTCGAGCCTACAGCCATGTTGCTGGACGTCGAATCAGTCGCCGTCTCGCCGGCTTTCAGCACCGATCGAACCCTGTTCGTGGGCGAGCACTTCGGCGGGGTTCACAAGTCGACGAACGGAGGCAAAACCTGGATCGTGACGAGTTTCGGCCTGCCGGACAACGTAGCCGTGACTCAACTGCTGCTCTCCCCGGGCTACGCCAGCGATCGAACCCTCTTCATTTCCACGGTGAGCTGCGGCGTGTTCCAGTCGGTCGATGCAGGTGCCTCGTGGTTCCTGAAGGGCCTCGAGGGCCACTATATGCGGTGCATGGCGCTGTCCTCCAACTACTCTCAGGATGGTGTGGTCTTCGCCGGGTGTTGGGACGGAGTCTACCAATACTCGCCGGATGGTGTCTGGCGCAACACGCTCCAACTCACCCGCTACGAACAGACCTGCGATCAGGTGTTGACCAGAGGCACCTGGGAAGTCTTCGCCAACCTGTTGCTCAGCGAACACTCCATCCTCTACAGCGATGAGATCCAGACATCCCTGACATTTTCCTTCGTAGGGCGCTCCATCGACTGGATCGGTCCCCGAGCCAGCAACCTGGGTGTGGCCGCGCTCTATCTGGACGATGTTTTTATCGCCACCGTTGACCAGTACAACAGTCGTACCCAGTGGCAGCAGGTGCTCTACAGCTTCGACCAGCTCGATGATGGGCTGCACCGGCTGAGGATCTCCGTCACCGGCATGGCGCATCCCGATTCCGCCGGAACCTACGTGGCTGTCGACGCCTTCGACGTTCGCAAGCAGCCGTGAGCTCTGCGGCCGTGAAATGACCAACCACAACTGTTCGACTCACTCACTCGAACTTTCGACAAACCAAGATCACGATTCAGGAGGGGGATTAAGCTGTCGGTGCGGGGATCATCGGGGCGGGTTCGCCTTTGCGGGCGGCCCTGGCCGCCGCGATCTCCTTTTCGAAGAGCATGTCCAGCACTACGGTGAACATGGGAATTTCCCAATAGATCAGATCCACGAGGTGGCCGCTGGTGCAGACGAAGACCGAGTATCCGCACCACATGGCCAGTAGGCTGAAGGCCAGGCTGCGGTAGGGGCCGCGCAGGAAGCGCACGAGGATGATCTGGCGGTAGAGGATGAAGAGGATGAAGCTGCCGTAGATGACGATGCCCACGAGCCCGTAGCTGACCGCCACCTCGACGTAGACGTTCATCACGTCGAATCGCGTCGACTTGCGTGCCAGTGACGAGGCCTTGTAGACCGTGGGGAAGTACTCGATGTCGAAGCCGTTGGGGCCGTGCCCCAAGATCGGCTTATCCTGGAACATGATCGATCCCATCTCCCAGAGGGTGAGTCTCAGATCGATGGTGCGTGATGAGACCCCTTCGGGTGAGGAGTAGACCCTGTCGATCTCCAAATCGGTGCTCATGACCATCACCGAGATGAAGAGAATCGCACCGATGCCGACCAGCGCGGCTTTGAGCACCTTCTGCTTGCCATCCCAAACGCACCACCAGACGGTGATCATGATCGTGAATCCGAGCACGGCCCCGCGCGCCGCGGCGCCGAAGATGTTGAAGAAGGCAAGGACCATGGCGAAGATCAGAAAGCCCTTCTGCCAGAAAGGCTTGACCTTGAAGAATAGGAAAAAGGAAAACATGAACACGGTAGCCATGTAGGCTCCGTGCAGGTCACCGTCGGCCACCAGACCGTTGATCCGGTTCTGGCTGTATTTCTCCAGCGAGTAGGAGAGCTTGGCGCCGAAGATCGAGGTGTAGTTGAGGGTCTTGTAGAGGTTTTCGCTGACCATCTCGCGCACGCCGCAAAGACCGATGATCACCCCGCTGATCACGACGATCCAGACGGCCCAGTCGAGCTGCTTTTTGCTGCGGATCGAGAAGATCGCCAGAAAGTAGGCAAAGACGCAGTAGGAGAACTGTTTGACCCCCTTGATCGCCTGGCCCAAATCCTCGGTGTTTTTCACCGAAACGATGACGGCGATGAAAAAGAGCAGCACGATGAGGTGTTCCGGACGGCTGACGATCAGCTTCAAGGGCGTCCAGTCATGCGACCAGAGATAGAGTACGATGTAGGTGAGAAAGGTTCCCATCAGAATGACCGTAGAGAGCTTGAGCCCGTCATTGGTGATGGGGAAGTTGAAGAGCGCCACGAATCCCACGGTGAAGAGGTAGCCCAGGGTGCCGAGGAAGGGGTATTTGAGCGCCACCAGACCGCAGACCACGATAAGAGCCAAAACGATCCCGACCAGCGGTTGGAACAGAAATATCAGAAACGTGATCAGCGCCGTGCCGAGCAACGATGCTAGAATGAGAAGCATGGCGGCTCTCCCTGCCCGGGTCTATACCTAATCCGCTTCATCGACAACACTTTTCTCTTTCTCTTTATCGTGTTTTTCTCCGTTTTTGCTGTTGCCGTTGTTCTTACGGGAGAGCTTTTTCTTGATGAGCTTTCTGGCCTCTTTTATCTCCCGGACGCCGAAGACGACCGAGGAAACCAGATAGAGGCCGATCCCCACGACGATGCTGACCATTACGGTGATCCAGTATCGGTGCTCTCCCCAGAGCGATGGACCCAGGTTGACGACGAGCCAGACTCCTACGCCCAGCGTGGCGCAAGCGGCGACGATACGCAGCACCGAGCGGGTCAAGATCTCGCGCCAGTTGAGCACGCCGATCTTTTTCTGCAAGAGAAACAGATAGATGGCAATGTTGATCACGGCGATGAGCGATTTGGCCAGGCCGATCCCGTCGAGCCCCATCCGGTCGCGCAATTGCCAGGCGAGAACGATATTGGTGACACAATCGAAAACGCTCAGGACGAGAGGAAGGCGCCAGTTCCGCAGGGCGAAGAACACGCCGATGAGGAAGATGTTGAGCGCCATGAAGAGGATACCCAGATTGTAGAAGAAGAAGATCGAAGCCGTCGTCTCCGTCGCCGCGCGCTCGAACTTGCCTCTTTCGAAAAGCATCCCAATGACCGGCACGCGCATGATCAGCAGCCCCACCATCACGGGGAGCACCATGAAAGTGATGAGTCCCACGATGCGCCCCACGAACTGGCGTATCTCTTTGAAGTTTCCCGCCGCCGCGTTTTCCGCCATGTGGGGCATGGAGGTGCCCAGGGGGGCGATGAGCAGGGCGATGGGGAACTGGTTCAATCGGAATGCCAGGGTCAAACAGGAAACACTTCCCACGGCGAGGCTGGTGGCCAGGAGCTTGTCGACCGCCAGTGTCACGCCCACCAGCAGCCGGCCGACGATGCGCGGCGCGGTGAGCAGGAACAGGTCGTTCAGTCGTTTATGGTAGCGGAAGCTGAAGGAGAGCTTTTTCGCCTTCCAGAGCACAACGATCAGCACCACAGCCTGGAGCCCCACGCCGAAGGCGGCGCCCATGGGGACGCACGTCACACCCATCAGATCGGATAGGAGCACAGCGGCCACGATCGAAGAGATGCCGTAGAAGAGGAATGTCACGCTGGGGAAGACAAAATTGCGGTTGGCATAGAAGATCGCCGCCGGCACTCCACCGAGGCCCGCCAGGAATGGGATCGGTGCGATGATCTTGATGAGCAGAGAGGTGAACTGCTTGGTCTGCTCATCCAGGCCCACCGCCATGGCGCGTGCCAGTGGGTCGGCGGCCATGAAAATGAAGAGCGAGACCGCAAAAAAGAAGAGGTTGAGGTAGGCGAAAGCCGAGCTGGCGAGCTCACGTTCCTCCTCTTCGCCATGCTTGATCCGTTCGTTGGTCAGCGTTGGGATCAGTGAGAAGTTGAAAATCGTATCGTTCAGGGTCAGGAAGAGAACGGTCAAGGTCTGGATCACGAAGTACGCATCTGTCTCGGCGCCGGTGCCGAACTTGTGCGCGATCACGATGAGGAGCAAGAAACGCAGAAAGCGCGCCAAACCCTTGCTGCCTGCCGATATGAATGCCCCTTTGAGGATGCTCTGGCGCCGCAGTTGGATCAAAGGAAATCTCCTTGCTCAGGGGAGGAGCACTGGCTTTGAGGGCATCCTCCCCGGTTCTCGATTCGGTGCGTGACAATAATTCTCTTGATCCGCCGCAGCGTAGGAACCATCTCCCCTTTCCGGTCCCGTTCAGCGCAAAGCTCGAAAGTTTAGACGGCCGCCGCTCGAGGCGGTGGACGACCCGAAGGGGGATGGAGTAGGGGGGCGGCTGATCGATGATGCCGCCCTGTGCTGCTAGCGGATTTAATTAGAGATAGCCCAGGTCTTTGAGCTGCTCCTCGACCCGTTCGGCCTCGTCCTGGGAGAACTCCTTCGTGGGCCCCATGGCCATGGCAGCATCCGCCTCGACATGGACCAGCTCATGACCGGCGTGAAACTCTTCGGTGAGCATGGTCTCGAGGACGCGGCCTTCCATATCGGAGGGGATCGGCACATCCATGAGCCCGAGTATGGTCGGCGCCAGGTCGATGATATTGGGCGAGTCGAGCTCGAGCCCATCCTTGATGTATGGTCCGCTGCCCACGAAGAATCCCTCGAGGCGGTGCGTGCCCGAGCCCGTCTTCCAGGAGATCGGTTGAAAGAGTTCGGGATTGAGCTGCACATCGGCGATATACTCGCCGTCATTCAGGAAGAATATGACGTCCGGCGACTTCTCCACGAAAGGTCCTTTATAGATATCCTCCCGTGTGTACAGACGGTTGACGAGCGGCTCGCCGGTCTTGGGATGGCGCAGTTCCTTGAGCTTTTTTACGATGAAGGCCTGAAGCTCCTCGGCTTCCTGCCCGGGCTCGACGACGCCCTGCGGCTCGCGGCCCTTCAGATTGATGTAGATCCCCGACTCGGTGTTGGATGCTGAGTAGGCCTTGGTCTTGGACCAATCCACGTAGTTGAGAAAGCTGTACGCCTTCATGCGCGCCGGGCTCTTGAGGAGGATCCGTCGTAAAACCTTGCGGAATCCGAGGGGATCGAGCTTTTGGAGCCACCATTTGACCGTGCCCGAAACCTTCTCCCGGGTGCGCACCGCGCTCTGCCGCCAACCCTCGCAGCTAAGCAGCCCGATCTGGCTCAGCCAGGTGTTCACCGAGAACTTCCCGTTCAGTGGACCAAAACCGTGGTCTGACATGAGCAGAAAGTTGGTGTCCTCTCCGGCCGCGGCGACCAGCTCGCCGATGCCCTTGTCGATCTCCTCGTAGATCTCGTAGGCCTTCTCGCGCAGGCGCTTGCCGCGCTCATCGAGCTCGCCCTCGGGGCAGAGGAAGTGCCAAACCGAGTGGTGGATGCGGTCGGTGGCCATGAACACCGTCATGAACACATCGCACGGCCTGGTCTTCATCAGGTGGAGAGAAACCTGCCACCGCTGGCGGGCGCACTTGAGCAGGGCGTCGAGGAGATACTCCTCCTGCCCGGGGTTGTAGTGCTGCCACCAGATGTCCAGCACGTATTCGCCGAACTTTTCCTTGATCTCGTCCGCCAGCTCGGTGGGATAGGTGTAGTTGGCATCGATGCCCGGCGTCAGCATGCCTGAGACCACGAATCCGTTGACCTCGGGGGGGGGATAGGTGACCGGGACACCGACGACGCCCACCTTGTATCCTGCGTCGGAGAGGATCGACCAGATCGTTTGCGAGCGGATATGGGTGAAATTGATGATCTCACGGCTGTAACCGTCGGCTGCGGGCTTGACGAAGTCGAAGAGTCCGTGGCCTCCAGGCCCCTTGCCGGTCATGAACGATGTCCAGGCCGGCCCTGTGACCGGTGGAATCGTGGAGATGAGGTCACCTCGTACGCCTTTCTTGATCAGGCGCGCCAGATTCGGCATGCGCCCCGACTCCATGAGCGGATCGAGAACGGTGTAGGTGCCTCCATCGAGTCCGATAACCACAACCTTGTTGCGGTTGTTTGATCCTTCTGTCTTCTTTGTGTTTGTCATGATTTCTTCTCGGTTTCACCATGGCCGGGAGGGGGTGCGGAGCGCAACTCCCGACCGGAGCGATTCGTCAGATAAAGATCTTGTTCGCCGGAACATCGGGGATCGTGCAGAGAACCTGCAGTCCAACGCGGTGTTCCACGTCTTTGGGGACGCGGAAATTTTCGACCCAGTACTCGCAGAAGAACGCCGCTCCAAGCCCCAGAATCGCGCTGGCTATGAGACCAAGCGCGATATTGAGCAACCAGACCGGCTGGTCTTGCTCGGCATCCTCCGGGAGGTTGGCCGTGTCGATGATCTGGAGATCGAAGCCAGCGAACACCGTGGCGCTCTGGACCTTGAGCTGAGTATATTTCGACAAGAGATTGTTGTAAAGCTCTCGGTTGGCCGCCACGGTACGGTCGAGACGCTCGAGCTCCATGCCTTTGACGGTGAGGGCTTGGGCTTCGGTGCGGAACTGCTCCAACTGTCCTGCCAGAACCTGTTCCCGAGCTCGTGTCGCCATCACACGCGTGATGGTGTCGACGTAGTCTTTGGGTAGATTGGCGTGTATCGTGTTCAGCACGGCGACCTCGCTCGAGAGGATCTCATTCATCTCCTGCTGGAGAGCGTCCTGGGTCACGGTGATCTGCGACTCGAGGGACATGACGAGGGTCATGGTTTCGACGAAGTTGTTCGGCAGATTGGGGTGGATCGTGTTGAGCACCGAGATTTCGCTTTTGAGGATCTCACTCATCTCCACCTTGAGCTGCTCCGTGGTCCCGTCGACTTGAGCCTGCAGCTTTTTGACCGTTTTGCTCCCCGGCTGATAGTTCTGCATAGCACCGGCCAGAGCGGATTCCAGGTCGCTCAAGTTTTGTTTGAGCTCGGCGACGGCTGGATTGTTCGAGACGACCATCGAGGGCGAGAGTACTCCCCGCTGATGTGCGATCTGCTCCTCGAGCTCCTTGATCTTGGCCTGCGCACCCGCCAGGTTCGATTGGAGGTCATTGAGGTTTTCCTTGAGGCGTGCGATTGTGGGGCTACTCGGTACCATCGTGGATGGGGTCAACAGTGAGCGCTGCTGCTCGATCTGCTGCTCCAACCCTTCGAGTTTGGCCTGGGCCTCGGCCAGACTCGCGGCGGCCTGCGAGTATTCTTCATCAATGCGCGCTATTTGATTCAGCTTGGCCTGCTTCTCGGCGTCGAGGTTGATGATGTTCTCGTTCTCCGTGAATTGGAGCAGTGCCTCCTCGGCGGCCTTGAGGTCTTTCTCGGCTGTGTTCAGCTCGGTCTTGGCGAACTCCTGGGCCGCAGTCGAGCTCTTACGATCCATCTCGGCCGCCCTGGTAACCAGCTGCTCCGCCATGAAGCGCGAAATTTTCGATGCCAGGACCGGATCGGTTTCCTCCACGGCGACGGTGATCACCTGAGTCGCCTCTTCGAGCTCACTCTTCTGCTGGTCCTCCATGAAGGCCTCGATCGCCTCCTCCGTCCAGTTGGTAGTTTTTCCTTCGAGGATACCAAGAGCCTTGGCCAGCGCGAGAGGCGACGTGATGACGCCAATGATGCCGTTTTTGATCTTCTGGCGCAGTTGCTCGGGCTCTTCCTTCTGGCGCCGGAGCTTTTCGTCCAGCTCGAATTTGGTCACCACTTCCTCGGCGAGATTACGGCTGTAGAGGATCTGGACCAGGTTGGAGCCGGGATTCACCGATGCATTGTCGCGCATCGGAACCGACAGATCCTCAAACAGCGAGAGCTGCTGCTGCGACATCGCGCGAACGAGGACCTTGCAGACACCATCCCACGTCGGCGCGGTCATCCACGTGCCGAAGATCACGAGAAAAAACGTCACTCCAGTAACAATGAGGATCAGCCATTGACGCTTGAAAATCGTGTAGAGGAAGTTGTAGAGGATCAGGTTTTTTTCAGGTTTGAGCTGCATGGCCGTACCCTAATGTATAACATTAGATAAAAAATCGTCTGTATAAAATCCTGGGAATGAAATACTTACGCCGGTTCATCACGACTCCCAGAATCGGCACCTCTCTGAGCTCCAGTAGCTGCTTGGCACGTTCCAGCCCATCCCAGGAGGTGATCTCGGCCCGGATGACCAGAATCGCCGCATCGAGATAGGGCGCCAGGGCCGTCGTATCGGAGTACTTGTTGATCGGGCTGGAGTTGAAGATGATGAAGCCGTAGTCGCTCTTCAATGCCGCCAGAAGCGCATCGAGCCGCTCCAGGTGCAGCTCGGTCTGATCGTTACAGAGCAGTCCACAAGGGATGAGGTCGATGCTGGAGGATTCGTGCCGCAGGATCACTTCCTCGGGGGTGCTCTTGCCTGCGAGCAAATCGGTGAAGCCCGGCACCTCACCGAGCTGAAAGAGGGTGTGGACCACGGGATGGCGCCAGTCGGCGTCGACGAGCAGGACCTTGTTCTTCCCGTTGCGGCTCAGGCTCATGGCCAGGTTGATCGCCACGAGCGACGTGCCGTCGCCGTGGGCCTCGCCGGTGACGACGATCGCAGGCAGGCGTTTATTCGTCTTCCGTGCGAGCTTCTCGAGGGCGTCGTCGACCGAGTTTCTGAGCTGCTGGAATTGATCGTGAACGTGGGGCAGTTCCTCGGCGATCAACGTGCTGGCCGCTTTTTCGAGGACTTTGGGGTTCTTTTTGGTCTTTTTCTTTTTCATCGCTCTCTACGAGGTTTTTGCCCATTCCTTTTTCAACCGCGCTGCCCATTTGTTACCCGCCGCCCTAAGGGGAGTTAATTGCCGTCCTGACCTGGGTGTTCTGCTTGAGCGGGTAGGTGAAGTTGATCCCCATGCGGATGAAATCCGGCATGAGGTTGTTGACGTACTGATCGATGAAACGGCCCACCTCGGCGATCGCGGTTCGGGGAATATAGACCGTGTCGTAAGGCTGGAGGACGAAATCCTCTCCATGCTCCCCTTCCAGCCTGCGCTCGACGTCGATCTTGTAGACCAAAGTCGCCTGTTGGGCGTCATCGCGCCGGAAAATGATGACGCTGTTGAGGTTGGCCGTGAGCTGGGGGCCCCCGGCGCCGAAGAGGGCCTGGATGGCGGTCATACGTCCTGCGAGCTGCATCGATCCGGGATTGAAAACCTCGCCGGCGACCCAGATCCTCTGACCGGCAAACTCCCGCAGGATGATGCTGACCTCGGGATCCTTGATCTTCTCGCGGTAGAGCTCGGTGACCAGCTCGTCCAGCTCGCCGGGGGTCATGCCGGCGACGAGAATGTCCTCGACGAGATTCATGGATACACGTCCGTCAGGGCGCACGACGACGTTGATGTCGAGCTCGGAATTCTCAAAGAACTTCACGTCGAACCGGTCGCCGATCTGGAAGGTATACTCATTCGTGCTGATACCCGCCGTTGATTGGGGGGGAATGTCGGTGAGAAAACCCTGCTCCGAGGAGCAGCCCGTTGCCAGCACCGCCGACAAGCTCATGGGGATCAAAAACACCCATACAAAGCACAACTTCACAGCCTCTCTCCAGCTTCGTCATCCATGGGGCACGATCAATCGATTCCGCGCCGCCGACGTCGTGACGGCCCGTGAGCTCGGGTGCCGTCGAGTGTTCAAGCTTGTCATTCCTATCTGACCCCTAGTTTCGCCGAGAACCCACGATTATCTCGAATGATACGCTCATGACAAACCCTAAATCCTATTGGTCATCCTTTTGGCTTAATAGCCTGTCGCGTCTCTTTAGCGTCGACGAATCGCGCATATCGTCGATGACAACCTTCGAATCCGCTGAGATGATATTTGCACGTAGACTGAGAATAATTCCGCCATCACTTTATGAACTCCAGGAAGACCAGTACCATCGTTTCATTTCGGACGTTGGTTACTGAGAGTTGAGTAAAATCGACGTTCTCGTGAGTTTCCAGGGGAACAGGCCAAGAAAATCGAATCGTGTCGAGCTAATTCGGCCATTTAACCTCTCAGTGTCGGAATGGATCACCAGAACGTCAGTCTTTCATTGAAAAGCGGCGGCTATGATGTCCACCTACGAAATCAATACGAAGCTTCCTCGAAACCGTGAGATCACGAATTGGGAATTGTCAAATGATGAGACTCGCTAATTATTTTTGTTACAGGCTTAACTCAAAATAACATTTATCATATCAGCTTCAGCCCATCTTTGACCGTTCCTCGGTCGCCAAATCCTCAATAGAGCACTGCTGTGCCTGCGGTTTGGCTCATTGGTGACGGCCGAATCCGAACCAAGCTTACGCGGAAAATTTGCAAGCTCATTGTGTCGCAAATCCTAAGCCTGGGAGATTTAGGGATTAACGAGATTATCATACTTCACCAAAGGTGATCGGCAACGGATTAAAAACAAAATAAAGACCCTTCCAGCGAGGAAGGGACTACCGAGGTGCGCACTTTTTTTGTCGGGATCGCGCGGTTAGGTATTACGATTTAAAAGTGAAGTTTCTGCACCTGCTTGGCGCAAGCGCCCATTGGTGCAGAAAGGAACACCTGTTTGTGGAGGTTGTGAGGTAGAAACGATTCGATCAATAGGCGCCGGTGCCCTTGAAGACAGTCTTCAAGGTCTCCACGAGGATTTTGATATCACCCCAAATCGACTGCGTCTGCACGTATTCGATGTCGAACTTGATCCAGTCGTGGAACTGGCTGTTGCTACGCCCGTGGATCTGCCAGAGACCGGTAATGCCCGGTTTGACCTGCAGCCTGATGTCGCGCCACCGGGGGCTCCACTTCATTTCGCGCATGGCCAGGGGACGGGGACCGACGAGGCTCATCTCGCCTTTCAACACGTTGATCAACTGAGGGATCTCGTCGAGGCTGGTTTTGCGCAAGAAGGCGCCGATCCGTGTGAGCCGCGGGTCGACCTTGATCTTGAACATTGGCCCGTCGCTCTGGTTGTCCTTCCGGATCGTGTCGATCATCTGGTCGGCGTTGTGGATCATCGACCGGAACTTGATCATCTTGAACCTGCGACGGTTTTTGCCGCACCGCTCCTGCCGGAAGAAGACAGGCCCTCGGGAATCGATCTTGATCAGGATGGCGATGAAGATCATGGGAATGATAAAGAAAGCCAGCCCGAAGATCGCCGCGCTGAGATCCATCATCCGCTTGACAAAAGCCGTGAACCACACCCGGGTTCGGCCGCTGCCGCGGTGCTGGCTGGACAGTTTGAGTTTCTTGAAGTAATCTCTCGCGAGTGTCAGCTCGCCGAGCTCGAGCCGCTCGCCATTGACCAGCGAATCGGAGACCATCGAATTTCCTCGGACCCGGCTGCCGCGACAGGAGATCGAATTCTCCAGGACGGCACCGGGCTCGAGATGTGTTTCGGGCCAGAGAATCGACTGTCTCACGATGCCATTCTCCGAGATGACGCTGCCGTCACCGATGACCGTCGGCCCGTAGAGCTTGACACCCCTTCCGATCTTCGCCCTGTTTCCGATGACCAGCGGGCCCTTCAGATTGGCTTCCGGAGAGAGCTCGACGCCTTCCCCGACGAAGATGCCCGGTTCAACCTCATCTCCTAAAGAATGGAGACCGTTGTGGTTCTGAAACACCGCCTTGTTGGCTTCGACGTAATCGACGACATCGCGCAGCGCGTTGACCTCTCCCGACAGAAGACAGGCCTCGACCTGTTCGTGGCCAACGACCAGGCCCGGGATGAGCTGCCCCTTGATGTCCATGTAGCTCTCCTTGGCGATGTAGCCAAAGACGTCCGGCTCGAAGACGTAGATACCCATCGGTTGATAGACGAATTCGCGCTCCTCCGGTGAGAGATTCTTCAACTCGTCATTACCATCGAGGTGCTTCACGATCTGCATGTTGCGATCGACCAGAAAGTAGCTCTTGGCTTTCGGATCGAGGTGCTGCGTCACGGCCACGGTGGCCGTGTTGCCATGCTGCCGGTGGCGCTCGAGTAGGGTGGCCAGGTCGATGTCCATGGGGTAGCCGGGGCTCAGGACTACGAAAGTCTCGTTCTCGATCGACTGCTTCAGGGGGACCAGGCATCCCGCCGGTCCCCGGGGGAAATCGTCTTCGAAATAGTCGAGGTGGATGCCGAGATTCCGTCCGTTGCTGAATTCCCTTCGAAAATCAGCGGTGGAATGTTTCCCCGCCGAGACGAGAATTTCCTCGATTTTGTGCTTTTTGAGGAGCTTGAGGAAATACTCGAGAACCGGCCGGTTGCCCACCGGTAGCAAGGCTTTGACAGACAGCTTACTCAGCGGGTTGTGGAGGGACTCCTCCCCACCTGCCAACATTACTGCTTTCATGGCAATCCCTTGGAGCTTTTCGATAAGTACGTACTACTTTGTTCTTATTGCGTCCTGTATCGAGAATGCTAGGCTTTTTGCTGTCAGGATATATTCGTCGTTGCTTGTGGTTGTACCAACACATAGTATGAGGAACCACATCTTTCTAATGACCAAAACAAAAAGTGTCAAGATTAAAAAGTGTTTAAAACTTGATGTATTCCTATTTAAAAACGCTCGGCCAGAAGTATAATGAAATCGTTGGCCGAATCCAAAAACCAAGTAGCTGACCATTATCTCAATACTTACTAATCGGTAAAACGGCTCGCGAAAACCATCGGTAATATATCGGCTCGACCGCCATACGAGCGCCAAAGGCCTGGCCCTTCACGATGAATGACGAATAGGATACAGAGTCGGCCTGCCGAATACAAGAAGCTTCGACTCCTGGATTTGCGGCCACAACAATCGAGCATTGCGTGCATTTGGTGCACACAGAGTGCTGTTCCCTCAGGGAACGAGATAAGGAGTAGCATCGGTGCAACGAAGGGTAAGTGATTTTCTGGGAATCAAAATCGACGTTCTCGGTACGGAGGGGCTCTTTTACCGCCTCGTCGATTTCGTCGAGGAGGGCGGGCCGCGTAAAGTCATGTATCTCAACGCTCACTGCGCGGTCATCGCCAAGAAGGACCTCCGCTATAAACGGGTTCTCAATCGATCCGACCTGGTTTACGCCGATGGCATGAGCATCGTCTGGGGAGCCCGGCTTCTGGGAGCTCGCATACCGGAGCGTTCGACAGGCGCCGATTTTCTTCCCAACTTCTGTGAAGGCTTCGCGGAGCGCGGATACCGCATCTATTTTCTGGGCTCCGAGCCGGGGATCGCCGAAAAGGCCGCCGGCAAGCTGCGGGAAAGAATTCCCAATCTTCAGATCGTAGGCACCCATCACGGCTTTTTCACACCCGAGGAGGAAGATCGGGTGCTGGAGGACATCGCCCGCACCAAACCTCACATCCTTATCGTGGGCATGGGAGTCCCCTACCAGGAGCAGTGGATCGACGTTCAATGCGAACGCCTGAACGTTCCGGTAATTTGGGGCGTCGGAGCGCTTTTCGATTTCATCTCCGGCGAGCTGACCCGTGGTCCTCAATGGCTCGTCGACAACGGCTTCGAGTGGCTCTGCCGGCTCTGCGTCGAACCGGGACGACTCTGGCAGCGTTACCTTGTGGGCAACATGAAGTTCGCGTGGTATCTCTTCTCTTACAAGATGTGCAAGAGGAACGGCAGCTCCCGTCCGACCGAGATCGCCTGATACGCTTCATGGCTCCGAAACCGTCATAAAGAGAAAGAATCGAATTCCATGCTGGTCACCATCATCTGGTCCGTCCTCTTGGTGCTGGGACTCCTTTTTCTGCTCGTCAACGCCTATCTCTGGTTCCTCGCGTTCGCCAGTTTCCTGCCCGATCGCAAGCCCGATGCCGGTCTGTCCCCGGCCAGCCGCTTCGCGATTCTGGTGCCGGCTCACAACGAATCCAAGGTCATTCAGCGTACCATCGACAGCCTCGCCGATCTGGATTATCCCGGCGAGCTCTACCAGGTCGTGGTGATCGCCGACAACTGCACCGACGACACAGCCGAGATCGTCAAACGCAACGACGTGACCTGTTTGGAACGTACCAACGCCGAGAAGAGGGGCAAGGGCTTTGCGCTCGACTGGGCTCTCGGAGAGCTGAAGGAAGTTCCCTTCGACGCCGCGGTCATCGTCGATGCCGACACGATCGTGGCGCGCGACTTCCTGCGAATCGTCGACGGCCGCCTGCGCCAGGGTGAGAAGGCGATCCAGGGTTACTACGACGTGATCAACCCCGAGGGCTCACCGATGACGAGCCTCTCGTACCTCGGTTTTGTGCTCAACCGCAACCTGCGCTATACGGGACGCACCCGGCTGGGAGGCTCGAGCAACCTCCTGGGGAACGGCATGTGTTTCACCCGGGACATCACTGATCGCTTCGGTTGGCCTGCTAAATCGGTCGTCGAAGACCTCGAGTTCGAGATCCAGCTCAACCTCGAGGGCACACGGGTGGCCTTCGTCTCGGAAGCCAGGATTTTCGCAGAAATCCCCAACACGTTCGAAGAGTCGGCCACACAGCGCACGCGTTGGGACCTGGGCAAGTTCCACGTGCGCAACACCTATCTCCCGCGCCTGGTCAAGAAGGGGCTCAAGGAGCTGAACCTCAACTGCTTCGATCGCGCCCTCGAGCTGCTGATCCCGCCCTATTCGATTTTGTGGATGCTCATGTTAGCGTTGTTTTTCCTCGCCGCGGGGCTGTCGCTGTTTACCGGTTTCGACCTGCTCCTCGCCGTGTGGTGCGGCGTGGTGGGCTCGTCGGTGGTCTATGTGTTCCTCGGCTTGATCGTGGCCCGCGCGAGCTGGAAGATCTATCGCAATCTGCTCTATGCGCCGTTCTTTCTGCTCTGGCGAGTCAAGATCCTGATCCAGGGCACTCTCACTAAAGCCACCTCCCAATGGGTCAAAACCGAGCGCTGAATGGGCCGGGGGAGGTCGGTTACCTTTTTATTCCAACCACCTCTTCGCCGGCAGCGATCCCCGCCTGAGTCTGCTGCACCCCACGCTGCCGCTGCTGACACGCAACGATAGACTGCCTTGCGGCAATGTCCCATGCTAAGCGATGGGCTTTCTGAGTAGGTCTTGTCTTCCCCTCTACCTCTCTCATCCGCCATGGCCAGCAGTAGCCCGACCGTCAGGGAGGGCGACGAGGTGCGATCAGACGTCGATGCGCATGCCGATTGCTCGCCCTGCCTGGCTCCAAGGTTGGGTGGAGCAATCCACAGGTCATCACGAATGTCGGCTGGTCCCGCCCTCCCTAAACCGGTCGGGCTACGGTTGGGGGCATCGGGAAGCGGGGGGGGATGGTGTGAGGTGTGGATTGTCGCTCAGGCGGCTTCTACCCAAAAAGCTTGGCATGCTCTAACTTCGTACTCTTCGTGCACTTCGGTGCGCCAGGAAAGCCTGGCCAACCTAGCTGAATGAAAGGAATCAGCCATGTGAATTACCCATACGACATGTAGCAAATGGA
>Ga0190284_1000190_pt1 | contig 44321 bp, 71 predicted proteins | sample 48691812_MG_FD_161668 | JGI IMG/M metagenome (GOLD analysis project Ga0190284, IMG submission 161668) | Hydrothermal vent microbial mat bacterial communities from Southern Trench, Guaymas Basin, Mexico - 4869-18-1-2_MG | ecosystem: Environmental > Aquatic > Marine > Hydrothermal vents >...
CGATAGAACACGAAATAGAGCCATCTTGAGCCAAATACAATAAAGATGAACAATGCCCCAACTGGTTTGATAAACTCAAGCAGAAGAGCCATAGGAATCGCTATAAAGCAAAGGAAATAAAAGAATCTCTTCCCACTATCAATCCCATCAAACCATTCATTGATTCTTTGATTCTGCATCAACATTTTCATTTTTCTTCTCAAAATGCTCATGACAATCTTGACATGATGCCATCCATTTACTGACATGAAATATATCTTCTGAATCACAATACGGACAGTTCATTCAAGCCAACACTCCTTTTTAAGTTCTTCATAAAAGACTTTATCAACACATAAATCATCATCTGACTTGAACATACATTTATTCTCTAACCTATCAAATATCAGTCGTGCTGTATTCTTTGCAACAACTAAGCCAATTATTTCATCTTCAAGAGATAGTCCTTTGACAACCTTCTCAATTATCGTCTTTGTCATTTTTATCTTTGATTTCTTTTATAGGATATGTTGACCTTCATTAGGAATTCCTGAAGAATACAAGAAATCCACTTCATTCAAGCCACACTCTCAACAACAATTATTGGATAGAGCATAATCACTCCATCAACCTCACTCTTGCAATAGACCTTATCATTGAACTGAGCAGACGTATCGTGCCCTGTATCTCTACATACCCGATAATAATCTCCCATATCATCAAATGCTTTTTCCATAGCTTGCTCTTTATTTATCTCATCAAAATTAGATGCATATGCCGAAGCCAAAGCCACGCTGAACATGACGATTATGAATGATATTATGATTGCTTTTATCATTATTCAATCCTCTTCCAAATCAAATACATATTTCCGCTTCTGGAAATCCCATGCAAAAAGTCCAATACAATCTTCTCCATCATATACATAATAATAAGATTTCTTAGAATCTTTCTCAAGCCGAAGTGGATGCTCTATCCATTCCTCAGATAGCATTTGTTCTTTTGATTTACCCATTATTTTCATCTCCTGCTTATAACACTTCAGACAGAATGCCATGAATATCACTTTACCTTTATCTATATCTTTCTTACATATCTTGCATTCCATCTGTCTCGCATCCATTTTATTGCATAACATGAATCTATTATTATTATGAATGGCAAAACACACATAGTCACAAATATAATATATGGGATACTCAATATCAAAACAATGATATGCTTAATCTTCTCCAGAGATTTCTTTTCTTTTGTATTCATTCTTCTCAGCCCTGTCCATTATCCTGCATCCATCACATATACCAGACCGATGATTTGTGACCTCTCCGCAATCACATATCCTTGTTTTTGCCATCTTCTTTAATAATCTTATCAATATTGATTATGATTGAACCAATGGTCTTACATGGATTACATAACCATGTTCCGTAATTCTTTCCCTTTACTTTGAAACAGAAGTTCTGCATATGTGCCTTACCTTCTCTTCCGCAGTTTGCACATTTGACTTTTACTACTGTGGATAATACCATTTTGAATAATAGGGACGAGTTACCTCGCCCCAAGTGTCTATGTGTATGAGACGAAAATCATCGAAATCTCGATTCTTTTACATCTCTCCTGACAAATACAATTCAGGATAATAAAAAGCAAGGGGATGTTTGCCATCACCCCCAAGCCGAACTCCAGACCTAATTAACAGAGGACATGTATGAATATTATATTTCTCCCCTCTTGATTCTATACAACATATTTCTAATTGACGTATCACTTCTATCATAAGTTGTGATTGATTTGAAGAGTCTTATAGCAACATCAGGAGTTGAATTACTATTGGCTTTTAAGATATTTATTTCTTGCTCAGACCATCTTCTTCTTGATGTCACTTGTCTCCCGACAGGTCTTCTTGATGTTGCTTGTCTTCTGACAGGCAACCTTATCTTTGGCAGTCTTACTCTCTGAGCTTTATGATACAATCTAGCTCGGATTCTTACTGGAAGTTTGTTTACGATATTACTTGCTCTGACAGGTTCAACACCGAACTTCTTCATGATATAGTTGACCATCATAGGTCTTGTATTCTCATCGATGTATCCTTGAATGATTGGTTGTTTGAACATCTCTTGGAGATGTCTTCTTTTATCTCCAATACTATCTAATAAACTTGTTAGGCTTCCATCATCTTTCCATGCTTCTTTAACAGCCTTTATAAAACTTTGATAATCAACAATTTTATCTTTCTTTTCTGCAATCAATCTTCCTGCTTCTGAACTGTCTATGACAAACCTTTCAGGTTCATCCTTAACAACACGCTCACCAGAATCACCATCTCTTCCACTAGAAACTGTATCAATAACTTGTTTTACTGTTGGCTCTCTTCCAGAAGTATCGTCAAAGCCCTTTACATCGCTCTGAGTTGGGTCTTTTGCCCATTCCCCTAGCTCTTTAGGGTCTGTTGGGTCTTTTGTTGTCTCTGCATCATATCTGCGGTCTTGGTCGAGACCTCTACTTTCTGGATAGATTGCTTTGAGTTTATCTTCCAACTCCTTAGAAATCTTACTTTTCTTTGCCATTATGATATAGGTATGATATTGAAGTATATAAAATTTGTTATGATATTAAAAGAATAAAATAAAAAATCAAAATCCCATTAATCTTATTGTTTCATAATCACAAGAATATTGGATTCTTCCGATTTCCATTGATTACAGACAATAAGTCAAATCTACACCGTATGGTAACTTCTCTTGTTCCGCCCCACGATTGGTAATAAATTACTCTTTCGTGTCCTCTGAGCCTAATGAAGGCATTTTTCATTCTTTCAGGATTGACCTTTTTATGATTGTCAAGCCATATCCTATACAAAGAATAGAAAACTGCCTGTTTATAATGAGGATTCTTCTTATTTGGCAATCCAAATATGGATATGTATTCAGATAAGAATGCTTTAATCTTATTATAATCCTTCATATCAAGTTCTTGTGATTTTTTTATGAATGCCATCGCACTACCAGAAAACCCACCACAAAACTTTTCATTGTAGATTGTGAGATATCCAGCAACAAGGGATTTGAATTCAATGGCTTTATTTGACCAAACATGGTTCACAAGATATGGAAAATCTTTCTTTGTCATTAACTGAGTCAATGGAATATTATTCCAATACTGTTTCACAAAATCATTGGTATTCTGTTTTGTTCCGAGATTCCATTTAGTGTACATCTCTTTTTCTTGTTTCGGTGTCAATCCATCATAATAGAATATTGATATTTCAACTTTCCGATTTGGATGCTTTTGTAGATAACATTCAATCGCTTCTTTTCTATGATTTCCATCAAGCAACCGATGTTTATCTTTGACCTTATTAGTCATAAGAGGTGTCTCGAAATGTTTCCCTTCCTCAAGAACTCGCAACAGTTTATTTACAACCGCTTTTCTTATGTCACGTCTGTTATCTAAAATAGTCAGACAATTCAAATTCTGTTTCGACAAAAGAATCTTTGTAGATTTTGCCGATAGTCTATTCACTCCATCATCTCTCATTTCTACCACTCCGATTTTTTTCAGCTTTGTTGTCATAATTGACGTATAGCTTACTTTTTAGGTTTCACTCATAAAATAATATGAGTTACTATTTAGTAATAACAAATAATATATAAATGTTTCTATAATGTCTTTTGACTTTTTGGTAATTTAATCTTTCTGTCTAACTCAGACCTATCCTTTGTGCATCTTACAAATGTCTCAAAGTCCATTGAGTAAAAGAATTGTTTCTGATTCCCCCAAGAAGCCATATCATTATATATCTTTTTATCTCGACAAGTTTTATATCTCATAACATAAGGTTTTTGTTTATATTTTTTTAGAATGTTTAATCTATGGAAATCTTGTTCTAAAGTGGTATCAAATCCAACCAAGACATACCACATATTCCAATTTATCTTATATTTCTTTAATAATTCTAATCCTTTGATTACATCATTTTCTATTTCAATTGAATCAAATGCGAATCTTAAATAGGGTTTGATATTGAGTTTTTTTAAAATTTTAATATTTCTTTCATTCAGTAATCTTATATCCAAACCTTGATTGAAATCTACCGAAAGGTTTTCTTTAATAATTTGTTCTGAGATTTTCTTGAAGTGTTTGGGACTACCCAAAATATTATTATCAAAAAGGACAATATGTTTATGCCTTCTATCCCAGAATTCATATATATCAGCAACAGACCTGATTATTCCTTCGACTTTTGGAATCTTACAGAATTCACAATCTCTAATACAACCTCTAGTAGTATAACCAATACTATAATCACAATCATATAAATCATAATCTGGCATAATATGTTCGATATCAGATGGTAATATAGATTTATTTACTCCAATTCCACCAATGACAGCATTATTAAATTGTTTTTGGATATTGAGAGCTGTATCTTTATTCTCTTCAAATATACATGAAATATAAATTAAATCAAAGTTAATTAATCTAGTTGAGATAGTTTTATCTATCATCAAGGTGATAGAATCGCCTCTCTGTTTATGGTAAGTAGATAATTTCATCAAAGCAAGATTAGGTAAATCACCATCGATTTGTATTAGACCAACTTTCATTTTCTAAATAAAGAATGGCTCAGGAGAGGCGAGTCCCCATCATTGCCAGACCCTCACACAGGAGTATGATATTATTTGATATCTTGGATTGCTTCTTGAATATCTGTGCATTTCCTCTCTTTGCATTCACACCAATCTCCAGTTATTGAATTCTTGTGCCAACTATCTCTGACTTGTTTCAAACAGTGTCCGCATAATATTATTGGCATTTTTATCCTTTCTCCATCTTCTTCTCATAAGTTTTGATTTTGTCTTCAAGGATTTTTATCTGGACTTTCATTGATGCAATACTCTTTTTCAGGAAATATGGTGATTCATTATAATGCCCCAAATCTTTGATGATTTCTATAATATCTCTCCTCTCCATTGCATAGGCAAGATTATTATTAATTTGCACAATTTTTCCTTTCTTAGCCCAGCATCCAAACTCCTTTAAACATTTGACAAGTTTCATTTTTTCACCATCCAAAATTAAATATCAAAATACCAACAATAACTATCCACATAAAAATAAAATATCCTATATCTAATCTTGTTTCCTCACTCATTGTTTTTCTCTCACCATCTATATTTCTTAAGTGCCTTATCAGTCTCATTCATTAGCCAGTCAATCTTCTTCTTAACTTTCTTTAAATGATTCCTTTGAACTCGAAGTTCCATCCGAAGCTTCTGGCAGATATATGCTTTCTCTTTGAACAAACCCTTATATCTTGCATTGCTATGATTAATAGCTTTTACTTTATTTCTATATCCACAGACTTTACACATTTCTGGTATTTTTCGTATCCGTTTCTTCATTTTTTATCCCCCAATCAACCATACACCTATAACAATCACAATCGCTCCGATAAAGTTCTTTATGGTCACTGATTCTCCTAACATTATGCTTGCAAGAATCATGACAAAAATATACGAACATGCAATAATTGGATACAGTTCACTTACTGGAGCATACTTCAAAACCAATAAATATCCGACAAATGCAATCCCATATAAAACAAAACCTGACACAAGCCAATAGTTTGTAATCAAATCAATTGGATTGAATTTCAAAGGCATGGCTTTCTTGAAAAAGACTTGTGCTGTCGCTCCAAATACACTCATCAACAAAGTCACAATATGAGGGAGATATTTATACATCTTATTTTGCCTCATTATCTTTTGCAAATTTATATGACTCATCCAATATATCTTCTTCTGGAATCACACCTTTGCCTTCTTTTGTTAACATATCATGATATTCCCAAAAATCAACATTGACTTGTTTGGATTCCTTTTTCAAGTCCTGCATATATGAAAGCCTATCTTCATTTATCTCATCATTCCATGACTCAGGATATATTATCTTATCCATTCTTATCATCTCCAATTATCTTTTCATTCAAAAAATCCTTCGACAAAATCATTGAACTCATCAGAGTCCATCTGACCACTGAATAATAGGATTACTTCTTCTTCTGCAACCTTCACATTCAAATCAAACCTTGATTGTTTGATATAGACTGCACTGCCGATTCCAGAATTGAAATCAATCCCTTTGACCTTTTGTAAGTCTTTCTCTTGGACACCTTTCAGCATCAAGAATCTTATCAATTCTTCTTGATAAGTTTCGGTTTTCTCAGTTGTCAATCTATAAAAAAACTTCCCTTCCTTTACATGTATCATTTTAGTATTTCCCCCCTATTGCTTTTCTTATTGTTTCACATAAAATATCGCTGTTGGTTTTGATTTCATCAATGAGTATCCCTTCAAGCTTCTTGAATGGTTTAAGCTTATATTTGAATATGTAACTGCCACCTTCAAGATTTATTTGATATCTATCAATGAGATTACATCCATGAAGTTTCTTCATAGCTCTCTGGATTGTTGTAAGATGAAGATGTATTTTCTCTGACAATTTAAATGATGTAAATGTTGTCTTGTCATGTGACAACATATATTCAAATATCTTACAATCAGCCTTTGATATATTAAAGATTTTTTTCAAATGTTTTCTTTCAATCATTGTTTCACATCCTTATCTTGTTGCTTTTCTGCAAAAAATAATTTATATCCATCACATCCTTTACGACATTTTTTCTTATGACATAATTCATCTGGATTCTTCAACCAATGTATATGACAAAGAGAAACACTGTCTTTCCTCTCCATCTCTTCAATTTCATCATTCAACTTATCAAGTAATTCTCCAACAGCTTCAACTCCAAGTGATAACTGTGCCAGTGTACAATCAGTCAATTCTCTGACCTTACCATTCACTAACATTTTTACATGGATTGTATCACTCATTCAGACCGACCTCTTCCATGAACCCATATAGGGTCTGTTTTCTGAATTTGCATATTTTAAACAAATTGCTTGACTTCTTTCTTTTGTTTGCAAGCTCTCTCATAAGAAGCAACAACCTCTCAGGAATCCCTTCTCTTGTCAGGAGACCTCTCTTTTGCATCTTCTCAGCATCATCAATAAGATTCGGTAAGAATACATCATCCAAGTTGAAATTATCAAACTGTTCATCTGTTAAAGGCAGTGCAACCCTATAATATGGATAGACTACACTATATGGAACTTTCTTGATTCGCCTCAAATCAAATATACTTGTATCAATATCTTTAATCTTTTTTATGAGTTTCAGTTCGTATGCGAACAGTTTGAATAGTTTAGCAAGCTTATCAAATGGAAGTTGTTTGAGTTTTTGTGGGAGATTTTCAAATGGAACACATATATGAAATCCTTTCGAGCCAGAGTTTTTGCAAAGAATTGGATAAGCTCCTGCAAAGAAAGATTCTGTATCTGGAACTGTAAAACAGTACACATCAGTTCTTCTTTTCTTTATTATTTTTCTTATCTTTAAAAAACCCATTCTTGTATCCATTAAAGATTTATATTTAGAGATTATATCCATATCTTTTTTTGAAGGTTTTTTCTTATATTTAGAACAAATCCAATGAATCATTTCATTAATTTTTTTATGATTTGCTCTTTTTTTTCTTATTGTTCCATATGTTGCTCTATGTGTTTTAACTTCACTTGGAACAGTATTTAAATAAACTTCTTTCAATTTTTTTGTCGGTAATAAAACATCTCTAGTACTTGGTGCAAATTTATTTTGTTTTATATTATAAAATTTATCTTTTGGTATTTTCAATATATAAACATGACTACCCTTAAAATATGTCCCTTGTGGTAATATATGGTGTTTCATTTTTTCTTCATAAATTCCACAATTAATTCCTTTCAATTTTAAAAGCCAAATAAAACTCATTATCAAACTATGAGATACTGACTTTATCGAAATTGTATATTTTCCAATATGTCCGTCCGTATTTATATAACCCTCTAATAATTTAAGAACTTGTTCTTTACCCAAATCAAATATCCAATCTGGAAGTTTTTTATGATGAGCAAGCTTACCAAAATTATCCAATAAAAAAGTTTTCAATATTGGATTAGAAGTATGAATTGTTGAAACTGTTTGATGTGGACTATTCTCATATAGACAAATTTTGTTATCATTATGATTTGGGATTTTTTTAAGTGATTTTATAAGTTTTGATATTCTTCTCTTTTTGTGTGCCCCCATACCAATAGTAATTTGATTTGATGATTTTGCCATATACCCATCTCCAAGATAATAACCACATACCAATAATAAATCATCTGTTAATTTTAATCTCCTCTCATATTCTTTATTTTTGAATATATAAGAAACATCAATATGAGTTCTTTTTGGTCTTTCTATTTCAGAATCATTATATGTAATTAAATAATCTCCTTTTTTCAAATCTTCGGTATTGATAGAAGATATATTCATATTATCATCTAAAATCCTTACAGAATGTCCTTCTGATATTTGTAAAGGGACACCACTTTGTTCGTGGAATATATCGTATAATATACCTTTTGTTTTGATTTTTTTTGAAATGCTTTTAAATTGAGGACTTCCATCTACCATTGATAATACTTCTTTAATATCTTTATCTTTATAACAATCTTTTATTTTCATAAATCCTTTATTTGTAAGAACTGGCATATCCCCAGAAATGCAATAAGTCAAATTGTAAATAATCTTGAAATGGTCAAAGATTTTTTTCAATCTTGTAGTTGATGCATATACTAATTCATGATTAGTATTGTCAAGGTCGATGAATAAATCATATCCTTTTATGTAATCCATAAAGTTAGCATTGAATTTTGCCTGTTCCTCACGTTTCTCTTCATATTTCCAAGATGTCATTGGGAGCATCGGGAAATGTGCAACACTATGATAGATATTGTATAAATATTCCTCATCAAAGAATTTGTACCGCTCAAAGTTCATATAAAGGTATCTGACTGCATTTATTTTGAGCATCCTCTGTGTAGCCTTCCGATTCACAGCGATGAATACAGACTCTTTATACTTCATTGAATGAATCATCTCAAATGCAATAGCATCTGTATTATACCATAGCTTCTTCATGGCTTCCAATTCTGGGATTGGTTTTATTTCTTCTTCAGTCATGGATACATCCCCTCATGCTCTTCAGCACCATATTTATCTTTCCTTTCAAAGCTTATCTCTCAGTTTGTTTGGGTATTGTTCCATATCCTTCAACTTTCTCGAATTGATTTCTACACACATTACATTGAGCCATCCATTTAGAGATATGAAACACATTTTCTGATTTACATCTTGGACATTTGACAGTCATTTTGTCCTCTTTCTTCTCTTCTTACACTTCTTGCATTCCTGCAATACATCATCTCTTAAATATCCGTATGTAATCCATTCATGTTTACATTTCACTCTTGACAAACCTCACTATCGGACTGCAATGAAATGCAAGTTCCTTTCCTTTAGTTGTCAGCTTAACTGCTCTCATACGACCAATCTTCTCAGTCTTGACAAGCCTTTTATCTTTCATCATCTTGATAATCTTTAGTATATGTGTATATGTAACATCCAATTCTTTTGAGATACTCATTACAGTTGGAGCTTCATACACAAGCAAAAAATCCAATACTTCAATCCATTTATCAGTTTCAAATTTCATTTTTCCCCCTCATCAAACCATCCATCAGATGTCAATGGATACAGTTTTCTATTTTCAAAATGTTCTCTGTTTAGATGTATCAATCTTTCTTTGATAAGACAAGCGATGTTATGCTTTATCACATCATACAAAATATTATGCACACCAGACCTAATATATTCTTTCCAGACATTCACACATTGGACTGAATTTCCTGCGAATGGGTCGTCAATCTCTTTCTTGAGTTCTATCACTTTATGTTTGAGCAACCGCTTATAGAACCATTCCTTCGGTCTTTTTGTATCAAATGGCTTTATCTCTTTGAATGGATAAGTAACACCAAACAACCCTTCAAAATTCCCTCGCTCCATCTTTATATTGTATGCAAACATCTCTCTGGTTTTCTTAAATGAATCAAGCCTTAGCTTGACAGCTTCTAGGAACTCATCATCATCATCTTTTGATTTCATGCATATCTCCAGCTTATCATCAAAAAGGAATCCAACAACAGTCACATTGGCTTTATCATACTGCCAATCCAATGATTTCAAATCATTGCCTGTCTCGTTGTCGATTATGACTCCATTGAAATTAAGGTATCCTTCTGGCAGTCCTAAATCTTTCTCAAAATATGAAAGATTGTATTCATGAGTTATCATTCTCATCCTCTGTTGATTCTTCTTGATTCTGTTCGTCTGCGAACAATCCAAGCCTTTCCATGACATCTTTTGCTTTCTTCTTTTCATTCTTTCGAACCATCACTCCTAAGACTTGCCTGTTCTCAAACTCTTCTTGTGAAGTATAATTATCTGCTTCTTCTTGTGTCACGTCTGCTGTTATCTGGATGTTATCATTTTCATTCAGATTCAATTTCTTAGTCAGTAAGTGATTCACAGAACACACTTCAGGATAGCTTGCCAAATCCATGAACTGTTGCTTCACAAGAGCAATCACTTTGTTCCTTCCTTTCTTGACCATTACAAGTGCCCTGTCTTGGATGCCAAGATGGTCTCTGTCTGCTTTGCAAAGCCTGACGATGAAATCAGTCTTGCTATCTCCGAAACTTCCTATCCTTTTTATTTTGAATCTCATTATTTATCAACTCCTGTTTTGAATTTTATCCAATCACCAGACTCGATATTATCTCTTCCTTCCAAGAAATTAGGATATCCAAATTCATATAAGACAATATCAATCTCTTTGTTATGTTCATCCTTGACCTTTGTATATATCCTTTTGTATCCTGCAACTATCTCCATATTATCAAAGATATTGAGTTTCTCATCCTTTATGAATTCATATATTTCTCCAACGACGACATCTTGACTATTATCAGATTTCAAGACTGCTGGGTATTGTCTTAATGAATATAGTTTGAACCCTTCAAGGACAGCATATGATTTAAACTTGACACTATCCTCAAGAAAACTATGATTATACATACCTTTCCTTGCACTGCCATATATGAAAAATAGATTCTTCTTTGTTGGTTTTTGTCCTTTAAACATTTTTTATTTCCCCTATAAATCTTCTTAGATAATCTCCAAACTCTTTGCTTCTTTTTTGATAATGCTCAATAGATATCTTGCTTTTATGTACGTCGTCAGTAAGATTAATCAAAGCTGTTATTGGTTTGATTAAGTTTCTATCAAAGATTTCTCTCTGGTTTTCTCTGAGTTCTTTGTGGTGTGCCAGTATCTCTCTGAGTTTCCTTTTCTTCTCAGGATTCAATTGATTGTAAAATTTGTTATTTTCCATTTTGACCTTCCAATTCTCCAAGTAGATATAAATATTGTTTGTATCTTCTATGTTTTTTCATTGCTATTGTATGTTTTGATTTTTTGTAATAAATCTTACTTCCACCTCTGATTGCTCGCATCAATAGATTATGTTTATGTTTTTCAGGGTCGCCTATGAATTGAATCAAACGCCTTGAAACACAATATGCACTTGCTAATTTTCTTTGAGATATCTTCCCATAATTATCTCTAATCTCTTGTCTTTCTTCTTTGGTCAGTTTGATTCTTCTATCATTCTCTGACTTCAATTTATAATTGATATGTTTGTATGGCATTTTTTCTTTATAACCTTTCTTTGTCTCCATGACCTTATTTGGTTCGAATACCCCCTCTTTCACGTCGAAAAGGCTCATTCAAATCCAAAAAACACTGCTTGTTTGCAATCTTTCTGGAATTGTTTATATTCTGATTCTGTCAGATTCCTTGTTATGTTGACTTCTGAACCGACAATGATTCGAAGCTTCTCTGCAAGCTGTCCACTGACTGAACATATATTTTCTTTCCCAAGCAAATCCTTAAATTGTTTACCGACTGCTGATATGACTCCAACTTCAATCTCATCTTCAATCAGATATACTTTAACAGGGTCGCCTTCATTAAGCCCTAATCTATCTCTATCTGATTTACTTAGTAAGATGACTGGAAATACATCATTCTGGTTTTCCCATCCAATCCTTGCAACATTATATTTCTCATCCATTTGAATCATGCCTCTCTTAGTTCTGGATAATCATCAATATCCATCCTGACAAATCTGAAGAATGGAGTTCCTTTTATCTTGATTGCCCAATAATTTTCTTGTGCAATCTTTCCAATCTCAGCCCATCTATCTCCATATCCAGCTTTCTTTATCATGTCGACAAGTTTATCTGAACATAGCCAAAGTTTACATACAATACTTTTCTTTGTGCATCCATATTTCCCAAGATGATTACAATCTTTACAACAACCATAAGTCTTTTCCTTCACACCACCATTGATGAAATCAGGAGCAATAGCATGATGATAAAGTTGTTTTGAAAAACAATCAGAGCATACTTTCTTGATTCCGCTTTTCTCAAGAATCATATCTAGCTCATCCATAAGTTCCAGATAAAGTTTCCGTTGTTCATTCATCATTAATCAACTCAAATTGTTTTGTATGATAATTGAATTTCTCAATGGCATCCATAATCTTATCCTTCCTGAGTATTTTCAGGTTCAGACTCATCGCTTTTACGATAGCTCTCTTTGTCAATAGCTTCACACCACCAGTCCAATATTTGTAATGTCTCAGACCACCTGAGCCTTTCTGGATACAGTTTGGGATTTCAGTCATTTTCATCATTTTCATCTCCATTTATGTTGAAATCTTTTCTCAATTTCTGTATAAGTGCCATTGCTATTCCAGTAGCAGAAGACCATTTACTCATGTGTTTGTATTCTATATCCAACACATTTTTAAGATTCTCTTTTGTTAATTCCATTGTTCTCCCCTCATTTTTCATCGATAACCTCTCTGATTGCATTCCTGATATCAGCATTCTCAATATTGATTTCTGGAAACTCATTATCAAGAGCACTGAATATATGCAGACAGAGTTTTGAATAACTCATATCTGGTCTTTCAAATCTTAAATCATCTCTTGTCACTAATATGAATGTTTCAATATCATCCCCAAGATTTACAGTCTCAATCATCTCATCAACCTCAAATGAAGGTCTGTTCCTACCATAATGTACAACCTTGCTTTGATAACTGACAGGCTCAAACAATGTGATTTTTTTGTAACCATCTTTGGTTAATTTCCCGATTTCACCCTCTTTTAGTTCGTAGACGAACTCTAAATTCTTATTATCCTTATTGAGTTCCGAACTAAAATAATGATTTCCATTGGAATCTTTTGATATTATGATTGGATTACTATGTCTGATAAGATATATGTTCTTATCTCCTTTGATGTTTATAGCAACTGCAAAAGACCCACTGACTTTCTTATAGACATAAATCAATGCCTTCTTCATGTTGCCATCATTCTTCTTGAGTCCATCCTCAAAAGAATGCATGATGACTTCTGAATCAGTATATTCCTTACCATGTTCAGTCTCAAACTTATGATTTTTCTTGAGTTCTTCATACAGTTCATGATAATTGTAGAGTACACCATTATGAATTATATGGATGTCCTTCTTTTCATTTGCAATAGGATGATTGAACTTTATAGCATTCGGTGAACTTGTTGGATATCTATGATGCACAAGCACTCTGTCTCCAGACTTTATCCTCTGCCAAACATCAAGATTATAGACATTGAAAAGTCTGTATGGTGAGACACTCCTGAATCTGAATAAATCTGTATTATTGATTGATATCCCAGCCCCTTTCAATCCTCTTCTGGCTTGATACAAAAAAATCTCATAGAGATTCTTCATTACTGAGATGTCCATATGATTGATATATGCCCCAATTATGCCACACACGATTGCTCACCTTCCTTGAATATATGTCCTACAATTTTCTCATCAATCTTCTTATGGATGTCTTTGAGGCTATCACCTTCCTTGACAGTCACATTGGAAAACTTCTTAGGTTTGCCATCTATGAATTCCTGTATCGCTATCCGAAATAATGTTTTCTTCTTCATTTTAATTCTCTCTCTCGACACTTCGGACAATATGTTCTCCATGTCCGAGCAAATTTCATCTTGACCTTTTTCTTTTTGTAATATTTACAATTTGGACAAACATCTGGCTCTGCTTTGTACTCCTCATATGAATGCATATCCTCAACATCATACTCTCGTTTACACTCTGGACACTTATAACACGATGTATCCTCAACTAATTCCTTCTTGACCTTGACCTTCCCAACCATAGGGAAATATGGATTACAGAGCCTATTTGAGCATGATAGAGCCATCTTCAGCATCCCCCATCATATGGAGAGCCGAGAGAGGAAGCCGAAGCTTCCCCCTCAACATGACAAGTCTGAATATCTTGTATGGCTTCTTGCAATTCTTCCCTACTCATTGCCTTGACCTTTGAGCCATACTTCTCCATGAATGCTCTCCTTTGTGCGTTTGTCATTTGCATCTTAATCAATCCTCATGGTCTTTTGTTCGCAGTCGAACACAACACTCAATTTGGTTGTATCCATGATGTTTATGAGCATCTTCTCAATGTATCGAACTGAACAACCAAGCTTCTGTGCCATCTCTTTCTTCCAACCGATAATATTATCAGCCTCGATTTCTGCTTTGATGATTGTATTCAAAAGCTTCTGTTCTTTCTCATTGAGTCCACGTTCTTTCTCATAGAGTTCCTTATCGATTGTCTTGAATTTTTTACCTGTCCTGAGCCTGAGACTGACTGGCATCTCTGCAAGTTTATCAAGGACACTCAGACAAGATTTATCTCCTCTCTTGAGATAATTCATACAGAAATTAATCAGATTCTTTGATTCAAGTGTCAAGAATGCAACTTCCTGTCTTGTCAACTCATCACCATCAAGGAATTTATTGACAACAATCTTATTTCTTCTCCAGTTTGTAGACAGACTTTGGACTTGCACAATACCATCCATTGACATCTCAACTGCTTTGTAGACAATTGCCCTGTATAACTGCATCAATGATGCAATGGCAGAAGGCACTCTTATCCCATCAGTACATCTGAATTCAATGAACAGACCATCAAGGTCATTGTTTGAATTGTTGATGAATGGTTGCTTTGAAAGATTCACTTGATGATTTTTGTTGATGAGTGAAGATAACTCACTTGCAGGTCGAAGATTTGGTGAGAACGCAAGCGAATGATTCGCATAATTCTTTGCTCCTCGCCTCAATATATTTGTCTTGTCACCACTTCCAATCCAATACAAAGCCCCTGAGTATGCCCTTACAATATTGAAGATGTTCTTTATGATTGAACCACTGAGCTTCTTATTGTATGCTGTAAGCAAGGTTATATGTGTACTGGTCTTTGGACTGTATGGAATAGCATTAAGTGTATCAATCTTATCCTCAATGAGTTTCAGCTTATTATAATTCCATTGGAAGCCTTCATTATTGCCACCGAATATAATCTCATTACCATATTCAAAAGATACATCAGAAGTTATGAAAGGTACATTGTATATATTCTTGGCTCTGGCAGATTTATATGAACTGATAGTGTTCTCAAAATTATGACTGTTGCTATATCCTATGGTTTTACAGTTCAGATGTCTGGACAGCTCATTTTGAGATAATGGAATGACTCTCTCAAGCTCTGCTCCAACAAGCAGATGCTTATCAAAGAATTTTATGATATCGATGAACTCTTTGACATCAAGCTTATCCTCACCATCAAATTGAAGTTCGTTGTTCTCCTGTGTTCTTGTCATGTTGTCTCGCCTCTCTAAAATCGTGTCTTTTTGCACGACTTTAGAAGTAGAAAGTGAAGCTGATATATAAAGGTTGTGGTTTTGAAAGGCTATTTTAGAGTTAATATGTCAGTTGTCTACAATTGTCTACAAATCATGTTAAAACACAACTTATTCCATAAGTTGTAACCCTGAACTATTTAAATACTTCGATTGACTTTGTTCGCCTGCGAACCAAATTATAGAATAATTGATAATTATAATTAACACAATTGTTGAAATTTCAGAAAGTTCCTATATAAGATTGATGTTACCAACATTACTTTAAGGCAATAAGAAACTCTTTGCTTTTGTCTGTCGGACTTTCTTTGCTCCTCTTGGCTTTCTCTTGACAGCCCTGAGTCTTCTCTGTATAGATGTATCTCTTGCCTGTGGTGTTCTCTTTGTCTGTCTCAGAGAACCCTTGACAGCTTTTCTTCTCACGTCAAGAAATGGGTCATGCACAGAAAGTTTTCTTCCTCGTTGATAGACTCTCACAGGCAACTTATTTCTTCGAAGTTTCCTGACAATCTGTTTCTGATATGGAGTAAGTCTGTCTGTTCTCTTCAGTCCTCTTGTTGGATTTGGCATTGTAGTATCACCATTATTTCATTGGATAGAGATGGATTATTCCACCACCATATAATTCTAATTCCCATCCTTTCTTTTCAGCCCATTTGATGAATTCTTCTTGTTTTTTATACACATCAACTTTTGGTCTTTTTGATTCTGGAACTCCCATTTCATCCATCGAATCCTTCATAAGATATGGTATATCTGATGAACTTGGGTCATATAAAGTCTCATACATCGTTGAGTCTGTTCTGATTTCAATAACATCTTCAACTTGATTCCATTCGACGACAAAATCAGAATTATCAATCTTTTTTGCTATTTCATTTACATACTCTTTGACTTCTTCAATCATTTTAATAAAAGGTATAAATTTTGGTTTCTTTGGTTCAGGAATATGTCTGACTCTCTGCGGTTGCTTCATGCCTTTAGCACTCTGGCTATGGACAACAGGGTCTTTACCCATAATGTTCTTATATCCTTTTCCTCTACCTTTTCCGAGTCCTCGACGGACTGCTCTTACTCTTCGTACCATTTTTTACCTCGAAACCCCCCTTTTTCACGTCGTTTAACGTGTTTGCGAGCCTTTTATGTACTACTTAATCAAACAAATCATCAAAGAAACCCGTTTCTGCCTTCTTCTTCTCAGCTTCCCGAATCTCTTTATTAAGTCCTTTTCTGGCATCTATTCTTCTAAGTAGTTCATCTTTATAAGGATTACCAGAACCGAATATAGTAAACTCATCATCTTTCTGTCTGACTGCAAGAGTTTTCAGTTGTGTATCATTCAAATCTTCAACTTTTATCTCAGTGACTTCTTCTTGAACCTTCCGAAGCTGTTCCTGTTCAACTTCAAGTTCAGCGAATAACTTCTTTTCTTGAGCTTCATCATCAGCAGTCGCAATATGTTTTTCAATTCCAACAACTCTTTCTGTCTGTCTTTCAAGCTCTTTGATTTTCGGATGAGCAACTTCAGTCAATACTTCAATCTTTTTAGCTTTCTGTTTCTCTTTATATGCTTCAAGCTGTTTCTTTGAAAGTGCAACTGCTCCCTTTCCAACACGACCAAGAATTGCTCCAGCCTTACCTCTGACTCTTTGAAATGTTGTTGACTCTTCTTCAACACTAGGGTCATATTCGATTTCTGTGACTTCCATATCATCTTGTTTCTTTGGATTATTTGGCTTACAATCAAGTATATCAGCCACGCCATCCTTATCTGTATCTTTTAGTTTTAGCTTATCTGTTAGTTTCATTTTTTCTATTTTTTTTAGAGGGACTTCCAGTTTCACAGGAATATCTTCAAAGAACTCTTCAAATTCTTTTATTGTCCCGACTGGTTGCCCTACTCCCATTGTATATTCTCTTTTTTCAAGTGGAGTCTCTTTTTTTCCATAAGGAACTCTCATAAGTGGCACTGTGATTCTCTGAGGTTGTTTCATGCCTTTGGCACTCTGACTATGTACTGCTGGGTCTTTACCCATGATGTTCTTGTATCCTTTCCCTTTTCCTTTCATCATTCCTTTTCTTCGTGCCATTTTTAATTATCCCTTTGAATTTGTCTATCATATTCTGAACTGGTAACTTTCCTGATATTTCTGACATCCCCAAAACTCTTCTTTGCTTTTTTCATTGCTTCTTCTTTTGTCTTTGCCCATTCACTATTCCAACCATCAGCACCCCAATCAAAAACAAACATAAATTCTTTTTGAGGATTCTGCATATAATTTTTTGTTTTTGGATTCATTAATTCATTTGCTTTTTCTATTGCATCTTTTTTATTTTTAAAAACCCATGAATCTGATGGTGAACTATAATTATCCTCTACAAAATTCACTCTCCATAAATCATTTTTCATTGCAGGGAGTCTATTTTTATCATTCCCAATATGAACCTCTTTATTCTCAGTCAAACTTTTATAAACACTCAATTCATTTTTATCCATAAGGGTGTACCAACCTGAAGGTACATTATTAGTTCTAATATTTGGAATGTGTGGAATCCTCTGAGGTTGCTTTATTCCTTTAGCACTTTGTCTGTGTACAACTGGGTCTTTGCCCATGAGATTCTTATATCCTTTTCCTTTTCCTTTACCTTTTCCTCGTCGTGCCATTTTAATTATCCCATTATTTTATTCTTTGAATGAATGATTCATATAATTCTTCCATCCCACTATAATCATCTTGAATATCTGGTTGTGATGAATCTGTGGTATCAAATCCAGACCCCCCACCATGATATACATATTCAGCTTCCTTACCATGAATATTCCCCTTGATATAAATTTCAGGATTCAAAATTGGAATCATGTCTCCTTTTGGTTCTCCAGTATAACCTAAATCAAGTTCATTTATATCATAGACTTCTTGGTCAGTATAATTCCCTCTCACATCTCCACCAAGATGTGTCTTAAAAATAAAATATGTTTTTCCGTCGTCAGTTTCAATAAACCCATAATTATATGTATCTGCAAGAGCAGGAGATTGATTATATGTATTGTCAGTTTCATACTCATTCAAAGCATCATATAAATCATCATCAGTTTTTGGTTTTTCCCCATCAACTTCTTCTAAAAGATTTTTTATTTCAGATTTTGATAACTTCACTCCACCAACTTGTTCAAGAGCCTTGCCAAGCCCATTTGGATATGAGACATTTCCAAATTCATCCAATTCAGAAGTAACCCCTTCACTCCCAATCCCAATGAAAACATTTTCTATTTCAAAATCCTTAACTGCCACTTCACCATATATTTGTTCAATCTCTTGCCAAGACATATCTACTGGTGATTTTTTCGGTTTATTAGCTTCTGCAAACCTATCAATCATCATATTCTCATTAATTCTCTGAGGCTGTTTCATCCCTCTGGCACTCTGGCTATGTACAGCAGGGTCTTTACCCATGATGTTTTTGTATCCTTTTCCTTTTCCTTTTCCTTTTCCTAGACGTGCCATTTTATTTCTTACCTATTAATTTGTTGGATAGATATGACAACATTAATATTGCAACAATCATTGTTATTAATGTTCCAATTGCGATAAATGTTTTTGCAAATGTATTCACAACAGCAGGAGCAACATCCTCAGCATCATATTGTATACTTGTATATGCAGGACTGAATGTTACAAAAGTTTCTGGTGATTGAGTATAATTAACCCCATCTGTACAATTTACAATTATTCTATATAATCCATGAGTATCGACGAGCATCTCAAGACCAAGAGCATCAGAATTATTCAGGAATCCTGTCCCAAAGACATCAAAAGTATCGTTTATGTATAAAGAACAATTGAATGTCGTCGAATCTGTATCAATAACTTTTATTGATGTAATTTGAATTTGTGGAAGTGAAGCCCACATAGATACAGTTGAACCATTATTAAGGTTAGTTATCTCTACACTTGATGGAGCGACTGCTATCACTGACATACTCATCAAGACTAACATCAATAAGATTGGGATTAATTTCATTTTTTTGTCCCCCGCTCTTTCAATATTTCCTTTATTCTTTTCTGGCTGATTTTTCCCGCTCCAAGTCCAGTTGGTGTGACTTCAGACACTTTTATTTCAACTCCCCTAACATTTACAGTTTCAAGAAGCTTGTTTGGTTGAGCATCAACTACTGATTTAGATTCTTGTCCAACAGCGTCGAGACCATAGAAGCCCCAAACAGAGTCAATCTCTTCTCCACTCTGGTCAAATATTTTGTATCCATACACATCTCCACTAAGATATTGGTCGTATGTCTCAACTTCTCCTTCAAGATTTTTCTTTGCCCGCTCCAAAATCTTTTTGGATAATTTCTTGACTTGAAAGTTTTCTTTGATTTCTTTTTCTGTTGCATATATGAAACCGACTTGACCGCTATCAAATTCCGCATGACCTTGAGGCAACAACCCGCCAAAACTTCCGACTTTCATCCTGAGTCCTGAATGGTCATAAAGATAGATTGGCAATACAATGACAGCCCCTTCATCTTTTACAAGATGCTCCTGCATTTCATCCCAAGAATTAAATGAATCTTGAGAAATATCTTTTTCATCTCCAAGAGTATATTTGTTATGGAATGCAACCATTTTCCCCATATTGTCCCACTCTCTCGGACTCTGTGGTGTGTCGTCTTGGAATATTCTGACCATGTGTCCTTTGTACATAAAATTATCAATAGCGTCGTCATTGAACTGTATATCTTCAAGCTTTGTTTTTCTCTCCATTGCTTTCTTGACGACAGCAGGATTCCTTTGTATAAAATCCATGACATTTGTTGGTATCTGAGGTTGCTTTATTCCTTTAGCACTCTGACTATGCACTGTTGGGTCTTTGCCCATGATGTTCTTGTATCCTTTTCCTTTTCCTGCTCCGAGTCCTTTTCTTCGTACCATTTTATTTCTTACCTCTTGAATTTTTTATAACCAAATATTAAAATCAATCCAATAACTACAAAAGTTACAAATAATCCTATTGTTATGAAGGTTTTGACAAATGTACTGACGACTGAACTTGCAATATCACCATCACTATAATAGAAAAGCGGTCTTGCATTGACATATCTTAAAACTGAATGTTCTTGGTCGATACCATCAGAACAATTTATCTGATAATAGATTCTTTGTTCAACATCTGCATCTTGATATCCTGTGATATCTAAATTAAAGCTGGTCACTGTATCATTTAATACATTAGCATCGGTTGAACTCAGTTCAGGATTTTGTAATGTGAAAGCATCAAATGTTTGATTTGAAAAATATAATGAACAATTTAGTATTGCTGTATCAGTATCAACAACAGAATAATAGACTGATACAATCTCAAGGTCATAAAGAACAAATGGTTGTGGAGCTTCTATCGTTACACTTGATGGAGCGACTGCTATCACTGATATACTCATCAAGACTAATATCAATAATAACAGTATTTTTTTCATCTTCTTACCCTCGCTCTGATTTCTTTTCTGATATTTTTCAATTCTTTATTTACACTTCCTGTTGTTTTCTGGAAATGTTTGCCTGCACTCTCAAGACTTTTAAGTCCTGCCATTGGAATCTTTGCAAGACCTTTTCCTGTCTTGAGTAGTAATGGTCTTGATTTCTTTCTTGTATATTTTGCCATTGTAATCATCCCCTCATATTAGTTTTTCTTTGACTGCATATCTCAGTAATGCAGGAGATAATTGTGAAACATCTCCCTCAACACTATTAATTAAAATCTCTAAAGATTTTTTAATAGATGTATTTCTTTTATATAATTCTTTAAAAACTCTTCTTTCGAATGAATCTAACCCAGATAATGTTTTTTCAAGAAATTTAGGTTCATTAGCTTCAGCAAACCTATCCACCATCATATTTTCATTGATTCTTTGAGGTTGCTTGATTCCTTTGGCACTCTGTCTATGGATATGTGAATCGTTTCCAAGTACGTTTTTGTATCCTTTTCCTTTTCCTTTTCCGAGTCCTTTTCTTCGTGCCATTTAACAATCACCTGAATTTTTTAATTACATTATCTAATCTATCAATGATATCATCTGGTAAATCTTTAATAAGCCATTTCGTACCATATCTATATCCTTTATCAATATATAACTTTTTTTTCTTAAGATAGGCAACAGCTAAATCATAATTCCCAGCAGATTGTAAACCAACTTTTTCCAATGCTTTCTGTTGAGTGATTGTTCCAGCATTCATATCATTAAGATGATGTTCTTCCCAAATATTTAAGATTTCTTTGACTGCTTTTTTATCTTTAAAAGAATAATCTGGGTCTTGCAATCCATTTCTTAATGTATCATAAATTTGTCCAGCTTCTTCCATACTAAATCCTTTTCCAATTTCACCAGAAATTGACAAATGTTTATATTTCGTCAATTTTTCTCCATCAACAGATAACTTAGTATTTCCAACATATAATAAATCCCATTCCCCATTATATATTGCTTGAGTTGATAAATCAGTTTCTTTTATCTCAAAATTAAGAATTATAGGTTTATTATGCCCATCATGACCCTTTCTTGAACCAATTATTGTCTCTCTTTTGAATAAAGTTCTTTCTATTGCCATTCCCTTATTCTTTAATAGATTCTTATTTTTTGTTTTGTTATATGTCTCAATCAATCTACTACTTATTTTCGGAGCATTGGCTTTTGTAAACCGATTAAGCATCATAGATTCATTGATTCTCTGCGGTTGTTTCATACCTTTGGCACTCTGGCTATGTACTGCTGGGTCTTTACCCATGATGTTCTTGTATCCTTTTCCTTTTCCTGCTCCGAGTCCTTTTCTTCGTGCCATTTTCAATTTGTCCTCGCAACAACCATATCCGTATTTGGAACTTCATCCGAATCTCCATCATAAGTAGCAACAAAATGTTGCCAGCCATCTGTCCGAACTGCATCTTCAGTCGCTTCTTCAATATCTATATGGATGAATGATTGTTTCATTAACTCTTCTCTTGTATAGATTCCTTGTTCGTCTACGAAGTAATTTATAGGGTCTGCAAGAGATTCATACATCTCATCATATTTATCTGAACGCAAATCTTCTCTTGCTTCATTAACAAGTTCTTCTTGTTTTGTTTCAAGTTCTTCAAGATTTTCTTTAATTTGAGCATCTGATTCTGAGTTTTCTGTAATTGTATCTATCTCTTCTTGAATTTCATCAAATTCATCTTGTTTATCTGCTTCTTCAATTACTTCATCATCATTTAAATCATCAACAATATTATCAGATTCTTCTCCAGCAATGATTCTTCTATCAGTATCAGTCATAGACATAAATTGTTCAAGCCATGTTGAAGTAAACATATCTGGTTCATCTTCAAGTTGGTCTCTAACTAAAACTTTTGCATAACTCTCAGCCCTTTCTTCGTTTTCAAACACAAGATATTCAGCCCCTTGTTCCATTTCAATAAACCAAACGCCAGATTGGTCTTCCCTGAAACTTTCTATTTTCCCTTGAGAAGATAAAAGTAAATCTCTTAATGAATAGAAATCTTCATATCCAAGTTCTTCAAGTGCTTCCACCTCTGCTGGTTCAAGGTTGACACTTGGAATCTTTGGTTTAATAGAGATAGGAACATTAACTCTCTGAGGTTGTTTGATTCCTTTGGCACTCTGACTATGAACCATCGGGTCTCTACCAGCGATATTTGAATATCCCTTACCTTTCCCTTTTCCGAGTCCACGACGGACTGCTCGTACTCTTCGTACCATTTTTTCATTACCTCAACTTATATTTTCTTATTCCATATGAGATTCCAAATCCTATTATGAAAATGAAAACAAAAGTTCCAACCACAACAAGAAATTTTGTCGCTGTACTTAATATTGAAGCTGACAAATCTTCTTCATGATAATCAAACAGAGTGCATAAGACATCATATTCACAGTACACATCCACAGTCTGAACAATGCCACCATAACAATCATTCGCAAACCCAGTCACATTACAGCAAGTCCCGAAATTATCATCGATGTAGCATGTATCTTGAGTCTGTGCCTGACATGCAGACTGATTTATGATTTGGATATCTGCAATACAATAATCACATGGAAGCACACCAAATTCTGAATAATCACCAGAATAAGGATAACTACAATTGTTTATATCAGTCACACCATTACATAACTGCTGGTCTGTTGTATTGCAGGTTGTGAAACTATTACACGACCAGTCAGGCACACAATTAGCGACTGTGAAGCTGATTGAGAGTTCAGCATCATTGATACCATCCGTTGCCCAGATTTCCATACTCCAATCACCATTATCTTCAGGTGTTGTATTGAAAGTCTCATCCCAAAGATATTCTGTCAGAGAAACTATTCCAGAATCGTTGTTCCAGAATACTGTTCCGTTTGGATACCGAAGTGTTAGATTGATTCGTTCAAGATTATCATCTGTCACATTTCCATATATATTCATACTGTATCCTGAAAATGTTGTTGTATTAAATGTATTCGGTGATGGTGTCATGACAAAAGGTTCTCTATCATCATAATCAAAGTCAAATGAGGCGGAACTCATTGGATTGATTGCAGATGTACAATTCACATGAAATTGATGGATTCCATTCATCCATGTTACATTGAATTCTTTATCTGCTACACGATTTACAATAAAAGAGTCGGTTTGATTCAATACAGAATCTATATATAAATAACAATTTAAAGTATCATTTTCACCAGTTGTATTGATAGTATATTGAACTGGTTCTTGGACATTTGTTCTTGTTTCATTCGCAGGATTAGTTATCTGGATTGATAATATAGTATCAATAAAATGATATTGCTGGTCTGAATCTGGATTGTTGCTTGCATATAAAAAATCAATCTCTGTCTGAGATAGAGCTTTGTTATATATAGATATTTCATCCATGTCTGCTCTTGGTGTGTAAGCCCCACTATATCTTCTGGTTTCTAAACGATGATTTCCTGTTGAGTAAGCGATATCTCCACCTTTCTGTCGATAGGCATAATTTGTTTGTTCGACTCCGTTTTTATATATGGTTGCGTATGTTCCATTATATGTCACAGTTATCATTACTTTTGTACCAACAGAAGCAAAATCAGGCACTATTGTATTAAATCCACCAGTTGAATTAAAACAACTAAATAAAAGGTCATCAGCCCAAGTCTCATTTATTTTATATATTTGCAAATAACATCCATGTGATGACCCCGAAGTAGGTTGTGTTGAAAGTATCTGTTGTCGTTCACTTGGTCCGATAGTATGCGGTTCATGCCATATATTCCATGTAAATTCTGACATTTCAAAGATTGTTGATGTATTTGTTTGAAGATAATCACCACCAAAACCAAAATCTTGTCCATAATTTATTTTATCAGTCACTCTATCTGTTGCAACACCAGTTATGAAATCCACTCCATTCACACTATCTATATAAGGAAAGGCAGACTCTTCAAGAGCATAATAAGCAACAACACTATCCTCTAAGTCTTGTTCAGTTGTTGCGAAAACAGAGAATGAGAAAAAGATTAGTAATAGTGATAAAGGAATCATAAACTTTAATAAGTTTGGTTGTTTTGACATTTTCTACCCCCAATAAATATTTTTTATTTTTATTTTTAAGCTATTATCAGTTGAGAAGTCTTATCCATTATCAAAGCTTATAGTGATATGGGTAACACCTCAACTATATAAATCTTTCTAAATAATCTATGCAATCGCATCTCCTGTCCTTGTAAACCTAACATATGGAGTCAGGTTTGTAACTTCATCATATACCCAATCTTTGATAGATTCAAGTGCAACTGTCATATCGTATCGTGTGACTTCTTTTGCATCTATCCCTGCCCCCACCTTACAATATGCAATCCTTGAAAACATGAATCTTGGATTATAATAAGCTTGTAGGATTGCAAATAGAGGAGATGAAAGAGGCTTCTCTAATTTAATTTCAATCTGTTTCTGAAGTTCAATCGCTTTATCTTCAAATCCTAATTGCAGAAAAATACTTCTTCCCAAACGAAATACAAGATTGAAATATTGCGGTCTGTCTGGGTCAAGATTAAAGAAAGTATGAAAAAGTGATTCTACAAATGAAGGTTTGATGAAGCTCATTTATCGTCTGCTCCGTTTCAGATGCCGATATGCTTTCTCAAGATATTCCATCCCTTTGCCTAAATCTTTCAGTTTCAGCATCTTCTTTTTGTATTTAATGATTTTCGGGTCTAATATATCAACCTTCTCAAGCTTCCGCATTGCTTTGAGTTCAGACAGTTTCAGATTCTCTTTTACCAGTTTCTTGACTTCTTTCTTGACTCTATCCAATTCTTTCTTTACAGCTTTTGATGTGAATTCAATATTATACAAATCACAGAAATGTTTGCTTGTCTCATCTGCTTCTGCTCGACAATGCTCAGGCTTGAATGTACAACAACCAATCTTCATGAATCCACAATTCTCTTTATATGTCATCGTTTTCCACCTGCATATTCTTTTCTTTTTTCCAATTAAGATATTGTTCTTTTGTCTTGGTTTTTATGCATCCATCAAAATATATGATTGTAATCTCACATCTACATTTAAGCGTTATCCATCTCTGAGATTTCACTCTCGTTGAGATTGAACCATTACATTTTGCACATATGAAATCCATTTTCCATCACAAAAATAATAATACAGCAAATACCATCAACAACCCCATCACCATAAAGACAGAATATACTTTTATGTTTGTATTGAGTTGCATCCTATACAACATCTCACTTGACGTTGAAGGCATGTAACTATACAGACTTTTCGCCAAGTTATCCATATCCATGAGTTCTTCGCCGACTTTTGCCTCTATCTTCTTCCTAGTATCGAAATCTATCTCATTAATCTCTTTTTGAGCTACTGGCTTCTCAAACTCTCTCTGTCTCCTCATTGGATGAGGATGATGAATTGTTTTTTCTTTTTCCATCATCTCTTTTCACCACCACTCATCACATTCCCCATTTGAGGAATTTCAAATTCCCTTGACCGCTCTTTATCTTTCTGAAACTGCTGGTCAAGGTTCATTGCTTGCTGAACAAGTTGGTCTAAAGATTTCATTAAATCAAAAACAACTTCACGAATATAATTGAGAGACATTCCCTTTACCATATCCAAATCAAGATTTCTTTTATCGATAGTGAAGAATTGTGAATCTAAAGGGACAAGATTGAATCCATTTATTGTCACATCATTAAATATTGAACTGTAATCATGGTCTTGAGGTTTGACGAGAACAAAGAAAGGCTCACCAAATAATTTATTAAAGATTCCACTCTTCTGTACAATGAAACAATCTACAGGTATAGCTTCACTTGTAGATTGTTCACTGGTATTATCTTCCCCTTTAGGTGGATTTATTTTAGGGAGATTTATCCTCAGATAAAAATATCTTCCAAGAGATATCCGATTATGTTTTGTATCTCCGCTCAAATATAAACTCCCAAGCATCTCATTATCCATGACTTTCGTCACAGAATAGAGTTTTTTCTTGAATTGTGCAGGAATATCACGATAGTTTTTTTGAATGAACAAAACATAGATGACGTATCCTATCCCAAACAATATGCATATGACAAGCATCCCAATCACAATGAACTGAAAGAATTGTTTGAGACCTTTAAGTCCGACCATAAAACCTATGAGTAGAATAATTATAGAGAATACAACCAATGCAATCATTACAATCTTTTTCCAGTTCTCAGCAAGACTCATCTTTTATTCCTCATCTTTTCCATCAGACTTCTTTTAGTCTGAGGTTGTTGGACAGGCATTTTCTGTTCGCCTGCGAACTGATTACTAGACTCTAATCGTTTTGCCATCTTCAATAAAAGTTCATCTTTTTCTTTATTTGATAACTTTGTTTGTGGCTTTGGCTTGCTTTTCTTAAAGAGTTTTCCAAAGAATCCTTTTTTCTTTTTCTTGACTTCTTTTTTTTCTATTGGTTTTATCGTCGAGGATTGTTTCATCTCCTTAACAATAGTAATATCTTTTTCAGGCAATTCAATATTCTCTTTTCTGAATTCATCCATCAAATCTTTCTTTATCGCATCTTTCAATACTTGATATTTCTTTTCTTCAGTTTTTAAATCAATCATTTTATTGAATGATATAAAGAATAATAATATCCCTGACCATAATATACCCAGTTTCCATACTGATTTCTTCATTATATCTTCATAACTATCTTCATAATAATCCGCTCTGCCAGTAAACTCTTTTAAGAATTCAGTCTCTCGTTTTGTGAGTTCGTTTGCCATGAACTGTCTAGTCACTTTATGTTCAGCATCAATCTTCTGTAAGGTCACTGTTGAGACATCATCAGGCACAGGAGCACTGACGACAAATATAGAACTCATCACTATCATTAATATTATGATTATCTTTTTCATTTTAAGTTTACCCCATTATCTTTTATCCATTATTAAGTTTGAATAATAAAGTCACTAATATAAATATGACTGCCAAAAACAACCATATCTTATAATCAAATATATCTATTCCGAAAAAAGTAAGTCTTGGATTGTAATTATTATTACATCTTATATATATAAGACTTTTATAATTTCTTCTGTCTGAATCAGATGTATAAACAAGTTCTGCATTGGCTTTGATTAGTTTCTCGTCGATGATTGGGTCTTGAACTTTTGTTGCTCCAGCCCCACAATAATCTGAATCAAGACATTCATATTGTCCTGTCGTCTGATTCCATAAATAATGTTGAGGGACAAAGCAAGCACTGCCACAGCCAGTGAATGTATCATATAAATCTGTATTGTATGAATAAGCATTATCCAGACATACATCATGCCAATTCCCACAAAATATCCAAAACATTGACTCTTGGAAACAAATCTCTTGGTCAGTACAATTATGACATAATCCATCTCTTAAATAATATCCACAATCAGGTGAAGGATTTGTCTGATTACAAGTTGCATAAAGACCATTATCAAGCTGTCTTGCATGGAAATAACAATCAGTCTCACTCCCACATTTCTCAGGATGTACATCACAGATAGATAAGTTCTCTTCAGTGAATACTCTCTTTGAATCTTCCCATATGAGAGCTATATTTGTACCAACGTCGAGAAAATCTACTTTCACAACTTCTTTTGCTGAATTGCAATGTATTCCTGAAACATGCAACATAAATGAAATCATAGTTCCAAAAAATAGTAAGAACAATAAGAATATGAGAAACTGTAAAGGTTTTGGAATCTTATTGAAAAAGAAATTTATTATGAACTGTATTCCAGACCAGATTTCTGCAATTATTGGTATTCCGATTTTTAGTCACCATTATTATTTCAAAGTCAACACAAAATATACAACCCCGATGATGAGTATCAAGAGTACCAAGAACAATAGGAAGTTATCTAATATCAAGTCTGCTGTACTTTCTAATGTGCATGACATCACCCCAGCAACCATACATTTATTGCCTCTCTTGTGACCATTCTCATCACAATAAGTCATATCAAAACTGTTGCATTTCCCATTTGGAAGACAATCTCCTGAGTCACAATCATCATCTGTTGTACAATATGAAGTTTCAGAACTGAATAGATTACAAAAGGATTTTGTATCATCGACGACATCAGTTGGCACATCAATATCAGGTGTCTGTGGTTCTCCTGTTTCACCACTTCCATAAACAACTAAATTATCAAGATAATACTCTGCGGTACTGCTTGAGAATTTTATATATTCGATTGTCTCAATATTATAAAATGCATCTGTGAATCCAGCATTAGATACAATCGTGCTCTCATTGAATACTATATCAAATGTATCATCTCTCAAATCAATGATGAACTTGTATCTGAACCATTCATTTAATGGTATGTTTGATTGTGCAAGTGTTCCAGTTCCATCATCGTCATAATATAATCCTTGACTAGAATCAAAGAACGCAGTCAAGAAATTTGTTGACTCTTCATCATAAACTCTGAATGGTAATGTATTCCCTGTTGTTATATTGACAATCTTTAAATCAAACTGCATAGTCGCATACCTTGTATTGTCGTCGTCAATTGTCCCAAACATAGATTTTTGTGCATAATAAAATGGAATGCTTTGAGTCAGATGTAATTCACCATTCGCATATATATTATGGCTCGTCGACCAATCACAAAGATTTATGAATCCATTAAAATATTCTTCCAGATAATATGGAGATTCTGGTGTTGTACAGACAGTTGAAACTTCATCATCACCGATAAGCTCAACAACTTGGACAAGGACATCCGCATACGTAGAAGTTAATGAATGTTGAAATCCAACAGAATAAATGTTTTCATGACTATACATATCATATGTTCCAGATGATTTTCGCCCAGCATCATAATCATCAATCTCAAAACTGTATTCATTGTTTAATTGGTCAAAATCAAAATAGAACCATATCAGATAATCATCGATTTGACTGAATACTACTGTATCAACATATACATAAGTGTCATAATCAGATACATATACATCTGCTGTAAGTGGTGGCACTGTTGAATGGTCAGAAAAATTCAATCTTAGACTGCCGACAATATCTCCATCATAATCTAAGAAATATATATAGACAGGACTATTATATTCTCCTTCAGGAAACCCACCCAAATCAACAAACGACATCACAATTGTTCCATCAACATTATTATAATTGTTTGGATTTGTGATATTCTTCTTTGCAAGCAATGAATAGACTGTATCTGTATCTTCATCATACGCATCAAGGAATAATGAATATCCACCACGATAAAAATAATTCGCTGTTGATTCTACAAGAGTCCCCCACCACCCATGTAATGCAGGATTGTCATTGTATGGGATTGAATCATAAAGAATACAATTCTCCTCAACAAAACAATCATCTTCTTCCTGTATGCTTGAATCAACAGGAAACTCGCTTGCATCAGATGAATTAGAACAGCTTGGGTCATCTAAATCCACAAACCCATCAAGGTCATTATCAATACTATCATTACATTGTGGTGTATCAAATGGATGTTCAGATGTATCTATAAGAGAACTGCAACTTGGGTCAAATGGAAAATCTATGAATCCATCACCATCATTATCAATAGAATCCCCACACGCAACATAATCCATTGGAGATTCATTATCATCTGAATAAGATGTACAGCTTGGGTCAATTGGATAATCTGTGAATCCATCGCCATCATTATCAAGTCCGTCGCCACATTCATAAATGAAAGTGATATCGAATTCGCTTAATCCAGATGGCGACGAGCATTTAGTATCACTCACATCAATATCTCCATCGAAGTCGTTATCAATCCCATCATTACATTGTGTATCTATTGTTATATTTGGTGGAATAGTTAATGGAATCAAATCATATTGATAACCAAGTGGGTCAAATGTAACATCACACCATAGAGGGAAAGCATCGACATTTGTGCAATTATATGCAACTGTATATGGGTTATCACACCAGTAAGGGAAAGCATCGACATTTGTGCAATTGTCTGAATAACCAGTTCCAAATTCATTAGTCCAATAATTTCCACCATCCATAATATTCCATGTAGCTATTACTCCAGGAAATGTTTCAAATAAATCTACTTCATCACTGGCATTGATAAGATTATTATATACTATTCCATCACTCATCTGATTCATATATATAGCATATTTGTTTGACCCATCAGAATCCTCAAGAATATTAGAACTCAACTCTATGTTATTTGAATTATCGAACCATAATGAGAAACCATCACCAACAACACCAAAAGAACCATCATACCCTTCATCTCCCCTCACTCCACCAATCATATTCAGGATGATATTGTTTGTTACATTCAAATCAAATGAATCATCATCACATATTCCTCTTCCATCCCCACCAGCACCACCACCTGAATTTTTTCCTGATGTTCCACCAGTTCCACCTGTGATACTTATGACACGATTATTGATAATTGTTGTTCCATCTGAATTCGCTGTATATATTCCACAGGCTTCATGCCCTTTCTGTCCAGAAGTATATTGTGCTTTACCAGTATAACCAGAAAACCCATTGAATCCTCTGACAAAATTTTGATTTATGGTTGAATTAGTTACTTTGATTGCGACAATTCCAGCAGTTCTTGTATTGCCTTCATCCCCAAGTAAAAATGGAGCAACAGAAGAATCTATTGTATGCCCACCAATTGCAATATTTTGTTTGTCATAAAAATACACGATTGGGTTAGTTCCAATAAAATTATATTTTGTTATGTCTGGCACATTTCCAATCAAAGGCAGAAATGTGTTGTTGTATGAACCAGAATCAATCCAGATAGCATAAGGTGTCTGGTCAGCCCCTTTTTCATGAATTCCATTAAGTGAATCTTCCCATTTACCACCAACACCACCAATGATATCATCGAATGTATTTGAATGTATCACATTTCCATAATAAGCATCCTCAAGATACATTGCAGAACCGACACCGCCTGCTCCAGAACATGTTGCCAATTTTCCACCAATTCCACCAGTGCCACCAGTTATATAAGTTATATCATTCCCATATAATTCATTATTTATTGATGTTGAAATATATATTCCTGTTCCTGTCCCACCTTCATCTCCACCAGTATAACCACCACCACGACTTCCTGTTCCACCAGTTATATTAAAGATTATATTATCTACGACTGTATTATTTTGACAACCATAATAAAGTGCAATCCCTGACGACAAAGTATCGGAATTTCCTGTTGAGCCAAAACCAGATATTGTATTATTTGCAATGGTTGAATTCGATACAGTGTAAAGGAGAATACCAGAACCAAATAATGTACCGATTGTCACTGGAGTTGTATTATGTTCTGTTTCGACTGTGTAACCTTCAATTGTTAAATTATCTTCTTGATAGAAATATAAGATTGGACTCCCATCAATTGTATTTAATTTTGAATCATCAGGAGAATTACTAGATAAAGGTGTGATTATATTATCTGGAGTTCCAGCAAGCATAAATGCAACTGATAAACCAACATCCCCTGTTGGAGCATATTTCCCTTCCCATACACTCGGTTGCCCACCAGCACCACCACGCACATCAGAGATATTATTATTAGCAAAATAGTTTGATTCAGCCGAATTTGAAATATATATTGCATAAGTATCTCCACCATGCCCACCAGCACCACCAGTGCCACCCAATCCACCAGTTCCGCCTTGAAGATTATAAATTGTATTATTTATGGCATTCATATACTCAACATTTGAAAGATACATCCCATAAGCCTTACTACCAACACCACCACCAATACTATAACCCCCAGTGTTACCAGCATTTGATGTAATATTAAATATAGTGTTATTATGCACTTCATGTCCATCTGAATCAACAAATTGTATTCCAATTATCCAATCTGAGAATATACAATCTCGGATTGTTGTATAGTTTCCAATTGTTTTTAACCCTATTTCATTAGTCGAACCAGTTGTAATATTTCTCATCCCATCAATCATATATCCATGACAATTAAGCGTGACATTTGTTGCAGTGACTTCCATACAACCATTTGCATAAGCCCCAACTTTGTTGACGATATCCGCAGTCAAATCATAAGTTGTATCCGCAGAATTGAGAGTTGTACAATCAGATATATTCACACCCAAAACAGAAGTTATCAAAATCATGAACAAGATTGGAAAGATTATTTTTTTCATTTTCTTCTCAACTCCCTTATGTATCCTGCTAAAACCAAGATTAAAAAAGCCATAACAATTCCACCCAAAACAAGTCCAATAATATTTTCTTTGACCCAGAAAATTCTTGTAATTGGAGCATTCATATTTTCATATTCAGGAGTGATAAGCATCTCATAATCATAATATGTTCCATCATTTGTACATCGAACACCAAACACGAATTCCCTTCCATCAAACATAAGATTATCTTTTGTGAAATATATCGAGACCATATTACCAACAGCTTCAAACGAAGTCCTATCTTCATATTCATTATCCCAAGATATTAAAGATTCAGTTCTAGTAAAATAATTCGGATTTGTCTGGATGACACCACTATGGACATCTTTCACATAACTCATACAATTTGTTGTTGTGTTTGTGGTGACTGGTGGATAACAAATCCATCTGACCTTATCACCGATGAATCCATACTCTGTATAAGTGTTTGAATCGCAATCCATTGTATTATTGAAGAGGGTACAAAACTCTGTCGTCGTCTGATTATAAGGATAATAATCAATTCCACAATCAGACTCAAGTCCAGTCAGACCACAACAGAATGAATAAAGATTATCTATATATGTCACATTTCTGATATAAGTCCCATTTTCATATCTACATAAACCTTCCTCTTCTTGAATATCAGCACTACAATAATTACAAGTTCCATAATCTGTTGTTCCATTATCATCAGGAAGATAAAATGTCGTCCCACAAGAACTTGCATCTGTATATTCAACATAATTTTCAGTTGTATCATTCATATAACAGCTTGAATTTGTCCATTGAGGTTGCCAATCTTCAAGACAGCACGTATAAGTTACGTTAAGGTTTGGATATGTTATGTTTGTATTCCCTATGAGGTCTGTTGTATTTGCTATTGACCATAGAAGTTCAACTGGAGATGCAACTTGTTGATAGAAGGTTAAGTCAATATAATATACTTCTCCATCCTTATTGACTTCTACTGTTGTTTCAGTACCAAGAAATGAATTATTATAAGTGAACCAAGTCTTATAGATTGCTTGGTCATCTGTCACATTACATTGTAATCTGACAGTCTCACCACAATTAATTGATGTTGTATTCACTTGACAATTGGTTATGCTTGGGTTGATTGTATCATTCACAGTCTCAGTTAAATATATATCATTAATTATAAAATCACTTCTACCTTCAAGACCCCAAATCCTGAATGGAAAATTATAACCACCATAGACCAAATCATCAATAGGAAGATAATTCATACCAGTAGTGATTGTTGTTGTATAATAATTTGTTGAGTTCGGTTCTGTTGCATTAGAATATGTTTCAACTCTTATTGCACTCGTCGACGACACATCAGAATCTAATATAAGAAAATGTTCATGGATAGGAGAAATTTCAAATGAATGATTAAAAAAAGCTTCAATGGATTGTCCTGCTGACATATTTCCGATTGATTTTGATTCATTCATCCATAATAATATACTATCAGAAACTTTTGAATTGAAGAACCCAACTTGTTTTATTGTCCCTTCCCAACGTGAAACACCCAAATCTTCAGAAGCAATATATAGATTGTTTGCATTTGCAATTGCTCCAACATTTTTTGTATCTGTATCCACCAGTTCACCATCAAACCACATATCCGTTGAATCATCCCATTTTCTACAACAGACAATATGTTCTTCACCATCATTGACTGTCGTCGGTGTTGTTGTTATCATAGAATTTGTAGTTCCATCAAAATGACAATCAATATCTTCATTAAGTGTATATCTCATGAAAAATCCATCCAATAAACTACCTTTGGTGATTAATCCAACAGTAGAAGGAGAATCTAATGTTGTATTAAAAACAGCACACATTGTAAGATTCCCTAAATCTGGAATATCAAAATCTGTATTCTGAGGTATTGTTATATAATCATTTGTTCCATCAAAATATCCACCATAATATGTATCTGAGAAAGTAACAGTATCTAAACTTCCAGTTATTGCCCCTGTATGATTTCCTTTATAAGAATGAAGTGTGCTAGCAAATATATATTCATTGAATGAATATCCATCAATTAAATTAGAAAATGGGACTGGAGAAGAAGCAAAAAAAGATTGATAGTTTGTAGCATCATTATCATCACTCAATCCTGTTGAGATTTCTGTCTGAGTTTGGAAATCAAATGTTGCATCATTCATATTATCACCGACTTGGAGAAGATAAGATGGTATTGTTGTATTAACAACAGAAGCATTGATAGAAAAAGCTAGTATGGATATTAATAAAATCAGCAATAACACTGCTCTTTTATAGACCATCAAATAAACCCCCCAACAACATATATGAGAATGAATAAGGTAACATCTATTTAAATATTTCGATTTGAGAATTAGAAGTTTAAAAAAAAAGAAAAAAACTATGTAATTTAATGATATAGTTCAAATAATCCAAAGATTACCTGAGTTTCTTTCTTACGAAAGTATACATCATTACAACCACTCCAAGAGTGACAAAAGTTCCGAAAACAATCAAAACCTTCACAATCACATTGATTACTGATTCTGCAATATCTGCCTCATCATAAGTTGCGTTATATGCCATTGAAATCCCCCCAAACAAAATTGTTTTTTGTGGATGAAATCATACTGGACAAAAAGCGAAAATAAGCCGAAGCTTACCTTAGCTTTTTCTTCAGATATGAGAACATGTACAAAAGAACAATCAGAGTAGCGAAGATACCAACAGTCAGTATAACCTTTACAATGATGTCGATTATTGAAGAACTTAAATCAGCTTCAGTGTAATCAGGTGTATAAGCCATTGAACATCACCTTCTGTTTATTAATAATCTGCCCCCTGTCTGTGCACTAGCAGTGACATAGAGATAGATTTAATATTGAGATATTTAAATGATTAGATAAGTTTTTATATAAGTTTTAGTACCCCTTTAGTATGGGTAAGTTTGTATTAGTGAATATAAATATCGATAAAAAGATTCTTGAACAGCTTCATAATCTAATGGATACAGAACTTCTTGATGAAGATGGAAATACAAGATTCCAGATGCATAAGGGTTCAAAACAACAATGGTATAGGGAACTCATTGAAGATGGTTTAAATGTTAAATACAGAATCTTAGATAATAAAAAGAAAGAACTCAAAAATGAAGATAAAAACAGTAGTGCGTGAACGGATAAATATCAAGAAAAACCTGAAGAATAGGAAAGACAGAGTTATGTTTGCTGTGCTTCTATTATCAGAATCCGTCATCAATACATTCCTTCCTTTCCTTGCAGGCTTCTATCTGGCAACGACACAGAGATTATTTTGGTTCATCCCATTCATAATTTTACTTATATTTAATGTAAGAATTGAATACAACAAAGGAATGATACAAGTTAAAATCACAAGAAACTTCTGGAGATGATATAAATGTTTGATTTAGAAAAATGGTCGAAAGGACAGACAGATAAGATTTTCCTATGGTTCAATCTCGATGACGACCCAATTTACACACCAAGATTCAAGAGATTCATTAAATGGTTTGGATACAAATTGAATCCATTCATATTACATATTGCAAGCTTCATCATCCTGATTTGGATTTTCAACAGAATCAATACAAACTATGGATTTGAGAGAGTTGTCATCTTAGGATTTGTCATAGTAATCTTCTCACTTCGAAGTTTGAAGAATGAGATGTGTAAACTCACTGAATGAATCTAATCTTGAGCATATCCCAGAACATCCTAATTGTTTTTAATACAGTCACACGACTGTCTGACACGTTATAGTACAATGTCTTAAATGGATTAACAGTTATATTTTGTTTCTTAGCCCTATATAAAAGCTCCAAATCATAAGCAAATCCTTCAATTTTAAGTTCGCTGACGAACTCATCTGACACATTATGTAAAATTTTCATGGGACATTGGGAATCCCAAATACCAACATTAAGCCATATCCTATGAAGTAAAGAAAAACCTTTGCCTAATAATATCCGCATCTTTGTCTGTGGCACAGCATACTTCCTTATACCACAAACAATGAAAGTATCATCAGATTCAAGGTCGTGGCTCATAGAGATAGGAAGTAGTTCCTCTGGTCGAACAGATAGGTCAGCATCAAGGATAAGGATGGTATTGTACTGAGCAAGCATTAAACCTTGTTTAATTGCATATCCTTTACCGATGTTGTACTTATATGCCTCAACTCTGATATTCTTACCATGATGTATATATGAACACAATATCTCATAAGTGTTATCAGTTGACCCATCATCAACAAAAATCAGTTCGTAGACGAACCTATCTCGATGCTGATAAAAGAACTTCTCAAGCCTCTCAATTGACTCTGGAAGAATCTTCTCTTCATTGTAGCATGGTATGACTATGGATATGTTAATCATTTTTAGTTAGTTTCTCTATTAAATATGTCATTGAAATCATGATAAGGATAATAAACGCAAACATCTGCATCACCATTGATTGAAGATAGATTGTTGCATAATCATGACATTGATTCAATCCATTACAATCTTGGACATCATATAAATCCCAGAATTTATCTATCTCACAATTGAATTCCTTATTCACAGAATTATATAAAAGAGCATAATTCGATAAAAGGTCTAAATTATGAAATGATATATAAAAAAAACTTACTGATACAATCAAAGCAATAAGTACCATAGTATTCCGCATCCGTTTCCAAATAGGACTTTTGAAAATCTTTTCTGTTTTTTTTTCGAATTTTATAATTTTATCTAGCATAAATAATCAATCCCCCATCATCATAATAAATCTTATCATCAGAATCAGATATATACCTTCCCTTTTCTTTTATATAGATACATGCATCAAAACAAAATATCTCATCATCATCAGAGATAATTTCCCAATCCTGAATCACTGCTCCACCTGCTGTGAACCTTTCTTTCTTTGTAAGACCAGTATTCAGATAATGAATTATGTTCCAATCTCTGAAATAAAATTTCATTGGAGTTTGTGAGAAAGAACTCTCATGAATAAATACATATCTTCCATCTTTATCCAATGCATTCTTCAGTTCCAATTGTGAATCATGGAGTTCTGTTGGAAGAGTCTCAGGCAATTTAACAAAAGAGACTAAAAATAAAACTATAAATCCAATAACAAACAGATGTCCAATCCAATCCAATTTTTCATGAGTGGCATATGTCTCAATAACTTGAGCAATTATGATGTACAACGCAAATGAATAGAATAAGAAAAATCTGTGATGGTACATAGGATATGCCTGAGAAATTATCCATACTAAGACAACAGGGATAAAGAACACTATATAATGAAAAATAGGCTGGAGTTTCAGGAAGAATGAGCCAATCCAGAGGCAAACAAACACCATAATAAATATTATATGAAGTGAACTGATGGTATCTGGTGGAAATAATTGATAACTTAATGTTGATATGAAACTGAGTATTGTAATATCCTTGAACCACATCGAATGCATCTTTGGAAGTGTCCGAATAAAATATATTATGAGAGGGATTGAACCAATACCAATCAAGATAAATGCTTCAAGAAAGATTGTCATCAATGCAAGCCTATGTTTCCATAAAAGATAAAGTCCTTCGACGACCAATAAAAACACAGTAAAATAATGGGTATATAGCATAAGTAAAGAAAATAGTATATAAAAATATCCTTCTTTTGAATCTTTTGTTTCAATATATCTTCTAAAATAATAAACCTGAGCAATCACAAAAACGAGACCTAGCGCATAGTTCCGATATTCTAAAGAATAAAAAATAATTGTTGGTGAGATAGAAATAAAAGTCAATGTGATAAGTGTAATTATTATACTCGTATATTTTATCAGATATTTATACAGAGCAAAGAAGAAACCTATGTAACAAAAAATACTAAATGACCTCAAGAACATTTCATCCGTCGAGAACATCTGCCAGATAGATGTAAATATATAAAATAATGGTGGATGCACATCGTTGCTATCAAGAATATATTTGATTGGCATCTCTGAAAATTCATATGTAAATGCAGGGTCGTGCCACATATCCTGTGGAGTAAAGAGCATCAATATCCTAAGAACCATTCCTATGAAGAATATTAATAGAATCACAACAGTCTCGGGTTTCATTCTTCCTGCCATAACCAGCCCCCATCATATATCTCAGTACAATTATTCTCATCATATTGTTTTTCTGCATCAGAACAGAATGATTTTGCAAATGCAAGTTCAGAACAGCTTCTATATTTAATCATAACATCATTACATATTTCTTTTATCTTCTGATTCTGTTTATCCTCAACAGAAAATATTATCACTTGAGATATTAATAAAAATAATAGTGCTCCAATAGTCCAAACAAAAAATAATTCTCTTGATGAGAATATATTATCTTTCTTCTTCTTTTTCATCAATCAATGCCTCTGTCCCATGTTTCAATATTATCTCAACAAATGTAGCGACCATATCAATCTCTGCATTAGTAAGGTTTGGAAGCTCTGTCCTGATATATGCCAATCGTTCTTTTTTCTTTGTAAATATCTCAAGGTCAATCTTTTTAGTTATATTTTGAGCCATTGATTTATAGTCTTCTTTCCCACCTATTCGTTTACCTTCTCTGACACTTGTAATGAATTCATCTTTAGCAACATTATAATTGACCCAATCTTCATCATCATCAGGCAACACCTTGACATATACCGCCCCAAGAAAATGTTTTGTAAAAGGGTCTTGCAAACCGACTCTTGTTATCCTATTTTCATAATCAATATCTACTGTGTGTAGATTCCATTTCGCCACAGATATCTCCTTTTCAGATGGAGATAGGAATGCAAGATTGACACCATACTTTCTCGCAGTTTCAGATACAGCAGTCAAATCTGCCATAATTCTTTGAGACCCAACACCAAATGTTGCAACAGTCTCATCTCGGATTAAGAAAGAATCTCTTGGGATATCCTTAACTCTATCAAGAATTTGTTGGTCATAGAACACAACATTCCTATATGAGAACCTTTCTTTGGTCAATAATTTCGCCAATGAGATTACGAACAGGCTCTTTCCTGAATTATGTGTCAACATCCAATTATCAGTTATATAATATCCTGTTTCACCAGATAATGTAAAACCGAAGACATCATGCCTATCATTATTTTTCTTTAATATCACTGACATACGATTCGCTGTATGATAATAAGATTTGGTTGTTTTCTTTCTGACAAGAATGGGTATGTCTTGATTTTCATGTATGAAAAAAGAAATCTCCCAATACCAATCTTCAAATCCATAAGATGCAATCTTTCCCTTTCTTCTTTTTCTTTGATTGACACGACCACCAACAGACCAAATAAGAGATTCAATCTGTTCAATTAATTTTGGTGATTTTGATACTATCACATATTGCCCATTTTGAAAATGCCCATCCCCATCAATAAGACCAGCCAATAATTTTTTTCTATAATTCAAATCAGATAACAACGCTTGTTTTGGAATAAATTTATCGCCAGATTTTATTTTATTATATCTATATTTCTTTAATAATTTACAAAATCCATTATCCATATTCCAAGAAAATGTTTTGCATTCTGTACCACTCTTATTATTGATTCTATCAAAAGGATATAATTTATTTATATATTCTGTTGTCGCTGATGGCATCTTAGTAATATTACAATATGCATAGAAATTTCCATTTCTTGATTTTCCATGATTAAAACTTCCATCTGAGATATATACCCCAAGAGAATATGGTTCAATTTCACAATTTTTCTTTTGTTTAAAATTATTTATACTCGGACAAGTTATCCCCATAATAGAATGATTTAATCTATTTCTACTAAATTTATAAAATTCTTTTGCAGGCATCTCATCTATTGTCTGTACAAAATTCCTTTTTTTAATTGACCTATCTTTATTTCTAAATCCTTTTGTTCTATTAAAAGGAATTATATGGTTAAATGAACACGAATATAATTTCTTTTGATGTCTATTTGTTTGATATAAATCATAATTCTCAGTACATTTCCATTTTGTTGTCCGTAAAACAATCTCTTTCTTTGATTGCATATCTTTATCATATGAGATAACTTTATCTCCAACCTTTATATCTTCAATATTTTTCCAAGTTCCATCATACATTAATATCTTACTATTTTTTGGTTGACAACCTGAAATTCCTTGAACATTCCAGATAGTATTTTCTTCATGACGAATATTTGGATTCACAACTTCCTGCATTGATTTGATGAATCCATCAGTCAAATTTTTCCGAAAGATATTGGCAAAAGACCGATGAGATAATAATCTCTGCTTTAATCTTTCTATTGAGATTTCATCTACATGAGGTTTGTAATGATATTCTTTTCCGAATATTTTTATCTTTCCCATTTCGCATCCATCAACTCTTTAGTATCTTTATGTAACATATCAATCAAGAAATCCCCATATGACCCATACCATCTTCTTGCTCTCCAGACATTAAATATATGTACTCCATCTATAAAACACATCATTATGTATATCAACATAACAACTTCTCCAAATATTATTGTATATATAAATCCAGATAAGATTCCAAGATATCCAACAAACCCAAATTGCCATTGATTCATCTTGAACAAATCTTTGGATTCGCCTATAAACACACCCCACCATTTTAATTCAATCTTTGGTCTGATTCCAAACATTCTAAAACCAACATAATGCCCCAGTTCGTGTAAAAATATACATGGGAAGAACCAGATTATCCAAATCCACCATTCATTCATCACTATTATCATCTTCCTCAATCTCCTCATGTTCTTTAAAAAAGTCATCCAACTTCTTCGGATGCTTCCGCATTTCTTTATATTTTATCTTTGCCATCAAAGTTCAAGCTCCATTCCTTTACTGAACTCTTTCAGTAGACTTCCTAAAAATTTCTGAAGTTTCTTTTTTATAACCACAATCTTTTTCTCAAACTCAGCATCATAATGATAATCAGGTGTAGATAGAAAATCTGTTCCTTGATACTCTATTGAGATTTCTGGGATTTCCTTCATTTGAGAAATCAATCCAAGAACTCTCATAAATCTTTCATCATCGAAGAGATTATGTAAAAACTTCTGAAACTCTTTCGCTTTCGTTACATCAATGATGTTTTTATCCAATGCATTGATTACAACATCTGTTGCTTCAAGCTTCTTCTGAAGATTGCTCTCGAATATAATCTGCTGAACAACATTCTGTAATGGATTTGCCCCTTCACCTAAATCAAGTTCCATATTTCATTCCTCATTAAAAATATTTCAACATACCTTTCTTTGCCAGCCATTTCTTGATTAATAAAAATATAAAATAAATCCCTAATCCTAATCCAACTAACATCGATAGTTTGAACCAGCCCCAAAACGAACTTCCACCATCAGCCATTTTTATTATCCCCATCAAATGTTTCTTCAACAATATCCTTCTTTGGTTTTGGCTCATCCCAACAAGATTTGATATGTATACATTCATCTTCGATACATTCATCCCTATACATATTCTCAAGATGATGTGCTCTCTGTGGATTCTGTATTCCTTTGCTATTATTCAATAGATACGGACACTTCACCTTTTACTTCCCCCTCACCTTCAAATGGAACTTTCTTGACTCCAGTCAACACTTCCATATCTGAATAACATAATTCAGTTGTATTATAGACCCAGAACTGTATTACTGGACTTATTCCTTCTTTGGCTTTATCTTCAGAGAACTTACACATCACATATTCTTTTGTGTATCTATGACACTCCATCTCTCCTTTCGCACACCAATCATCACAACATTCTTTGCTGACTCTTGGTGGCACAGCATCAATTGGGTCAAGCACAGCCATGAAAAATATAAAAACAACAACAATCACAACCATCATCCAAACTAAAGGATACTTACTGAATATATTTTCTTTGACTTCATCTTTCTTTTTCTTATTAGTTTTCTTCTTCTTCATTATCATCATCTCCAGTTATTTCATATCCTGTTTCACAAACCCATCTTCTATCAATAAATTCCTGCTCAATTTGTTTCAGTTTGTATAAGACAAGCCCAATATCTCTCATAGTAGCATCTTCCTCTTCGGAATCATGATGAATAATTGCTCGACCATCTACTTCATATATTTCAATAAAAAGTCTATACTTGATTTTTTTCTTATCCATTATCAAATATCCTATCGTTCTTTGTTGTTAGTGGAAACACAACATCCCCAATCTCAAATATTTCTCCAGTGAGTAATAGTTGTATATAATATAATTTGACATCTTCAAAATGATTCATCTTTTCAAGAAGCTTATCTTTTGTAAGATTAGTGCCTTGTCTATCAAGACTGACAATAAATTTCAAAACATCTCTTTGTTTCGCTTTCATAATATCACTTGCATAAGTTTCTCCAATGTCAATGTATTGTTTTTATTGATTATAAGTTTGATTGAATCCCCTCGATGAAATCCAACAGCTTTTGCAATCGGACTCGGAATCAATATTTGTCTGTTATAATTAAAGTTCTGGATACTGATACAATCATCACACACACAACCACCTTTGAAATTATTCTTATATCTTATATCTTTGAACAGACCACACCGACTACATTTGACTTTTGGTTTGCCTTTCCCGATATTCTCATAGTTGCTCATTTCTCACTTCCAAAGGCTTTATCTATATCTAAACAAATATATCTATAATCAATATTACTTAATTGTGTAGTTTTAAGTTTCCTTTTCAACCATCCCACTGCTGATTTAAGTTTCTTCACTCTTACAAA
>Ga0190284_1000191_pt1 | contig 43909 bp, 69 predicted proteins | sample 48691812_MG_FD_161668 | JGI IMG/M metagenome (GOLD analysis project Ga0190284, IMG submission 161668) | Hydrothermal vent microbial mat bacterial communities from Southern Trench, Guaymas Basin, Mexico - 4869-18-1-2_MG | ecosystem: Environmental > Aquatic > Marine > Hydrothermal vents >...
TCCTAGCAGAAGACAATTAACTTACATATTAAAAAAGAAAAAATGAGTAAACAACCAAAGTATAAACAAGATAGACCAGTGGACGACACTATTCTGGACGTGGAAAGACAGAAAGATAAACCGATAAAGCTAAGAATAGATGAAATAATAGATGAAAATGACGATTATCATAGAGGCAGGATTACTATGCTGAGAGAAATAAAAGAGCTTATAAATAAATTAAATATATGAAAAAAGCATTGTTATTTATTGGAATCTTCACCGTACAGGGGGTCACTGGCTACTACGTCAATATATGGAGTGATACTTACTGGCAAAATTCTACGACCTTGCTAATGAATGTTTTGGAATTAGAAAAAGTATCGGAGAAACAAAACTGTTAGAGGAGGAACTACTACCAATTAAAGAGGATATTGAAACTCCTAAAGATACTGAGAAGCAAATTATGACAAAAGGTATGGGAGATTTTTTACCGACTATGTTAGCTGCTAAGCTCAATACAAGTAGCACTAAAAAAGTAAGCTTAGAAAAAGCTCATTTTATTTTAGCTCACTCTGGCGGAGATGTAATAGTCTTTACCAAGAGAGGAAGGAAGCTAACAAGTGAATTTGATAATTAACAAACTTATAGATTAAAAAAATGGGAACAAATTATTATATCAAAATTAATGTATGTCCTGCTTGTAAAAGACCAGAGGAAGAGATACATCTAGGCAAGGCTTCTTTTGGATGGCAGTTCTCATTTCAATATAATGGTGGAAAATATTACAAGAATGTTAAGGAAATGAAGGAGTGGTTAAGGGGTAGGCAGATATGGGATGAATATGATGAGAAAGTAAGGCAGAAAGCTTTTTGGAAAATGATAGAATCAAAAAGGGGTGGAAAAAATCATACAAAGGAATGTCCCGAAGACCATAGGAGTTTTAATATAGAGGGATATTCGTTTACAGATTGTGAATTTAGCTAATAAATAATACATATAACAACTAAAATAAACAAATGAAGTATGCAAAAGTGCGGTATTTTTACAACGGAGACAAGTATTGGCTCAAGTTGAGCTTAGAAGAGGGCAAGAAGATGCAGAGACAAATAATCAAGTCAATAACTAGCTCTAAGAAGTTTGGAGAAAAACCCATTAAGATAGAGACAGAGGCAGGAATGAGGTATATAAACCCCAGAGATATAGAGATTAAAGAGCGGAACGACAAAGACCCGAAGCCTAAAGAACCTAAATCTAAACAATAAATTACTCAAATGAAATTAGAAAAACAAGTATGTTCACTAAAACTAGCTAAGAAGTTAAAAGAGCTTGGAGTTAAGCAAGAGAGTTTGTTTTATTGGTGGAGATGTTATGCTGACGAAAGTGATAAGGAGATATGGAATTTAGATTATGGAAAATATTATAAAGAAGACGGTATGGAAGGTATGTGTTCAGCCTTCACAGTAGCCGAGTTGGGGGAGATGTTGCCAGAAAGTATTGATAATGAAGATGGGTTGTGGGAAAAAATATGGTCTGCAAGAACCCAATTTGGAGAATGGAGAATAGCTCTAGGGGAAAGCCATTTTGAAAAAGCCAAAACAGAGGCAGAAGCCAGAGCCAAAATGCTAATATACTTAATAAATAACAAGTTAATCAAATTAAATAAGAATAATGAGTAAAGAAAAAAAGGAGGAAGTAAAGGTGCTGTTAAACAAGAGTGTTTATCAGTTGGAGATTGAGGCTAAAAATGCTCCTAGCTACTGGTTGAGCGTTATTGTGGGGAAAGAAGAAAACTTTGAAGAGAAGGAAGAGCTTGTCATCACAGTAAAACCAGCTGGAGGGACGCACGACAAGTTTAAGTTTGAGAAGAGCAAACCAGAAGTGATTGAGGCAGTTGGTAAGATGTTAATAGCTGCCAGCAAGTTGCGCCCAAAGGATTTTTAGAGAGACGTTAGCGTTAGCGTTAGCGTGAGAGTGGGGGACAATCTGTCCCCCAGTTTATTAGTGTCGCACAATATTACTACTTCCTGCAAGGTTCAGTATCTATGCTATGATACAGGTACGATTAAAAGATAGAAATGACAGGCAGCAAGGCTGTAAATTAAAAGGAGAAAGAAATGGAAGGAAGAACATTAAAAACTTGGAGCTAATAAATTAAAAGAAATATGATGAAAGTAATGAAGATTCAAGAGTACAACCACCGTCAGCATAGGAAATATGCTGAAGCGGTAGCAAAATGGCAAGAGGACGAAGGAAATGACTTTATCCCACAAGTTGCATTTTTCTTCTTCTGGACTAGAAATGGCAAGCTAAGAGAAAGCGGGTGGGTTGCTGTTGACAAGAGGAGAGCAATTTGGGCTAAAACTAAAAAAGGAGTGATTGAGCGCTATGACAATATGGTGATGGATGTTATCACTTCCAGTCCAGAAAATAATTATTAAATTAAACAAATGAAGAGACAAGTTGAGAAGCTCGTAGCGGGGCTTGAAAAGCGAGTAAAAGAGCTAGGTTGTAATAACTGGGAATATCATCAGAGAGTGTTTGAACAATCAGACATAGAAAAAGATGATGTTCTAACTAACAATCTTGATGTTGGTTATGAAGACTGGGAAGACATAGCCTTTATTGACGGTGAAATTACTGAGCTGGAAGAGGTTATTTTCCAGCTTAAAAAGTTAATTAGTAAAAAACAATAATGAAGATGTTAAAAATCAAGGTGGAGAATATGGAATCTCCTTCAAGTGGCAACCTAGTAGCTAATCAGTTTACTATTTGGACGAACAAATATGTATATTTTCAGAGCTACAAGACGATTATTGCTTGTATTGATAGAAAAACAGATAAGGTGGTGCTTGACCGCAACAGCTGGGATTATTCTACTACTACTGGAAAATACCGCAACAATTTTTTAGGAGAAGGGATAGCAGAAACAAGAAAGAAGATTAAAAGCGGAGAGTATAAACTAACAAATCTAAATGAAGAAAATGGAAATTGAAGACATTAAGAACATTAGAAAGTGGAAGAGCTATAAGGAGATGACTTCTTATATGGCTTGTGCAATAGCTGAGGGCTTCTGTGAGGGCGAGGACGCTACCGAAAAGGAGAAAGCTAGTGCGTGGCAGTATTTACTTGATACAGGACAGTGTTGGCACTTGCAGGGCTGGTATGGGAGAACAGCAGAACAACTGCTTGAAGAAGGTTTATTGTTGCCCCCAAAAGAAGTAAAGGCAGGGCAATGAAGAAAATTGAATTAGAAACTCTTTATACTCCTTATACGCTAGACAGCTATGGTATATTTACAATGGAAAATGCTGTGGACAGTATTTTAGAAGACTTAGACCGCAACTATGATGAACTGGAATGGGATTATGATACTAAGGGTTATCTAGGGGAATTGGCGGTAAATTGGGTTAAGCTGATGAATGACAATATACTGGATGATGTCATTAAAAAGGTAGAGTCCGATTGTAAGGTGATAAGTCCTAGAGAATATAACTTCACCACTGACTGTATCTTTGCTGACTTTAAAGTGAATGTTAAGAAGCTGAAGGAGTATGTTAAAGAGAATAGAGAGGACTATGACAAGAATAAGATTAGGAGTAGAGACGGTTTTATTTGGCTTGGCAATACATTACAGACAATGTTAAGTTATTACCTAATGAAGGAGAGTATAAAACTGTATGATAAGGATGATTATTATATGGAGCAGATGGAACAGGTTTTTGCAAGTGAGTACATAGAGTATAAGGTGAAAAAAGAATGTTAGTGCCTATATTATGGATAGCGCTACTCTTAGGAGTATTTCTAATATCCACGTGGATTGGAGCGCAATAGTTTAGAGCGTTGGCGTTGGCGTAGTAGTGGGGGCTGAAAAGCCCCTGCTATTTATTTTATCTTCTAGTGTCGCACAATATCGCCTATCCCTGCAATATCCCTCTACTATGCTATAATACAAAGTATAAGAATACTCAATTCAGAATAGATACTGGCTAAATCGTCAAGCTGGTAATTAGCAGGAAACAAGAAAGGGAGAACATTAACATAACTGGAACTAATAAAACTAAATTAATAAAATGTTGAAGCATTATGTAAAAGTGTATGTGCCTAGCACTAACAGGGATAAGAAAATACCAACTAATCACTTTGAGAACAGAACTAGCAGGGTTGCTGGTTGGCTATCAGATATTTTTGGCGGTGCTACTATTGACAAAGTACAGGGTTGCTGGATAAGTGAACAAGATAACAGCTTGATAAACGAGGATATAAATAGGGTTGAAAGTTTTATGGACAAAAAAGAGTTGGAAGCAAATAAAAGGGCTATCAGGTTGCAAGTTAAAAGTTGGGGCAAGGAATGGAAACAAGAGGCAATGAGTTTAGAAATAGACGGGAAGTTGGAGTTTATCAGTTAAATCAGCGTCCTACAAGGCGTTTAAAGCCCTTGTTAAATTCATAGCAAGGGCAAAGTATTAATAAATTTAAAGTAAATAAAATGAGTAAAAAAAGAGAGGTAAAAGTATGGCTAACAGATGATAGTGAGGCAATAATCAAGCTGGATAATAAGGAGCTTGGGGACTTAAAAAGGGAACTGGCTGGGACTTTGCCATACATACAAGAGTATAAAACAACAAGAGGCAATATCATAACTGGCTTGGATATTGTACGAGCCGAAACAAATCAAGCTGGATACGTAGTATTAAATAATTAAATAATTAAATAATTAAAGTAAATAAGATGGGAAATTTCAAGGCGGTTGGGATAGCACTTGACCAAACTTTCACTGAATTGGCTCTAAGTTCTAAGGGCTTTCAGGGCTTGAAAGTGATTAAAGAGCTAGGTGCTACATCCTACCAAGTCAAACGAGCTAAATACGCCCTTAAAAGACGATACTATTTTCAGGGTACTAATCAATTAAAGCAAGACAATGAAAATATATAAAACTCGCAAGGACTCGCTGAGTATGGGAATACTTAATATATTACCTAAATCAGCACAGGAGTATAATGACAAGCTGGATAGACGAAGCAATGCAGTTAAAGAGGTGATTGAGATGATAGCTGGTACTCTAGCATTTATATTCATACTAGCCGTTATACTGCTGTTAATGGTAGTATTGAGTGGATAGTATAGGTTATGTTTATTGGGTTCTTTGCCTTCTTGTTAAACAGGGTAGCCGTGTGGTTGCCCTGTTTTTTTATTGGTTGTTGTATTGGTTAGTGTCATACATTAATGCATTAACACTACATATCCACCTCTTTCATTATAATACACACAATATCCTATCTAAATATTAGAATAGCTTAACAATGCATACATACAGGAATACAGTGTCGCACAATATACCTTGTACGACTCTAGTGAAAACCCCCTTGAAGGGGGGAGGGGGGTAAATTTCTACTAGACACGTATACGAAAACTCCCATACTCTCAAAACTCATCTAAAAAAAAACTAAAACAAACTAAAAAAAATAATTTTAACTTACTATCTTGTGTTCAATATAAGTTCAGTATAAAGGTTATATAACTGGTAAGTCTCACCTAAAAGAAAAAAACAAATAAAAGTAAAAGTAGCTTCACTCATCGTTCCGCTACTAAAATATTCAAAAAAAGAAAATAAAGACAAATAGAAAGACTTAAAAACCCTTATACGTTTTTATACATTTCTTATGAATTTATATATTCTATAGGCATCTGCATATTAAGTTTTATTAGGGGATTTCACCCTTAGACCATCTTTGAGAGTGTTTATGCGTCCACTCTGTGTCGTACTCTGATAACTCCTAGGCGGTTGTGCAATACTAGAAGATTTTAGTGGATGGTCAAACCTGTTACTCCCTAAACCACAACGGGTCAAGACAGGATAATGGGAGTTCTTGAAATTCAGTTGGAAATCGGTAGTCGCTTTAAAACGCTTAATACTTCGTAGGAACAGATACTTAAAGAGCTTGGTTACCAATTTCTGCTTATTCCTTTACAGTAGAATATTCCCAGTTAAGAATATCCTAAGAGGCGATTCTCTCCTTTAACAGTCCGCAAACTTTAAAGCAGACTGACCTCTGAACTGGCAATTATTATTTTACAACACAACAAATGAATCTGCAAAAATTAGATAACAAGGCGGGGAAGGTAATACAGGAAGCCCTGACTAGGATTGATAAGACAGGAAAGCCTGATAAGCTGGCGGTGGATACTGCCCAGTTTATATTAAAATCTGGTGGAGCAAAAGGATTAAAGAATTTTGATACTCTTACGCTAGAATTAAGAAAAGTAATTTTAGAACAAAGACATAATGTTAATAAACCCGAACCAAATTTACAAAGAGGAAACTCTGGAGGAAGCAGGAAAGTATTACCAGCAAAAATATCAAGACCTAGTAGGAAAGATAAATCTGATAGACAAGGAAGGTAAATACACCAGCTTTAAACCCTACTTGTACCAGTGGGCTTTTATGGGCACTATTTTAGAGAGACCTCATAATAGAGTCCAGTTATTAATGAGCACTCAAGCTGGGAAAAGTTTAGGTGTTGCTATTGCCTGTATGATAGGAGCTATTGTGCTGGGAGATAGAATTGCTATTGTTGCTCCCAATATGGACAAGGCTAAGATTATTATGGATTATGTCATTGACCATATAGGAGATAGTCCTGTATTTGAAAACGCTTTAGAGCTGGAGAAAGGGGAGACCCTAGAGAGGATTAAGCGGTATAAGCAGAAAACCAGATTGAGCTTTAGAGGAGGAGGAGAGATTAGAACCTTCTCTGGAGACTCACGGAACAAGACCCAGAGCACCAGAAGTTTGATGGGATTTGGTAGTCCTACTGTTATTTTAGACGAATCTTCTCTAATAGACGATGAATTATATAGCACTGTTAAGCGTATGGTTGGTGGTTACAAGAATGGTTTTCTCCTAGAAATAGGAAACCCCTTTGAAAACAATCACTTTAGGCGTACTTGGCAGTCACCCCGCTATCTCCGCTTCTTTGTTGACTATAGACAGGCGTTAAAAGAGGGTGCATATACTGAGGATTTTATAGAGGAGATGCGCCACGAAGCTCTATTTAATGTTCTCTACGAGTGTAAGTTCCCTCACGAAGCCAGTACGGGAATGGAAGGAGTTTATAGGCTTCTCAGTCCTTTTATTCATTACAAAGCAGTTACCAGAAAAGGGGAAAAAGAACCTAATAGTGTAATTGGAGTTGACCCTACTCGTGGAGGATTAGATGAGGCGGTTGTAATCAAGAGAGGAAGCCGCTATGCTAAAATACTTTGGAAGAAAAAAGGAGCGAGAACAGAAGAGATTGCTAATATAATAAGGAGGTTAATACAAAAAAATGTAGCTGCGGCTGAAAATGTCTTTGTGGATGAGATTGGAATTGGTGGAGCAGTGATTGATTTATTAGCTTCTGAGAACATTCACGTCTCTCCTGTCAATGCCTCAGCCAGCGCTTCCGACAAAACCCGCTTTAAGAATCTCCGAGCTGAGATGTTCTGGGATTTAAAGATGTGGATAGAAGATAGTTTACTAGAAAAGCGCAAGCCGCTAATTGGAGTTTCTACCCAGTGGAAGCAGTTGTCATATTTACTGTATGATAGAAAGACTGGAAAGGTAAGAATGAGACCTAAAGAAGAGATTAAAGAAAGGATGGGGGGCAAAAGTCCTGACGTAGCTGATGCACTTAGCTTGACATTTGCATACGATAGAGAAATAATAGTACCTAAGAAGAAGAAAAGCCAAATTCGCAGGTTGTACGAGGCTGATATGAGAAGGGTAGAGAAGGAGAAGTTTCAGAAGAATAATGAAGAAAATTGGATGGATGTCTAATTATTATTAATAAAAAAACAATGTCAATCATCTTCCTCATCGTAGCCACACTAATCGCCCTGTTAGTAACTAACTGGATTTTTTACAGAGCTATCAAAGAAATTGTTTCTAAAATCACTGATGTCTTTATGGAAGAAATTGCTATGCGCAGGGAGTTACTTGAGTATGAGAAGAAAAAGGAAGCAGAGGCAGCTGCCGAAGCAGGGAATCTGGCTGACGACCCCAATGATTATGGGGAACTCACTGAAGAGCAAATAGCGGAATATTTAAAATCTAAAGATAAACAAGATGGCGAAGAAAAATCTGAAGAATAAAGCCAAAGCCAAGGACAAAGCTCCTACTCCTGAAGATAATTTAAAGGGGGTCTCTGACGAACAACAATCCAAGCATATTGAGATAATTACTGAGCTTAAAAAATTTAAGGAAGGGCTTGAGCTTAAATGGCGCACTAGTGCTGCTTTCTGGGATGGTATCCATTTTACTACTGGAGAAATGGACAGAGATGGACGAGTAACCCGCCTTACTTCCAAAAGACCTGTTAGGGAAATTCCTATCGCCAAAAGGAGAATGAAAGATATGCGTAATATGCTCATTTCCAACAAGCCCCTCCCCTTTGTTTATCCTGATGAAAAGCTTATGGGTGGTGGAGAGCTGGATGACAATATGAAAACTAAGGTCTGGAAAGAAATGGACAATTACTCAAGAGCAGTTGAATATGTGCTTACTGAAGAAGCAAGGGTGCATAAAAAGATGAAGAAGCTGATAAGATACGGGCTTACCTATTCTGTAGGATATTTGCAGGTATATAAGGATGAGGACAAGGGATATATAATTGAACCCCTAGACCCTTTTGACATCTCTATTTATCCCACCATTGAAACAATGAGCGATTACCCTTATGTAGTAAAGCACATAGCCAAGCCTATTTATCAATTAAAAGATAAGTACCCTGCGAAAGTAGTAAAGGAATTAGAGAAGATGAAAGAGGAAGGAAAATTCTTTTCCTCTGATGAGAAGAACAGGCTGTACATTTCAAGATTACAGCACCAACCTAAGGACACCGTAGTTTTAGATGAGCTGTATGCTGTAGAAAAAGATGGATTAGCAATTTATACTTATGGAGGAGAGAAGCTGTTGAAAGTTCAAACCCCTGCTGATACTAAATTAAAGAATCTCCCCTTCGCAATGTTTTTAACAGGAGATGAGCCTTATGAACAGTCTCCAATGGAAGAACTTATTCCAATTAACCGAGTGCTGGATGTTCTAATTACTAAGCTAGAGGGAAGAATTAAGAACTTGGACGCAGGAAGAATCGCCTTACAGCAGAACGAGCCTTTGAAGGTACTTAAAACAGCAGACTTTCAGGTAGTAAGATACAAGAGAAACGCTCCTACTGTTCTACCCGAAGAAAACTATCCTTCAACTCTTTATCAGTTAGTTGGAATCTTTAATGGAATAATAGATGACTTATCTGTTTCTGTGGCAGTAAACCCAGCCAAAACTCCTAAAGGAGTGGAGGCTTACCGAGCCATTGAATCCCTTAAACAATCAGACTACGGAAAAATACAGGACTTGACTGATAATCTTAATGACTGCCTCACTGAAATAACCGAGAGGCTTATAGAGCTAATTTCTGTTACTGAAGGAGAAGTGAGAAATATTATAGACCCAGAAAGTTTAAACCAAATCTCTATAACTGGAGGGCTTGGGGCTGAGAAGCCAGCCGAAGGAGTTGTTAAGCTTGACCCTCAAAGGAGATTAAAGGTAGTAATAGAGAGTGGAATTACCCATACTCCGCAAGCTAAAAGAGAATTTATTATGAGCTTAGTTGAAAAACAACTACTCCCCAGAAGTGTAGCTATTGAAATGCTGAAAGTCGGAAACACTAGAGACATACTTAATAAGATGAAGACAGAAGAGTTAGATGGAATGTCCTTAGTTGATATGCCAGACTTCAAAGTGCTGCCTAAAAAATTGCAAGCTGCTATCGCCCAATATTTACAAGGAGGAGCAAAACCAGTTGAAGGACTTGACTAATATAGAATTATTGTGCGACACTAGCAATAGAACTTTAATGTTAAGAACTAATTACTAATAACGATGACACCTGAATCCTAGTCCCTTGCGGGATGACAGGGGGACGGTAGTCGCTAAACAAGTATGAAAAAGTTAAAAAATTGGGAGTCCGTAGAAGACCTCCGAAACCAACCTTGGTACAGTGAAGAAGATGAAGAAGAAGAAGAGGTTGAAGAAGAGGGCGAAGTGGATGACCCCAAAGACGGAGGAGTCACTCCGCCCGTTGATGACGGGAAAAAGACAGAACCGCCTAAGGGCGATGAGAAGGTCTATGAGTTTGGAGGCAAACAGCTAAGTGCTGATGAACTCCACGAAAAAGCCTTAGACCTTCAGCGTGACCACACGCAAAAGTCTCAGAGGTTAGCCGAGCTTGAGAAAGACGACTTTCTTGGCGATGGTAAAAAAAGGGAAGAAGAAGAGAAAGATGATGATAAAGAATGGGAGCAAGATGATGAAGCCATTGCCGACAGCCTTATGCCTGTTCTAAAGAAGAAATACGGGTTAATGACCCGTGAAGAAATGACGCAGGAAAAGAACTTGGACGTATTCAAAGGGGATTTGAACAAGCTCAAAGGCAAGAAAGACGAAGGTTATCCTGCATTGGATGAGGCGAAACTCATTTCTTGGATGTCAGGTAAGAACCCTAAAGGGGTTGTTTACAACCTGAAACAAGCAGAAGAAGCGTATCGTGATATGAACTTTGACGACATCGTTGAAGCAGAAATCAAGAAACGTGCCGCTAAAAAAGGCGGGTATGAAACCGAAACCAAGACAGGAGCTTCACCCAAAAAGGGGGAAGACAAGCCTGACCTTTCTACTGACGAGGGTGTTGACAACTTTGTTAAAGACATTCTTGATAAGAAGAAAGAGGTCTAACTCAGTAGGGTTACCAGAGAGACAAAGCCTTTGTGCGAGGGGCTTGATAAACTCGTGCATTTAATTAGTTGATTTGTTTAAAATGATAACCCCAACAGATATACTTAATGTTTTACAGAAAGTTATAGACGAGAAGTTAAGGGACACAGTTCCTCAGTATACTCCCCTCACTGTTCTTCTAAAAAGGAATAGAGGAGTAATGAATATGGCTAACAACAAGTTTTATATGACTACAGTTGTTGGCGGACATTCAGGAGTAGGGCAGTATCCTCTTGATGACACTCTGAATCACGGAGAGTCTTCAGACATACAGCCTTATGAGGAAGCTAAAAACCTTTACTCCTCAATAGAAGTTCACGACAAGACCTTAATTGCTATGAGCAAAGTACCAAAGGGTGCTATCGCAGACTTCGCCAAACGATACCTCAAACAGCAAGAGAAAGCTATTGCTAATGAAATGGAAAGAACTTGGTGTGGAAACAGCACAGGCGCTATCGCTCGTGCTGATGGAACGGGTTCTTCATCTACAGCTTTGACAGTTCAGGGCTGGGATACGGACTCCTCAGATATTCACGGAGCAGAGTACATTGAAGTAGGAGACTACATCAAAATAGGCTCTAATTCACCCAATCTAGTTTCCGCTGTTTCAGGAACTTCCGTTACACTAACAACCGCTCAGACTTGGTCGGACGAGGACGACATTGTTAAGGCTACTTCAACAACTGCTATGGATGAAATGAATGGTCTTGGCGGTTTAGTCTTGGCAACAGGAACTATCCACAATATTGCTATTGCTGGATACAGAAACTGGCAATCTTCAGTAGATGCCACTTCTCACTCCTTTGCTTCAGACGGTGATAGTCCTATGAACTTAGCTCATATCCCCACTTGGAAATACAGAGAAGGTAATGCTCCGTTGGTTCTTATGAATAAGACCAACTTTAATGCCTACGGTAAGACATTAACCGCTCTTAAAAAGACAGCTCGCACAAGTGAGTTTATTTTCGGTGGTCAGAAGTACAAACAGCTAGATGGTTACAATCACCTAGATTGGCAGGGCGGTGTGGCAATGTATAACCCACATATCCCTACCTCCAGAGTGTATATGATAGACCCCCTTACTTTCTCCATTGGAGATATGGGTGGCGGTGTGAAATTTGCTTCTGAGATGGGTTCAAGTGTTTGGCAAAGAGTTGCAGATAAGACTCCTAGATACCAGTCCGTACTGCGTTTCTACGGAAATCTTCTCACTCTTAGTCCAGCAGCCAACGCTGTATGTACCAATTACGGTGCGTAGAAGCAGCTGGTTTTCTCTGTTCCTCAATTTCTTTGGGGGACAGAACAAAGCCCGTTAAATTAAACCAAAATATGCTTATTAGAAACCAAGAACAGCAGGAGATAACAAAAGAAGCGGACAAGCAACTCCGTATGATGTCTGAGGCAGATGACAAAGCTAAGGGATTAAGAAAAGAGCATAGAGAATTACAGGGGAATCTAAAAGTATTGCAGAGTAAGGCGGAAGCAATAGAAAAAAAAGGAGACAGGAGAGAAATAGAGAGATTTAATAAAGAAGTGATAGATAAGAATGTAAGAGCCAATAAAATCCGTTATAAACTTTTAAACGAATACGATGACTAAGAAACAAGAAGTAAAATCACCTGACGAAAAGGTGGTCGTTACCGACAAAGCGCTGACACCAGCCACTCTAAAAAAACCTGTCCCAATGAAAGGAGTTACGAGGATGCTCTTTGCGATTGATAGTAAGAAAATGCTGCTCCAAATTAAGAACGCAGCAAAGAACAAAAACAATGCGGTAACTGTCTGTATTAGACAGCACTGTCCCAAAGTAGACCCTGAAATCTTTATTGGGAAAGAAGGGATTAGGTTAATTGACAGCTTCTATCTGAAGTTTGAAGAAGGCTTTGACAAGATTATTACAGAAGAATCAATGAAAGACCTTCTCCCCAAAGAGTTTACTAAAGGTAAACACAAAGAGATTGTAGGACGCAGAGAATAGGGGTGCTAGTAAAGCTAAAAAAACATTAAAGCAATAAAATGGCGTTACCAGCAAGAACTACAATTAAAAGAATTATAGACCGTACCCTTGATTACTTTAGGGATAAGGATGAAGATTTTTTGGGCAGAAGTGAGATACTTGGCTATATCAACGACTGTAAGGATGACTTAGTAAATAAGGTCAACGAAATAGATGAAAAGTATTTTTACAAGAAAGAAGAAATAACAATGGCAAACGGCACAGCTGAATATGACCTTGCCGATGACCATTCAAGCGTACAGAACGTGGGGATACAATACGGTGGGCAAACCAAACCTCGTCCTTCCACTTACCGCAGAAAAGAGCTGATTGCAGAAGAGGACGAACCCTTATTCAGTAAAAACGACCCTTATCACACCCTCTATAATAAGAAGATTAAAATACTTCCCGAAGGAAATAGCGATACTGGAATAATAAATGTCCACCACGATTATCACCCTGCTGACTTCGGACTGGAAAGTGAATTACCATACCCTCTTAATAAATATCCTCAAGTATTTTTGAACTATTGTCTTTCTATGGGATACTATAAGGATGAGAACAAAGGAATGGGAGATAAGTTTGATACTAAGTACCAAAATGGAGCAGAAGAATTGATAGGACAGATTACTCAGCCTCAACACGGAGAGGGAGGAACTATTGAAGATAACGATTTAGATATTATGTCAAGAAGATGGCTGCATTAAACCACTTAGTTTTACAAGGAATAAACAGAAACACCTCACCCATCTTACTAAAGCTGGGTGAATTAGAATTGGCGGTAAACTGTGTGTCAGAGAGAGTAGGACAATTAAAAAAGAGAGAGGGTTATACCCAGATACTTAATGTTCCTGATGCTAGCGAAATACTATCTCTTATCCCATTTAGAAGAGGCAGCACCTTCAAACTGATAATGATAAATGCAGCTGGGAAGCTGTATTCTGCTGACCCAATCAATGATGCTACTTGGGGTACTGCTATTCTCACAGGACTTTCCACTACCGCCCGCTGGCAGGCTACCTATCTTTCTGGAAACCTGTTTCTTGGTAACGGAGCAGTGGTATATAAAACAACTGACGGAGTTGCTTTTACTACTGTAGCTGGTGCTCCGCTGGCTAAATACTGGGATACTTTATTCCAAAGAGTATATTGTTCTGGAGTAGATGCTTCTCCTTCAACACTTTTCTGGTCTGCAACAGGAGACGGAACTGATTGGTCAGAGCCCGCAGGGTCTTCATCTACTGACGTAGACGAAGATGATGGCGGTAATATTAAGCAGATTAAGAAGGTTAATGACAGAATGGTAATATGGAAAAATGAACAGATGAAAAGGTGGGACGATGATAATATGGTTACTATTCCTGCTTCTTCTGGTTTAGATGCTCCATATTCCTTAATAGGAGTAGATGGCAATGCAATAGGGCTGGACAGGGAGGCTCTCCGAGTATATGACGGTAATTATCCCAACCCTGTTTCCACTAAAATAGAAGATATAATCAAAAATATTGACCTTTCAACTCCAGATAGAATATGCGCAGCAGTTATGGATGATATGTATTATCTGTCCATTGGTAATTTATCAGACCCATCTCTCAGTAATGTTTGGATAGTCTATGACTACAACAAGGACAGCTTTTATCTTTTTTCTCTGGCTGATTTAGCAACTGCTATGACCCGCTACAGAGACGCTGATAACAAACAGTATCTTTTCTTTGGAGGAACTGATGGGAAGGTATATCAGATGTTTGACAGCGAACAGGATGATGGGGAAAAAATAACAATGGAAGTCCATTCTCACTGGCTAACTCCTTCTGGACTACAAAATACTTTTATAGCTAGAAGAATAATGCTCTTTGGAGAAAATGTGGATGAGTTTTTTGTAGAGGCTATGAAAAATGGTGATGAAGATTTTAAGCCTATGGGGAAAACTATTGAAATGATAGACCAAGTGGGACTAAAGAAGCTGGGAAGAAATCAGCGGGCAATCAAGGTTAAAATAACTCATACACGGGATGGGCAGCCATCTCTTAATGGATTCATCATAAACTATGGAACAGTGGGAAAACGTGCTAAATCTTAATTACTCTGATTTTGGATATGACAATAATCTACTCAGAAGAGCTACTCTAAAACAACATTTGAGCGGTACTGAAATGGATGCTCAATTTGATATGTATGCTATCATTTTGGGCAAGATTCAGGGAGGTGGTATTGTTGACGAAGCTTTTGATGATGATGGAATGGACGGCTCTTATATTGTAGACTTATCTATAACTGAAGCGGCTTTAGAAGATGGAGCAGTGACTACCGCCAAGTTAGCTGACCTAGCCGTAGATACAGAAAAACTAGCTAACCTTGCTGTTGAAGCAGCTAAACTAGCTGGCTCATCTGTCACCTCCAATAAGATTGCTAACCTAGCCGTGGGAGCTGCCGCAATAGCTAACGCTGCTGTAGGGACTATCCATATAGGGACGGGAGTTGTTCAAACTGCTCATATAGCTGATGGAAATATTCTTACCGCTAAAATAGGAGACCTCCAAGTCAATAATGCCAAGATAGCTAATTTAGCTATAAACAATGCAAAAATAAATGACCTGAGCGCTGACAAGGTAAATGCTGGAACATTAACTGGTAGGACAGTGCAGTCCACTAGTTCTACAACTGGAGCGAAAATAAGGCTTAACGCTGGTAGTCACCAGATGGAATGTCTTTATAATGATGTTGTTAAGGGTTATGTATTTGTAGACTCTTCAGGAAATATGATAATAGATGCTGATGAAACGGTTTGGATAAGAGCGGACGGAGCAGGAGACGATGTTTTTTTAGAAGCTGCTGATACCTTATGGGCTGAAGCAAACTGGATTCTTCTTGATGCAAGTGGAAATGTTGATGTTAGGTGTGATGAGTGGAGAGTCGCTTATAATGAGGACAATGACGGAAGCGACTGTTATTGGTGGAGTAATTCATCTTTAAAGATGAAGCTAACCTCTGGAGGAAACCTAGAAATAGCAGGAACTTTGTCAAAAGGAGGAGGCTCATTTAGGATAGACCATCCACAAAAACCCCGAACTCACATTCTCAACCACTCATTCACTGAAAGCCCAGAACAGTTAAATATCTATAAAGGAAGAGCCAAGACTAAGAACAAAAAGTGTATAGTAAAGCTTCCAAGCTACTTTGGAGCTTTAAATAAGGAAATAGAATATGCTCTTACTCCTATTAAAACTCTTGCTAAATTAGCCATAAGTAAAGAGGTAAAAGATAATAGGTTTGAGGTGATTTCAGATGAGGACTGTGAATTTAGTTGGGTAGTCTATGGAGTAAGAAAAGATAAGTTTGCACTAGCTCACCCAATTATTGTGGAAGAGAAAAAAGAAGAAGAAGGATATATTCATCCAGAACTATTTGGGGACGGAAAAGAAAGAAGCTGTGCAGATAAAGAGCTGGATAAAAAGGGAATAACCCCTGAAAAGATTGATATGAGAGAGAGGAATCGTGCTAAACACGAAGCAAGAGAAGCGGTACGACTTGCAGAGGAACAAATAACAGTAATATAATAACATTATACGACACTTAATATATTAAATAAGTCAAATGGCAGAACTAACTAGCGAACAATTAGCCAAATTACGCCAAGTCAGACCAGACGTCTCTGCTGAGAAATATTATGGGGGAAGAGGAGACAAGGGTTTGCGAGAATGGTGGAGTAAATATGGGAAGAATGTTCCTGATTTACTTGGTCAACTTGGTGGTCAAGTAGGACAAAATACTGCACTACCTACTCCTACTTATCAAAATTTTGGTGCTTACCAACAAAGAGCTGAACAACAAGTAAGCCCCGCCTATGATGAAGCCAGAAAGACGTACTCTGAAATGCTACCTAAAATGCAGGCTAAATATGATGATATTCTGCGCCAACTAGAAGAAGAAAAAGGAATACAGGTAGGACAAACAGAAGCAAGGCACGTATCAGAACAAACAAGACTTAAAGATGTAATTGCTAAAAGAGGATTGAAAGTTGACCCAGAAAGCCAGTATTATTCTGGACAAGCTGGCGAGCTTAGGGCTGGACAAGAATTAGAGTCAAGACAGGTGCTCAACCAATATGCAAAACTCAAAACAGAAGCTACCTCTGAAGGATTGAATATGGAATTACAGCTTAAAGATAAGATGGCTAATATCAGCATTGAAAAACAGAACGCTATTATGGAACAATTCCACTGGTCTTTTGCTACCGCCCGCAGCGAACTTGAGCAAGATAGAGCCTTTGAAGAAGCTAAGAGACAGGCTGACAGAGCTCACAAACTGGATAAGAAGAGATTTAAGTGGGAAAAGAAAAGTTGGGGCAAAGAGTTTGACTGGGCTAAAGAAAAGTTTGGAGAAGAAAAAGCTATGGAGCTGGCTAGAATTGCTAAGTCTGGCGGAAGTGGAAGCGCTGGAGACAAAGAATCAGAGGCTCTTCTTAATACTTGGATGACTATGGGAGCTCTCGCAGCAGAGGGAATGAAATTACCATCGGGCTTCAGGGAAATGATAAGAGAAGGATTAAAGACGTCAGCAGGAAAAAAGACGTGGGAGACTCTATACCAAGACTTTTGGGAAAAAGGTTTCGGAGGATAATTACTTTTGATACACAATGGCTATTGATATAAGTAAAAAACAGGGTGCATCCTCTTTGCTTAGTTCTTTAGAGAGAAGGAGAGAGAGGGAGAGGGAAGAAATGTTGGAAAAATACTATGCTGAAAGAGCAAAGCGCCTTAGAGAATTTAACAGAGAAAAGGGAATCACTATAGCAGAAGAATTAGGAGAGTCAGAAGAAACTGCCTACGCCCGCTCTCGCTTAATGGGAGGAGAGTTGGATGTTGACGATGAACTTGATAAAGACTTTATTCAGGACAATAAAAAAATATATAAGGATGAGCTCAATGCAATGGCTGAACATTATGGTATGCAACCCTACGAGCTTCATCTTCACTTAAAACAAGGGGGAGACCCAGTTGATTTTGAACAGCCTCCTGTTGACCCAGAAGTTCAAAACGCTGGAGTTTTTGAGAGATTTATTAGAGGTGTTAGTGGAGAAGAAACCACTGGTGCTATGGGCGCAGTGGGAAAAGCTGGAAGATGGTTAATGGAAGGAACTTTAGAACAGAAAAAATATTTAGAAGACAGATACGGAGAAATTAAAGGAGCAGAAGCAGAGTTAAATATTTATAGAACAAGAAAAAGAGAGTTGCTTGATAGATACAAGAGCACGGATGACCCTAAGGAGAAAGAGAGAATATCTGCTAGATTAGAAGATATGAAAGGCAAGCTAGGAGCTGTGCACGAACAATTTACTGCTGGGCAAAAAACTCCCAGAGAACTGACTGGTATGACCCTAAAGACTGGGGTAGAAGTTGGCTCTATGATGCCTCTGCCTTCCAGTGTTGTTGCTAAAGCACCGAAAATTGGACAGTTACTAATGAAAACTGGATTAGGAAGAGTAATTTTAGGAGGCTTTAAAGCTAAGAAGGGAGTAAAAGTATCAGAGAAGATAGCTGAACAAACAATTAAAAATGTAGATAGAAAATCATTAAGTATCCTTAAAAAAGAGGTTGCTACTTTACCTACTCCTATGAGACAAGCTGGGAGCAAGATTGTTAAAGGAGTATTAGGAAGACAAGCAATAGAAGGAGCTGTATGGGCTGGAACTTGGGGATATGGTAATGCTCTGTCAGAGGGGAAAAAGGGAAGAGAACTAATAGAAGATACTATTGACGCTGCCTTAATGGGGTGGGCTGCTGGTAAAGCTTTTCAAGGATTGGGAGGAACTTTTAGAGCTGCTAAAAAAGCTAGAGGAGCTTGGAGTAAGGCTGCTGTAGCGGGGGAAGGACGTGCTGGTGCTGCTATTAAAGAACTACAAAAAGTGCTAAAGGGTGCAGCCAAGATTGAATATAAAGCGCCACTTAAAAAACAAGTTGGGAAACTAGAAAAAGGACTGGTAGCAAGAGAGCAAAAAGCTATTAAAGAGAGAGTGTTAGAAAGAATAGGAGAAGCTAGAAAGGTTAAAGGAATTGCTGCTGCTCAGCTGGGCAAGCCTAAAGTCCCTATGGTTATAGGAAAACCAACAGGAGTAAAACCTTCTGCTGGTGTCTGGTCTTCTATGGTAGAAAAAGTAAAGCAAATGAAGGGAAAACCAGATGTGAATATGAAGAGAGTTTATGCTTCAATGCGCTCTGACCTTAGGAAAAAATTACACTTAGCCAAGAAAGAACCACAAAAAGAACTCCTTAATACTAAGCTCAAAGAACTAGATTCTACATACAAGCACTATACTGGAGAGAAGCCTAAAGCAGGAATAACCTTTTTACCCAAAGAAAAGGTGAAAGCTCCTGCCGCTAAGAAAGTAGCTCCTGAGGCTAAAATCTCCACAGTTGAGATGATAGAGAATAAATTGGCTAAGAGAAAGGTAGAAAAAATCAGGGGAGCGGAAGGATTTGTTAAGCTACGCAGAGAATTTAGAGACAAAGCAACTCCTTTAAAAATGTTGTATGAAAAGGGATACTCCCTAGCTCAAAAGATAGTAGCTAGAGCCAAAACCCCTGCCCAGCTTACGGAAGCTAGAAAACTGAGCCTTGAGTTATCAAGTAAGCAAATGGATGAAGTCCAGAGAGTTATTGAGAAAAAAGAAATTGCTTTAAGAAAAGTAGAAAAGAAAGGAACTAGAACTGAATCTATTTCAGCGAAAATAGAGGAATTAACTCAGGCTATTCCCAAGGCTAAAGGGAAACAGAGAGAAGCTCTTTTGGCTCGCCACAGAGCTTTATCTAAAAAATCATTAGCCTTACAGGAAAAAGCTAAGGAAAAAGCTAAGGAAGCTATGAAGAAGACCAAAGAGCCAACCGCTGCTCAACTGGATGAAATAGAAGAATATACAACTGCTATCTACAAACCTATTTTTCAAAAGACAACTCCTAGAAAAGGATTAGCAGCAACACCTATTACTCAAGGAGAATTGTTTGATGGCGTAGCCGCTCGTTTTGCTGCCACTTTTGCTCAAGAAGGTAAGAGAGCTTTCTTGGCTGGAACAGGCAGAATGAGAGAAGGAATACGAGGCTCTTTTGACAGAATCAGTCACGCTGTTAAGCTGGCAAAAGACAGAGACACTGCTACTTTTATCCACGAAATAAGCCACAAAGGAATAGAAGATAAATTAATTAGGCTTCCAGATAAAAAGATGCACCAAAAAGCATTTACTGAAGCCAGAGAACTTGGAGCTATAATGCAGGGAGAAGGGGCAAGTGTTAAAGAGGGAGTAGCTGAAGCTATGAGAATGTATGTTCAAAGCCCAGAGCAGTTAATGAATGAATATAAACATCTTTATCAATTTGTCAGACACAATACTAAAGGAAGTTTCTGGGGAGCAATTCAAGACAGCCAGAAAGCAGTACAGAACTTTAACTCTAATGTCATAAAAGATTTAACTTCCCAAGCTAGGTTAATACAATCTCCAGACCAGCTTCTCTCTAAAGATGCTAGGGACTTAATGATTAAGGAGGGAGAAAAGAAAACTTTTGGCGCAGCCTTTGACTATGCCTCTCCTTTGAGAGCAGTATTAGGAGAAAAAAGCGCAGCGTACCAACATTTAAGACACGAATATCAAAGTCTCAGCGCTGTTATGGAAATAATCTTTGATAAAGGAGCAGCTAAAGATAGAAAAATACCTACAAATATCTTTGTTATGGAAAAGGGAGGATTTAAGTCTAGTAAGTTTGATACTTATGCTAGCATCAGCGACCAGATGAAAGAATACTTTAAGAAGGGAAGAAAATATAAAATAGTTGGTGCACAGCAAAGAAAGATGATGGGCGATATTGATGATTACCTATTATCTAAACACGCCTTAGAACGTAAGACAGAAATATTTGGGGAAAAACCATTAGAGAAACTTGCAGCAGGAAAAACAATTAAGAAGTTTGAAAAATCAGGAGATGAGTGGAATAAAAAGGTAGTTGAATTTGCTGGTAAGTTTAGAGATTCCTACAATCAAACCATAGAACTTGTCAAAAATAGTGGCTATGTTACTGATGGACAGAAAGCTTATCTTTCTAAATATAAGAATCACGTCCCTGTTTACAGGCAGGAAAGAGGGGGCGCTTTAGGATTTAAAGAGGCTAGAGGTGGATTAGGCAAAATAGCTCCTGCCACAGTTGGAATGGAAATGAAAATGAAAGAACTGATAAACACCGTCTATAAGCGTAGGTCTTCTGCTTCTTATCTTGAAAGCTTTATCAAGGGAGAGCTCCCTCCATTTATGCACAAAACTGTTAATATTAAGAAGGGAGCAGAGGTCTCAAAAATTATCAAGTGGCAAGATAAAATGGGGCTCAATAGGTTTGAAATGACTCCCGAACAAAGAAAGAAGATGACGGCAGAGCTTGGATTGGGAAAAACATTAAAGGAAGATGTTACAGGAGAATACAATCCTTTCTTAGGAGACGATGAAATATATACAGTTATAAAAGGAAAGCCTGTCGTAGCTGAACTTACTGGGATTTCCAGCACTATGTTTAAAGATAAGAGCACTCAATTAAGTAATGCGTTCCATCAAGAAACTTCAATATGGAGCTTGTTATTTAGAGAGAAAACTGGGAATCTTCAAAGAGACCTTAAACATTGGGAAGCTTTGCTTGACCGCAGTTCCAAACTAGCAGGAGAAGGCAAAAGAAAGTTCTGGGCAGCTAAGACAGCAGGAAGCGCTGTAAGAGCTTTTTCTAAAACATTTAGAACAGGAGTAATTTATCAAGCAGGATTTTGGATGAGAAATGTCTGGCGAGACGCTATGCTTGCTGGTATAAGGGGCAAGGTCGCTATGGGGCTTCCAATAGGCAAACTTATTAAAGGGTATCTTTCTTCTCTTTCTAAAGAATCAGCTAAAGCAACAAGCCGAGACCCAGCCCAGAGACTTACCTCTATGATAATGGATAGAAGCTGGATAGCTCACGCACAAATGATGGGTGGGGCAGCTGAAAGGGGAATAGGAGGCAAGGGTCTTTTAAGAGAATGGGCTACACTTCCTTGGTCTAAGTTTGAGAAAGCTCCTAGAGAAGCGGTGGTGAAAGCTATGGTACAGAAAAAACTAGCTAAAGCAGGGATTAAAGACCTTAGTAAGGAAATAAAACCAGACGACATATTTACTTCTGGAGAACTCTATAATATTATTTTCGCAGCAGAGGATGTGACTACTAACTTTGCTATGAAGGGTTGGGCAACAGCCAAAACAGCCAAATATGTTCCCTTCTGGAAAGCTGGAGTAAATGCTTTAATAAATTGGAGTAGATGGGGGAAAAAGGCAGGATGGGCTGGATATACCGTGAGTACGCTTGCTGGTCTCAGCACCGTTGGTATGCCAATAATGTTATGGAATATGGCTGACCCAGAAAGAAGAAAAAGATTTTATAGTCATCAGCCAGTGCAACGTGCCCTCTTTTGGTTTGTAGAAATGCCTAATGGCGAATCCTATAAGATACCAAAGCCTTATGACCCTACTGTTGGGTTGTATAATGTGCTGGAATATGGCGCTCACAGAATGATGGACGAAGACCCTACTGTGGCAGGAAAAGGATTTCTTGCTAGAAGCTGGTATCATATTAACTCTACTTATGCTCCTCACGGACTAGACTCTCTTGACCCTAGAAACGCTATGCCATCATTTATGCAGGCTGCTTGGGATGTCTCAACTAACCGTGACCACTTTTTTGATAGACCCATAGTCAGTCCCTACTATGAATCATTACCTAAACGAGGACAGTACCACAGAGGAACATCTGCTTATGCTAAATGGATGGGAGAGTCTTTGGGAGTAAGTCCTTTGGTAGCTGACTTTGTTGTCAATAAAATGGGTGGCGGTATGGCTAAGAGTTTGCAGACCCTTACTTCTGAAAGAGGAAAATTTGAAAGGGAAATCTATGCTGAAAAACTAGGGTCGGAAGCAGCGGGGAAAACAGTTGGTACAGCCCTCCATATTGCGGGAGTAAGCAAGAGAGTTACCAGAATGGAAGATGTTGGATTTAGGTCTGCCAGATATACCAACTTTACAGAGCGGCTGAAAGATATAGAACAAGAATATAAGCTGTTAAGAGGAGAAAAGAAACATCTCAAAATAGGGATGATACATAATACGCTGACCAAAGACAAGAAAAAGTTTAATGAATTGTATGACCGCATTGTTCAAATAGAAAGAAGTAAAACAATGTCTGTAGGAGAAAAGAACAAGAGGATTAGAGCAATAAACAAGCAAGTTGAAAAACGATTAGATGCCATAGAGAAAAAGAGGGTATGGAGTCTCTGGGCTACCAAACAAAAAGAAATTAAAAAGCAGGCAGATATAATAAGAGAAAAACGAGGACAATGAATCCTGAAGAACTCAACTTTTTCCAACACCAATTCCTAACTTTCTTTAGGCGTAAAAATGCTAAGGGAAGGGCTGAAGTCTATCACTGGGTTATTCGTTTTGTTATGAAGAATAATTACAATCCTTCTATTAGGGATTTAATAAAGAGTATTAATAAGACAGCAGCTCACCACGCCCAGTCACTAAAGAAAAGCGGATTGCTCTTAATAGAAAAGCGTGGAGAAGATTTTTTTTTAACCCCGATATTGAAGCCGTTTGCAGCCAATAAGTACGTTAAGGAAAAAACATATACACTAGTTACGGGAGACCAGTCTTATGACAGGGCAGAAAAATTAAGGAAAGCTGTGTATAAAATAATTAAAAATACTTATGATTCCAGAAGAACAGATTGGAAAACCGCTTTCAAGGAGGCAGGCTGTTCTGATTACAAAGAAGATACTCCCCCGAAGCCTGCTCTTAGAAATATCCCCGAACTGGAGGACGACATTGATGATTCAGCGGATAGTAATAGTGTGGTTGTGGTATCAGACTAATGTTGGGTTTCCTCCTTCTAAAACAGAACTGATGAGTATGATAGGAGTTGGCAAGTTTGGATGGATAGATTTTGGCGTGGCTTACAAGATATTAGTAGAGAAGGTTTTTCTGGAGTATAAAAGGAAAGAGCTGGTTAATGTTGACGAACTGCCAAAAGTCAATTTTAATATAGTAGAACAACTTAATAAGTGTAATTAAAACAATGAAAGTACAAGAGATTGTAAAAGACCTAATCCGTCTCTTTAAGGAGCTAAAGTCTGCCCTTAGGGAGGTAGAAGATAAAGAAGCAGAACTTCAACTGCAAGAAAAAAGACTAGAATGTCAAGGCTCTAAGCTGGACAATGCTGGTGTGAAGCTAGCTCAACAGCAAAAAGCCTATCAGGTTTCTCCTGAAAAGGCTCTTAAAATGAAGAAAGACGCAGAGAAAAACGAGGAAGCAACAGAAAAAAGAAGCATAGAGCTGGATGTTCTTGCAGACGAACAGAGAAAACTTAAAAAGGAAAGCTTGAAATGCAAGAAGAAACTTGAAGGTAGAGAGAAAGACGTGGAGCACAAGCTCCTAGACCTTCAAAAAAGAGAAGAAGCCCTTACTGAAGAGAAGAAGAAGTATAAGGAGAGAATTAAGAAAGAGGTTTTAGGCGGCTAAAAAAGTAAAAAACCCCTATGGGAATGAATTGGAATCACCTCTATAATTTATTGGGGGTGGCTATTAACCCTGCAACAGAGGACAAACAGGATGCTAGCATAACTAAGCTAGATGCTGTTATTGCTGCTATCCAAGGAGATGACTTGATAAAATATGAGTATATGGGCAAGCAAGAAATAACTACTTATGTTTATTATGGGTTTAAGGAAAAAGAAGGGACTGATTGGAAGGTTATGAGAAAAGACACTGCTGACGACAGTGCTTGGAAGTATGCCTATTCTACTACAGAAGACCCTCCAAAAACTTGGGCAGTTGCTTGGAGCAATCCCGCAGCACTGGATTTTGATGACCCACCAGACTAAACACAATTAAATGAAGCTATCAAAAGAGTTACAAGTTGGAAAAGCAGGAGAACATTTTGTATGTTATGATTTAATCACTAAGGGCTTTAATGCTTTTTTAGCAGACCAAGGACTTCCGTATGATATAATAGTTGAGGTTGGTGGTGCTCTTAAAAAAATGCAGGTTAAAACTTGTTCTAAAGCTACTAAATATGATAAGTCTCCAAGTGTCAGATATAGATTTTTTTTACTAAGTGGCAAAGGAGGCAGAAGAAGAGTTGAAAAAGATATGGTTGACTATTTTGCTTTTGTAGCTCTTGATATTAAAGTTGTTGCTTATTTTCCTAAAGAGGACTTGATAGCTAAAGATGATAAAACCTTAAAAAAGGTAATTGAGTTAAGGTCAAGCAGTGTCAAGAACAACTACAAATGGAATAGCCGACAATTAAAATGGAAACATATTGAATATTACAATAAGTTTCCGCCTGATTCTTAATAAATAATTATGGAAATTAAAGTGGGGAAAAAAGTTTACAAAAAGACAGACAATCCTGACATCTTTGAGGAATATACATTAGAGAAAGATGAAGTTCTTATTTCACGACTAGAAAAGAAGGTAAAATCTTTAAAACAACTGATAAACGAACCCTCCGTTTTGCAAAAGGATTTAGACAATGCAGAAGCACTATTAGCTAAATTAAAGAAGTTATAATTTACCTTAATGGCAATATCCTTTAATGACGAAGAAAGTTTAGATTACATTACTTGGTATCACGATGGAGTGTTAAGCTCTGGGCTTGGAGTATTAACTTGGTGGGATTATTTTGACGATGGTGCGATAGTAGATGACTGGATAGCTTTTGTTCGTTATTTACATAAAATTAAAGGAGTAAGAGTTCACGTTAATACAGCAGTAGTAGCTACAACCTTTACAACAGTCTGGGAATACTATAGAAATGATGACACTTGGCAGCCATTAACGGGGGTAACTGACCCTTCTAATGGCTTCCAGAACACAGGGAATCATCTAATAACTTGGGATATGCCGACTGACTGGAAAGAAATTGAAAGATTAGACGGGGTTGTTTATTACAATTCTGGCTGTTTTGTTAGATGCAGGATTACAGCAGTTAGCGGGATAACAGAAGGTGGTAGAAATGGAGATTCTCCTGCTACAGTACAAAGCTATGCAGTAAGAATTACAGGGGCTGCTTCTCACACCCCAGAAGATTTATACCAAGCAGATTTAACGGGAGCTTGGGGTGTGGTAACAAAAGACTCTTTAGGAAAGAATTATTTGGTTAATGCAAACCTGATTGTTGAAGACGGAACACTTGCAGTAAAAGACCACAACACCCTGACTGTGGGAGCGGTGGCAGGAGATGGCAACGAGTCATATAGTCTTGAAGTATATGATGATGGAATTATCCAGATTGGAGAGAAAAGTGCAGAAGGATATGGCTATAATATGGGGATATTGATTTACAATAATGGGCATCAATGGGGAGCGCCAAATGAGTGGACTGGTGTTTTCAAATGCTATGGCTCTAAATTTTGGATATATGACTATGGAACTGCGGGAGCGCAACCTTGGACAGTTAATGTGGCTCTGTCTTTCAATGGAGAAGTTGATATTTTAGATAGTGGGCTGGAGTTTGGGCAAGACGATAATAGATTTTATTTTAATATAGATTCTTTTGGTAATGTTAAAAGAGGAGTAATTGGGGGATATAGCATTGGATTTGAAACACCAGACTTAATTATGGACGCTATTGGATTAACTCCAGACCAGCAAGGACAGGCAATGGACAAAATGATAGCTGGGGGTAGTAGTTGGTTTCCTAAAATTACAAACACAGACTTCCAAGACACTATTGATGCAGAACTTTTAGGTGGAGCTTGTTTTGGATTAGAGGATTGTAGTGGATTTAGTGATGGGCAGGTTTCTCTTACAGGAGATAGTCCAACCGCATCACATTTGCAAAGAAAATTCACTGTTAAATTAAGGGTCACTGATATAGATGGCGACCCTATAGTGGGGGCGAAGGTTTATTTGGAAGATGTAGATGGTCGGAGTGCTTGGTTTGAGGATTTAACTGAGATGGATAATGAATCTGCAAGGACAAGATTTACACAAGACCCCGCTTGGCAAACATTAACAGTTGTAGATTCTGCTAATTATGCTGTTGGCGAAGTAATTAAATGTCGGGGAGAGCTGATGCTGATTACAGCTATTCCTTCGGGGGCGACATTAACAGTTACTAGGAATTATGCAGGGTCTACGGCTAATGGAGGGCTGATGTCCTACAATAACGTCTGGAGAAGGCTTGATTATGTAGAAACAGATTCTAATGGGGAGGTTTTTTATGACACAACAAGGGAATTTTTGGTAACAGTTAAAGATTATCCCAGACTCAACAATGTTAATTTAACTGTCAAAGATTTCAATGATTTCCAATTGAGAATAGAGAAAACAGGGTTTAATAATTTTAAGTCCACTGTCAGCATAAATGATAACATAGACTGGGGTATTTCAATGGTTTCCCCTTGCGACCCTTGGACAATAGCTGAAATTAACGCAGAGGCGGCAGCAGGATATGACCATACAGAAGTAGCCAATTATCCAATGTCTTGGAATGACGCAGGCAATATCTTAACTATCTGGGGAGATGATGGAAGCGGAGGCAAGGAGGCAATGGGATATGACGCTGACCACCCAATCACAATGGAAGAGGTTTGGGCTTTTGCCGCTTATACTAAAGGAACTTGTATCTGCTCAAAGGACTCTGATGACGCCTTTACTATGAAAGCAAGATTACTTGTCGGAGACGGAACAGAAACTACTTTTTTTGCTAGCGAGAATCAATCAGTTTGGTTATATGACTACTTCAAAGTTAAGAACAAGGCTGTAATGAGAATGGGAAGTATAGCTACCGATGCGAATAATCCTTACCCAGACCCGAAATGGGGAGCTTGTTGGACAATAGAAAGAGTGACTTTGCCTGACGGATTCAACAACTGCTATTTTGTGGAAAATGGAGGGGAATTATATGTATATGACAGCCGTATTGCTTTAACTGATAATTCCAGAGCATTTGATACCGAAGCAGGGGCATACACTTTTATAGGATATTCCACCTTTGCGGGATATGATAGAGTGGATGCAACATATATTCGCTGGTGGGGGGTATTAGAATTTGACCATATGACTTTACATCATTGTAGAAATATGAACTTCCCTACACCGCCCCACGAAGATAGTGCTTACCTGAACATCTATGATAATCAAAACGACTTACAGGTTAGAGATGCTGAAAGCTGGATATGGGATGCTACCCTAGCTAATGCTATTACTTGCGCTTGTAAAGTATTATCAAACGGAAAAGCTAACCTAGTTGACCCCGTGGGGCTGGACTATGATAAAATATGTGTTCAAACCGCTGGTATTTGGCAGAAACTTTGGCATAGGTTTGCAATTAAAGTCAAAGATGAGGATGATACTGCTATCTCTGGGGCTACTGTGATTGTAAAAGACAAAGACGGAACAGAAGTGTATAACGAAACCAGTGATGGAACAGGTTGGACGCCTGTAGGAACGCCTGCAGATACAAGCAGGTTGATTAAGGAGTGGCAAACAGACGGTATAGGAGGAACAGGAATTACTTACCCAGATGACTTTGATATTAGAAATCCCCACACCCTTACAGTAGAGGCAGATGGCAAACAGACTTATACAGAGAAGTTTGATATTGAGGCAAGAATGGACAAAAAAGAGATAAGATTATACAATCAAGTTGACCTATTCATATCCAAGGGGAAAGCCGCAATAAATACCGACCCAGAGAACCCCGAAAGTGATATTTTAGTATAAAACAATGGATAATTTAAAGATTGAGATGACAAAAATACAGGGCGAGATACAAAAAGACCGAGCTACAAACAGCTTAGAACACAAGAGTTTGTTTAAAAAAGTTGATGAATTAAAAGATTCTGTTGATACTGTTGGGACGAAGTTAGGTAAATTTGCTACACAAAAAGAAGTGCAGAAGGTGAAGAAGGATGTGGCTAGATTAAAGAAATACTGGTGGCAATTTATGGGAGCAGCTGGTCTAGGATTGTGGATTTTAAATAAGATAGACTTTAATAAATTATTTTAATAAAATGAATTTTCCAAAGAAAGACATCTTGATAGTTTTTTATCTCTCAGTAGAAATCCTGCTTGCATATTTGATTGCAAGTAAGTTAATAGACTTACCCGAATTAACGCCTATATTAGGAGTTGCTTTTGTTTATTTCGGAAAGAAAATTGTAAAAAAAATCAATGAGTAAAGCCAAGAAACACAAAGTTAATTTATGGTGGAAGGTAGAAGATACTCTTGCTGAATTAGGTATTTTAAAGAGAGCTAAAACTCTCTGGAAGAAAAAGTTGAATAAGAAAGAGTACAAGAAGGCTCTCAAGATGATAGAGAAAGAAATGGAAGAGAGAGCAAAAGACAACATATATGACAAGACTTGTCAGCCTATGAAATATACCCATTTCGGCTATGGATGGCTGGAATATGCTCGGTATGGATGGAGGAGAGTGTGGCATCCAGCTGTTGACTACAATCACGGCTCTCCGTACTCTGATTTAGGAGACCCCCTTTTTGCTGTAGCTGACGGAATAGTTACTTACAGGGCTTATGGTAGAGGTTGGGGTTGGCACTTATTTATTATTCATTCAATTAACCATAAGAAATATGGAAAGGTTCGCTTCTGGAGTCACTACGCTCACCTACAAGAGCGCCCCAGCATAAAAGAGGGGGAAAGAGTCAAGTGTGGACAAAAAATAGCTAAATGCGGAAAATCAGGAGGCTGGAGGTATCCTCATTTGCACGCAGAACTGAGAAAGAATCCATTAGGAGTCAATTTCTTCCCGTATGGAAAGAGCAGAAGTTGGGTGAAGGCTCGTTACTATAACCCTCTGGAGTTCCTAGAGAATAATAATTAACAGAGAAACTCTGCGTAGTTTTAAGTATTACCTATTATTGTTTCTTGGAGTTCTAGCGCTGATGATAACATTGTCCATCTGGACAGTTAAAACTGCCTATACTTATGTAGCAGATAATTTAGAGCCGAAAGAATACACCACAAAAAGTAATTTTAAATAATAACAAACCAGTAAAAAGCTATGCCGAAACTCATAGACGAGTGCCCTCATTGTCACTCCAAAGACGTTTATGCTATTACAAGAGTTACTGGCTACTTTTCCAAAACGAGTATGTGGAACAAGGGAAAGATAGCAGAACTCAAGGATAGACATAGGGAAAACAATAGGGGATACTCTAAAGAATTAAACAATAAATAAAAACAATGATTATCATTGTTAGAGGAAACCAATTAGAACTCATTCCTGAAGACAAGGATGAGAAAGTAGGGAAGGCTATTGTTGGAGATGCAGGGAGAGTAAGGATTCCCTTAAAAATCAAGAACAAAGACGACATTCTGCTTAGAGACAGAAGATATTAGGAGGATGCTTCCATAGCTTAGTTGGCAAAGCGTCTGATTTGTAATCAGGTGACGAGGGTTCAACTCCTTCTGGGAGCTCAAGGAATTGCTAGCACATTCCCAAGTCCATTGACTGAAAGGCTCACCACCTTTTATGGCGCAATCTTTTGGAGGGCTTTACAATTAAGATAATTACGGTGTATTCAGATATTACATAGTTGGTACTTGACAGATAAGAAATAGCGGTAATAATTAATAATAGTTCTTTTAACAGAGGGAAGTGATAAACCCCTCGCTCTTCATAAGCTACAGAGAGAAGTTCTGTTCTCTCTGTTAAGAGAACTAACAAATTAAAAATAACAAATGACAACAAAAGAGAGATTGCTTTTAGTGGAGTTCTTGCTAGACTCTGATGTAGCTCACGAAGCTGATTACAGCTTATTAGATGAACACTTCCCAAAAAAAGAGAGAGCATTTGCAGAGCTTTTAATGAGACTGTACAGGCTAGTCCATTGCCACAGTAGCAAACATCATCCCGACTGGGACATAGAGAATGAGGAACTACTGACTCATTTTAAAGCAGAAAATAAACTTAAAAAGTAATTTAATAAAATGATTTCAAAAAAAGAGCTAGTAAAAAAAGTCAAAGAGCTTGAGGAGAGGATTAAAAGCCACAGAAAAGACCTGATAACGATAAGAGATTATCTTGGGCTAAATTGTATTTTTAGAGAAAAAGACCCCATCCCTCCGTTTATGTGGATAGGACGTTTCCAAACAGCGAATAAAAACCAGCAACCCGTGAAGACGAAGGACTTTAATTTACTGCTTCAACACCTAGGACTAACCATAGAAAACATAGAAGCAAAGCCAAAGACAAAAGTAATTAAAAAAATTAAAGAAAAAAAATGAATTTAGGAAGCCTATTTAAAGCAACAGTTGGGATAGCTACTCTCCCTATAGATGTAGTAAAGGATGTCTTCACTTTTGGAGGCATAGCAACAGAACAAGAACCCTATACTAAGCAAAAGATAGAGGAAATAGCAGATGATTTAGATGAAGTAACTAAAGATTAAAAATGATACAAGTAACAACACACGACCCACGAAAACTTAAAGAGGTAGTGGCTGGTGAGATAGAGGGTAAAACCTTTGTCAAGCACGTTAAGAAGAATCACCTAGTCTTTATCTTTGACGGCTACGGTATCCAAATGAGCGTATTCAAACAGCTCAAAATCAGCCACGTGAAGGAAATCAAACTGGTTAGGAAGTATATGCAGGATACTTTAACGGCTTCTCTAAAAACTTGGGAAGAAGCAGGTGTTGTGAGAGACCTTGGAAGTGGTGAGCAAATCTTTCTTCCTATAGATAAAATGGAGCGCAGTTTACTTAATTAATAAATTTAAAAAATAACAATGAGAACAGCAGAGTATTACAATGTTTTATCAAACAACCTTGGAGAGGATTTCTGTGTAGAAGCACTAGAAACCAAGGCAGAATGGGGGACAACCTACTATGACTGGGCTGTCTATTCAAAAAAGGCTTTATTTACTAACTTAAAGCAGGAAGAACAAGAAGAATATGAAAAAGAAGGAATTGCCCCCTTTATGGGAGGAGAGTCTGTGTGCGTAGCTGATAATTTCAATGATGCTATTAGAGATTTCTTCTATTACTGCTACGATAAAAGAATGTTAAATTCATAATTTATAAAAGATGAATTACTGGGTTTGGATGTTAATACTCCTGATAATCCTTTTATTCATAGACTGGATAACAAGCTATCCTAGAAGATATTAATAAACTAAAGAAGATGGAAACTTTCTACTGTGAGCTATGTAAACAAGAGGCTAAAAGGACGAAGATGATAGTAGAGAATAGCTCTGGGCTGCATCGTATAACTCACTCTCTAAAATACATAGCCGAACCTTATTTTAAAGGAAAATTATGTAAAGAATGTGAGAATAAAATAGAGAATAGAAAAAAGGAGATGGAAAAATATAGAGAAAAAGAGATGGCTAAATTAGTAAGAAGCTTAAAAAAGAAAGGGGGTGAAAAAAATGGTTGAAGATAAAACAACAGATAACTTAGCATCAAAACCAATGACCTTTGATGACAAAATGGATGCTCTCAGAATAGAAATTAAAAGGTTGGGGGCAACTACATTAGAACACAAGCTTAGCAGAAATGAGTGTGAAACAGAGGATAAGGAAGACAGGGGGGAAGTAATGGCTAATTTAACACTAGCTTACCGATGCTTAGAGGATGCTTCTATGAGAATTGGAAAGGTTAAACAACATCTTAACGGAGGTGTAAGTGTTTATGACAAAAACGTAGTCGGGTCTCCCGAATAATCTACTCAGAGGAGGGCTGAAATAGGTTATTTAAAATGTTGAGTGTCAGAGTTCCTTAAAAGAAAGAAAAAACATAGCTACGAGTTAAATGGTATGTTTTTGCTCACACTGGACAATAACCCCATTCTTTGTGAGATTTTGCCCTGAACTAGCTTTAATTTTTTTTCTTTCTTTTTTTTAACTCAAGAAGAATATTAAATATAATAAAGACTAAGAAAGCTAGGGTGGGAAAACTAGAGGGGGTATTATGTAATACAATATAAGAATACAATATGAAGAATCAACATTACAGACCATACAGTTTTAGACTACATCCCAAAACAGTAAGGAGTTTAATAGAGTTACGGGGAGGTTTATCGTGGAATAAGTTCTTTTTGAGTATAGTAAGAGAAAAGAGTGGTATGAAGTGCTATTTTTGTGGTAAGACTGGAAATTTAGAAGAACATCATATAATTGCTAAGAAAGATGGTGGGAAAGACACTAAGGATAACAAAGTATATTTATGTGTGTCTTGTCATTACAAGACAGAGAATTGGGGGAATAAAAAAACTAATAGACAAATATGAAGAAGAATAAATTATTAAATAGCTTGGAAAAAAGATATAGAGAAATAAGAGATGTTCCTGAACCAATATTTAATAAACCTAAAAGGTATAAAATAGATTATCCAAAGCATAGTAGCGAAGCCGAAATACAAGCAGAGTTATGGAAAATATTAAAAAATATAGGATATGACGTTAGATTAGAGGTGGTTCATTTAAGAGAAAAGAACATAACAAACAAACTTAAAAGAGTAAAGAGTAGATTTGATTTAGTAGTATTTGATAATAAAAAGGCAGTGTGTATAATAGAAGTTAAGAAAGACATACCCATTCGTAACAAACAGTTGAAAGGAGCTAAACATCATCAGAGCTATCGTCAGATAGAAAAATACGCTAAATATGAAGCAGAATTAGTATTTTGCATAGGTGAAAGAAGCATAAATAAAACAATAGAAAAAGTTGAGGAGATAATGGCAGAACATAATTATCTTACTCAAATATAAGTGTCAATAAATATAAACTATATGGATAGAAAAGCTTTGCGATGTATAAAAGACTTAGTTTTTGTTCCAAGTAAGAATAGGGACAAAGGGGAGTTAAGAGGACATAAAATACCTCAGTTGATAGCCATTCTCTACGCCAGAGGTTTTTATCGTTTTGCAGATAGTCAAAATGATTGGATAAAATATATAGGAAAGAATAGGAGAATCCACATTAAGAGAGTGGGTAATGTTTTAAGATTTCATATTGATAACCATTAAATATGCAAGACATTAGAATATTAAAGACTAAGAGTGGTTTGATTCTCAGATTGTCTCCTGCTACCGCAGATGCTATTCAGGTAAAAATTCTGAGAGGCGAAGATTTTAAAATTGTCTATAAAGGAAAGAAGATATTGTCAGAGGAGATTAGTGAAGTAAATAGAATGAAAACAAAACCACTGGTTCATAAAGGAATGGCTATTATGCGCAAATATGCACAAAAGGAAGGGTTCTTTAAACAAGACTTGACAGATAAGAAATAACAATAATAATTAAAGATAGTTTCGGCATAGCTGAATTGCGAAGAATATCCCCTTAGCAGTCAGAAATCATCCTCGGTGGTGGTGGTGGGGCTGTAAGAAGGTATAACCTTTCGGGGTTCAGGACTTCTTGGTTTACGGTTATGTTGCAACTAATCTTTAAAAGAATGTATGCGTATCGCCATTGTAGCGAATGTTATTTTAATCATCTCCTTAGCAGCTATTCTTATGTGGTATAAGGCTCAAGTAGATGAAATCAATAGGCTGACAGAGGATAAAGTAATAATAACTGTCAGTGAATCAAAAGAAGCAGAGAACATTACAATAAAAGTAGTAGATGACCCTTCCCCAAACGTGGAGATAGTCCTTGGAGAACCAAACGAAATAGGGCGCTTTACGGCTTACAGCTGCTCTGAAGAAGAAGGAACGGCTGATTGTCAGACTGCTAGCGGAACGAATTGTGTAGAAGGAGTTACTCTGGCTTGCCCTCCTCAATACAGTTTTGGAACTAAAATATTAATAGAGGGAATTGGTTTTAGAGTGTGTGAAGATAAGGGAGCTGCTATAAAAAGTATATGTGAAAATGATTTGACTTGTACATTAACATTTGATATATATATATGGAGAAACCTGAAGATGCGGCTGCTTTTGGTAGAAGACTTAAAAAATATAAGATAATGGACTAATGTTACTCAGTAAAAAGTGTGAGTTTTGTAAAAAGAAGTTCTTTAAAAGCAAAACAAGAGGAATCCCCTCTTGGAAAAAAGCGAAGTTTTGTTCCCCAAGGTGTTATTTTAATAGTTTGATTGGCAAAGAAAGAAGAGAATACAATACAGTTAGATATAATAAGACTTGCAAGGGGTGTGAAAAGACCTTCCGTGTGAACTATTGTAGAAGGTTTCAGAAGTTTTGCTCTCAGGAATGTAGCCAGAAATACCATAGGGGCAAAAACTCTTACAAGTGGAAAGGGGGAGAGATAGATGATGGACACGGGTATGTTCGTGTAAAAAAAAGAAATCATCCTTATTGTAGTAACCACGGGTATGTACATAAACATAGATTGGTAATGGAAGAGAGATTGGGGAGATACCTGAAGCCAGAAGAGGAAGTTCATCACCTTGATGGCAACAAAAAGAACAACAAGATTAGTAACCTTTTGTTGTGTAAAAATGGAGAACATCAGAAAATAGTAAGAAGGATTTGGTTAGCAGCGGTTAAGTTGGGAGTTAGTAAGAAAGTAAAAGAAATTTTAGAAAAACAACATTTTGATATATATGTAGAAAAAAAAGAGGATGCCCGCCTCTATTCGGGTACTAAAAAATTTAAAGTAATACAATGAAAAAAGAAAAAAAAGGGGTGGAAGCCACTCCACAAGCAGCGCCAATGCCACCAAAAATGTTAAGGAGACTACCTCCAAACCCACAAGAGGGTAGGCAGGGAGGCGTTCCTCCCACCATCTCTTTATCAAAAGAAATGATGGAAATAAAATCAAAGGAGAGAATTAATCTCTATAAAAAAATACTCAAGGTGCGCAAAGGGGTAAAAGTATTAGAGAAAAAAGGGAAAAATAAGTTCCACAACTACAAGTATCTTAAAGAAGAACAGGTTACTGAACATCTTAAAGACCTAATGGACAAAGAAAATTTGCTCTTTCTTCCTATAAATGCAAGTATTATAAGAACAACAAAAACAGGCGAAAAAAGTGTGTTGACTACAGTTCGTGTCTCTTATTCTTTTATAGACGTGGATTCAAGCTTTGAGCATAGGGGAGAATACGAAGGACAAGGGTCGGATACGGGAGACAAAGGAGGCTATAAGGCAATAACAGGAGCAATAAAGTATATCCTAATGAAAACCTTTATGATTCCTACGGGAGATGACCCAGAAGCATCAGACGTTCCTATGCAAGAAGAAGTTAGGACACAGGCTCAACCAGCCCCTCAACAAGCTCCTCAACCCGCTGCTCCAGCTCAACAGGGAGGCTCTTATGGAAAAACCTATGGGCAATGCAAACAATGTGGCGCTGATATGGTGAGGAATCCTAAGACACAAAAGATTTTCTGTTCAGATAAGTGTTGGTTAAAAGAAGAGGCTGCTCCTCCACAAAAACAAGCTTCTGTCCCAGAACAAGAACAAGAAACAGCTCCAGCACCTCCAGCACCAGTACAGGAAAGTTTAGATGATGTTAGTATAGAGGAGATGCCCATAGATGAAAATGCTCCTCCCTTTGAATAATAAATTAACATAATACAAATGGAATCACTCGTAGTAGGAGGTAAGAAGTATAAACTTGAGACCTTCCAACAAATAGGTAGTGCCTTAGTTCAGCTTAATGGGCTGGAGAGAAAGGTTAAACAAGCCAAAAGGACATTGCAAGATGAAATAGCTAAGAAAATAGAGGGTAAATCTGCCGAATTTAAGACAGGAGATGGAGACAAGTATGTAGCTATCAAAATACCAGACCGAGCAACTCCAATGTATAATGCAAGTGAGCTGTATAAAAAGTTAGGAGACATAACGATACTCAACTGTATGACCGTAAATAAGACATTGTTAAAATCTTATCTCAAGATTAATAACATAAGCGAGTCTGACATAGAGGAAACGATGGCTTACACGACTAAAAGGGGGTACGTAAGAGTTCAAAGAGCTAAGGAAGAATAACTAATATTATGGAAATCCTAGTTAATGCACTAAAAGCAATGGTTCGTTTAGTAGGGGTGCGTCTAGCGTATTATATATTTAATCGTCAGTTCGTATCCCTCACAACGGATAAGAGTGGCAAGTATAGTTTTATGGAAATGGATGGGGAGGTTGTTAATGTTCTTTCAATGTCCTTTAATCTAGCAGGGAGCGTTAGTAAAAGAACAATCAGCTCTTCCAATACTCCACAGGAAGCGCTAGAATTAAGTAATCAAGTGCTGGACGAACTTCAGTATATTAAGACCCAGACTGAGTTTGAAAGGCAGCATATAATGGAGTTTATTCGTAACCAAAAAAAGAATGGAACAAAATCAAAAGGAAAAAATCCAAAAACAAGAAGAGGGAACTCTGTTGGCAAAGGAAGCGACAGCTTTACTAGGAGCAGATGGAAAACCACTACAAAAGCAGATTAGTCCAGAAGATAAAGCTAAAGAAGCAAAACAAAAAACAGAAGGTCTGCTAGCGCAAGACAGAATGGAGAAAGCAATGTTGAAAGATGCCTATGCTCTCCTAGATACTATGATGGAATATTATTTTCACAAAGGTATCAAGAGAGAGGTTTTGCGAACTGATTTTGGAAAAATAATACTAAAAATTAAGAAGGTAAATGAAGAAACAAGACAAGCTATCTCTAAAGAACGCAACGAAGATAGTAAACAAAATGTTGGAGGGAAAACAAAACCCCGATAATATCACCTTTAAGAAGCAATGGGACGAGTTTAATTGCTTAAAGGGATGGTGGGTAGATATGCAGTGGAATGGCAGAATAAAGAAGCATAATCTTCAATGTTTTGCTGACATAACATCAGGATATATCAGGTGGGGAGGGGATTTCCATAACATCCCGCAATTTATCAAAGGTAAACATAAATATTCTTATGACAAAAAAACTAAAAAGAAAGGTGGGTAGAATCTGGCTTATCAGTGATACTCACTTTAATCACGCAGAAAAAATGATAGAATACTGTGACAGGTCTTCTGTTTATGAGGAGGTTTTAATTCAGTCTTTTATAAGTATGATACCGCCTCAGGACACTCTCATTCACTTAGGAGACTTCTGCGTAGGCAAGGATGAAGAAATGCACCAAAAATATCTAGCTCCCATATATGGCAAGACTGTATTGATAAGGGGAAATCACGATAGAAAGAGCGTTAGCTGGTATTTGGCTCACGGATGGAGTGCTGTCTTTGATAGGGTTGGAATAGAATGTTTTGGTAAAAAGATATTGTTTTCTCACGTTCCAGTTAAGGATGACGGCTGGTATGACTTGAATATTCACGGACATTTCCATAATTCCAAGTTCCGCTACCACGAACCAGAGTTAATGGCTGTAAAAAATAGAAAACACAGACTATTCTGCTTAGAGAAGATTGGCTATCGTCCAATCTTGTTGCAAACTTTTATCCAAAAAGAATATGGGAAGAACCAAAATAAAATCCTTGATAAAGCTAAAGCCACTATCCGTAAACCGAGTTTGGCAAGGAAAAAGATTTAAGACAAAAGAATATAAAGAGTATGAAACAGTGCTATCCCTTCTCTTGCCTAAAGGCTGGATACCTGAAGGGAGACTAAAAATTTCTCTGGAATTTGGTTTTTCCTCTAAAAACTCTGATATAGATAATTGTGTCAAGCCTTTTTGTGATGTATTACAATTTAAGTATGGCTTTAACGATAATCGGATTTACGAGATGAACCTTAAAAAAGAAATAGTCAAAAAAGGGGAAGAATATATCCGCTTTCTTATTACTTCCATATAGTCTTCTCTTGTTTTCTGGCAGAGAATTTGTCCCTTCCTTTCTGTGCCTAGCGTACGTAGGCAGCGACTCTTTTCTAGGTGGGTTTTTTGTCTCTGCCAGTAATCAAGAGAAGAACACAAAGGAGGAAGTTATGAAAAAGTTCAAGCAGTGTAAGTGTTGTGGTTGGTTTTATACCCCTCAAGACTATGAAGACCAAAAAAACAGCGAAGGGGTATGTCAGTGATTGACACATATTAATAAAAGAACTGATTTTACTAAAGAAAGGAAGAAAGATGACAATCTCAAAAGTGATAGTCTGCCCGAAGGAGAATAGGATATGGGGATGTTACATCTCCAACATCAAGCACCTTCAAGTATGTGAAACTTGCCTCGCTGTGGACTGTAGCTACAAAAGGGCAAAACTTGAATTCCCGATTTTAATTCCGATTATCGAGAACGTATGTGCTGACTGTTTTGAAAGGAGGAGAAAGTGAAGTATCCCAAAAGAGGGAACAAACGATTCAAAAAACGCCTGAGAGCTAAATGGTGGCGAAGGAGGAAAAGGAAATGAGATGTAAGTTGTTTAAAAAGGAAGTTACTGCGGTTTTCATAGCTCAAAACTGCTTATACTGCCCTATTGGAATAGAGGAATGCCCAGAACAGGAGGAACATTATGAGATGGAAAGACCGTCAGGAATGGAACAGGATTTTCTTTTGGACTGTGATGATTGTGAGCGTGTTATTTGTGACGGCAACCCAAGCAGCTGTGATAGATGACATTCTCAATCTCGCAATTCCAACGCCCTATCAACTCAGCCCCATTGAGTTGCAGGAGAAGTACAAACATCTTGTGAGAATGGAGAAGCAAACGGGTAGCCGTAAGAGAATTGGCTTCCACCACTTCAGCAAGAGAGTAGAGGAAACAAGGTCAATCTGGGAAACAGTTCTCAAATTCACCTACACTATCCACAGAAACCCTCAAGCGTGGGTAATCCTCAAATGGGAAACAGTTGAAATGCCAGGAGGAGGTGTAATGCACACCTTTATTCCTCAATCTTGCTGGGAAATGGAAGGGAAAATCCCAGTGCAAACGTGGGGGAAAAAGGAGGTGCTCTAATGGTTCACGACAAGGGGGTTAGCTAAATACTAATCCCCTTCAAACTTTAATAAATTATGCGATACTTGACAACAGACATAAACACAGAAATAATAGAAGAGTACAGTATTTAATATCTTTAAGCATAGCGCTATGCCTAAAAAAGAAGCTACAAGAGCCGAAGTAGAGGCTCGCAGAGGAATTAAAAGAGACGAAAATGGTCGTATACTTCGCTCTAAACAGTGGATTAAAGACCGCATTGTCCGCCTTGAGGGCAAGATTGGGGATTTTAAAAGAAGAACCAAAAATGCCAGTCAGGAAATCAAGGAAAGAAAAAAACAATTAAATAAATAAGATGGCTGATATAATTTACAACGCATTTAAAAAACTGATAATGGACGGGACTATTGACCTTGATACCGATACCATTAAGGTTATGCTGGTTACTTCTGGCTACACTCCCAGCCAAGACAATGATGACTATATTGACGATGTAACTAATGAGGTGGCTGGTACTGGATATACCGCAGGAGGAGCAGAGCTCGCCAACAAGTCAGTGACACAAGACAATGTTGACAATGAAGGTGTCTTTGATGCAGATGATGTAATTTGGGCTAACTCCACTATTACAGCCAGAGGTGCTGTTCTCTACAAGGACACAGGAACTCCTGCTACTTCACCCGTTATCGCCTACCTAGACTTTACAGAAGATAAATCATCCAACAATGGAGATTTCAAGATTGAATGGGGAAGCGAAGGCGTGTTAAATCTAAACTAAGAGATTAAATAGCTAATATGGAATTTTTAGACCCAGTAACTAACGCTGCTAAAGCAACCCTGTCTGCTGGAATAACTGCTGGAGCAACTTCTCTATCTGTCAGTTCGGGAGGAGATGAGTTTCCAGCCACCGCAGATGGCGACTTCAATATTTTTATCTGGAACGCTACCGATTATGATAATGCAGAAGATGACCCTAACTATGAAATAATTAGAGTTGGAGCAAGAAGTAGTAACACTTTTAGTAGTTTGACTAGGGGACAAGAAGGAACTAGCGGAGTTGCTCACAACACTGGAGGAAAGACTTATATGATAGCTCTAGCCCCCACTAAAAAAACGATAGAAGACATAGATGCTGCAATAGCGAGCGGTTGGATACCAGTCAACGAGACTTGGGCTTACGCTTCTGCAACTACTTTTACCATTGCAGGGGTAGACAGGACTAATGTATTCACAAAAGGAACAAAAATCAAATTAACAAATAACAGTGTTACTAAGTATTTTTATGTTCTTAGTTCTTCGTTCTCAACCAATACTACAGTAACATTGGTGGGAGAAACAGATTTAGTTAATTCTGCAATCACAAATCCTCACTATTCTTATACAGATTGTCCACAAGGATTTAAAAAAGGAGAAGATTGGTTTAATTGTTCAGTTTATGCAGATACAACTCAAGCAGTTGTATCTAATGTATCAGAAGCGTTGGAATTAAATCAAAAAAATTACGACCCTAACTCCAATTTTAATACAGGAACTTATTTATATACCGCTCCTGTTACTGGTAAGTATTTAGTGTGCGGGCAAAGCAAGGTGGCAACAATAGGAGACACGGAAAGGTGGATAGTTAGAATAATGGTTGCTGGAGGTGCAAGACACTCTGGAACAGATATTGTAGCATACGGAACTACCTATTTAGCTGGTGTAGTTAGTGCGGTTGTTCACGTAACTAAAGGACAAACTATTGGAATACACATTATGTGTGCTGGAGGAGATAGAAGTACGCAAGACGATGGCGATAATTTTAATAATTATATGACAGTTCAGTTTTTAGGTTTATAAACAATCTAAAATTAGACAATGTATGGGATAAGACCTTATGGGGCAACAGCTTATGGTGGGGCTTCTTCAAGCCAGTCAGTAGCGATAGCCGTTAGTACGCAAGTAGTGACTTCTTCTATTATTTCTCCTGTTATTTCAGCGGCAGCAACTATAGCAGCAAACGCTGTTAGCGCTTCACTTTCTTTGCCTTCTCGCATAATAACCAACATTTGCAGAGTAGTTGCAACAGTCCAGACAGCAACCTTTAGCACTCCATCAATAACAATATCACTAAGTTCTATTCTTTCAGCTGCAACGCAAGTGCTTACTTTCACTATTCCTGCTTATGTTGTATCGGGTCTTACCGAGATAGAAAAAAAGATGGTATATTTGAGGCACACTATTCCAGAGAGAATATATTTTAGATTAAATAGTTAGGATTTATATATGAAAATTATAGAAGTCGTTAAAGGTGATTATGGATACGACTTTAATTTCACCCTTTTAGATTACGAAGGAAATGATTTTAGTCTCGTTAATAATACTAGCGTTACCTTTAAGGCTCAACACGAAGACAGCGCTGTTGCTGATGTTTCTGGTGCTATGACAGTGGAAAGCGAAACAGGGGGAGAAGTCTCGTATACTGTAGCTGACGGGGACTTTGATACCATAGGAGATTGGTATGCAGAAATAGAAGTAGCTTTCTCAGGGGCAGTTAGAACATTTACAGACGTTCTCATCAGATGTAAGCCAGAGTTGCCTAGGTGACCCTGAGCGTTCCATAAACGAACAGGAAGGCAGTTTAACACAAGGACTAGGGTTTTACCCCTAAGTCTTTTTTAATTTACACCATCTTCATTCACTTTTTATTCACCTTTCACCCATAGGAGAAACGATAGTAGATTTCGCTTGTTTTCGCTTGTTTTCGCTTGTTTTCGCTTTGTATTTCTACTATTGTTTCTACTATCCTTCTACTATTTTTATAGGACTTGACAGATATGAAATACCATATTATTTATTTAACTAACATTCAATCAAATAAAATTAAATTTATGACAAGCGAAAAAACGACAAAAGGTATGAAGCGGAGAATGGCAGACCTAGTGAGGACAGAAACCCTGCACAGGTGGGGAATAAAAGGACTTCAGGAACTAACAGGTCAAAAGAAAGGAAAGAAGTGTAGTGATATGTATGTGATGATTGTCAAAGAACTGCGCAAGGACTTCCAGTTGAGTGATATTGCTCTAGCTAGTGGAAAGAGCAGACAGGCAGTGTATGGAATAATTACTAAACGTAAATCCAATGTGTGAAACCGAGTTTTGTAACTTCTTCTTCCTACTTTTCGTTATTGTTTTCTGGGGAGTGATAGGAATAGGAGTTTATCATTCGTCTTAATCCTTAATTTAATAATTTGCACTATAACAGAGTATTTCTACTAGGCACGTCAGTTACTAACCCCGTGAAAGCGAAGGACAGGGGAGACGGGCTAGAGCGCTGGTGGTTTCTCATCTCCATCAGGAGAGATGAAGGGGGCGCTTACAGGAGGGATAAATTTTGGATAACAGGACAGATACATAATATGAATAATCTTGCTAACGAGAGGATACGAGATTATGTTCAAGCAGGCAAATTAGTATTAGTAGAAGGAGTCTTAAGACAAACAGAAGGAGGAAAGTTGATGGTGTTGGCAAAGCTGATAAGGTCGGAAAGGATAGGAAATAAGTATGGCTATCAGGGTAATTATCCCAAAAGAAGACAATTAACTTACATATTAAAAAAGAAAAAATGAGTAAACAACCAAAGTATAAACAAGATAGACCAGTTGATGACACTATTCTGGATGTTGAAGGGCAAGGACAAGCTGAAGAGATGAGAGTAAAGCTACAATTTATAAAAGAGAAATGTATAGAAGCTAACCCTGATATAGTTGATAGTATAAAAATAACTACTAATGGCAAGACTAAAAAAGTTAAAAGCCAACAGACAGGCACAAGCAAGAAACTAGGTTTAGCAGATGTTTTAATGGCTATTGAGAAAGATAGTATTGAGGTAGGAATAAGTCTTACTTGCTATGAAAAAGAATATCTACTATCAATACAGGAGTTTAAAAAAGGTAAGTTTGGCAATCCAACTTATTGGAACTTAAAAGAAACACTAGATAACCAGAGTAAAGAAACGATTGATTTTGTTTATAATATTTTAAATAATTAAATACTAAAATTCAATCACTTTCCCGTAGAATGGTGCAACTTGCTTGCTACAAGCTCTGCGAGAAATGCTACCCCGATTAGAGTGCCTAAACAAATCATTCAAAGGCGAGAAAATCTCAAGTATGTAAAACAATTAGATTAAAAAAATGGGAACAAATTATTATATCAAAATTAATGTATGTCCTGCTTGTAAAAGACCAGAGGAAGAGATACATCTAGGCAAGGCTTCTTTTGGATGGCAGTTCTCATTTC
>Ga0190284_1000192_pt1 | contig 43801 bp, 32 predicted proteins | sample 48691812_MG_FD_161668 | JGI IMG/M metagenome (GOLD analysis project Ga0190284, IMG submission 161668) | Hydrothermal vent microbial mat bacterial communities from Southern Trench, Guaymas Basin, Mexico - 4869-18-1-2_MG | ecosystem: Environmental > Aquatic > Marine > Hydrothermal vents >...
TGATAACTTTTTCGTTAATAATTTCCGAGCCTCGAAAAGGGGATGCCTTTTTGCGAACTAATATCGGCTCCGCAATAATTCGGCGCAAAGAAATGATTGACAGCGTCGAAAAAGGAAAACCGCGGCTCGATGCTGATTGGCATGATTTTAAAATGGATCAAGTTAGCGATTGTGAATATTCTATAACTTTGCCTTTGCTCGAAGTTGGAGTTTTTGCTGCGAAATCTTTTTTCCGCGAAACAGGAAAAGAAAAAATTACCTGGCCGGACGGCAACAACGTAAAAATAAAAGTAGAGCCTGCTGATTGTGTAGCCGGTAATTTTATTTATACGGCTTTTGTCAGACAATTCAATGTAGCGCATGCTTCCAGCGCGCAGAATTTTTCAGGCACTTTCCGGAATTTAATCAAAGAGCTTGATTTCATAATCGGAACCCTTGGATTCAGAAATATTCAGTTGCTGCCGATTCATCCCGTGCCGACTTCTTTCGCGAAAATGGGAACTTACGGCAGCCCGTTCGCGGTTCTCGACTTGAAAAATGTTAATCCGGCTTACGCGGAATTCGATAAAAGCGCGACTCCCATGCAGCAGTTTGAAGAGCTTGTTGACGCTGTCCATTTTCGCTCGGCAAAACTTTTTCTTGATATTCCAATAAATCATACGGGCTGGGCTTCCTGGCTGCAAATCCATTTCCCCGATTGGTTTGTCAAAAATCCCGACGGGACTTTTAAGTCTCCGGGCGCCTGGGGCGTTACCTGGGAAGACCTTTCGGAGCTTGACTATGAACACAAAAAATTATGGGAACACATGGCGGGTGTTTTTCTGTTCTGGTGCAAAAGAGGAGTTGACGGATATCGCTGCGATGCTGGCTACATGATTCCGCAACCCGTCTGGGAATATATTGTCGCGAAAGTCCGCGAAGAGTTTCCCGACACAATTTTCTTGCTTGAAGGCCTTGGCGGAAAAATTTCCGTTACTGAAAATTTGCTTGCCGAAGCTGATCTTAACTGGGCTTATTCCGAACTCTTCCAGCAATACGACCGCTCGCAGATCGAATCTTATTTGCCTGCTTGTATTGAGCGATCAGAAATAAAAGGCCTGCAAATTAATTTCGCGGAAACTCATGATAATGACCGCCTGGCGGCAAAATCTAAGTGTTACGCGAAGTTGCGGACGGCCCTCGCCGCGCTTCTTTCACAAAACGGAGGATTTGGGATCACTGCCGGCATCGAATGGTTTGCCACGGAAAAAATTGATGTTCATGAATTGAATTCGCTTAACTGGGGAGCAGAAGAAAACCAAGTAGAACTTATTAAAAAATTAAATGAAATTTTAATAACTGAGCCTGCTTTTTTTGCCGGAGCAAGACTTCGGATGGTTCAACTGGGAGACCATAACGGGATAGCATTCCTGCGCGAGACGAAAAATGCCGACGAAACAGTTTTAGTTGCCGCTAACCTTGATGATGAAAACGAAGGCTTTATTTCATGGCGCACGGAAGATTTTCCTGAAACAGATTTGTTAGATTTAATTTCCGGTGAAAAATTAAAAGTTGAAACTAAAGGCGGGTTATCCTGCATAAAAACAAATCCAGGTGAAGCGCTTTGCCTTGCTAAATTAAACCGCGAAGCAGCGGGTTCGCGCGACGTTATTCTGGAACAAAGGCTAAAAGCCAAGATTTTTGAGGTTTTTAATTTACAAATCACTTCCCCTGAAAATATTGGGAACACAGCTCCAAAAAGGCGCTTATTGGCTGAACTTCAAAAAGATCCAGCCGGATTTTGCGCGGAATCGCTTAAACTTCCGGCGCCTTTGTGTATTACCAACTGGCAGTATCCGCAAGATCTAAATCGAAAAGTAGTTGTTCCTTCGTCTCATTTTTTGCTTCTGAAAAGTAAAGTTCCTTTTAACCTAAAAATTATTATTGGAGACAAAGTTGTAAAATGCGAAAACAGCCTTCCAGGTTCTTCCCATTTTGTTTTATTGGCTCCGGAAACTTTTTCGGAAGCCGGAGAATATCAGCTGAATTTTATCTTTTATAGTGATAAAAAAACAGAGCATCGTGAAAGTAAAATTTTAGTAATTTCTCCGAAAGAAGAACTGAAATTAAAATTTTGCTATTCAAAAGATGAAGTGTTGGAAAAAAATGCCTGCGCGCTTTTAACAAACGGGCGGGGAGGAATGGCGCTGGTCCGCGGAGAATGGGGAGTTTTAAAAAGTAAGTATGATTCTTTTCTCGCCGCTAACTTGAACCCGTCTTGTCCTGTTGACAGGCACATTTTATTTACCCGATTCCGAGCGTGGGTGGTTTGCAGCGACTTTAGCCGCGAAATAAATATTGACAATTTAATTTCTTTTGAGAAGATTTCAAACAATTGCGCGAAATGGAGTTTCCGGCTTCCGGTCGGCCAGGGGAAAACAGTCGATTTAGATATTTCTCTTGAACTGGTTGAAGACACAAATATCTCTATCGTCAAATTTTGTCGGCTTCAATCGTCAAAAAATGCCGATTGCAAATTGCCGGGGAATTTACCTGTAAAAATTATTGTTCGGCCGGATATCGAAGACAGGAATTTTCACGAAACGACCAAGGCAATAAACGGTGCGGAAAATGATTGGCCCACGGCAGTAAAATCCGAAGAAATAAGTTTTACTTTTTCGCCCGCGGAAAATAGAAAACTCGAAATGAAAATCTCAAAAGGAAGATTTGTTTGTGAGCCGGAATGGAACTATATGGTTCATCTTCCTGAAGAAGCTGAACGCGGACTGGACGCGGAAACCGATCTTTTCAGCCCAGGCTATTTTTCTTTCGGGCTTTGCGAGGATGAGGCTTTGGAAATTGTTGTAGAAGCTGAAAAAACTGAAAGGGCGGAAAAGACAAAAAAGACAGAAGAGAATATTTCGTCTTTTGGGTCCTTAAAGTCTTTAAAGTCCTTTTTAAAAAACTCCATAAAACAATTCATTGTCAGGCGTGACGATTCCCTGACGGTAATCGCGGGTTACCCCTGGTTTCTGGACTGGGGACGCGATACTTTGATAGCTTTAAGAGGGATAATTTCCGCGGGCTTTGTTTCTGAAGCTGAAGAAATCCTAAGACAGTTCGGGAAATATGAAAAAGATGGAACCTTGCCCAACATGATAAGGGGAGATGACCAATCAGACCGCGACACTTCTGACGCGCCGCTATGGTTTTTCACGGCATGTTCTGATTTAGGAAAAGCAACGGGAAATTGGAATTTTATAAATGAAAATTGCGGCGAAAAAACTATCCTGCAGGTTTTGGAATCTATTATAGAAAATTATGTTAAGGGAACCCCGAACGGCATAAAAATGGACGATGAAAGCGGACTGGTTTTCAGCCCTTCGCATTTTACGTGGATGGACACAAATTTTCCCGCGGGAACGCCGCGGGAAGGTTACCCGATTGAAATCCAGGCTTTGTGGGTTGCGGCTTTAGACTTTTTATTTCAAATAAGCGGGAAAGAAAAATATAAAAATCTCGCGGAAAAAGCCAGGAGCTCAATTTCCGAGTTATTTACAAAAAGCCCGAACGGATGCCTGGCAGATTGCCTGTACGCGAAACCGGGAACCCCGGCAAGGCAGGCGAAACCGGATGACGCTGTTAGGCCGAACCAATTGCTGGCGATAACCTTGGGCGCAGTGAAGGACAAAAAACTGTGTGAAAAAATTATTGCCGGGTCAGAGCAGTTGCTGGTTCCAGGCGCGATAAGAAGCCTTGCGGATTTGCCAGTGGAAAATGAGTTGCCGGTTTGCCATGACGGCAGGCTGTTAAATGATCCTAAACGTCCATACTGGGGAAAATATTCAGGCGACGAAGACACCCGGCGCAAACCAGCGTATCACAACGGCACAGCCTGGACATGGCAGTTCCCGTCGTACGCTGAGGCGGTTTTGGTAACTTATGGCGAAGAAGCGGAGGAAACCGCGAAATCAATTCTTCTAAGCAGCAAAAATATTTTGGAAAAAGGTTGTGTTTTACAAGTTCCGGAAATAACTGACGGAGATTTTCCGCACGTGTTAAAAGGGTGCTGTGCACAAGCATGGGGGATGACTGAACTGTGCCGTTTATTTAAAAATACAAATTTGATATAATAGCGCTGGAATAAATTCAAATTGAATATAATTTGATTTGTGCCGAAATCAAATTTACTTTTTTATTGACAAAAAGGTGTAACATTACGAATATAAAATTAAAACTAAAAAAGAAAATGAAACCTATTAAGAAAACAGAAAAAAAGACAGTGAAAAAAGCAGCGAAGAAGGCGGCAAAAACTGTGAAAAAGAAACCCGGCAAAGATGAAAAACTCGTAAGATTCCAAATTCAGGCTGATGCCGGAAGCGAAATTTTTGTTGCCGGCTCATTTAACAACTGGAATCCAAAAGAAATCAAACTTCGCAAGTTTAAAGATGTGTATAGCGCTTCGATAATTTTGCCTAAAGGCAGGCACGAATATAAACTTATAATTAACGGAGTTTGGTGCGTGGACCCTAATTGCGACGAATGGCAGCCAAACAGTATGGGCACAATTAATAGTATAATAACGGTCGAATAGATATTATGAAAAAATTACAATTATTTAATGTATCGGCGTCAATACCCGAAAGCTTGAATTTCCTTGAAACGCTTTCAAGGAATATGTGGTGGTGCTGGAATTTAGACGCTATAGAACTTTTTAAAAGGATTGAACCTGCGCTTTGGAAAGGAGCCAACTCCAATCCTCTTAAACTTTTGAATTTTGTTTCGCAAGAAAGATTTGACGCTCTTGCAGTTGACGAAAGTTTTATGAAACACCTTAACAGGGTTAAGGAAATGTACGAAAAAGAAGCGGTTTGGACAACCCCGAATAAAGAACCGGTGACGGCCTATTTTTCGCTGGAATTCGGTATTCATGAAAGCTTGAAATTATATTCCGGGGGGTTGGGCGTTCTTGCGGGAGACCATTTAAAATCCGCTTCAGACTTGAAAATTCCTTTAGTGGGGATTTGCCTTTTGTATAGGGAGGGATATTTTACCCAATATTTAAATAACGATGGCTTTCAGCAGGAAAAATACACTGCTTCTGAAATCTATAATCTTCCGATTAAAGAGGTGGCAGATAAAAACGGCAACCAAATAATTATCTCTGTAGAATTGCCGGAAGGCGTTCTCAAAGCGGCGGTCTGGGAATTAAATGTGGGCAGGGTTCCTCTTTATTTTCTGGATTCAAACTTGGCGGAAAATCCTCCCGAATTTAAAGATATAACTGCCAGGCTTTACGGCGGCGACAGAAAAATGAGGATAAGGCAGGAAATTCTTCTCGGCATTGGCGGGATTAAAATGCTTGAAAAAGTCGGTATAAACTATTCAGTCTGCCATATGAACGAAGGGCATGCAGCTTTTCTTGGCCTCGCGCGGATTTCCGGTTTGATAAAAAAATATAATATCAGCATCGAAGAGGCTTTGGAAATAAACCGCAGGTCTACGGTTTTTACCACGCATACACCAGTTCCTGCAGGCAACGAAGTTTTCAAAAAAGAGCTTATTCTTCCGCATCTTAAAGCTTTGGAAAAGAGTTTGGGAATTCCCGCGGAAACAGTAATTTCCCGGGGCCAGCCTGCTTCGGCTTCCGGAAAAACTGATGAAGTTTCCATGACTGTTCTCGGGCTTAACCTTGCTCAATATTGCAACGGGGTAAGCAAACTTCACGGGGTAGTCGCGCGAGATATGTGGTCTTATCTGTGGCCCGGGCTACCCGTAGACGAGCTTCCTATAACCCATATTACAAACGGGATACATCATCTTTCCTGGCTGTCTATTGAGAATATTTTACTCTTTAATAAATACCTTGATTCAGCGTGGCAAAACTCTCCCGGCACACAGAAAGTTTTGAACTCAATCAATAAAATTCCTGACAACGAATTATGGTTGGCTCATACACATTCTAAAGCAAGGCTTGTAAGAACTGTAAGAGAAAGAGCGGAAATTCAATGCATGAACAGAAACGCCTCTTCGGGAGAGGTGGAAAAAGCAAACAATGTTCTGTCTAATGAAGCTCTTACAATTGGTTTTGCGAGGCGCTTTGCGACTTACAAGCGCGCTACTTTAATTTTCAGGGACTTTGACAGGTTAAAGAAGATACTAACCAACGAAAAACAGCCTGTTCAATTAGTTGTTGCCGGGAAAGCGCATCCTGCTGACGAAGGAGGAAAAGCCCTAATACAAAAGATAGTGGAATTTTCAAAAGACCCGGAAATTTCCGGCAAAGTTGTTTTCCTGGAAGATTATGATATCAGGCTGGCTCGAAGGCTTGTACAGGGAGTCGATGTTTGGCTGAACACGCCGGAGCGCCCCCGCGAAGCAAGCGGCACTTCGGGAATGAAAGCCGCTGCTAACGGCGTGCTTAACCTTAGTATTCTTGACGGCTGGTGGAACGAAGGTTTTGACGGCAAAAACGGTTGGGCAATCGGCAGCGGTGAAGACTATGACAATCCGGAATACAGGGATACAAAAGAAGCCCAGGCGTTGTATAATACTCTTGAGAATGAAGTTATCCCGTGCTTTTTCTATAAAAAATCCGGAAATTTTTCCAAAAAATGGGTGGCGATGATGAGAGACTCCATAAGTAAAACTTTTCATTGTTTTACAAGTAATAGAATGGTGGCTGACTATAACACGATGTTCTATAAAAACGCGAAAGAAAATTTCTCTAAATCTGTAAAAGAAAATTGCGCGATAATCCGTGACTTTGTTAATTATAGGGAAAAATTAGAAACTTCCTGGAGTAAAATAAAACTATCGTCCCCGGCAGCTGATAAAGAATTTTCAAAAAATTATGTTGGAGATTCTTTTGAGCTTACTGCTGAAGCTTATCTTGACGGGTTGTCTCACGATGATGTGGAAGTTCAAATTTATTATGGCAGGGTTGATTTCAATAACAAGATTGCAATCAGTTGCTGCGGGATCATGGAACCTGCGGAAGATTTGGGAGACGGCAAATTTACTTTCAAATATAAATTTAAGTGCTCGGAAACCGGAAGGTACGGGTTTTCGGCAAGAATAATTCCAAAAGCTTTAGAACTTAAAAATAGCATTCCTCCCTTTCTCAAATGGGCGGAGTAGAAAAATGGAGTGATGGAATTATGGGAATCCAATACTCCAATACCCCAATAATCCAATACCCCAATAATCCAATAATCCAATAATTTATCATGGCTGCAAAACACGCTTGGAAGATAAAAAAGAATCCCAGGATTCTTATCGTTACACCTGAAATAACTTATCTGCCTCAGGGAATGGGTAACATGGCCAATACCCTTAAAGCAAAAGCAGGTGGGTTGGCTGATGTTTCCGCTTCACTTGTCTCGTCGCTTTATGACTTGGGCGCAGATGTCCATGTTGCACTGCCGCATTACAGGAGAATGTTCCATGTCGATGTTGGAAAACTTATTAATGAAGAGCTTCGGAAATATAAAAGCAAACTTTCAGACGATAAAATCCACCTTGCCGAAGACAGAATTTTTTATTACAGGGATGCTGTTTATTCCGATTATGAATTAGAGGATCCTGCTGCCGCGCTTGCTTTCCAGCGCGAAGTGATTAATAATATCATTCCGAAAGTTAATCCGGATATGATTCATTGCAACGACTGGATGACGGGGCTTATTCCTGCTTACGCGAGGCGGCTTGGGATTCCTGCTCTTTGCACTCTTCATAACTTGCATTCTCAAAGAGTAACACTTGAAAGAATTGAAAACACCGGCATAGACGCCGCGCTTTTCTGGCAAAATCTTTACTATGAAAGGCCTCCGTTTAATTATGAAGAAACCAGAACTAATAACGCTGTAGATTTTCTTGCCAGCGGAATTTTCGCCTCCCATTTCATTAATACCGTAAGCCCTACTTTTCTTAATGAGATTGTCGATGGCCAGCACAATTTTATTTCCAATCCGATCAGGCACGAAATTGCCGCAAAGAAAATTTCCGGCTGCGCCGACGGCATTTTGAATGCTCCCGACCCTAAATATAATCCTGCAGTTGATGATTTAATTCCAAAAAAATACGGCCCGGAAAACCATCTTGAAGGTAAAAAGGAAAATAAACTTAAGTTCCAGGAGCGGCTCGGGCTGGTTGTTGACGAGAACGCTCCCATCTTTTTCTGGCCTTCAAGGCTTGACCCGATTCAAAAGGGCTGCGACCTTTTCGCCCAGTCGCTTTATCATGTTGTGTCTAAATATTGGAATGATAAATTGCAGGTTGTAATTGTTGCAAACGGTTCTTATCAACCTGTTTTTCATAACATTGTCAGGCAGCACGATTTTCACGAAAGAGTTGCTGTTTGTGATTTTGACGAAGCATTGTCAAGACACGGGTTTGCTGCTTCTGACTTTACCCTTATGCCTTCACTTTTTGAGCCTTGCGGTTTGCCTCAGATGATTGGCGCAATTTACGGTTCGCTTCCAATTATTAATGATACAGGCGGCTTACATGACACTGTTTCGCATCTTAACGTAAACAAAAATAAAGGCAATGGCTTTGCTTTTAATGTTTTTGACAGCCAGGGATTGCTGTGGGCTATTGACGAAGCCATGCGGTTTTATAAGCTCGCTCCGAATATTAAGGAAAAACAAATTTCACGAATTATGGCTGATGGAATAAAAAGGTTCAACCATTCTGAAACAGCGAAAAAATATTTTAATATTTACGAAAAAATGTTGAACCGCCCGCTTATTAATTAATTTTTGATTTACAATTTTATTATGCCTGCTCCTGCTTCGAAACTATCTGATGATATTTTTCTTAAGCCGTACTTAAGAAAAATCAACGACCGCTATCGTCATTTTTTGCGGGTTGAGAATAAACTTACCGAAGGAAAATCTTCCTTAAAAGATTTCGCTTCCGGCCACGAATATTTCGGCCTTCATAAAACTGAAGACGCCTGGGTGTTCAGGGAATGGGCGCCCAACGCGACAGCCATCTTTCTTATCGGTGATTTTTCCGGCTGGGAGAAAAATGATGTGTATCTGCTGACTAAGATCGACGACTCAGGCATCTGGCAAATTAAACTTCCTGAAAATTCCTTGAAGCATGGCGACCTTTACAGGCTGAAAATGTGCTGGGAAGGCGGCGAAGAAGATAGAATCCCGGCTTACGCGCGCCGTGTTGTCCAAGACGATTACACGAAAATTTTCAGCGCGCAGGTCTGGCATCCCAGCAGGCCATACAAATGGAAACTCCCTAAATTTAAAAGACGCGCGGAAGCGCCTTTGATTTATGAAGCCCATGTGGGTATGGCTCAGGAAAAATTCGGCGTGGGTTCTTACTCAGAATTTAAAAAGAATGTTTTGCCGAGAGTTGCGAAAGCGGGTTACAATACTCTTCAGCTTATGGCTATCATGGAACACCCTTATTACGGGTCTTTCGGATATCACGTCTCAAACTTTTTTGCCGCTTCATCAAGGTTCGGTACTCCCGACGAACTTAAAGAGCTGATAGACGCCGCTCACAAAGCAGGCCTTGCCGTAATTATGGACATTGTTCATTCCCACGCCGTTAAAAATGAAATCGAAGGAATTTCAAAATTTGACGGCACTTATTACCAGTTCTTTCATGAAGGACCCCGCGGCGACCACGATGCCTGGGACTCAAGATGCTTCGATTACGGCAAATCCGAAGTTTTGCATTTCCTGCTTTCAAACTGCAGGTTCTGGCTTGATGAATATAAGCTTGACGGTTTCAGGTTCGATGGAATTACAAGCATGATGTACCACCATCACGGAATTGGTTCTGCTTTCGATTCTTATGAAAAATATTTTGACGGGTCGGTTGATGACGATGCGCTTGCCTACCTTGCGCTGGCGAACAAACTTATACATTCTGTCAGGCCCGACGCGATTACTATCGCGGAAGATGTTAGCGGAATGCCCGGCCTGGCCGCCCCGCTCGAAGAGCACGGTTGCGGTTTTGACTACCGGCTTGCTATGGGTGTGCCCGACCATTGGTTCAAACTTTTGAAAAATGTTTCCGACGATGACTGGGACATGAACGGAATATGGCATGAGCTAACAAACCGCCGCGCGGAAGAAAAAGTTGTTAGTTATGTCGAATGCCATGACCAGGCAATCGTTGGCGGAAAAACTGTTATCTTCCAACTGATTGACGCTAATATGTATGACTCTATGGGCGTGGACGATGAAAATCTCCTTGTTGACAGGGGAATAGCCCTTCATAAAATTATCCGGCTGGCAACTCTCGCAGCCGCCGGGCATGGATATTTGAACTTCATTGGAAATGAGTTCGGACATCCGGAATGGGTGGATTTCCCACGTGAAGGCAATAACTGGTCTTATCATTATGCAAGAAGGCAGTGGTCTTTGCGCGACAACAAAAAACTAAAATATCATTTTCTCGCGGATTTTGACCGCGAAATTATTTCTCTAATCAAGAAAGAAAAAATTGTTGGGGAACGACAGCCCAGGCTACTGCAAATTAACAATAATGATAAAATTCTATGCTTTGAAAGAAATAATTTTATTTTCGTTTTCAATTTTCACCCCACCCATTCTGTTGTTGATTACGGTATAGAAGTATTTCCCGGAAAATATTCTTTAATCCTTAACTCGGATGAAAAACGGTTTGGCGGCTTTGAAAGAATAAAACATAAGCAGAAATTCTCAACTATTCCGGTTATAGAAAATAACACCCGCAGAGATATTCTAAAAATTTACCTTCCCTGCAGGACAGCCATGGTTTTGAAAAAAGTATAAACCGCCTAAATCCGGCAACAAATTGCAATGCTGTTGCAGCCACCGATTGCCATCGGCGTTTCGGGCTAAAAAGTGTGTCGAAATTCTGATTTTTGGTGCTATAATAAATTAAAAATATTTTTTCTGTGAAATTAATCCAATACTTCATTTTTTTACTATGGAATTTCTTAACTTAGTTTCTAAAAGACAAAGTGTTAGGAGTTATAAGCCGGAATCGGTGCCACGCGAAGTTATTGACCGCTGCATAGAAGCAGCGAGGTTGGCGCCTTCGGCTTGCAATTCCCAGCCATGGTCTTTTGTTGTCATTGATGACAAAGAAATCAAACGGAAAGTAGCTGATGCCGCTTTTGGCGGTATATATTCTATGTGTTCGTTCGCGAAATCGGCGCCCGTATTGATAGCTGTAATTACTGAACGCTCTTTATTCGCGGCGGCTCTCGGAAGTTATTTCAGAGGCTCGCAATTTAGTTTAATTGATGTTGGAATTGCGTGCGAGCATCTTGTTTTGCAGGCGGCCGAAGAAGGGCTTGGGACATGCTGGCTTGGATGGTTCAACGAAAAGAAAGTTAAAAAAGAATTAAACTTGCCGAAATCCGCGAAAATTGATGTCCTGATAAGTCTGGGCTATCCCCTGGACGAAACTATTAGAGAAAAACGAAGAAAATCCCTCGGGGAAATTAGAAGATATGTTTGATAGAAATTTGGGAATTTGTCTTTTAAGTCCTTAATGTCCTTTGTCTAAAAATGAATACTGCTTTCATTACAAACTTTTGTCCTTTTTACCGCGTGAAGTTATATAAAATTCTCGCGGAAAAAATTGGCGCGAAATTCCTGTTCTTTTCCGATGCCTCGGAAAAAAACTGGGAGTCGCTTAACCCTCACGGCAGCGATGAAGTTGCTGTCGTTCCGTTGCGCGCGGGCTCGGATTCAAAACTTAAGGTAATGTTCAACCTGGCAAAAGAGTTATGGTCAAATGATTACGACATTTTTGTCCAGGGCGTGAGCGGGAAATTTGCCGTGCTTATTTCTTTTATTATTGCCAAGCTTCGCGGAAAACCTATAATTTTATGGACAGGCTTCTGGAACCACCCCCAAACTTTTTTTCACAAAATCACTTTCCCGCTAATTAGATTTTTTTATAAACATTCTGACGCGGTTGTGGGGTACGGAACACATGTTCGCGATTATCTAATTTCCATCGGAGTTGACAAAGACAAAATTTTTGTCGCGCAAAACACTGCCGACAACGAACTTTATAATAAAGAAGTTAAAGATTCTGAAAGGAATAAGTTGCTGCGGGAGCTTAGCGCGGAAAATTGTAAAATAGCTCTTTTTGTCGGCCGGCTGCAGAAAGAAAAAGGAGTGGATGTTTTGCTTCAAGCGATTAATTGCAAATTGCAAATTGATAATTGTAAATTGATAATTATTGGCAGAGGGCCGGAACAAGAAAATTTAAAAAGTTATTGCGAAGAAAATAAATTAGAGAACGTTCTTTTTTTGAGTTACGTGTATAATGCCGACCTTTACAAATATTATAACATCGCGGATATAGTTCTTGTGCCTTCTGTGACAACCCGGTTTTTCAAAGAACCGTGGGGGCTCGTAGTCAATGAAGCCATGAACCAGAATTGTGTTTTGATAGCGTCCGACGCCGTCGGCGCGGCTGCCGGCGGTTTAATTGAAAACGAAAAAACCGGCTTTATAGTTCCGGAAAAAAATCCCGAAAAACTTGCTGATGCGATTTCTAAAGTTTTGGAAAGTGAAGAACTACAAATCAAAATTTCAAACGCCGCGCGAGAAAAAATAAAAAACTGGACTTACGACAAAATGGCGCAAGGATTCATAGATGCTGTTGATTCCGTTTTCAAAAACTAACGAAAACAAAAGACACCCGATTTTTTAATAAAGACTATAGCTGCCTTTTTTTGTAGCCGGCCTCGCTTGTAGCCGACCTTGCTTGTAGCCGACCTCGCTTGTAGCCGACCTCGCTTGTAGCTGACCTCGCTTGTAGCCGACCTCGCTTGTAGCCGACCTTGCTTGTAGCCGACCTCGCTTGTAGCCGACCTCGCTTGTAGCCGACCTCGCTTGTAGCCGACCTCGCTTGTCGCCGACCTCGCTTGTAGCCGACCTCGCTTGTAGCCGACCTCGCTTGTAGCCGACCTCGCTTGTAGCCGACCTCGCTTGTAGCCGACCTCGCTTGTAGCCGACCTCGCTTGTAGCCGACCTCGCTTGTAGCCGACCTCGCTGAGGTCGGACTTTTTCCGCGCCCGACGAGCGCGGCTACAATTTGCTGCATAATTTTAAGACCATTATTAAATAACTAATCCTTTATTGCTTTTTATAAAACTTTCTTTCAGAACGTAATTAAGCGTTGCTCGAAAGAGAGTAACTCTATGGAATAACGAATTTTACTGTAGCCGCAGCTTGCCAGCTGCGTTTCCTGCATAACAATTATTTGCGAATCCTGTATTAAGCATCAAAAGAATACGGATTTTATTTTTTTGCAAATAACGCAGCTGGTCCCGAGGCGCTTGCGCGCTCGGGACGGCTACATTTGGGTTTTGGCATCAGCGGCCTTTTTCGAGCGACCTGTAATTACATGTTTATTAAATCCCTATGGCTAAAAACCATAGGCTGGCGTAAATTGTGCCTTGGCACAAGGTTGTTAAGAAAAATCTTTAATTTCAACTAAAACTAAAAATTCTTTTTGTTGACAAATTCATATAACACCTTGACACTTTTGCCGGTTTTATGTATGATTTGAATTATAAGTAAAATCTTAAAAGTTTTAAATATGGTAAAAAATTATTTAAAAGAAATTGAGAGATCCCTTATTGCCGAAAATGCAACTGAACATACTCATCGAACTGCGTTTGAAGTTTTTCTTGAAAACGAGTTTCCGAGGATAAATGCCGTAAATGAACCAATCAGAATAGAATGTGGAGCTCCTGATTTTCTTATTGAAAAAAAACGACCGCGTTTGACGATTGGATATATAGAAACAAAAGATGTTGGCAGCGACTTAAGCAAAACAGAAAAAACAGCACAATTAAAACGTTATCTGACTTTGCCCAATTTAATTCTTACTGATTTCCTTTCTTTTCGATGGTATGTTGATGGTGAGTTGCGAAAAAAAACAACTCTTGGCGAGTGGAACGGGGAAAAAATTATAATAAATGATGCTGAAGCTACAATAGCATTGTTAACCGATTTCATTGAATTCTCTCTCCCTTCGGTCAAGTCGGCTGGTGACTTGGCCAGAAGGCTCGCGCCGCCCGCGCACAATATTCGTGATATTATCATTGAAACTATGAAAAAAAAGAAATCGGATTTGTTAAGGACAATGCATTTTGCATTTTGCCAAACTCTTGTGCCTGAATTAAGTATCGAAGATTTTGCTGACATGTTTGCCCAAACTATTGCTTATGGCCTTTTTTCATCCAGATGTAATAATATCGAAGTGGAATTTACTCGAGATTCGGCAATACACCTTGCTCCAAAATCAAATCCTTTTCTTAAACATATCTTTCAGTATATTGCCGGGCCGCAAATTGACGGTGAACCTTTTATTTCCTTTGTTGAAGACATTGTAAGTATTTTGAATACGGCCGATATGCCGTCAATCTTAAAGAATTTCGGAGTGAACTCCAAACGCGAAGACCCTGTCGTTCATTTTTATGAAACTTTTCTTACTAAGTATGATCCTGAAATTAGAGAAATGCGAGGAGTATATTATACTCCAACTCCGGTTGTTTCATATATAGTTAAGGCGATTGATTCTATTTTGAAAGAAAATTTTAAATTTAACGCGGGAATTGCTTCACAAAAAGATGTTTTGGTTCTTGATCCCGCTTGCGGAACCGGAACTTTTTTATTTGGCGTTGTTAATTTTATTCGAAAACAATTTATCCAACAAAACAACGCCGGTCATTGGAATGATTATGTCAAAATTAGTTTGCTCCCAAGAATTTTCGGCTTTGAACTTCTTATGGCGCCTTATGCTATTGCGCATTTTAAACTTGCCATGCAACTTGCAGGAAGAGATTTGGATGAAGACATTCAACAAAAAATGGCCTATGATTTTAACGGAAAAGAACGATTAGGCATTTATCTAACGAATACTTTGGATAAGGCAGAACATCGGGCCGAAATAATGTTTGCGAATTACCTATCTGATGAAGCAAATGCTGCCGCTGAAATAAAAAAAGAAAAGCCTGTTATGGTTGTGCTTGGGAATCCGCCATACTCGGGCGAATCAGCTAACGCGAGCTGGAAATATGAGAATCTTAAGAACGGCAAAAAGAAAAAAGTCCCTACTTTTATTGGTGAACTTATTCAGGATTATTACAAAGTTGACGCGAAACCTCTTGGTGAAAAAAATCCTAAATATCTTCAAGATGATTATGTTAAATTTATTCGGTGGGGGCAGTGGAGAATTGAGCAGACGGGTTCTGGTATTCTCGCATTTATAACAAATCACGGCTATCTTGACAATCCTACTTTCGCGGGGATGCGGCAAAATCTTATTAATTCTTTCAACAAAATTTATATTCTTGATTTGCATGGAAATGTCAGAAAAAAAGAAACTGCCCCGGACGGTTCAAAAGACGAAAATGTTTTTGATATTCAACAAGGAACTGCTATTGCGATTTTTGTTAAAGAAAAAAATAACAAAGGACCTGCTGACATTTATCATTCTGAACTTTTTGGAAAAAGAAAAGATAAACTCAAATATTTACTTAAACAAAATATTCACACTACAAAGTGGAAAAAAATCGAGCCTGTTACTCCATTTTATCTTTTCAAACCGTTATGTAAAAAAAGAATAAAAGAGTATAATAAATTCTGGAAAATAACGGATATTATGCCCGTTAATGTTAATGGATTTAAAACACATCGCGATCATTTTGCTGTTGATTTTGAAAAAGAAACAATTATTGAGCGGCTTGATGAAATGTGTAAAAAAGAGTTGAGTGATGATGAATTTAAGAAAAAATATGAGTTGAAAGATAGCGGAGGTTGGAATATTCATGATACGCGAGTAGCTTTACGAAAAACTAATTGGAAAAAAAATGTTGTAAAATGTTTGTACAGGCCTTTTGATTGGAGATATTGTCATTTCAGTAGAATAACTATGGACAGGCCTCGCAGGGAACTTCTTGATAATGTCGTACATAAAGATAATTTGTGTCTGATGGCTGTAAGGCAGATGATGGATAACATTCCTTATTCTCATGTTTTTGTTTCAAAAAAAGTTCCAGAATGTAGAGTTTTTGCTTGTTCGCGAGGTGCAGCAAATGTTTTTCCTCTTTACATTTATAAAACTTCAAAAAAAGAGAAGAAACATAAGGGCCTTACTGCTATGATGCTTTTCGAGGATGAATCTGATTACGATGTTAAAAAACCGAATTTCAATTCTAAATTTATTTCCGTTCTTTCCAATCGACTGAAAATGTCGTTTGCATTCAACAAACCGGAACGTCCGGCGCGAAATAGTCGATTGAAAACCGAATTTATACCTGAAGATATTTTTTATTATATTTATGCCGTCTTGCATTCGCCTTTTTATCGCAAACGTTACGAAGAATTCTTAAAAATTGATTTCCCGAAAATTCCTCTGCCGGAAAGTGATAAACAGTTTTTTGAACTTGGAAAAATCGGAAAAAAGCTGGTTGAGCTTCACACTTTTCAATCGACACTTTTGGTCGATTGCAATCATCCATTAATGTCGAATGTAAAATTTCCCGTAAGTGGTTCTGATGAAGTTATTAAATTGATTTATGAAGATGAAAAAGTTTTTATAAATGAGGCACAATATTTTGAACCTGTTTCTGAAAAAATTTGGAATTATTATGTCGGCGGATATAAAGTATGTGAAAAATGGTTAAAAGACAGAAAAGGGAAAATTCTATCAGCAAAAGATAAAGTACATTTTCAAAAAATCATCTCTGCAATCAATAATACTATTGAATTTATGAACGAAATTGATAGAGTCTTGAAATGATTAATAATAAATCTCAAATAGAACGGTGCGATATTCTTGGCGTTAATCTTACCGTTACGGATTATAACGGCGTGGTTGAAGCTATCCATAATGCTATAGAAACAAACATCCAAATCCGCCTGAACTTTTCTAATGTTCATGTTGTGATGATGGCCCAAAACAACCCGGAACTTTTGAAAGCGCTGAACCACCCGGCGGCGCTTTCGCAGCCTGACGGGATGCCTCTTGTCTGGGCGATGAAAACTTACGGCAAAAAAATTTCCGACAGGGTTTATGGCCCGGATACTTTTGAGCTTTGCATGAAAAAATCGGCGGAACTGGGTTTCAAACATTATTTTTACGGAAGCGCTGATAAAACTCTAAATTTGCTGCGGAAAAATTTAAAGGAAAAGTTTCCCAATTTAGAAATCTCCGGCACATATGCTCCGCCGTTTCGCCCATTGTCCCCGGAAGAAGAATCCGATATTGCAAAGAAAATTAATGAAAGCGGGGCAAATATTGTCTGGGTAGGTTTGGGCGCGCCAAAACAGGAAATCTGGGTTGATAAAATGGCGCCTTATCTTTCCGCGCCCGTTGTTATTGCTATCGGCGCTGCTTTTGATTTTCACGCCGGCACGGTTAAACAGGCGCCTGACTGGATGCAGGACCATGGTCTTGAGTGGCTTTACAGGTTTATCCAGGAACCCCGCAGGCTTTGGTTCAGGTATTTGTATTACAATCCGCTTTATATTATTAAGTTTAGCTGGGAAAGGTTAAAAGGTCTAAAGGCCTGAAGGCCTAATGGCCAAATTTCCAATTTCTAATTACAAATTATATGCGAAAGAGCTGGCAATATCTTATATGGACGATTCCGTGGCTGGCGGCAGCGGTTTTTGTTTTCTATTTGAAAAAGCAGCCTGTTCCGCAAGACTGGCTTCTGTCAAATCTTTCAGCCGTTGAATTTATCAAAGATTTCAAAAAATCCGGGCCCATAATAAAATTTTGGAACGAAAATCCTATTAAAAACTTAAAACTAAATAACTTCTCCATTCTTTCCGCCGACAGAGTTTACGCTTACCTTTCCCAGGAGTCTTTAACTAAACTGAATGAATATTATTCACCGGCAAAAATTGAATCATGTGTTCGGAGGGTTAAGACAATTCTTATTTCTCCCTGTTCATTTGAGTTGAAAAACAAGGCGCTAAGAGACCCGTTGCAGTTTTCAACGTTTATAAAGACATCCTTTGAGCAGACTAACAACTTACAATCCATTTTTGTTTTTACTCATGGGGAGAATGAGGAAGAAGCATTGTTTAACGCTGAAAAAGCATATAAACAGCTTGAAAAACTTAAGTCTAAAAAAAGAATTGGACAAATTCAAAGTATTTGCAGTTTCCTTGTTTCGCCCGAAAGGCAAATTCTTTTAATGGAAAAATTTAATATTAAAACCGATGTTTTTAAATGGCTGGCTGAATTTGAAAAAGCTGTGGAAAACGAAAGCTTGAGACAAAATATTTTCAGAGCGTTTGTTGAGAACATGAGAAAGATTAAAGAAAGTAAAAAGGAAATTTTATCCGTTGAAAGGCAAAAACAATTGATGAAAACCCCTGAAGGTTATAACTTAGACGACTATTTTTTTTTTGACAAAAGCTCTAACGATATCTACTGTGTTACAAAGGTATTTATCCCGGAAAACATTTCTATGGATGATGCAAAAGATAATATACTTGAAACTCTTCAGTCTAAGAGAGTAAAAGCTTTTGTTTCCGGAGAGGAATTTTTTTGCGAGAAATATTATCAGTATTTAAGAAACTTGCTTTCAGGAATTTTTCTTTTTTGGGCTTTTGGATTTCTTGTTATTTTTGTTTCAAGATTGTTTGAAACAATATCTTCGCGGGTGCTTTTCGGAAAAAGCGCTGATTTCTTCTTTCTTGACAAAAAAAACTACCCGTGCCTGGCAAATAATAAATTAAAAAAATTTGAAGCTTTTATTTTGCTTGAGAGAACCGCCGCGGAAAATAAAAATGTTTCTGTTGAAGTTATTAGAAAACACAGGAAAAGGCGGGACGGGTCGCGCAGGAGAATAGATAAAATCTCCATTAACGATGAAAAGGGAAAGACGTCTGTTTTTTATATCAAACGCGGAACCGGAAGAAAAACCGTGGCGCTGGAAAAAGAGCTTTCAGCCATTATGAGAATGAAAAAAGCCGGGCTGCCGGCGCCGGACGTCGCCGCTTACGGCGAAGGAAACTGGCACGGACTTGACCAGGCATTTTTTGTCCTGCCCGAGTTAAAAGGATACGTGCCGCTCTATGACTTACAAACAAAACAAAGATTTAGTTTATATTTTAAAAGAGTTTTCTTAAAAGAGCTGGCACGCGTTGTCAGAAACTGCCATGACAACTCGATTTATAATGTTCAATGGTTTGCCAAACACATTTTTATTAAGGAAAGCGCGGATGGTTCAATAAACCTGAAATTAATAGATTTAGAGGATGTTTATCCACAATCTTTTAAAATTTTCATAAAAAAATGTATAATACCTTTTTGGGCGAAGAAACAGAAACTGAAAGAACTTGTTCATTTGAACACCCAGCTGTTTCCGAAACTTTTTTCAGTTGAAGACAGAACGTATTTTTATAAAAGTTACGCGGGCAAGAGAAATTTATCGGAAAAAGACAACAGGTTGGTTTCTAAGATTTTTAAGTTAAGCAATATGAAAGGGTTTTCACAATACACAACAAAATCACACGGGATTTACATCAACCTTGGAAGGGAAGATTTTATAAAAAAACTCTCCGCGGATAGTTTTGACGGCTTTATGAAAATTGAAGGCGGCGAAACTGTTACAAAAAAACGCGGTAGAACTGTTGTTGCATTCAATGTGGAAAACAGCAAATTATTTTTGAAGCGGCATACTAAAACCAAATTCTTTGATTCGCTAAAAGAACTGTTAAAATACAAAAAACCTGTTTCTAACGCAGGACTGGAATGGAAAGCGATTTCAGAGCTGAAAACTATCGGAATCAACACAATGCCGGCGCTTGCAATGGGTGAAAGGTTCCGATGGAAGTTTTGGGAAAAACAGTCTTTTCTTCTTACCGAAGAAATAAAAAACGGAAAATCGCTCGAAAAAATTCTGGAAAATAATCCGGCTGTTTCTTTTAAAGCAAGGAAAGATCTTGCGGAACGGATAGGAGAAATCGCTCGTAAACTTCATTCCGCGGGATTCGTTCATAGGGATTTTTACCTTGGGCATTTTTATGTAGTGGGTGATTTGAATGGCGAATATAAACTTCATCTCATTGACCTTCAAAGAGTCATGCCGGGCGCGAAGATTTATAACAGGTGGTCGCTGAAAGACATTTCCGCGTTATATTTTTCAAGTTTGCCTTTGGAAAAAATATCAAGGTCTGACAGAATGAGATTTCTGTTTAATTACCTTGGAATAAAAAAATTGGACAGAAAGTCCAGGCAGTTTATATACAAAATTATGATGAAGAGTTACAGAATTGAAAAACACACTAAGAAACTGATAAATCGGAGGATAAAACGCGGAGAACTACCGGCAAAGCAGGGGTGAAGCGAGAAAGTAAATTCAAATTAAGGATTTGAATTTAGAATTTAATACAAAATTCATTTTTAATAAAACGAATTTACTCCAATTTTAAACTCCTCTTGATTTTTATTTTCTATTGTTATATAATTGACTTGAAGTAATAAATGAAAGATAACTCGGAGAGATAACTATGAATCCATATAGTTTTAGCAGACAAGAAATAAGCGAAGATCCAAATCACGCGCTTCAGGACATTCTGGCACAAACACAGGAAGAAGCAGATGCTCTGATAGAAATGCTGAATGATTTTTTTGTAGAATGTCCTGGCGCGTGGGAGCAATTCAGAGCTTTTTGGAAAGAATGGAGGGAAACTGTGACGGAAGAAGTTTTAGAAGAACACGAATAATGAAAAGGCCTTCACAGCATGCTTTTATATTAGCCGGCGCTTTAATAGTTCTGGCTATTGCTATTTTTTCAACTCGTTATATTATACTTGACGGCAACATTTCCGGGCTTTTTTCCGGCCCAAAATGGAACATTTCATTTAACATTTCTGCAGAAACCAAAGATAATAAAGCTTATGTAAAACTGTTTGCTCCTTCACTTTCCGATGCCCAGCATATAACTTCCGAAGATTATAAATTCGAGAATGTTACTCTTCATTTTTTGACTGAAGGCGTAGAAAAAAACAGGGTGCTGGAATGGAGAAACTCGGGAAGAAAAGGCGCGAAAAATATACAGCTTTTATTTTCCGCCCAAATAGACAACAGCAAACCTTATTCCAGGCCGATAAAAAAAGAAAAACAAGAGGAGCTTATCCCGTATTATTTAAAAAACACCGAGAAAATTCAGGCGGCATCTCCGGTTATCTATAAAAAAGCGGAAGAATTAACTTCAGGCTTTTCTGACGAAAATGAAAAGATTAAAAAAATTTATGATTTTTGCGCTTATGAAATTGGAAATAAATTTGTACTCGGAACAGATGACGCTTTGACATGCCTGGAAAATAAATCAAGTGACTGCGGCGGTAAAAGCAGGTTGATGGTTGCTCTGTGCAGGGCTGTTGGTGTTTCGGCACGGCTTGCAGGCGGCTTGCTCCTTGACGAAGGAATAAAAAATAAAACTCATGTATGGGTTGAAGTCTGGCAAAATAATTCGTGGGTTCCTTACTGCCCTTTAAACAGGCACGCGGAAACTCTTCCGCAAACATATTTGCTTTTGTACCGTGGAGATTATGCTTTGATGCGCCATAAATATATTGATAACTTATCTTATTTCTTTAATATTTCGAAATCCCCGATATACCTTTCCCACACCAATAACGTATCAACAAACTTAATCCATTCAATTGCAAACTCGATGTCGCTTTCTCAATTGCCGCCGGGAAAACAATGGATAATTCATATTTTTTTGCTGCTTCCTGTCGGAGCCCTCGTCGTTTGCGTTTTTAGAAATATTATTGGTATTCCTGCTATAGGAACTTTCGGCCCGGCGCTTATCGCGCTGGGTATTTACATGGTGCCGCTTAAATGGGGAATTATTACTTTGCTTATATTTTTAAGCCTCGGTTTGTCGGTAAGGTGGATTATGGACAAGTTAAAGCTGCTGCTTGTTCCGAGGCTCTCTGTAATGCTTACTGTTGTTATTATTGGTATGATAATTTTAGTGCTGATGACAAATAACGTCGAAACAGAGCTCGGAGCTTACGTGGGGCTGCTTCCTGTCGTTATTCTTACTATGCTTATTGAACGGTGCTGGATGCTGGAATTAGAAGACGGCTTTCTAACAATGTTTAAAAACTTGATGGGAACACTCGTAACGGTTACGGTAATTTATTTTGTATTCAGGTGGAAACCGCTTTCCCAAGCGCTTTTTGTAATCCCTGAACTTCTTCTCATAATAATCGCGTTAATGCTTATGGTAGGCTGTTACTCGTGGTTCCGTGTAAGCGAATTCTTTAGATTTTATTCTTTGAAGAATTCTAACATAAAAACATAATTTAATGTCTCTCTCTTTCTTAAATAACCGGGTTCTCGGAATTAACAGCAGAAACTTTGATTACATTTTTCAGTATAATTCACGAAAATATTATAAATCGGTTGACGAAAAACTGCAGACGAAATTATACGCGAAAGAGGTCAGCATTCCGGTTCCTGAAACCTATGCAGTAATAGAATTATGGAGCGAAATAAGTTCGATAACGGAAGACCTGAAAAAATATGATTCGTTTGTTATAAAGCCGAACCGGGGAGCCGCCGGACGCGGAGTTTTTGTAGTAAAAGAAAAGCTTGAGGATTCATGGATACTTGCAGACGGAAAATCTGTTTCTTCTGAAGATGTTCACTACCATATCAGTTCTATCCTCTCGGGGCTTTATTCTTTAAGCGAGCTCCCGGACAAAGCGATTGTGGAGCAAAGAATCATTCCCCATCCGTTTTTTAATGAAATTACCTGGGAAGGAACACCAGATATTAGAATCATTCTTTTTCAGGCGGTTCCTGTTATGGCAATGCTTCGCCTGCCGACAAAAAAATCAGGAGGTCGGGCTAACCTGCATCAAGGAGCCGTCGGCGTTGGCGTGGATATTGATTCGGGCAAAACAAACTCCGCCGTAATTAAAAATTATCATGTTGAAGTTCATCCCGATACTAACGCTAAACTAATTGGCTTGAAAATTCCTTCATGGAAAAAAATTTTTGAAGATGCCCGAAAACTCGCTCGGGTTATTCCTCTTAAATATATTGGAATAGATTTTATGCTGGATTTTGAACACGGGCATCTTGTTGTTGAAGCTAACGCCCGCCCGGGGCTTAATATTCAGCTTGCTAATAATTTAGGCCTCCGGACAAAGCTGGAAGCTATACGAAACCAAAGAATGGAGTAATGGAGTGGTGGAGCGATGGATAGGTGGATTATCCGCCTTTCCCACTTTCCGCCTTCCAACTTTCTAACTTTCATGTTACACGATTTCGAGTACGATTCTTTCCAGAAACACGCAATAGATGCTGTTGACTCCGAAAACTCTGTTTTGGTTTCCGCTCCGACTGGCGCGGGAAAAACCGTTATAGCGGATTATGTTATTGCCAAAACTCTCGAACGCGGCGGAAAAGTTATTTATACCGCACCTGTCAAAGCCCTAAGCAATCAGAAATATCGAGAGTTCTTCGAACTTTACGGCGATCTTGTCGGAATCGTTACAGGAGATGTGGCGATCAACCCGCATGCTCCTGTGCGGATTATGACAACGGAAATCTATCGCAACACTCTTCTTGAACAGCCTGACAAATTGAACGCTGTTGACTGGATTATTTTTGATGAAGTTCATTATCTTGATGACGTTGAGCGCGGAACAGTTTGGGAAGAGTCCATTATTCTTACACCTTTATCAACGAAAATTTTATGTCTTAGCGCCACTGTTCCTAACGTTGAGGAACTTGCCGGCTGGATGATTGACGTTCTTCAAAGGCCGACAAAAGTAGTAACGGAAAGTTCCCGCCCGGTTCCGCTGCATTTTTTTTACCAGTGCCAGGGAAAAATATATTCAAACTGGCAGGACTTGAAAAAATGGGGTTACAAAGGTTTTGGTTCGCGGAAAAATAAATACAAATCACGAAACAGGTTTCGTGACAGGTCCTGTAGAAAACGGCTCCCGCAAAACCGTATTAGTTCTTTGATGAGCCATTTCATAAAACAAAACAAGCTGCCATGCATATTTTTCGCTTTCAGCCGACGAAGAACTGAAGAACTTGCCGAAGAAGTTACACGCTTTGAATTCCTTTCCCCGGAACAGCAAAGCTACGTCGATGGCGAATACGTAAAACTTTGCAAACGGTTTGATTTGCTTGAAGAACCATCGGCAAAAAGATTGAGAAAATTTGTCCGATTTGGAATAGCTTTTCACCACGCCGGTATGCTGCCGACTTTGAAAGAGGTAATTGAACAGCTTTTTAACGCCAAAATGATTTCTGTGATTTTCACTACTGAAACTTTCGCTCTTGGAATAAATATGCCTGCCCGCACTGTTGTTTTTGACAACTTAAAAAAATATTATTCCACGGGGTTTGATATACTGCGTTCCAGGGACTTTTATCAAATGGCGGGACGGGCAGGCAGACGCGGCATGGACGACGAGGGCTTTGTTTATTTGCGCCTGGTTCCGACTCAAATAAAAATAAATGCTTTGCACAATGTTCTATTCGGAAAACATTTGCCTGTCTTGAGCCAGTTCAACGCTTCTTATGCCACAGTATTAAATTTGTATGAAGTTCATGGAGAGAAGATTATAGAACTTTATCAAAAAACTTTTCATTGTTTCCAAGCGTCGCGTCGGCAGCAAAAACGCGCGATTAAAAGATTTTCATACAGGCTTGATGTTTTGAACGAAACGGGCTGCATAAGGAATAAAAAAATAACAAAGAAAGGAAAATTCGCGTGCTGGATGTTCGGTTACGAACTTTATCTGGCGGAACTTTTCGAAACAGGGTTGCTTGACAGGTTTTCTCCGCATGAACTTTGCTTCGCCATGTCCTGCCTTGTTTATGAACCTAGGCGCGGTGTTTATATGCCGAGAGTTTTGCCGAAACAATTTAAATGGGTTATTCGCGAGATGGAAAAAACTTTCAGAAAAATTCATAAAGTGGAAACAAACTATCAAATAGAGCCCCATGCTCCTCCACCGCATCCTCATCTTGGCTGGGCGCTTGAAGACTGGCTCAAAGGCGGGGATTTTCATTCTGCTTTGGAAAAATCCGGAATTGATGAAGGAGAGCTGGTGCGGTATATTAGAATGATAGTTCAATTATTGCGCCTGCTTTCCACAGCGCCGCATACTTCCGACAAATTCCGGCAAACAGCCCGCGAAGCGAAAAAGCTTATTGATAGGGGAGTGATTGACGCGGAACGGCAGTTGAGAAGTTAGTAAACCGCACTTCGCCGGAAACAAAGTAGAACAGGACGTCCCGGATTGTTTTTAAGGGTTAAACATATTCGCGGACATCATGATAATCAGCTCTTGCCTGACAAGCAGTCCTGGAAGTCCTGCTTTACATTCCTAACTACAGTTGCAAGAAATGCCAGCCCGTAAAGCACACCAATAGCATTGATCTTTACATCGCCCCAGCTGAAGTACCTGCGGAAAGTGTTTGGGTTAACATTTTCTATTCCCAGGAATTGAAAAACAGCAGGCAGATATTTTGTCAAGTGCTGAACGCCTTCATCTCCCCAGCCTAAAAGCGCGCCAAGAATAGCCGCGTAAATATAAGGCCGGACACCTTTGAAGCTTAAAGAAAAAGCTTTATGAAGCAGGCATGCCAAAACACCATATTCTAAAAAGTGCAGCCGTTCTTCGGGATATTTTATTAAAGTTGTAAACTCTAAATAATAAAGGCGCGCTAAAATAATAAAGCAAACATAAGCGAGGGGCGACAATTTCTTCCGCAAGGAAAAAATATAAATTAATAACGCAAGAGCAGCCGCGCCAAAAAGAGAATATACAATAACATGCTGCTGGGAATGAGTGAAGTTTTGGCGCATCCAGGTAATTACCGGCCTGCCCAGCGGCAGAGTCGCGTAAAGAACTATAACATAAAGAATAGTAAAACTCCACCAACGTTTCAATTTCCCCGTTGTCGAAGACTCGCCAGGGCAAGAAGGGCACAGGGGGATGTTATTTTTGTTGTCTGTATTCGTCATTTTTTGTTGTTTGAATTTAAAACTGCCAATTCGTTCTAAAGAACGAATTTAATCCTAAACATTTTACAAAAATCCGTTGACTTTGTCAAAAAACTCTGTTATACTTTTTAACTTAAAATGTAATTTAAAGCAACAAGCAACAAATTTATGGAAATCGCCAAACAATATAATCCAAAAGATATAGAAAAACGAATTTATTCCGACTGGGAAACCGCGGAAAGTTTTCGGGCTTTGCCTGATAACAAAACTCCCTACTGCATAATGATTCCGCTGCCGAATGTTACCGGAGCGCTTCATCTCGGACACGCGATTAATGAGACGCTTCAGGACACTATGACTCGCTATCATAGGATGCTCGGCGACAATGCTTTGTGGCAGCCGGGAACAGACCACGCGGGAATAGCCACGCAGGCCGTTGTCGAAAAAAGGCTTTTTGAAGAAGAGGGAAAAACCCGGCACGACCTTGGCCGCGAAGGGCTTGTGGAAAGAATATGGGACTGGAAAGAAACTTACGGCAACAGAATTATCGAACAGCTGAAATCTATGGGCTGCTCCTGCGACTGGGAAAGAACAAGGTTTACTTTAGACGAGGTTTGCACTCGCGCCGTTCGGCATACTTTTTTCAAAATGTTCAAAGACGGCTTGATTTACCGCGGAAAAAGAATGGTTAACTGGGACGCGATGCTTCAAACCTCTGTTTCAGATGACGAAGTTATTCACGAAACTGTTCAGGGAAATTTGTGGTATTACTGGTATCCCGTAAAAGATTCCGATGAAAAAGTTCTGATCGCGACAACGCGCCCGGAAACTATGCTTGGCGATACAGCTGTTGCTGTTCATCCCGAAGACGAACGCTACAAACATTTGATTGGAAAAACTGCGATTCTTCCCTTGACAAATAGGGAAATTCCAATCATCGGCGACAGTGAACTTGTTGACCGCGAATTCGGAACCGGCTGCGTGAAAGTTACTCCCGCGCATGATCCGAACGATTACGAATGCGGAATCAGGAACAATCTTGAAATGCTGAATATTTTGAATCCTGACGGAACTATAAATGAAAACGGCGGACAGTTCAATGGTATGGACAGGTACGAAGCCCGAAAAGCCGTTGTTAAAGCGCTTGAGGAACAAGGGCTAATGGAAAAGATCGAGCCGCACGAAAACCAGGTAGGGCATTCCGACCGCTCAAAAACTCCTATAGAACCTTATCTTTCCGACCAATGGTTTGTAAAAATGGCCGACTTGGCCCAGCAAGCAATGGATGTTGTAACGAACGGGAAAATCAAGTTCCATCCCGAACGGTACGCGAAAATGTATATTGACTGGCTTTCGGAAAAGCGTGACTGGCCTATCAGCCGCCAGCTTTGGTGGGGACACAGAATTCCTATCTGGTACGCGAAAGGATGCTCGGAAGAAGATTTGAAAAAATCATTTGATGGAAGAGAAGATGTTGCATGGCGCTGGGACGATGAATACAGCCAATGGCTCATTTGCGCGGAAACTGAAGAACTTTCAAAAGACGCCGTTCCCGGGTTTACAATTGAGCAGGACCCCGATGTTCTGGATACCTGGTTCAGCTCAGCGCTCTGGCCGTATTCCACTCTCGGCTGGCCTGACGAGACGCCCGACCTGAAGTTTTGGTACCCGACAAGCGTGCTTATCACCAACCGCGATATCGTAACTCTTTGGGTCGCGAGAATGGTTATGACCGGGCTATACAACATTGGCGACATTCCTTTTCATGACGTTTGCGTGCATGTTACTATTTGCGACGGACAGGGGAAAAGAATGTCGAAATCTAAAGGCAACGGAGTTGATCCTCTCGACATAATTGAGCAGTACGGAGCTGACGCTTTGCGCTTTGTCATGGCGCACATGGCTACGGAAACACAGGACGTTCGAATGCCTGTTCAGTACAAATGCCCGCATTGCGGACAACTCACCCCTCAGACCGCGGAAAATATGGGCAGCAAAACTCTTGATTGTTTGAAATGCAATAAAATGATGGCTACACGATGGGCCGACGAAAATGTTCAGAAAGAAAATGGCCTGGCTCTTCTTACCAGCGACAAATTTGAAATTGGCAGAAACTTCGCAAACAAAGTTTGGAACGCAAGCAGGTTTGCTGTGATGAACCTTGAGGAAGGAATTCCTATTTTGACTCCGGAAGAACTTTTAAATTGCAAATTGCAAATTGAAAATTTAACTTCCGACGAAAAATGGATTCTCGAAAGGCTTGCAGAAACCGTTGAGAAACTTTCTTCAGACTTGGACAATTTCCATTTTCATGATTACGCAAACGGACTTTATGATTTTATCTGGAGCGATTTTTGCGACTGGTATCTTGAGTCAGCGAAGTCCGACCTGCACGGCGAAAACGAAGAAAACAAAAAACGCGCGAAAATTGTTCTTGCCTCTGTCCTTAGCGAAATCGTAAAGCTGCTTCACCCGGTCATGCCTTACATGAGTGAAGAGATTTGGCAGCTCCTTCACAAAGTTGCCGGCAAAGAACCTGGAACCATGCTGATAAAAGCTTCCTGGCCGAAAGCCCAAAAAGGTTTTTGCCCGCCCGAACTTCTTGAACAAGTAAAAAGCAAGTTTGAGCTTATACGTCTCGGAAGAAGCCTGCGCAGCGATTTAAATATCCAGCCATCCGTAAAAGTAAAATTTGCGATTAAACCCAATTCTGAAGAAACGGAAAATTTCCTTTCAAAAAATATCGATACGCTTAAAAAGTTTCTGAATTCAGATGAAATAGACATCGACAAAAACTTTAGTTCCAAAACACCGCTGCCAAGCCATGTTGGCACAGAAGCAACTATCTTCCTTTTTCCCGACAGCGCGTTAGACAAAGAAGCGGAATTGAAACGAATCGGCAAGCAAATAGAAAAAGTTGAAAGTTACATTTCTTCTTTAGAGAAAAAATTGTCGAACGAGAAGTTTGTAGGTAACGCGCCTGCGGAAATTGTGGAGAAAGAACGCGAAAAACTTTCCAACGCGAAAGAAAAACTCGCGAAACTCACGGAATCCAAAAAAGTTTTTAAAATGTAGGTCAGGCGTCTAGTGCATTGTAAAGCCTAATGGTTCGTTTATTCAACTCCAGCGGAGTTTGATGTTTATAGAAAATTGATTTAAGAAATGTGCAACCCCGGCTGGGGCCGAACCAATAAAATAACGATTTTCTATATACATGAAATCTCCCTGGGGTTAAACGTTTGTCCTATCAGGACAAAATACCGGATTTACGCATTGCGAAATTTTAGACTTTACAACATACTAGCCCGCCAATGTAACCTTGTCGAAAACCCGGCAAATGCCAGGACAATCGACCAAAAATGTTGATTGTATTCAAAAAACGCTTGACAAACCCTTTCAAAAAGGCTATAATAGCTTTATCATGAAAACAGCCACTATTACAAACACTAAAAACCACTTGAGCGCCCTGCTTAATTATGTTAGGCATGGTGAGACGATTATAATTACAGACAGAAATCGGCCTATTGCTCGGATTTGTCCGACTGAAAATGACAAAATTACTAGAGAAGATCAACTTGCAATCCTTGAAAAACAGGGGTTGCTGAAACGAGCAGAGGCCAAATCATCAAAAAAGTTAAGCGAAATAATTAAGACTGCCCCGCCACAACCTAAAAGAAACGCGAGCATTATTGACTCTTTGTTAAAAGAACGCGCGGAGGGAAGATGAAATTCTGGGATTCTTCTGCCGTAGCTCCTTTGTTGATTAAGGAGCCAAGTACAAAGGCCGTTCAGAAAATCCTTGAAAAGGATTCTGACATGCTTGTTTGGTGGGGAACGGAAATTGAATGTGTTTCTGCTATTGTAAGACTAGAACGCGAAATGAAAATTTCATTGGGAAATATTGAAAAAGCCTTTGAACGGCTCGACTGCTTAAAAGGGGCCTGGAACGAAATAATACCGGCGGAAATTGTGAGAAGAACAGCCCGGAGAATGTTGCGTGTTCACTCTTTGCATGCTGCTGACTCTTTTCAGCTTGCCGCGGCTTTTTGCGCTTCAAACGGTCAACCCTCAACTTTGGATTTTGTTTGCTTCGACAAACAGCTTTTACTCGCAGCAGAGCGTGAAGGGTTAAAAGTAATTCAAAAATAAATCCACATATTTTTCGATTGCAATAAACGCCGAAGTTTTTGGAATTAAGATTTTCGCAGAATAAACAGTCCGGGACGCCCTGTTTTACTTTTTTTGTTTGACACAACTATCGCAAATATTGCGGGGACGGCAATTCCCATGGTGTGGAAATCAAAATCCACAAGACAGTGAAGAAGAAAACCGGTGCCTGCCACAAGGCATGAAGCAGTTAGCCAGTCAAACGAGTTTTTGTTTTTCAATAGATATTTCCACGACATAAAAGCCGGAAAAACTAAAGCTAAAATAATTCCCGCAACTCCTGCAACTCCGTAATCTACCCAGATGTTTAGAATAAAGTTATGGGGAAGCTGTGTGTCCTCTGCGCCCGGCCTTTTAAATCTAAGATAGTTTTTTCCGAATCCGTCTGTTCCTCTGCCGACCAAAGGATTCTCGCGGATCATTTTCGCGGCGGCTTTCCAGTAATCTAATCTCGCTCCGCCAGTTGACTTGAATTTTTTGCTAAGGCCGGAGCCATACCCGCCGAAAAGCATTCCAACAACAATTATTCCCGCAGATAAAAAAGTAATTAATAAAAAGTGTTTAGAAATTTGGGCACCGCGTTGGGCAAGCCAGAAAAGCGCCATTAAACTTCCAGCAGAAATAACTATCGAGGCTTTAGATTTTGAGAAGAGAAGGGCAATGAGCGCAAGGCAAAAAACCAATGCCGCGAAAATTTTCGCGAAACGAAGGTTTATTGATTTAAATAGACCGACGCATAACGGGAACAAAATAATGATAAAACCGCCAAGAGCGTTCGGATAAATAAAAGTTCCAAAAACTCTCGGACTGGTAATCTTTTGGATAAATTGCCTTGTATGGACATCTTTGTTTGCTTCCAAAGTGAAATTAGTGTAATCCGCAAAAGACTTGAAACCTGCGTCGGTATAAACCTTTTCCCTCATGTATTCCAGCCCGCCGAAATGTTGTGCAATAGCTTCTTTGCAAACAAGAGCGCCTGCCGCGACGACGAAAAGAACAGCAATAATTCTGCTGTCCTTGTTTTGAAAAAAGATAAAAACTGAAAAAAACCATGCCCCGTAAAGGAGGAACTGAAAATTTACATTGTTGAAATTTATTCCGCCGGGCATAACAAAATCCGAAAAAAGAATTGCCGCCGAAAACAATACCCAACCAATTAAAGGAACAATAAGTTTTTTAATGTAACCAAAATCCCTGCCCCGCTTCAGCGAGGGTTTGATTTTGAAAGACAAAACAAAAATTACTAACGCGCAGAAAGCTATTACTGCCATCAGATACTGTCCGAGAGAATTAGGGTAATTCGCGAAAATCCATTCTATTAAAGTTTTCGGCGTTTCAATGATAATTTTGGCCTGGTTGGAAACACTGACCCCGAATTTCACAGGCACGAGAAAAAGGAGAAGAACGGACAGGATTATACCTGCCGCCTTTAATGATAACAGCAATTTTTTTCCAATTTTCAATTTCCAATTTACTATTTACAATTTATATCTTTTCCCAAAGAACATCTTCTCCGAGAAAAACCGGGCCTTCGCGGCATACACGCTCCATTCCGCGAACCGTTGGAACAACACAGCCCATGCAAACTCCTATGCCGCAGCCCATGTAAGCTTCCAGGCAAACAAACGAAGGAACGTTATATTTTTTGCATAAAACGGAAACAGCGGCAAGCATTGGCAGAGGACCGCAGGCGTAAACTGGAGCGGGCTTTGCTTTGAGCTTTTCTTCCAAAGGCAAACAGACCGTTCCTTCAAGTCCTTCACTTCCGTCGTCTGTAGCTAAAACTGGTTTGATATTCAGTTCGTTTTCGAAATCGGTTTTTAGGACTAGGTCATCGGACGTTCCGGCGCCGAGAATTACATCAAAATCTCCGGATGCTTTTTTTTCGGAAGCGAGAAAATACATCGGCGGAATTCCTATTCCGCCGCCTACGGCATAAGCTTTTCCTTCAACATTAGAAAACCCGTTTCCGCACGGCCCTATAACTTTTACTTTTTCTTTAGGTTCGAGCTTGGATAAAGCTTCAGTTCCCGGCCCGACGACTTTATAAACGAGGGTGAACATTTGTTTATTATCAGAGACTGCGGCTATGCTTATAGGCTTGTTCAGCAGAGTTGCGCCTTTTGTGGATATTTCAATAAACTGCCCGGGTCGCGCCGCTTCGGCAATTTCCGGCATAAACAGCTCCAACCGGAAACATTTCCCGGAAAGATGAGTTTGCGAAGACACGGAAGCTATCCCGGAAGAAAGTAAGTTTTTTGTTTTTATACAAAACATAGATAATGTAAATTTATTAGGAATTTGTTTAAGTATCCTGCCAACCTTGTGTCGATTGTTTTTAAATTTAGAGAAAAAAACTTGAATTTACACTACTCTCACTTACACAGCCTTTGAGCAAGGCAAGAGGGCCGTGTTAGGCATAAGTTCCCTCGTTAAAAAGTGTTATTCGAGAGCATTATACCAAAAACAATAAAAAATAAAAACTCATCTTGACATTAAAATCCTTATTTGGTATCATATACAGTAATGATTATTGTTTAACAACCATTGAATTATAGGTTGACTTTTGTTGTTTATAACAAAAAATATCAAAAAATGGTATAATATGTAAGATAAAATGGATTAGGGGATTAACGGATTCATGGAAATCCAACAATCCACCAGTCCATCAATCCTTAATTAATTGGAGTTTTTATTAAAATGGATGAAAAATATTTTTTAGGTGTTGATATAGGTTCTACGACTTTTAAGGCAGTTTTGCTTACAGCTGACGAAAAAGTTAAGCATACGCTTTATGAGCGGACAAAACCACTTCCGGAAGCAATACTTAGCTGCACAGGATTGTGTCACAAATGCGGGCGTTGTAATCTTGGCGCCATAAGTAAAACGATAGATGATTTTCTGGCTTCAGCCGGAACCGACAGAGACCATGTTGCCTGCACTGTTGTAACAGGGAGCCAAATAGTTGACGGCTTGGAAAAATTCATTAATTATGATTCTTATGTCAGCGAAGTTTCCGCTCATGTTGCAGGCGCAAAGCACTATTACCCTGATGTGAAGTGTATTCTTGATGTAGGCGGGCAGGACAGTAAAGCGATGCTTTTTGACGAGAACATGCAAATGTGGATGTCGAAGATGAGCGGAATTTGCGCGGCAGGAACCGGAGCTTTTCTCGACAGCGTCGCCGCAAAGCTTAATGTTAGAGTCGAGGAAATGGACGAGAAAGTTAATTATGACTCCGAGCTTCAGGTTTCCTCGATTTGCGCCGTGCTTAGCGCTACTTCTGTTAATAAATTCAAAAACCGGTATCCGCTTGGCGATATTATCGGCGCTGCATGCAGGGCGCAGGCGAGAACCGTTATGTCGGGTGTTGGCGAAATTTTTCTGAATTATAAAGGGCCTATCGTTTTTCAGGGCGGCGTTGCTTCAAATAACGCGGTATCCTATTACCTGAAAGAAATCACAAATAATGAAATTCTGATTCCTGAATTTCATCAGGTTATGGGTGCGCTTGGCGCTTCCTGCCTTGCCGCGGAGCTTTATCAAAGTAAGAAATCCAGAGACGAAGAAGAAAAAAGTATGTTTAAAATCGGTATAGATGAGCTGCAGCAGATAATAGAATCAGTTGGGGGAACACCTCTTGCGAAAAAACTCGGCGGACTGAAAAATAAACTTTTTATTCATAAGACCGAAGACGGCAAAGAAAAGCTTGGTGTTCCAAGCATAAAGCAGGTTAAAAATGCTATCGGGGACGCTCATCTTATTCGTGAGTTTTCGGACATCTTTGACACGCTTATTTTAAGGAAACCAGTCCATGACAAAGGTTATTTTAAAAAGTCAATAGCCATGCGCGCGAACATGACCCGAAGCGAGCTTTTCGCGAGAAACAGCGATGTTCCGATGGTTTGGCGAAATCTTTTTTATCCACCCGAAATTCTTAACGCGTTCGGCGTTAGAACTTTGACTCTTGAAACTTACGCGGCTTTCAGGGCTCGTAACACCAAGAAACTTCAGGAATGTTTTGACCGTGCCGCTTCAAAAGGTTTCTCGGCTGAAACTTGTTCCTTTCTCAGGGTGCTTGAAGGTGATGAAAAACTTCCTAAACCGACTTTTGCGGTAACAACTACCGAACCATGCCAGCAGGGAGAAAGAATCTTTTCCGACCTGGTAAGGGATAATGATCTTGAAAACAAATATTATACTTTGCACACGCCTTATAAGTATAATGATCATTCTATTGAACAATTAGAAGCAGGAATTATTGAATCTGTTAAGGCCATGGAAAATACTTTTGGCTATAAACTTGACCATGACAAACTTGTTGAAGCGTGCGACCTTTCCAACCAGGCGCGTGAATATGCTGCTGAAGCCAATAACATCAGGTTTACAAGCCCTCCGTTGATTCGTGGCAGCGAGGCAATTTTGAACGCGATTATTTTTTCTCCGGGATGGGGGAAAAAAGAGTTCGTTGATATTCAAAAAACTTTCCGCGATGAGCTTCTTGAAAGAAAAAAAGAAGTAGAGTTATATACAAATATTGAAGACACTCACAGACTTGTCTGGCTTCATCTCCCGCCGTTTTACAGCAAAAAACTGATGAATTTTATCGAAGATACAAACAACGCTCCAATTGTTTTTGAAGAAGTTAATTATGTGGGATGGGAACCTCTTGATTTGAATGACCCATACAAAAGCCTCGCTAAAAGAATTCTGACAGTGGGCTTTCTCGACCCGGAATTGAGAGTTAAGAGCATTGCTCAAAATGTCGAGAAAGCTAAACTTAACGGCTGTATCCTTTATAACCACATGTTTGGAAGATGCTCTATGGCCGACACCAGTTTTACAAAACATCTGCGTGAAGAACTCCAAAAAGTTCATGTCCCGCTGCTTGTGCTTGATGGTGATTGCCTGGACGAGTCCACTGACCCGTGCAGCACTTACACAAAAATAAGCGCTTATGTCGAATCTCTTAATTTGAAAAGAACAGACAGTATTTTCGGGAAATAAAGTGTCAAGGTGAGAAGATGTGGAAATGCTAAAACTCTTGACCGGCGTATGCTGGTTGTCCCGCATAAGGCGGGGTAAAATTAAAAATCAATATTCAAAAATCAAAAATTGCGTCTTCCTCTCATTAGTGTTATTATTCCCACTTATAACCGCTATAAGTTTCTTCTTGAAGCAATAAATTCGGTTGAAACTCAAACTTATCCTGAAATAGAAATAATTGTTGTTGATGACGGTTCAACTGACGAGACTTCCTCCTTATCTAAAAAAGAAAACATCAAATATATCTTCCGGGAAAATAAAGGTCCGGCGGCGGCAAGAAATACCGGCGCGCGAGCCGCAAAAGGGGATTGGCTCGCTTTTCTCGATTCTGATGATTTGTGGAAACACAAAAAACTTGCTAAACAGTGGAACGCTTTAGAAGAAAATCCCGATTACAAAGTTGTTTACACAAACGAAATCTGGATCAGAAACGGCACTCGAATTAACCAACGCAAAAAACATAAAAAATTTTCCGGCTGGATTTATCCACAGTGCCTGCCGCTTTGTATTGTTAGTCCCTCTTCAATTTTGCTTCATAGGAAACTTTGGGAAGAAGCAGGCGGAATGGATGAGTCTTTGCCAATGGCGGAAGACTATGACCTGTGGCTTCGCATCAGCGCTAAACATAAATTTTTGTTTCTTGACGAGTACTTAATTGTAAAACGCGCCGGGCATCCAGCCCAGCTTTCTACTGAATGGGGGATTGACAGATACCGGGTTGCAGCTTTATTAAAGATGGTTAACGATTCAGAATTGCGTGATGACTGGAAAGACTTGACGCGAAAAGAGTTGCGAAAAAAAAACGAAATTCTCACCGCGGGTTTCAAAAAACACGGCAAACCGGATGAAGCGGATTATTATGAAAATATTAGTTTGACAATTTAGTCCTTTGAGTCCTTTTAGTCTTTTAAGTCCCTTAAGCTTTTTATAACAGGCAATGTTGAATGTTGACGCCTGACCCCATTTATGAGCAAAGAGAAATCAAATTCAGCAGATTCGCGGATAGCAGATGCCCCAAAAAGCACGGGCGTTTATATTATGAAAGATAAAAACAACCGGGTGATCTATATCGGCAAGGCTAAAAATCTGCGGTCGCGTGTCCAATCTTATTTTCGGGAGAAAGGCGATGGCAGGCTCTCCGTTCCTATTCTGAAACAGAAAGTCAGCTCGATTGACTATCTTCAAACTCCAAACGAAAAAAAAGCGCTGCTTCTTGAAGATAAATTGATTAAAGAATACCAGCCGCGGTATAATGTGGAACTCAAAGACGGCAAGCGATATTTTTCAGTTAAAGTAACCCTCAACGAAGAGTTTCCCAGAGTTTTCCTGACGCACCAGAGAAAAGACGACGGGGCGGCATATTTCGGGCCTTTTTCGTCTTCGGGAAGCGCGAGGAAAATGGTTAAAAATCTTGTTGAAAAATATAAGTTGAGAAGGTGTACTGGCGTAAAACCAAGAAAAGACGGGCCATGCATGTACGAGCAAATCGAGGGTTGCTTTGCCCCATGCGAGGGGAAATTTTCCGTTGAGGAATATAAAAAGAATATAGAAAAAATTTTAATATTTTTAAAACGCGCGGAACAAATGGAATTGGAATAACTTAGTACATTGTAAAGCCTAATGGTTCGTTTATTCAACTCCAGCGGAGTTTGATGTTTATAGAAAATTGATTTAAGAAATGTGCGACCCCGGCTGGGGTTGAACCAATAAAATAACGATTTTCTATAAAAATGTATTAGAGTAATGGAGCGCTGGAGCGCTGAATTCCTAACCTATCAACTCTAACCTCTAAATTCTTATCTTACGAAACTTATGAAAATATTATTAGCAGATAACGCGGGATTTTGCTGGGGAGTGAAACGTGTAGTTAAACTCACGGATGAACTCATAGAAAAAGGCGAGAAGCCTATTTTCACTCACGGACCTTTAATTCATAACAGGTCGGTTATAAAACGCCTTACCAAAAAGGGAGTCAGGGTTTTGCCGGAAAATTTTGAAGGCACAATTAAAAAAGGGAATTCAATAATTATCAGGGCTCACGGGATACCCCCTGAGGAAAAAGATAGGTTGGAGAGAACCGGAGGCAAAATAGTTGACGGCACATGCCCGCATGTCGTGAAAATCCAAAAAGAAGTACAAAAAGCTTACAATTCCGGCAGCGCTGTAATTATTCTGGGAGATAAAGGGCATGCCGAAGTTGTCGGGCTTATGGGGTTTTGCCCTGAAAATTGTTTTATTGCCAGCAGCGAAAAAGACGTTGAAAAAATATCCACGGATCTTCCGGTTACAGTAGTTGTTCAGTCGACGCTTGACGAGGAAACGTTTAACATACTTTCCGGTCTAATAAAGAAAAAGTTTTCGGACGTTAAGATTATTAACACAAGATGCGACGCAACAACGAGGCGCCAGAACGAAGCGATAAATTTATGCAAAGAAGTTGACTTGATGATAGTTATAGGCGGAAAGGACAGTGCGAATACAAACCGCCTGGCAAAAATTTGCGCGGATGAAAATGTAAAGACTTTGCATATTGAAACTGCGGCAGAACTTGAGACTGTAGATTTTAAAAGAGTAGAAGCAGTAGGAATAACAGCCGGGGCCTCCACGCCTGATTGGATAATCGAGGAAGTGGTGGAAGCCGTGGTTCGTGGTCCGTAGCCCGTAGTCCGTGGTCCGTAGCCCTTGGTCCGTAGTCCGTAGTCTGAGGAGCGTAACATTAAATTGGAGATAATTATGAAAATAAAATCAGTAAAAGATTTAGATGTTTATAAATTAGCTTATGAAATAGCAATGGAAATCTTTATTATCTCGAAATCATTTCCTAAAGAAGAAAAATATTCATTGACAGACCAAATCCGCAGAGCGTCGCGATCAGTATGCGCAAATTTAAGAGAAGTATGGGCTAAACGAAAATATATTGCTCATTTTACAAGTAAATTAACAGATTGTGATGGTGAAAACTCTGAAACAGATACTTGGCTTGATTTTGCAAAAGATTGTCAATATATAACTATAGATGATTATAATAAATTAGTAGAAAAAAATAGAAGAGTAGGTCAAATGTTAGGAAATATGATTAAAAAAGCAGATGTTTTTTGTCAAAAGTAACATGCTACGGATTTCGGGTTGCGGACAACGGAGTACGGATCACGGCAATTACAACTCTGTATATTTCACAGCCTTGCCTTTAACTTTATGGGCGGGGTATTTTTTTGCGTTTTTATTTATTTTTTTGTCAGCGGCTTCCATTATGTCTATCCCGAGGTCGTTGGCCATAATGATAGAATAAAGGAAGATGTCGGCGAGTTCGTCTGATATTTTTTCTTTTTCCTCAGGGATAGAAGTAAGGTCTTTAGCCTCTTTATCAGTTTTCCACTGGAAAATTTCAAGCAGTTCCGCGGCTTCAAGCACAATAGACAGCGCGAGATTTTTAGCAGAATGAAATTTTTTCCAATCCCGTTCTTCTCTGAATTTCAGGGCTTTAGAAATTAATTTGTGCAATTGCATTATTAAAAGTTACGCCTTTTAAAAGTTTTTTCTGCAAGTAGTCCTGCATTTCTCCGGAAGTCCAGACGTAAGTATTGAAAGCGTTCGCTTTAATGTTCTGGTTTGAAATACGCTCGTTTTTGATAAGGTCGTAAACAACGACATCAACGTCAATAATTCCTTCAGAAGTACACCATTCTACAAAGTTCCAGTTAGCTCCTCTTCCGACAGCATAGCAGTCGTTGATGCTAAAACAGAGGAGGTATTGAGCGCGCAGCTTGTCGGCTTCTTCCCTGCTATCGACGATGACAGCCCTTCCGAAAATATCGTAACCTCGGAACCTGTTATAAATCGCCAATGCGAAATCTTCATAAGGGTCTTTCAAGGTGGAAACTTCGCCGGCGCCGTAAATCCAACGGTTTAAAAACCATTTCTTGTTAAGCTCTGAAAGATAGCTTTTATACATGGGGTTAGCTTTGCCAACAGGCATTATGGCAATAATATTTTCCTGGTATCCGGAGCCGGAAAGAGCAAACGTGTCAGGCTTGGTAACATCATTAGTCGCGCAGCCAACAAAGTTCAGGCATACAATAGAAGTAATTATTCCGGTAACAATTAATCTTATAACTCTGGGGATAAAAAATTGCTTTTTCATAATCTTATATCGGTTTATGTTAAAGTCAAAACTGAAAATCTTACAGAGCCGGTTCAAACTCTTCGCCGGGCACAGCTGTAGTCGAAGTTACTGGCATTAAGTTTATCACAACGCGCCTGTTTGCTCTTTGTCCTTCAGGCGTGGAAGAATCAGCGACAGGCCTTGTTGAGCCATAGCTTGCAATTGCCATTTTGTCTTGGTCAAGAAGTTCACGGTCTTTGAAGTAGTGCATTACGGCTAAAGCTCTAGCCGCTGAGAGTTCCCAGGGCGACCTGTAATTTTCGCTTGGGATTTCGCTGTCGTCAGAGTGTCCTTCAATTGCGATATAGTAGTTAGGATATTTTTTGTTAATAGCCACAGCTATTTCATCGAGGACGGGATAGATCGCGTCTTTAACTATAGCGCTTCCAGGTTCGAAAAGAACTTCTGAGGCCATAATAACCTGAACGGCTCCTTCGTTTGAGGTTTCAACCCTGACGTATCTGCCGTCCGCGCCGATCGCGTTCGCGATAGTATAACTTGCGGCAATCAGCCTTTCTTTCTGCGCGACAAGGTCCCTGTTTCTTGCTTCCATGAGGGTAATATATTTTTCATATTGCGCAAGAGTTTTTGTGCTGATGACAGCTGCGCCGGTTTGAGGATTGAAATTTTCATAATCTTCTTTCATTCTGATCCGGTGAGCTTCATAAAGTTCTCCGGCGATCATACCGAGTAGAGCTCCGCCTACCGCGCCGGAACCGCCGCCAATAGCGACGCCGACACCGCCTCCGGCTGCGCCTATGCCTGCGCCTATACCTCCGCCGATCAGGCCGCCGATTATGCCTCCGCGCTGGATTGAAGTGCATCCGGCAAGAAGAAAAACTATTAGCAGAAAACTTATGACACGGTTTTTCATTTTATCACCTCGCAGTATTTAATCATTAGATTTTTTCATTATTGATTTATGAACAAAAATGTATATTACTATTATAACAAACAAAATTAATAAAATCCAGATAAAGTTATGATGAATGAAATCTTTACCTTTATGAACCAGTTCTGTGTAAGTCATGTTTCCGGTTAAATGGGCAAAATAATACCCGAGCCCCGCCAGTAGAGCTGTCCACAATCCTGCGCCGAGAGTTGTGAAAAACGTAAATTTCCCTAAAGGCATTTTCGACAAACCTGCCGGTATAGAAATAAGCTGCCTGATTGCGGGAAGAAGCCTGCAGACAAAAGTTGTTATGTCGCCATACTCATTAAAGATTTCTTCCGCTCTTTCTATGGTTTCGGGCTTCAGCAAAACGAATTTTCCATACTTGTATAAAACAGGCCGCCCCAGCTTTAAGGACAGGTAATAGTTTACATAAGCGCCTAAAATCGAACCTGCTATTCCACAAAGAACGGCAATTGATAAATCTAAAACAGGACTGGCGAAAAACAATTCTCTTCTGAAAGCGAGAAAGCCTGCCGGAATCATAACTATTTCGCTTGGGAAAGGGATAAAGGAGCTCTCAATAGCCATGAAGACAAAAATTATCAAAAATCCCCATAAGTGCGCGTGTGAAGCAAATTCTTCTATGTGCGAAGCAAGAATATCAGTCATAAATCAGGTTTCAGGTTTCAGGTTTCAGGTTTCAGGTTTCAGGTTTCAGGTTTCAGGTTTCAGGTTTCAGGTTTCAGGTTTCAGGTTTCAGGCTGACATCCGACACTTGACACCTATTTTATTTATTAATCTTCAATTAAGCTAATCGGATCAACACGGAATCTAAAAGTAAGTTCTTTTCCGTTTACGCTCAGTTTCAAAAGAGTGTTAAGTCTTGTAAGCAAAAGCCGGTAAGGAACTTTTACTTCTTCGTCTTTAACAGCAATAGCTATATTAGCTGTTTCAAGCATGTCTTTAACGTCATGGACAGCAACAAGCAGATTTTCAAATCTGCGGATCTTACCGAGAAGCTCTTTATCAAATTTGTATTGCTTTCCACACTTTGAACATGTAAGCACAGAGTCGTCAGCCATTTCCAGAATCGAAAAAGAAACCCTGTTCCTGCACGAAATACACTCAAATTCTATATGATGAGCTGTTGAATATTTTACTTTGTCCATAATTTTTGCGGCGTTAGACATTAGACATTTGCCCTTTAAAGGATTAACGTCCAACGACCAACGTCAAGTTTTAATTTCAAAAATCACGCTAAAGCCGTGAACTCCAACAATTTCAAATTACATATTTTTTATCCGACAGTTTCATGTTTTCAAGTTCCCGCTTTGCGTCTTCATATCCTTCGCGGCCCATAAGTGCGTAAGTAAAGATTTTTCCCTGTTCGACGCCGGGCTGGTCAAAAGCATCAATATTGTAAAGTTCTCCGGCATACGCGGTTTGCAGCTCGAAAAAATATAATAATTGCCCAACGTAAAAAGCGTTAACTGCCGGGATAGAAATAGTGAGGTTCGGGCGATTAGCTTTTGTCAAAGCCGCCCTTGTAGCGTATTCTTCAGCGTGTAGAAGTTCGTTCAAAGTATGTCCGCCAAGATAAGAAAAAGCTGGCTCGTCTTCAAAACCCGAAGGTATTTCCGTTTGAATACCAAACTGCTCTACGTGTAAAAAAGAAAAAGACTTGTCAAAAGGCCCCTCGGTATAAAGCTGGACTTGTGAATGCTGGTCAGTTGCTCCTAAAGCTTTAATAGGAGTCAGCCCGCAGAAAATTTCTTCATCTTTTCTGTTAACGCGTTTTCCAAGGCTTTCCGCCCAGAGCTGCCTAAACCAGTCGGCGATGTCTTTTAATTTCTGGCAATAAGGCATCATAACAGTAAGCCTTATGCCTTTTTTTCCATCCTGGAGATAACTTATTACGGCGTTAAAAAAAGCCGGGTCCTCTTTCCAGTAATCTGTTTTGCACCTTTGGTCCATGGCTTCCGCACCTTTCAAAAGCGCTTTTAAGTCTATGCCTTCAACGGCAGCGGAAAGAAGCCCGACAGGCGATAGGACAGAGAACCTTCCACCAACGTCAGGCGGAACTTCAAGAGAGCGAATATTAAATTCATTAGCGAGTTTTCTCAGGGCGCCTTTTTCGGGGTCTGTAGTGAAGATTACCTGGTCAGTCCATTTTTCTCCTACAGCGTCCTCAAGAAATTTGCGGATCACTAAAAAGTTTGAAAGAGTTTCAGCGGTGCTTCCCGACTTTGCTATGACATTAAAAATTGTTTTTTTAGGATTAAGAATTTTCAGTAAATCGGAAATTAAAACCGGGTCGACATTGTCAGGAACATGAACCTTTGGGTGATTTCCTCTTTCCTCTGCGCTTAATGAATTATAATAAATAGAGTTAAGAGAAGAATGAAGGGCAATATTTCCAAGCGCGGAACCGCCTATTCCGATAACAACAAAATCTTCATAGCTCTCAATAATATCAGAAGCAAGTTCTGAAATTTTTTCTAATTGTTCTTCTGCGTAAGGGAGCTTTGTAAAACCCCAGGTTGACCTGTCGGATTGGGCTTTATAAAAGGCGGCTTCGATGTTCGACGCTGCTTCTGAAAAATCTTCAGGCGTTAAACCGGTATTTGGCCCCACGGATTCTGATAATACATTTGTATAATCAAGTGTCAATATTTTATCGGTCATAGTTCTTGGTGTTAATTAGCAACAGAAAAATTAACTAAATAATTGATTACAAATTATAACAAAACAAAAAACTAATTGCAATGCAATCTATAAAAAAGAATTGGAGCAACGGAATGACGAAGTGATGAAGCAATGGAGCTCCAGTCACTCAAAACTCCAATTCTTTGTTTTGCTTGATTGCTTTCCTGAAAATTAGTACAATATTACCGATGCCACAATTAATTTTTTAAAAATCGACAATTTTAAATTACAAATTTAAAGTATTATGAAAAAATCAATTCTTATACTGCTTGTTTTATTGTTTAGTTCAGTTGCCTTTTCTGATTCTGATGATGATTACAGCATGCTCGAAGGTATTGGAAGAGGCTTAGCCAACATAACTGTCGGCTGGCTTGAAGTTCCGCGCGGACTTACATATTATTCTGTTGAATATCCAGTTATCGGCATAATTCCCGGTGCTTTGCAGGGGGCAGGCATGACCCTTGTCCGCGCCGTGGGCGGAATAGTTGATTTGGTTACTTTAGGTTATTTGGAGCCCGGAAGCACTGTTTATGACGGAATGGTTGAACCGCTTTATCCCTGGCAGTCTCCTTGGCTTCCGTCTGCGGAAGAAGATGAGGAAGAATAGTAACTCGATAGGCAGTGGGCAGTTGTAGCCGCGGATTGCTATCCGCGTTTCTGGCGAAATCGGTTAATTCCGAAACGCCGATAGCAATCGGCGGCTACTATTTTTGCCGACACTTTATTGTTGACACGACACTAGTGTCATGTCAACCTTGCAATGTCGTAAAAGCGAAATATTAGAATGCACAATGAGCTGCGTTTGTTGTAGCCGACCTCGCTGAGGTCGGAGATAAGAACTAAACTTGTT
>Ga0190284_1000193_pt1 | contig 43704 bp, 40 predicted proteins | sample 48691812_MG_FD_161668 | JGI IMG/M metagenome (GOLD analysis project Ga0190284, IMG submission 161668) | Hydrothermal vent microbial mat bacterial communities from Southern Trench, Guaymas Basin, Mexico - 4869-18-1-2_MG | ecosystem: Environmental > Aquatic > Marine > Hydrothermal vents >...
CTATAAAATGGCTGAATTACAAGAACGACTCGAAAAACTAATACTTAGACTCGACCTGATGGGAATGCGGGTAGAGCAGGCCCTGGCCGACGCGATACATGCAATTAAAAATAACGACGTCGAAGCTGGCAAGGAAGTAAATCTGCGAGACTCTGCCATCGACAGAGAAGAGGTCGAGATCGAGCAGGAGTGTATTCGTCTGCTTGCTTTGTATCAGCCAGCCGCTATCGACCTGCGGACTATCTGCACGATAATAAAGGTCAATAGCGACCTGGAACGCATCGCCGACCTTGCTGCGGGAATAGGCAGGCGCGTGAAACACGTCGTCGAAAATCAGGTCGATTTTGAATGCCACTCCGATCTCGACCATCTCTTTGTTATCACCACCGATATCCTGGGCCGAACCGTCCGAACGCTCAAAGCGGTCAGTGCCAGCACTGCGCGAAAAATCATCGAAGCCGACGATGAAATTGACAATCAGTATCGACAATTCGTCAGCGGTGTCTTGGCGAATCAGGATCGCTCAGCCGAGACGGTTGAGACCGCTTTGACCCTGATAAACACGGCAAAAGCGATGGAACGCATCGGCGACCTTTGCACGAATATAGCTGAGGATATCATCTTCCTGAAAACCGGCGACATCGTCCGCCACGCCGAGGCAATGAAAGATAATCCGCAGGACTAAATACAAAAAAAACATCTCAACGAATTAACATTTTTTTAACAAATCCTTTGTACTCACCTAACACATTTTTCACATACTTTACACCAAACAGGTAGCAGTCATGTCCGAGTGTTCGGCAGCTGAGGCTTGGTGGTTTCGCAAATTTGAAAGGAATATCAAATGCGAAAATTGATTATTGCAAGTTTGGCAGTTGCGGCGGCGTTCAGCTCGGTTGCGTTGGCTGACGATCTTGGTCAGATGCGGGCTGAGATGCGAGAAATGAATCTTAGGCTCAAGCAGCAAGCCGAGACTATTCGGAATCTGACCGTCTCGCAGAACAGCGCAGAAGCCAGCAAGATTCAAAAGGCCGAAATGGCCAAGATGATGAAAAATATTTTGGACGACGCCAAACTTCAACCAGCTATGCCAAAGTGGATGAAGAACCTCAAGTTTTTCGGCGATTTCCGCCTACGATACCAGCACGATAGCAGAGGCTGGCGACGAGGTGGCTGGCCTGGCACCGTGCGAAAAGATCGTAATCGCGCCCGCTTCCGCCTGCGTTTCGGTTTTGAGAAAACCTGGTGGGATAAGCAATTGGCGGTCATATTCCGCCTGGCTTCCGGTTCCAGCGACGACAGCGACAGCACCAACCAGAGCTTCGATAGCTCGTTCAGCAAGAAGCATGTTTGGATCGACCTGGCCTATGCCCGATACAAACCCAAGTGGGCCAAGGGCCTGACCATCACGGGTGGTAAAATGAAAAATCCCATCCGCACCAAAACCCCGATGACCTGGGACAGCGACATCAACCCCGAAGGTTTCGCGATTGATTACGTCGCGCCGTTCTTCGGCGACTTCAAGCCATACGCCCAGGTGGGATACTGGATTCTGGAAGAGTCTAACCGCAGCGCCACCGACCCCCAAGGTGACACCTGCCGCGACGCCACGATGTGGAACTACTCGCTGGGCTTCAACTGGAAGTTGGCCAAGGACGTCAAATGGTTCTTTGGTACTACTTTTTACGACTATAATCACTTCGACGTGGTCGGCGCCAATGGCGGCAGCGGCGTCGATGGCCAATGGCTGACGCAGTCCGGCTATGGCAATGCCGAAATGAAAATTTTGGAAATGACCACGAAGGTAAAGTGGAAAATGTTTGACCTGCCATTTGCCGCCTGGTTCAGCTGGGCACACAATTGCGGAGACAACTACCCCAACCAAAACAAGAACCCCAACGCCGACCGGGAGTTTGAAGACAAGAACAACGCCTTCGGAGCGGGCATAAAAGTTGGCAAGAACAAGAAAAAAGGCGACTGGTCTTTTGGCTATACCTACCTCTACGAGGAGATCAATTCGCTGCCGACCTTGTCTGGCGGATTTGGCTTGGGCGACTCCGATTTTGGCGGGCCTAATCGCAAAGGTCATATTATTGGCGGGAAATATAACATCGACGATTTCCTGACTTTGGGCGGCAAGGTGTTTATTACCGATCCGATTCACGTCCCCTGGCCTGACCAACAAGACCACACCGTTACGGTGCAGGTGGATATGGTCTGGAAATTTTAGGTTCTTTTGGGATAGCTTCCAGTTTAGCTGGCTGACCTCTTTAATTTATTCAAACCGACCGGTTTGAGTAGCTAGTTGATTGGTTAACTACTTGATTAGTAAAGAATTACACAAATCTTTACAGCGTCGAAAACCCTTGTTTTCCAGGTCTTATCTGGACAGAGAGCCTTGGCGTATTTGTTTTGTAATCTTTTTGTAATCTTTTCCCAGTTAACCAGTTAACTAATCAACCAGTCAACAACCCCGCGGTTGGATCGCTGAAAATCGGTCAGTTTGAGTAATTTGGCTTACTTTTCCGCTTTGCCGTAGAGCATATGTTGCAGCAGCTTGCCCAATATGAACAAGGCTGAGCTGCAAAACAGGCCCTTGGCGAGGAAGTACGCGGGGATACCGCCATCCAGCGGGCCGGCAGGTTGGAATTTGCCGTTTTCCATGGTACACGAATACACGCATATCAGAAGGACGAGCAAAGAGACGATAGGGTTAACAAATTTCAGATAAATTCGCATCATATTTCTCCTACAAAATAGTAGGCTATGCCCATGGCCACCCAATCAACCAGTTAACCAATCAACCAGTCAACTAATCAATACCTATAATGTTCCGGTTTGTATGGGCCTTGGACTGGTACGCCGATGTAGTCTGCTTGTTCCTTTGAAAGTTTGGTCAGCTTGACGCCGATCTTCTCCAGGTGCAGCCTGGCTACTTCTTCGTCGAGTTGTTTGCTCAGCCGATACACGCCGATCTCAGGCCGATTCGTCCAGAGGTCTATCTGGGCGAGCGTCTGGTTGGTGAAGCTGTTGGACATAACGAAGCTCGGGTGCCCCGTCGCGCAACCAAGGTTCACCAGCCTGCCCTCTGCCAGCAGGAAAATGCTGTGCCCGTCGGGATAGGTGTACATGTCCACCTGAGGCTTGATGTTCGTATGCGCGATGCCGTCAGTGGCCTGCATCTGGGCGACCTGGATTTCGTTGTCGAAATGGCCGATGTTGCAGACGATAGCCTGGTCTTTCATCCTGGCCATGTGCTCAGCGGTGATGATGTCCTTGTTGCCCGTGGTGGTAACATATATGTCAGCCTGACCCAGAGTCTCCTCGACGGTGGTTACCTTGAACCCGGCCATGGCTGCCTGGAGGGCGCATATCGGGTCTACTTCCGTAACGATAACCTGGGCGCGATGGTTTTTCAGCGTCTCGGCGCAGCCCTTGCCGACATCGCCATAGCCACACACCACCGCCACCTTGCCAGCGACCATGACATCGGTCGCCCGCTTAATGCCGTCGACGAGCGACTCGCGACAGCCATAGACATTGTCGAACTTGCTCTTGGTAACCGAGTCGTTGACATTGATAGCTGGCACCATCAGCTCGCCGCGTTCGAGCATCTGATACAAACGATGCACGCCGGTGGTGGTCTCTTCCGAGACGCCGACCCACTCAGCTGCGATGCCCTGCCAGAACTTGGGATCCTCCGCCAGGGTCGCCTTGAGCATGTCGATAATTATCTGCTCTTCCTCGCTGCCAGCTGGGGCGTCCAGGGTCGAGGCGTCCTTCTCGGCGGCACAGCCCTTGTGGATAACCAGCGTCGCGTCACCGCCGTCGTCCACGATTAGCTGAGGCCCCTTGCCGCCGGGCCATTGCAACGCCTTTTTGGTGAACTGCCAGTATTCCTCGAGGCTTTCGCCCTTGTACGCGAAAACCGGCACGCCCGCCTTGGCGATAGCAGCAGCTGCGTGGTCCTGCGTGCTGAAAATGTTGCACGAAACCCAACGCACATCAGCTCCGAGTTCGACGAGCGTCTCGATAAGCACCGCCGTCTGAATGGTCATGTGCAAGCTGCCCATAATCCGCACGCCAGCGAGGGGTTTGGATTGGCCATGCTTTTGGCGGGTCGCCATCAGGCCTGGCATTTCGTGTTCAGCGATCTCGATTTCTTTTCTGCCAAACTCAGCTAGCGACAAATCCCGAATCGCACACTCTACGCCATCGTCAGTCTTGGTTATCAATGTCGTCATGCTACAGCTCCCGTTCTCGAATTTTCGTTCCTGCTCGATAATTGTGATAAGTCGCGAGATTGTAACCGCTGACGACGCCGAATTACAAATAAATTTGAAAAGTTATGACAGAATAGAAGCGTTTTGATACTTTTCTGCCTGAAAGGCCAGGCTAACTTAGCCCAGGGTGACATACACGTCCATTCTGTCCTAACTCTTCAAAATTGATTGAAAAATCGTGAACAGTTACCTTTTTTCTTTTTCATTTTCATTTTCTCGGTAGTCTTCTACCCCGCCGATGAGCATCACGGGCAGGTCGAGCGCGACGACAAAGGTTTTTTGGCTGCCCGCCGGGCGGACGAAGGTTTCGCTCTTGCTGCTGCCCAGCTTCGGCGTGGCGGCACCGACGTGCAGCCGATTCGTCCTGCCGGTAGGCCCAGCCAACACTATCGTCCATATCGGCCTGGCCAGGCCCGTCGCAACATCGCCGGGCGTATCGTCGGCAGGCTGAAACGAGCGGGTGTACTCCAGGCTCTGCATCATACGGACGATTCGCTCGAGCCTGTCCTGCTTTGCCCGGGCAAGGATAGGGCTATCCATCTGCCAAACGCCAGAGCGGTGGTGAAAAGCCAACTCCGCCCCGCTACGGTCGCGTATTATCAACATGGTTGGGTTGTCTATAGGCCCAGCGAAAACCGCTCGACTCCGCGGCCCATCTGGCTTGGGGCTAAGCACGCCAGAGCGAAAAAACCCAGCCAGGCCAAAACAAACCAACAACAAAAATAATAAAACCAGTAACGTCCGAGGCTTCATGCGTAAAACCTTTTATAAAAATAATCAGTAGTCAGTTATCGGTAAAAGCAAAAAACAGCGGCTCGAATGACACGAATGGTAACCGTTTACACAAAAACAAGAACCACGGATAAACACAAAGGTTTCGACGCCGCAAAGATTTGTGTAATTCTTTACTACTCAGCCAATTTACCAATCAACCAGCTACTCAAACCGGTCGGTTTGAGTTTATAATCATTTTCTTCTCATCAGGCCTACTGCGGCGCCTATCAGTAGTAGCGTTGTTGGCAGTGCTATGACGCAGCCTGCCCAGAGTATGTTCTGGGTGGTCGCGGACATTTGCTCGACGGGTTTTATTCGCATCGGCCCAGCGGCGATTAGCCTTTCTCGGCCTATTAGCCAATAGACGCTGTTGACCACCAGCTCGGCATTGGCCCTTGGCGGAGCGGCTGTGCGATAACCAGCCTCGATAGACCGCACGGGCGACGTGAGATACCAGTCCACAAGCCCGCCGCCGACGCCCATCACGACGAGCCTGGCTGGGGCGACGTTACGAGTTTTGTCGCCCGGTCTGGTCGCCGCCAGGGCCAGAGTCAGGGGCACTTTCATGTCGCCCTTGTCATAGTGTGGGCTGATGAGGTTCCCCCCCGCCAGGTGCACCTCAGCTGCGAGGGCTTCTAAATCCGCCGAGGCCCAGATATTCGTCATGGTCGCCGGCACGGCCAGGATGGGCTGAATTTTTACCCCCGCGGGGGTGGGTTTTGCGACGGTTATCGGGCAGGCACCAAGCCAGGCCAATCGTCGGCCTTGCAAGGGCCTGCCGATGGGATTGTCCGTGAAATCGTTCAACGGCAGGTAGGCTAGTTTGCTGATGTCCAGGAGGTATTTGCCAGGCTGATCGCTGGGCAGGCCTTGGATTAGCATCGCTCCAACGTGGACGTCGATGCCCCAGTTTTTGCGGAGATATTCGTCGTAGGGATAGCTCGGTGCAAGTCGGCCTAGCAAACTGCGATGGGGCATGAGAGCCTTGGTCAAAAACACCGCTGAGGCTCCGGCGTCGATAGCTTGAGAGACCTTGCTTATCTGCTCAGGCCCGAACCTGCCCTTGGCCTGGGCGACAACCAGGCTCGACGGCCCAGCTGGGGGAAGCACCAACAAAACGACGGGCAAGTCGCCGGACTCATCGCTCGGCGGCGGGCCTGTAAGGTTCCAGTCATCGACCTGGAAATTCGCAGCTCGAAGCCTTTGGCGGAGCACGTTCAATTGTCCCGGCGGGATAGGCCCGACCTGGCTCCGATGGCCTGGCGCCGGGGCAGGCTTATAATATGTTATCAGCACCTTTGCGAACGGCTTTTCGCGCACCAACGACAGAATCCGCGAGCCTAGCACCGCGTCGCCGTTGAAGTATCGCCTTGGCTCGGTGCCGTCGGGCAGGAAGAAGTCCGCCTTCATTTCGCTGGGCCAAACCTCGCTGAAGGCGACGACCTGAACCTTAGGCCCAGCTTCGATGACGATAATATTTTCATCGCTCAGCCCCTTTGGCAGGAGCGACTTGCTCGGAGGCGTCAGCTTGGCGGCAAGGCTAACCAGCGGACTGGTCAGGTTGAGAATATCGCCAAACAGGCCGCCCTTGGCCCGGGACTGTCTTAGCAATGGCTTGGAAAATTTGTCCACCGTCCGCAGCTGCCCCATGCCCTTGTTCACAGCGCGTCGATTATTTTTCATCACTCGCCCGAGCTGAACGCTAACCTTTCGCATCTCCTGCAAGAACCGGTTCTGGGCCTCGGCGTTGGCGTCGGTTATTTGCAGGCCGGTCTGCGACCGCAGCGATTCGAGCTGTTGGGCAAAGGCAAGGAGCAGCTTGCTGCGGGTCGTGCGGACCTGGCCAAACCTGCTTGGCACTTCCACCGACCAGGCCTGGCAGCGCGAAATCAGTTGCACATCTCCCTTGTCCTGGCCCGCGATATTTTCCAACAGCTCCGCAGCGGTGCGGACATCGCGCGAAGCCTGGCTAAGTGCCTTGCCAAGTTTTTTGAGCGTATCGGTAGGCCCGCTTGGCTTGGTGGCTGTAGCGGGCTGGTCGAGGATTTTCTGCACCGTTGCGATAGCCTGGCTGGACCGCTCCATCGCAGCGGTAAGTTTTGGCGCGTTGGCGTGGATTTTCTCCGGCAGCTCTGCCAGGCGGGTTATCATTTTGTTGCGAGCGTCGAGCGACTTGCGGGTGTTTTTCAGCTGGGCTATCAGCCCGTCCAGCAACTTGGGATAGTCCGGCAGCAGGTCGGACTCTTGAACCTGGGCGACTTTTCGACAGGCTGACTTGAGCTTGGCAGCAGCTTGGTCTATCGCGTCCCGCACAGCCTGGCCTGTGTTCCAGAGTTCCAGGTATGACCGGGGTGGAATTTTTGTCCACTGGGCCCGGGCAGCGTCAAGTTGTTTCTGCAGGTTTGGGAAGCTCGCCTGGATTTTTTTCACCAACAACTCCTGCTCGCGCGTCGGGGCCAGGAGCTGGTGCCTCAGCCTGGCTATCAACTTGGCCCGGGCCTGGTCGCCCGAGGCGTCAGCTGTGATTATCTTCGGGTTCGCTTGGGACATTTCCTCGAAAAGTTCGGTAACTCGACGGAGGTAGCCTTGCGTTTGAGCCCGTTTTTTGCGGGCAAGTTCGGTGTTGGCCTGGCTCTTTGCCGCGGCGTAAATAGCGGAGAGTCTGATGGGCTGATCGACTTTCTCAATAATACGTCGGGTTCGTTGACTCAGGCCGAAGCGGCCTAGCGTTTCGAAGTTGCGAGAGTATGGCTTGGACTGGGCGAGCATGTTGACGGACAGGGCGACCACAACGGACAGGGCGACAGAAACGCCGACCATCGCGCCGTAGCGGTTGCGGGATTTTTCAGCGGTGGCTAGTACCTCAAGCGTTACCACCACGCCCCCTGCCAGGATCAGGCCCAGAGTTGCTATCGCCCAGACCCACCCAGGCTCGCCAAGCCAGGTCGGCAAGGCCCCGCGGATAAGCCAGTCGAACGCCCACACGAGACCACAGCCTGCAATGGCGAGCCAAAACGTCAGCGTTATCCAAAACGCCTGCCGACGCCCCGCGATAACCAGCGAGCCTAGTGTCGCCATCCCGACGAAAATAGCGACCCATGTCAGCTGCAACGTCATAGCTCCAGCGGAAGCAGTCGCCAGACCAGCAAGCAACATTCGGACAATCAGCCCAGCGGCAGCCAGACTGCAAAAAATCATCGACGCCGCACCGGCGGGAGCTCGATACCGCCGGGCGAACAGCTTGGCTGGGTCTCTGCCGGCTATGGGGTTTGGATTGTTGTCTGGAATTATCGCCATCGTCTGGACTCCAACGTTTTGACGCTAAGGAACAGGAACCAGCCGGCGATGCTGAGGAAGTAGACCAGGCCGCGGGTGTCGAACTGGCCTCGCGCGAATCGGCTTAGGAATCTCATCGCGTCGAAGTTCGCTATGATGTGGTTCAAAGGCTCTGGCGTGTGCCTCGCCAACAGCCCAGCTCCCAGGCCAACCAGGCTAAGCAGGACGATAGCGACCATCGCGGCCAGGAGTTGGTATCGGCTGAGTGTCGAGGCGAACAGGCCCACCGCCAGGAACGCCGCGCCCAGCAAGACCATGCCCAGGTACCCCATCGCCATCACGCCCGGGTCGATCTGGGCAAACACGCACATCAGTGCCAGGAACACCCCCGTGCCCCCCAGCAGGGCGAGGTAGAATCCCAGCACGCCCAGGAACTTGCCCAGCACGACCTGCGTGTCGGTTATCGGTGCAGTCAGCAGCGTCTCAATAGTCCCGCTGCGGAACTCGTCGCTGAGTAGCCTCATCGTCAGCAAGGGTCCGACCACGATCATAGCCCGGGCCATCATCTCGAACAGCGGTCGTAGCGAGGCAGACCTGCCAGGCACGAGTATGAAAAAGTCCCGACTGCCCGTCCACAGAGCCGGTGGCGGAGCGAACTTCAGCGCGCAGGCACAAAGGAACAACGCGCCGACAACATAAGCCAACGGGCTGAAAAAATACCCCGCCAATTCCTTCCTCGCCAAAGATAAAGTCTTCATGTGTCTGGTTTCCAGTCCGCCAGTCAACCGGTTTGTTTCATGGATTGTTCGTAGGTTATTTGCACGAAAAAATCTTCCAGCGACGGCGTGGCTCGGCGGAGTTCGCGGAGCTGCCAATTCTTCCGCCTTACCAGGTCGAAGATAGCTCCTCGGATGTCTCGGTTAGCCTGGCTATGGATTTCCAGACGGGTCCAGTCGTCGCGCTGGCTGTGCTGCACGGTCGAGACGCCCTTGAGGCAGCCTATCGCCCGGACGATCTCGCCGGGAGCTGGCCCTTGCACCTGTGCAACGACATGGCTTGGCCCAGCTACGCGCTGCCGCAGCTCCCCGGACGTACCGGCAGCGACAAGCCTGCCGCCTGCTATGATAATTATCTCGCTGCAGGTCTGTTCGACCTCCGCCAAAACGTGGCTGGAGAGAATCACCGTATGCTCCCCAGCCAATTCGCCAATCAGCTCGCGCATGGAACGAATCTGGGCGGGGTCCAGCCCGATGGTAGGCTCGTCCAGCACGAGTACCGGCGGGTTGTGCAGCAGCACCTCAGCCAGGCCCACTCGCTGCCGATAACCGCGACTAAGCTCGCCCAGTCGCCGGCGGGTCATGTCCTCAGGCCCGCTTAGCCAACATCGCTCCGCAGCCCGGGCAACCGCGCCGCGACGGGCCCGCCTGGGGATGTCTCGCAGAGCAGCTCGGAACATGAGATATTCGCAGACTCGCATCTCGGGGTATACGGGGACGGATTCGGGCATGTAGCCAATCTGTTTGCGAAGGGCTAACGAGTCGCCAAGCACGTCAAGCCCGTTGATCGTTACCCTGCCAGACGAAGCGGGGAGGTAGCAGGTCATTATTTTCAGCGTCGTGCTCTTGCCCGCTCCGTTTGGACCTAGAAAACCCACGACAGAACCGCGCTCGACATGAAAGCTGATATTGTCCACCGCCAGCACGGGCCCATACCACTTCGTCAAATGTTCAACGTCTATCATACCAGCTATTCCTCAGTTGGAAATCTTATCACGTCCCCCGTAACGGTCAACCATAAAAACGCTTGTAGCTGGTTGATCGGTTGATTGGTTGATTGGTAAAAAATTACACATATCTCGCAAAGGCCCGGTGGCATGGCCAGACCGCGTTTGCTGTTTTTGCTTTACTGATTACCGCCCCAGCACTTATTTGCTACATTCGGTAAATGATTAAGTCGAGCGAAAGAACAACGATTTTGGGTTTACGCAAATAAGTGCTGGGGATTACCGATTACTTTTCCCAAAAAGCTCCACATTCTCTGCGCCTCTGCGAGAGTTTCTCTGAGAAAAATCAGTCCCCAAGCTCAGCCTGCATTTGCTCTGCTTTTGGCAGCTTGGCTCCTCTCAAGGCTACCACCAGCCCGGGGAGCGACCAGAATATCGGGACGAACCTTGCAAGCAATGCCAGGGCGAGTATCGAGCTGGCTCCGACCGCAGCGGTAGCGAAGAAAGCCACATAAAGGTTCTCGACCAGGCCCACGCCGCCTGGGCTGACGGGGATGGCTCCGATGATGAAAATCAGCGGAACGTAGACGAAATAATTCCACAACGGCAGCGGGATGAACAAAGCCTCGCCGAGCAGGGCGATGGCACCGATGAAACACCCATGCGAGGCGAGCGTAACGATCACCGCTACGACCAGTGAGCCGTATCGCTTGCGGTAAACTTTCGTAGCGTCCCCAGCCGATGCGATGTGATGCGCCAAGGGCAGCCGCTGGTAAAGCTTCTGCAAGTGCAGCTCTCGGCGGAGCCTGGTTGAGAACACAAACGCCAACCCGCCCAGCAGTACCGCCCCAGCTACCACGACGGGGACGATGGCCTTTTGCATTCGCCCAAAAGTTTCCCAGCCACCGGCTATGAGTATCGCGATCATAAGCCCAGCCATGAACACCAGCTCGACCATGCCCATCATGCGGTCGACGAAAACGCTTAGCAGTACAGCTCCTTTTTTTTGCGTGTGCTTGCTGACGTAATATGCTTTTACCAGGTCGCCCCCGACCGTGCCAGGCGCGACGTTGTTGAAAAACAGCCCAAGAAACGTCAGGCGAACGATCTCCCAGGGATGGATAAAAATTTCCTGCACCCGCAGCAACAGCCACCACCGCAAAGCTATTATCAACATCGATATCGGCACGAGGCACATCGCCAGTATCAATGGCAGCGGGGATATGTGCTGGAGACTTTGCGCGAAACCTCGCCGGACGAGTAGGCCGCTGGAGTCTATGGACAAGACCTGCTCGGCGGGCAAGGCCCGGATGGTCTTCCACCACAGCGATCCCTGATAAACTTGCAGCTCCTTGTCGCCCGGCGACGGAGCTGCTGCCAGGGTGAAATCTTTCCCGCCAAACTCAGGCTTGGTGCGGACATAGTCCCCCCAATGGGTCAAACTGACCACCCACGCCAGCAGGGCCGCTGCGACGCAGAGCTTGGCCAGGAGCAAAGCGAGTTTGACGGTTCTCTTTGTCACGTCAGATGCCGAGGTCTTCCTTCGTGAGGATGCACTGGAATTCATAACCAGCCGCTTCGACGTTTTCCTGCGCGCCTTCCATGCGGTTGAGCGCGAAAACCAGCCGGGCTATATCAGCCCCTGCCTGCTTGAGAGTTTCCGCCGCTTCCAGGGCAGCCCCGGCTGTCGTGCCAATGTCCTCGACCAGCAGCACCCGCTTGCCCTCTACGGGCGCGCCCTCGATGAGCTTGGCTGTGCCGTAGTCTTTTTTGGCCTTGCGGACGATGGCGAAGGGTTTGCCACAGGCCATGGAAGTCGAAGCAGCCAGGGCGACAGCGCCAAGCTCAGGCCCAGCGACGATGTCCACGTCCCCAGCAAACTCAGCAAACCGCCTGCCAAACTCCGCCAATATATCAGGCCTCGCTGAAAAGAGATATTTGTCCAAATAATACTTGCTCCGCTTGCCACTACGGAGAACGAAGTCGCCCTCCAGATAAGCTGCCGCCTTAACCTTCGCTGCCAGTTCCGATTTGTCCATTGGCAAAACTCCTTCTATCAATTTTGATGACCGTCGGCGATCATACAAAAAATTACAGCGAAAGACAAATGACGAAAAAATGCCCAAGGCCCAAAGACTTTCCATATTTGCCTATTTGCCTTTTGCCATTGCCTATTCCCTATTTGACAATTATGCGTCGTGGGCGTACTCTTGTGCCGCTATGCCAAAGACTTTCTGTATACAATCTTGGAGTTACCGATTCGCTCTGGTTATACCGACTTTAATGCTCAGCCTGATGTCGCTGGGAGCTGGCGGGTGCGGCGGGTACTATATTCTCACCGTGCCGGATCAGCTCGCCAAAACCGGAGGCAGGGTCGTGCCCGTAGCCAGACTGCAGCGGAACGACTTTTTCGTTCTTGCCCTGGCTATGCCAGGCCAGCCTATGCGGTTCGGCGTCTATGCCACCGCAGCTGCGGCCGATGAGGCCGCCCAGAACAAACCCGTACCCGAGGCCCTGCGAAGTCCTGAGCGGGTCTGCCGGGGCGACAAGATAGGCTACTCCGCTGTGGAAATTCCGATGTACGAAAACCCCATAGCCAATAGGCCTGGCAAGTATTATCTGAAGGTCGCCCTGCAGGACTACGAGGGCGAGCAGATAGCAGCTATCGTTCCGCTGTATGTTTGGGACCCCGCCAAGTCGGTCGTAGCGGTGGACCTGGACGCCCTGCCTCGCGAAGCTTTCCCCCACAGCGACCAGGCTGCGGCTGCGATGCGAAAAATCGCACGCAAATCGAACATCATCTACCTCACCCGCAACAGCAAAGCCACCCAGCACAGCCGCCATGGCAGGCTCGATCGAGAGGACTTCCCCGACGGGCCTGTGCTGCTGTGGCAACGCAAGCGGTGGCACATCGTGCGGTCAGGCAAGCTGCGGATACCGAAAATAATTATCGAGTCCAGGCTGGACAGCCAACTGGGACAACTTAAGCTGGACTTCCCGAAACTTAGCCTGGGCATCTGCACCTCGCCCCTGGCTGCCAAGGCATTCGTGCGGGCTGGCATGGAGTGCATCGTTGTAGGCAACGACTGGGTCAAAGGCTCAACGATACGCCATTATAAAAGCTGGCAAGACCTGGCCGAGCGAGGCGTGGAGTAAATAAAAAAATCACCATGAAGCACATGAAAAGCATGAAGGTAGTTTTTTGTTTCTGAAAATCTTCAAGCTCTTCATGAAATTCATGGTAAAAAACACAGCTTGTAGGTCAGGCCCAGCACTTATTTGTTGCGGCCACGGTAAAAATGGCAAATAAGTGCCTGGGTTGCGTGGCAAGTCGGGGTGGGCGGTATCTTATCAGATGTCCGAACCAACACATATTTTGGTTTTCCTGCCCAACTGGGTTGGCGATGTGGTCATGGCTACGCCTGTGTTGCGCTCTCTACGCGAGGGGTTTGGGGAATCTCGCATTACCTATTTTGGTCGAAAAATAGCTCTCGATGTGCTGGCGGGAAATACCTGGGCTGATGAGTCCCTCGTCGATGAGTCTCGCAACAAGCCCAGGATTTGTAATTTTCTTCGCACCGCCAGGCGACTAGCCCGCTGCCGGGCCGAGGTCGCTTTGCTGCTGCCCAACAGTTTTCGCTCTGCCCTGCTGGGAAGGTTCAGCCAAGCCACCCGACGCATAGGCTATGGTCGCGACGGTCGAGCCTGGCTGTTGACCGACCCCCTGGCTCCGCAGAGGGACGCTACGGGAAAGTTCCTGCCCGTGCCAATGATAGACTACTACGCCAAGCTCCTCCGCCAGGGTTTAGGGGTGGAGATATCGTCGCGTCAAATGGAACTGCCCCTGCGACCCGCCGACCTTGCTGCTGCGGAGCAACTGCTAGGCGGGGCTGGATATTCCAAAAGCCAACCATCATGTAGCACAGCCGCCCCCGGCTGTGGGGCCTTGAGTGAAACATTGAACAAAAAAACAGCCGAGGGCGACTGTGCTACGCCTTTGGTTATGCTCAATCCCGGCGCGTCGTTTGGCACAAGCAAGCTTTGGCCTGCCGACCGATACGCAGCCTTGGCTGACATGCTTGCCGAGCAGCGCGGAGCGAGGATAATCATCAACGCCTCGCCAAGCCAGGCTGAGCGCGACCTGGCCGGGCGGGTGGAACAAGCTATGACGCACAAGCCCCTGCTGAACTTCGCCAGGCTGGACAACAACCTGGGCCTGCTCAAAGGTTTGCTGAGCCTGTGCGACCTGCTGGTTACCAACGACACCGGCGCCCGCCATATCGCAGCTGCGATGGGCACCGCGGTGGTAACCGTCTTTGGCAGCACCGACCCGCGATGGGCACAGATAGACTACCCGGCTGAGCGAATAGTCCGCGTCGAGGTTCCCTGCTCGCCCTGTCAGCAAAAGTTCTGCCCGCTACCGCCAGGCCCGCAACACCACCGCTGCATGAAGGCTATCAGCCCAGAGAGCGTCGCAACAGCTGCGACGGAACTGCTGCAAAAAACCCGCCCGGAGGCCAGGCTATGATCGACCCGCAACTGACGGATTTTATAAACCAGGCTGGGCTTGACAACGTCGCCGGAGCGTTCGCCTACCAAAACGGCGAAGACCTATCCAAGCCAAACCTGGGCCATCGCAGGCGAACCAGGCTGGAGTTTCGCGACGGGCAAAGTCGCTGCTGGGAAATGTATCTCAAACGCTACGGCCCAGTGTCGCTGATGACGCGATTGGCCAGGCTGATTCGCGGGCAGGGCCTGTGGAGCGAAGCTCGGCGGGAGTTTGCAAACATCCGCCACCTGCGCGACGCTGGCGTGGCTACCATGCGGGAAATAGCATGGGGCCAGCAGGTTGGGCTTCTCGGTGCGTGGCGAAGCTATATAATAGTTACAGCTGTGCCGGGCGACGCGGTGGAGCGCGTGGGTGATGAGTTCCTCGCAAAATTCGCAGACCAGCCCGCACTCATCGACGAGTTCACCCGCCAACTTGTCGAGCTTGTCAGCAGGATGCACCAGGCGGGCTTCGTCCATCGCGACCTCTACGCGTCGCATATTTTCCTGCACGAACACGACGGGCGCGTGCATGTAAACCTTATCGACCTTGCGCGGGTATTTCAGCCTCGCTGGCGCGCGTTCCGCTGGCGGGTGAAGGACCTGGCCCAGCTGAAATACTCCATGCCCTGGCTGTGGGTGGAACGATATTGGGACAGCTTTTTGCAGTCGTATTTGCAATCGCAAAGCCAAGCCCAGCCAGGCCTGTGGAGCCGGGCTATCGACGCGAAGGTCGTGCGGATGCAACGGCGCCAACAGCGCCTCGCCCAGCGGCTAGCCCGAAAGGCCAGGCTATGAAAATCGCGCTGATAATCGAGCGAATGGAACCCAGCCGAGGCGGGCGAGAAACTTCTACCGCGCAGATAGCCCAGCGGCTGGCAGAGCTTGGACACAGCGTAACGGTGCTGTGTCAGCAGGGCTCTTGGCCCAGCGACAGCCCCGGCGTCGAGGTCGTTTCGCTGGGCAAAGGCTCGTTGAGGAAGTTCGTCGCCGCAGCCATCCGCCAGTGTGCACCAGGCCGATTCGACATCACCCACGCAATGCTGCCGATACCCGGGGCAAGCATATATCAGCCTCGCGGCGGGACTATCCCCGCCCAGGTCCGGGCCAGCTTGGCTCGCGTAAAATGTCCGCTCTCTCGGCTGGGCAAAAAACTGGGCAGGCTACTGAACCCGCCCAGGCGATACATGGCCAGGCTGGAAAAAAAACTCGCCGCCGACACCCGCACATTGTGGATACCAGGCAGCAAAATGGTCGCCGGCGAATTGGCCCGGTACTATGGGCGGACGGAAAATGTGCGCGTTGTCTTCAACGGCGTCGCCCTGCTGACCCCAGCAGAGGGACAGACTCGCCGGGAAATCCGGGAGCAAATCCGCAGCAAGCTAGGCCTGGCCCAGGACGAGCCTGTCTTCCTGACGGTCGCGACGAACTTCGAACTCAAAGGCGTGGACTTCGCCATCGCTGCCTTGGCGGAACTGCGCAGGTTGTCAGGCCAAGGCGTGCTCATCGCGGTCGGGCGGGAAGCTCCCGCGAAATTCATCGCCCAGGCCAAGGCTCTGGGCGTCGCTGATGCGGTTCACTTCATCCCGCCAGTCGCTGATATTTTTCCTTGGTACGCGGCTGCGGACATTTGCCTGTTGCTCAGCTGGTACGACGCGTGCAGCAGGGTTATCCTCGAAGCGTGCAGGCTTGGCATCCCGTCGATAACCACAGATTTCAACGGCGCCGCAGAGGCTTTGGGTGGCGGAGCGGGCCTCGTCGTAGCAACCCCCGCCGACACTCGAGCCGTCGTCAATGCGATGCAAAAAATGATTGCCCCAGCCAGCCTGGCAGGCCGAGGCAGTGCAGCAGCCGCGCACGGGAAAAAATTGTCCATCGCCCGACACGTGGGCGAGCTTGTCAAAATCTACTCGCAAATCGCGGAGGCAAAATGATCGACAATCCCATAATCTGGTTCACGCTCCTGCCGCTGGGAGGGTATCTCTTTGGCTCGATTCCCTTCGGCGTGCTTATCGCCAAACTCCACGGCGTGGACATCCGCAAGGTCGGCAGCGGCAATGTCGGCGCGACCAACGTTACCCGCGTACTCGGCAAGCGGTGGGGGTACACCTGCTTCCTGCTGGATATGGCCAAGGGTTCCGTGCCGTCATTCGCGGCGGGCGTACTCATAGGCTGCGTTCGCCTGGGCGATAGCAGCCCGACGCCGACGCTCCTTCAACAGGCTGCCTGGCTGAGCGTCGCAGCCTCAGCGGTGCTCGGTCATGTGTTCAATATTTGGCTTGGCTTCCGCGGCGGCAAGGGCGTAGCGACGTCTCTGGGCGTGGGCGTGGGCGTGTTTCCGTATTTCACGCTGCCGGGGCTGCTGGGCTTCCTGACGTGGATAATCGTAACCGCCCTGAGCCGATATGTCTCGCTGGGCAGCATCATAGGCTGTTCGTCGTTTCTGCCATACTTCATTCTGCTGCACCTCGACGAGGTCGGAGAACTTTGGCTTTTCACAGCCTTCGCGTCGGTAATCGTAGTGCTGGTAAACGTAACCCACCGAGCCAATATCGTCAGACTCCTGGCTGGGACGGAAAATAAAATCGGACGAAAAAAGGGATAACGAACGATGACCGAATCGCAGACGAAATTAATATGCCCGCTGACCGCTCGGACTATCGAGGCAATGCGGGTGGACATGCTCGCAGCCTCGGCTGAGGGAGCAGACATGGTCGAGTGTCGTCTGGATTTTCTGGACGCCCTGCCAGACGACGAACAGCTGCGAGACCTCCTGGCCCAGGCCCCGGCGGAGGTGCTGATAACATGCAGGCCGACTCGCCAGGGCGGGCAGTACGCAGGTTCGGAGCAGCATCGTCTTGGGCTATTGGCCCGGGCGGTGCGGTGTGGGCCGGTGGCTGCGGTGGATATCGAACAGGACGTGCCGCCGGAGGATTGGCCCGAGCCTGGCCAGGCCAGGACCGTCGTCAGTCATCACGATTTCGACTGCTGTCCAGCTGACCTGGATGAGCTGGTCGCAGCGATGGACGCCTCGGCGGGGGACATAAACAAGGTTGCCTTCGCTCCGACAAACGCAGCGGAGGCCTTGCGGGCGTTCGACGTTGTCCGCGCGAGTACCAAGCCCACCCTGGCCCTGGCGATGGGCCCGATGGGACTTATCACCAGGCTGTTGGCTCGGAAGTTTGGTTGCTGGGGCAGCTTTGCCTCGCTGCACAGCAAAGCGGAATCGGCGCCGGGTCAGCCTACCCTGGCTGAGGCCAGGGGCCTGTACCGATGGGACGCGATAGGCCCAGCGACGGAAGTTTTCGGCGTGATAGGCTGTCCGATAAGCCATTCCATGGGCCCAGCGATTCACAACGCAGCCTTCGAAGCGACAGGCCGAGACGCAGCCTATCTGCCGCTGCTGATTCAACCCGGGGTGGAAAACTTTTCGCGATTTATGGACGCCGCTTTGGCCAGGCCTTGGCTGGGGCTGAGGGGACTTAGCGTTACGATTCCCCACAAAGAACACGCCCTGGCTTATATAGGCCAAGCCAATTGCGACGAGTTGGCGGTGCGGATCGGCGCGGTAAACACGATTACGATTTCCCCCACAGGCCAGCTCCGCGGGGATAATACCGACTACGCCGGAGCTATCGACGCACTGTGCGACAAGATGAATATCACGCGACAGGCCCTGGCTGGGCGGGCGGTAACGGTGCTCGGAGCTGGCGGAGCTGCCCGGGCTATCGTGGCTGCTTTGTCGCACTATAAGGCTGGGGTAACGGTCTGCAACCGCACTGTTGCCCGCGCCCAGGCCCTGGCCAGGGAGTTTGGCTGCCAGGCTAGGCCTTTGAATGAAGCCTGCCAAACCGACCCGGAAATTATTATCAATTGCACCGCTATCGGCATGAGTCCAAACGTGGCTGAAAGTCCGATAGACCCAGCTCCTCTGCCAACTTCGGCGAAGGTGGTTTTCGACACGGTTTACAATCCGCTGCAGACCAAGTTGCTAACCCAAGGGCAGGAGCGCGGGCTGACGACCGTTACCGGGCTGGACATGTTCGTAAACCAAGCCGGGGCCCAGTACGAGAGATGGACAGGCGAAAAACCACCCGTTGAAGTCATGCGAAAAACAGTCCTCGAAAAACTTGAGTAGGCAACAGGCAAAAGCAGTCCACGGATTTCACGGATTTTTTTTATTAAAGAGAATCTGTGTAATCCCCCTAAAATCCGTGTAATCTGTGGACTCTTGACGGTATAGGCAAATAGCTGGGTGCCGCTGTTTGCTGTTTTTACTGATAACTACTCCCTGGCAGTGTGCCAGACCAAACCCTGGTCTTACCATCGGGCATCGTGTGTGGGCATAAAACTGGTTGGTTATCCCGGGCAATTTCGGATTTTGGATTTCAGTTTTCGGATTGAGTTAATTTCGCGAAACAATCCGAAATCCGCAATCTGAAATCCGAAGTAAATCTTATGCTACAAAACACAGCTAAAATCCGTACAAAACAATAGTCACGGAAAGCCACGAAAAAATCCCACACCCCCCTGGCAACACAGCCCGCATAAAAAAATCACGGGCTAGCCCCACCGGTACGCCCCCGGCGCTATTCTCCCGACGTGACATAGCTTGCATGAAACAGGCTAGGATACAACCAACTCCTTGCACCTGGCAAGCAAACACTTTTATAGAATCAAACAGCCAAGACAGCCTCAGCTGACAATGCCGCACCAATCTCCTCGGGAATTGGTTCATAGGTTTCCTGCAGCTGCCTGTCTGGCACGACCACGATGCTGTCCATGCCGAATCTTCCCATTTCCAGCCCGCCAGCTGCATAGTCCGCAAACCACTCCCCGTCAGCACAGTATCGGAAGCGAAATTCTCCAGGCGACAAACGCAGACGCGCCTCCCAATTGCCGTTGCCGACGTCGATCATTTCCGCGTCTCCGATCGCCCAGCCATTGAAATCTCCCGCAACGCAAACCCGGGACGCGCCAGGACGGTAAAAAGTAAAAACAACCCAGTTTTGCTCAACCGTTACCATTTCCGCAACTCCCCAATAGTCTCACCATCCGACAATCCCCGGACACAACCGCCGCGCGCAATCACTCAAACAAAAACAGAGCCGCTACATTTTGCTACAGCTTTTAAGCCTAAGTCTGTTCGAGAAAATGCCTGTTTTACAGGCTTTTACACAAACAGAGCGCAACATTCAAAACAACCAAAATTACAACCAACGGCCATTATTCAACTTATGGTGGGACAGTAGTATCTCTAACTGTTATTTTAACACGGCAAAGTGTCCATTGCAGTAAAAGAAAACGCGTTCACGCAGCCCCACCTACTGTTCGGATATTTAACCCGCCAAGTTGAAAGAAGTTAAGATTTTTATAGCCAATCACGGAAAAGAACCAAAGATAAAAAAGGGTTCTCCACCCGAATAGTCGGTAGAAACCCGTATAAAAGCAACCCCTTGCGGAGCTGGAGTTTATCGCATTGTAGCCACCGGCATAATATAAAAGGTTGCCACCAAAAGGATACCAACCCCATGCCGTATGGCACCGCCACGGCGGGCGGGTCGCACTCCTGCGTTGCCCTATTCCCCGTGGCGTTGGGATACTATACCATACATACCGGAGGCCATAAAGCGTTAAATTCACAGCTTTTGCAGGCGAAACAATACAGAAGCCACCAACTATTCGGGATGAGAGCCTGTTTTTATCGCCTACTTTTTCTTCATGGTCTTCATGGTGAAAAAAAGTGGGAGCTTATTTCTTCGACTTCTTTGGCGGGGCGATGCCGTTGGCTTTGGGGGTGAAGTCTTTCGCGCTCAGGCCTGTGTTGAATTTCACGTCGCGGAACTCGTAGTTGCACGAGAAATTGTTGTTCCAGTCGTAGCCCACGATTCGCATTGGCAGTAGCGTTTTTATATCCAGGCAGATTTCGGTGGTTTTTGCGGGGTAGTTTGCTCCGTCGCGATTGGCAAGGACCCGCTGCAGGACGATGCACTTTTGGCCTGCCACTTCTGTGGTGCCCAAAAACGCCTGGCCGACGAGGTCGCCGTTTTTCTCCGCGAGTTTGTACACCTCAATCAGACTGGCGATGCTGTTTTCAAAGCCGAACTTCGTGCAAGGCCGCAGCGTGTTTCGCATGGCGTCAGGCCCGTCGGGGAGTTTCAGCACGCTCTTGCCGGCGAGCAGTTGGGCCAGGCCTCCCTTTGGCCGCACAAGCATTCTGCTTTGGCCCTTGGCGTCTTTGTATTGGCCTTGGACGAAGATCAGCCTGTCGCCCAGCGGCGCGTTTTTTGTCCATATCATCGCGATGCTAAACGGGCTTGGCATGAACTTCACCGCGACTTGCTGCTCTGGGCGAAGTTGGCCTGAGAGAGTTTCCTGCTTGACGAAGGTGCAGGTATAGTCCCGAATTTTCATAGCTCGATAAGACTCCGCCGAGCGGGCTAGCAGTGCAAGATGGTTCCCCTTGGCCTGAGCAAGAATATCCGGCGAGAGGAGTTTTTCCTCAGCCTGGGTGAAACTCAGAACGGACGTGTATCGCTCCTGAGGCTGGACACAGCCAGAAAAACCCACCAGAGCAAAGAGACAAAAATACGTTGAAAGAAAAATTCGCCTGGTCATATTCGGAGTTGTTTCGAATTTCAATATTCGGATTTCGGATTTGCTTTTAATGTCAGCTCGCTTTGCGTTTAATGCCGTTTGCCTGTGGGGTGAAGTCCGCTCCTTGCAGGGCTACGTCGAAGTTCAAATCGCGATACTCGTAGTTGCAGGACAGCTTGTTGTCCCAGTTGTACCCTACCACCCGCATTGGCACGAGCGTCTTGATATCCAGGCAGACGACGGTTTTCCGGGCCGGGTATTTCGCGCCAGGCCGATTCGGCAGGAACCGGATAAGCACGATACACTTTCGCCCGTCCACCTCGGTAAAGCCGCCGAACTTCTCCGTACTGTCGCCATGCTCGCGAGCTTGTTCGTAAACTCGAATGAGGCTTTTCAGCCCGTTTTGGAACCCAAAATAAGTGCAAGGCCGCAGCGTACTCTTCAGAGCATCACGTCCGTCGGGCAGGCGAAGCACCGAGCCTCCTGTGAGTTTCTGCAGGAGCTTCGAAGCCGGGCGAACGACCATTTGACTTCGGCCTTTGGAATTTTTGAACTTGCCGTCCACGAACACCAGCGCGTCGCCCAGGGGCGGGTTCTTCGTCCACTTCATCGCAACGCTGAAGGGCTTTTCGCGGAACTTCACGTCGATGTGCTGCTCCTTGCCCAGCTTGCCGCGGATGCGTTCGCGCTTGACAAAGGTGCAGGTATAGCTGGGTATGCCCCGCTGTTGGAACTGGGCCAGGCCCATTTTCAGCAGGGCCAGGTGGTCGGTCTCGGCGAGGTTGCGGATTTTCTCAAGCCGGGCAGCGTCGCCGGTCAGCAAGACGGTGTCGTCCAACGTAACGAGCTTCTTCACCGCCTGCTCGCGCGTCGCGAGCGACTGGGTAATCTGCACAAACCCCAATCCCACCAGCACAGCCCCGACGAGTATCCGCACTCGCCGATTGGTAGGCTTGAATATCATGTCGAGAAACTTTTTCATTGCCAGATTCCTCAGCCGCCCGGGAACAGCTCCGCCAGGCCGGGTGGCTCTGAATGTATATATCGGCATTGGCGACCGTAAAACTCAAGTGCATCCCTGCATCGCCACCAAGCCGAGACTATCTGCGAATCGTTAATGCGGAATTGTAGCCTATACAACCCTGTCGCGGACAATTTTTTTCGGTTTTTTTACAGCAATTTTTTTCGACAAATTCCAGACAAAAAAAAGCGGAACACGAATGAAAAGTAATCAGTTGTCCCCAGCACTTATTTGCGTAAATCCAAAGTCGTTGTTTTTCCGCTCGACTTAATCGTTTACCGAATGTAGCAAATAAGTGCTGGGGACAACTTTTTTACCCAAAATTCCCTAAAAACCGCTTAACGGGTTAGGGCTTGGCTCCGATTTTATCTGAGTTGCCAGGACTTGCCTATTTTCATCCGTCGGCAGGTCTAGAAAAGTCGAGGTAGATCTTGCTGTACGAGGATGTTAACTATGGAAACTGTAGCGATTTTCAAACAATATCTGGAGTATCTATTCACAGGGCAGCGAGGTTTGGCTCGGGAATGGATTTTCGACGCTCACGACCGGGGATTCGGCGCGCACAGGCTGCTTGCCCAGATAATTTGGCCCGCTATGGAACAGGTCGACAAACTGTACCGCGAAGATCGTATCTCGCGGGTTACCGAGCACCTGGCTACCCGCATCAACCGCATGATAGCTGACCAACTTCAGCGGGTGTTGAACCATAAACCTAAGGATGGCAGGCGGTTAGTAGTGCTGTGCGGGAATAGCCAAGTCTCCGAGCTAGGCGCCCAGATAGCGTCGGACCTGTTCGAAGCTGAGGGCTGGAGCGTATGGTTCGTAGGCTCGGACGTGCCAAACGACGAGGTTTTGCAATTCCTAGGCCAGGTAACGCCCGACCTGCTGTTCGTTTTCAGCTCACTGCCGCCCGAGGTTCCGCAGATTCGCCAACTCATCAGCCTAATCCGCGAAGTTGGCATTTGCGAGGAGATGCAAATAATGCTCTGTGGGGGCATTTACAACCGCGCCAAAGACCTGGCTGAGGAAATCAAAGCCGACCTTCGCGTAGACACTATTCGCCAAGCCCTTTGCCTTGTAGAGGAAAACCCCAGTCGAGTCGCTCGCCCCGACGATGAGCCGCTCGAGCCTGGCAGAAGGAGGAAACGCAAGCGAAAAGCTCACCTCGCCCGCGTAGACGAGTTGCGACACAGACTGGGCTTGGCTGCGGATAGGCCCGACGAGCCTGTCGGGGCGGTCTCCGAGCGTATCCGCCAAGCTGTGGCCCAGTCTGTCCTCGATATCTCGCCAAACGAGCTGGGGGAACTGGACGAGTTGGACAAGTCGGACGAACTGAGCCATTGACCCAGCCCGTGTGCATCAGAAAAAACAAAAACCTACCGCGAAAGAACGCATAGAACACAAAAACAGACCGTTGTAATTGTTCACAAACAACATCTATGCGATCGTTGAGTTCTTTCGCGGTAAATTTTGTGTAGCCGGGGCGTGTCTATTGTAGAATCATGCGGATTTTTTCTGGTAGTTTGTTTTGGGGATCGTCGATTTTCATCTCGATATCCAGCTGCCACACCGGCGGGAGCAGCTTGGCTTGGCGGAGCTTTACGCCGTCTTTGCGAGTGGTCAACATTATCTCCGCACCGCAGCTGGCTGCTGCCTGGCTCAACTTGGCGAGTGTTCGCGGCGTGTATGCAACATGGTCAGTCAGAGCTTTGGAGCCAACGAGTTGGCTGTCCAGGGACGCGACGCTTTGCATAAATCCCGCTGGGTTGCCCAGGCCACAGAACGCGAAAATTTTTCTGCCTGTCAAGTTGGCCAGGGGTTTTAGCTCGCCGGCGGGGTCGATGACACCCGTGATGGCGTGGCTGGCCCGCAACAACAACGCCGCCGGGGCCAACTTGCGAAGCAACCCATCAAGCCTGTCGAGTTCCGGGGCTTCGACCTGCTCGCTACGAGTGATGATTATAACCTGGGCCTGTCGCAGTGCGGCTATCGGCTCGCGCAGCCTGCCCGTCGGCAAGCAACAACCCGCCTGGCCTGGCCCGGAGCCAAACGGATTCGTCGCGTCGATAAGGACGATGTCCAGATTTCGCCTCAGCTTGAGATGCTGAAAGCCGTCGTCCATAATCAGCACGTTGGCACCGTTGGCCTGGGCGCGGCAAGCACCAGACTGGCGGTTTGGATTCACGATGACAGCTGCGTCGGTTGTCTCTCGCAAGAGCTGGGCTTCGTCGCTAAGGCCAGCTGTGGACTTATACCCGCGCGTGAGAATAGCGGGGTTGCAGCCTAGCTGATTCCGCAACAGCCCCGCCAGGTGTGCGACCATCGGCGTCTTGCCCGTCCCGCCAGTGGTGATATTGCCAACGCAAATAATCGGCACATCGACGGCACAGCTCGGCAGCACGCCCGCGCGATACGCCCACCGCCTGGCCCGCATAACCAGGGCATACGGACATGCCCCCAACCGCCCAGCCAGGGGCGCCTTTGGAAAAATCGCTCCGGATATTTCGGACTCGATATCCATCGTCAATTCACCGCCAGTGGCGTGTAGCACAGCCGCCCTCGGCTGTGGTTTTTTGCATTCCAAATTTCCACAGCCGGGGGCGGCTATGCTACATTAAAAATCCGCTCGACTACATCGCGGCGATAATGGCCTCCGCCATTTCGCTCGTGCCCACTGCGGAGGGGTCATCGCGGTGCGGCTTCATGTCGTAGGTCGTGCTCTTGCCATCAGCCACCACCTTGGCAACTGCCTTTTCAAGCCTCGCTGCAGCGTCAGCTTCGCCGAGGTAGTCCAGCATCAATAAGCCTGACAAAATGAGGGCTGTCGGGTTTACCTTATCCATGCCCTTGTATTTCGGGGCGCTGCCGTGGGTAGCTTCGAAGACAGCTCCGTTGTCGCCGATGTTGGCACCGGGGGCAACGCCCAGCCCGCCGACCAGCCCCGCACAAAGGTCGCTGAGAATATCGCCGTACAAATTCTCCGTAACGATAACATCGTACAGCTCGGGTTTTTGCACCAGCTGCATGCACATGTTGTCCACCAGCCGTTCTTCGGACTCGATATCCGGATAATCCTTGGCCACCCGCTCAGCGACCTCCTTAAACAGACCATCGGTGTGCTTCATGATATTGGCCTTCTCAACATAGGTAACCTTTTTTCGGCCATGCTTGCGGGCATACTCAAAGGCAAACCGCACGATCCGCTCGGTGTTCTGCACGCTGATGGGTTTAATCGATACGCCCGTACTCTCTGGGGGGGTAAGAATTTTCTTGCCGTCGCCGAGACGATTGACTGTCTCGATGAGTTCGCCGACCTCAGCGGACCCTTTTTCGAACTCCACGCCGGCGTAGAGGTCTTCACAATTTTCGCGGACGAGTACCAGGTCGATGTCCTTATATTTGCTGCGGACGCCGGGGTAGCTTTTGCAAGGCCGCAGACAGCAGTACAGGTCCAGTGTCTGACGCAGCTGAACATTGACGCTGCGAAATCCACTGCCGATTGGCGTGGTGATGGGAGCTTTGAGGGTCGCGTCGGTGTTGCGGACGGACTCGATGGTCTCCTCTGGCATTGGAGTGCCGTGGGATTCCAGGATATCCACGCCAGCTACGCATTCGGTCCAGGTTATTCGCCCACCGCCTGGGGTTTTTTCCAGGGCTGCGTCGACGCATCGCCTGGCCGCGGCTGCAAGCTCCGGGCCCGTGCCGTCGCCAGTAATTAGTGTTGCGGTGTATTGCTTAGCCATTTCGTTCCAGTCTTTCACTATAAGAGGTTTCACTTCCAACAAGACAAGCGGAGCATCCTATCAGACCCGCCCACCCAAGTCAATGGCTTGTGAATTTTGGCGTTCACGCAGTGTGCGAGATTAAACCCTGGTCTTACCATTGGGCATCGTGTGCGGGCATAAAACTGGTTGGTTATCCCGGGCAATTTCGGATTTTGGATTTCAGATTTCGGATTGAGCTAGTTTCGCGAGTAAATCTTATGCTGCAAAACACGGCTAAAATCTGTACAAAACAATAGTTAGGGAAAGCCATGAAAAAATCTCACACACCCTGACCCCCAGCCCAACCAAGTGGCTCAGGATGTATTATCGGAAAATCACCCCAGCGTGTGCGACGCAGCTTGATTTTATGCTCTGTCGTTATGTTTTACTTCCTGGACGGATCGCAGCAGAATGATCGCTGTGAGCATGCCGGCGCCGGTTATCGCGAGGATTAGCTGGAATATGTCCCACTGCATGCCAGCCAGGGTTATCGTCCAGTTGTCCCCAGCCAAGCCTAACAGGCCTCCTACACACAGCGGCGAGAGAGCTCGGCCTGCTACGATAATTATCCACGACAGGCTCATGAAAAACGCTCGCCCGCGGTCCGGCACGAGGTGAAACATCTGAGCGGTAGCAGCGACGCCCGAAGCAGCTATCATGCCCCCAGCTACGACCAGAGCGATCGGCAGAAGGTACATCGCAGCGGTGCGGGACATGGTGCCGACAGCTACCACGAAAAAGCAGACCGCACACAGCACGAGATGGGTTGTGAGGAAAATCCGCTTCGTGCCAAGCCTGTCTACCAACACCCCCGCGACAAACAGCGACGCTATCATGCCGAAGTTACCGAAGCAGAAAATAATGACATTGTCGCTGGCGGGGAAGCCCAGGTGCGTTATATACAGCACCAAAGGTTGGCCCAGTATGCCCATGAAAAAACCCAGCACGCCATAGTAGACCAGGAACAGCACCAACGCTCTTTGCTTCAGCAAGCCCTTGATATGGTGCTGCCAGCCTGCGAAGTCCAGCTCGCCCGCCAGGCTCGTGCCCGTGGGCACCTGCCGAATGACGAGCGTCCGCACAACGAACAACCCCACCGCCAACAGGAAGATTACCTGGAACTGCCAGATGGCCGGGTTTTTGCCCAGAAACGCGCCAGCTCCCAGCACCGCCAATACCGAAGTGAAGTTCCAGACGCTTCGCAGCTTGCCGAAAAACCGGCCTCTCATTTGCACCGGCACGAGGTCGTGCAGCAGCGGGAACCAAAACGTCGTGCCACTGGCACTGATGACCATAGCGACGGAAAACAGCGACAAAAAAAGTATCACGCCAAGTTGGCCCCCGCCCGTGAGGAAAGGCAGCAGAAACGCCAGGGCGAAAAATACCGTCGCGACATTCCAACAGCCAATCATGAAACCCTTGCCCCGCCGAGGTGGAACTTTCATCGAGATAGGTAGCTGCATGACGCGAAGCAACAACATCAACGAAGCGGGGAGCATAGCCTGGAAGTCCGACCCGCCAAGCTCCTTGATGAACAGCACGCCCACAGCCGACCCGCCAGCCAATACCATCTGCACAGCCCCAGCGGAGGCTGCCCAATATATCGACCGCATGCCACGAGTCTGCTGCTCAGCGGTCAGGCCCTGCGACCCCAAAGCAGACCCAAAAGCCTGGGCATCCTCAACTGATTCAGCGTTTTCTTGCATGATGACACGTGTCTTAACACAGTTCGCAAGCCATGGCAATCTGTTACAAATTTTCCCAACCACGCAGGCTAGCCAACTTTTTACATGGGTAGACAGGATAAGGAGGGTTTTTTGAAAGCTCGGTGGGCGGGTGCCATGCCTGCGCTGTTTGCAGGCATGTAAACATCGAAATCCAGACCGATAAGAATATAGTGAAAATGTTCCGGAACAGAAAAGTCTTCAAAAAAACATGGCACCGGGCATGTGAATAATCGAATACGAACAGTGTGTTCGAAAGATTACATGGCTGCAAACAGCGCAGCCATGGCACCCAACGCGGCTAATCTGTCAGTTCTTCGAGCATTTCGATTGTTACTGCTCTCAGGTCTGGCTCGATGCGATGGGCTAGGCTTAGTGCCGTTAGGGGGAATGTGCTGGTGATAGCCAGGGCTTTCATACCCGCTGCCCGCACCGCAGCCAGGCCTGTTGGCGAGTCTTCTATCGCAACGCAGCTAGGCCTGTTTATAGCCAGGCCCGTGTGCTGGGCTAGCAGTTCCGCTGCCCGGATATAGCCTTCCGGGTGAGGCTTGCCGTGAGTAAAATCTTCCGCGGTCAACACCACCGGGAAAAACTCCGCTACGCCAAGCCGAGCCAAGCCCGTGTCTATTTCCGCCCGCAACCCACCGCTGCAGACAGCTTGTGGAACTCCCGCTGCTGCTGCTGCGGAGATAAGCTCTGCGACGCCGGGGATAGGCTTGGTCGCCTGGGCGAGATTCTCCTGGAGGTATCGTGTTTTCCTGGCCACTATCTCCTCCACCTGCTGGGGCGAAAAAGCCAAACCAAAATCCTTGCCCATCAACTCCAGAACTTCATAGTCGTCATACCCCAGATATTTTTGACAGTATTCCTCGCGAGTAAACTCCACGCCGAAAGGCTCGAGCACCTGCTCAAAACCCGCGATGTGCACAGGCTCAGAGTCAAATATCACGCCATCAAAATCGAAAATTAAAGCATCCATAATAGAGTTATCAGTTGTCAGTTATCAGTAACAGCAAAAACAGAAAATGACCAATGTCCAAATACCCAATGCTCCACACACGTATTATTCCCGCGAAATGGGAATGACAAAAAAACATCCGTGAAATCGGCGGACTCTTTATTGGACATTGGGCATTTTTTTTCGTCATTGACTCTTTACTGTTTTTCCATCGACCACTTTTCGCAGTGCGGCCAGGAGGGTGTTTATCTGGAACGGTTTTTGCAAGAACCCAGCCAGGCCTTTGCCGGAGAAATGTTTCACCGCCTCAGATTCAGCAAAGCCGCTGCACAGGAATATCGTGGCGTTTGGGTCGATTTGTTGGAGCCCGGCGAATGTTTCCTCGCCACTCATGCCGGGCATGGACATATCCAGCAGCACCGCGACAGTTTGCTCATGATGTTCCCGAAAATACTCCAGAGCAGCCTGGCCTGTCTCAGCGGTGAACACCTCGAAACCCGACCTCTTCAGGATAATCGAAGCTACGTTAAGGAAGGCTTTTTCGTCATCGATCACCAGCACCGTACCTTGGCCTATCCATTGGCCTGCTGGTTCCTCCGCGGGTTGGGCCTGCCCGTTGCTTGGTGGCAGGCTTGGCTCAGCTGGTGGGAGCAGCACTTGAAACGTACTGCCCTTGCCTGGTTTGCTTGTAACGCGGATCGCGCCGCGATGGCCTCGGACTATGCCAAGCACCGCAGCCAGGCCCAGGCCTCTGCCTATGAACTTCGTGGTGAAAAACGGGTCGAAAATTCGCTTGCTCGTCTCAGCGTCCATGCCACTGCCCGTGTCCTGCACCTCGAGCAACACATATCGCCCCGGCGTCAAAGGCTCGTCCATGTGGGCGCCGAGGAGATACTCCCGCGTAACGTCGATAGCACAGGTTCGCACGCGGATGGTACCCTCGCCCGAGCCTATGGATTCGTAGGCGTTGACGATAAGGTTCATCACGACCTGTTCCAGCTGCGAGGCGTCAGCTTCGACAGCGGGCAGGCGCGTCGCGAAGTCATACTCCAAACGCACCTTAGGCGGGATGGACGACTTCATCAGCCTGAGCATCTCAGCGACCAGGTCGTTGAGAACCACCCTATCCATGCCGACATGCCCCTGGCCGGAGTAAGCTCGCATCTGATTGCTCAGCTTCGACGCCCGCACCGCAGCGTCCTTTATCTCCCGCAACAATTCCCCGATAGGGCTATCCGGCGTAACGTCCATCAAGCCCAGGTCGGCATTGCCCGTGATTATCATCAGCAAGTTGTTAAAGTCGTGCGCAATCCCCCCAGCTAATACCCGCAAACTCTCGATTTTCTGCGTCTGCTGCACCCGAGATTCCAGCTCCTGCCGGGCCTGCTCCGCCAATTTGCGTTGGGTGATGTCTATCAGAACACCCTGCACATGGGTTTCCTTGTCAGCAGAGTTGTGCCGCCGCCAGGTGTGATCCTCCACCCAGCGAACCTCGCCTGCCTTGGTGCGAATGCGATAATGCTGGTAAAATTCCTGCACGCCATCTTGCAGATATTGTTTCGTTTCAATAGCGAGTTCTTTGAGATCGTCCTCGTGCACAATGTCCGCAAACAAAACTCGCTTCGATGTAAAATCTTCCGTGGTGTATCCAAATTGGCTGACGTTGTCCGAGACGAAATCCACAGGCCAACCTTCCTGGGTAATATTCCAAAGCCAAGCTATCGCGGCACTGCGGTTGATGATATCCTCCAGCTCGCGGGCTTTGCTGGTGGTTTGCTGCAAGTCCTGCTCCGCCAATTTGCGTTGGGTGATGTCTATCAGAATACCCTGCATATGGGTAGCCTCGCCAGCTGAGTTGTATCGTAGCCAGGTGTGATCCTCCACCCAGCGAACCTCGCCAGCCTTGGTGCGAATGCGATATTGGTGGCAAAACTCCTGCACGCCGTCCCGTAGATATTGCCTCGTCTCAGCTGCGAGTTTTTCGAGATCGTCCTCGTGCACCAGGTTGGTATACAGAACTCGCTGCGATATAAAATCCTCCGCGGTGTATCCAAATTGGCTGACGTTGTCCGAGACAAACTCCACAGGCCAACCTTCCCTGGTAATATCCCAAAGCCAAGCTATCGCAGCGCTGTGTTTGATGATATCCTCCAGCTCATGGGCTTTACTGGTGGTTTGCTGTAGGTCCTGCTCTACCCGCATGCGATGGGTTATGTCTTCGGTCAGTTCGATCGCTCCGAGCAGCTTGCCGCCGCTATCGGTTATCGGGCTGGAGATAATGCGAAAGTTGCGAGTCTCCTTGCCGCCCTTGCCCGGAATGGTTTTGACCGATTCGTGCACCTTGCCATCGCGATAGGTCTCCACGACGGGGCAGTAACTGCACGGGTTGTCCAGAGGCGGGTCGTTGTAAGCTGCGAAGCAGATAGGCTTGGTCGAGAAAGGCACATCGGGGAACCATTGGTGCATCTGGCGATTGGTCGAGAGCACCTGCATATTCGTGTCCAGCAGCGTAATGCCGATGTTCACGCTGTCGAGAATCGCGCGATATTCCCGCTGGTTGATGCGAAGTTTTTTCTCTATAGCCTGCCTCTCACCCAGCTTGCGACGCAACCTGAGCGCATAAAAACAAGCCAGGCCAGCCAAAACGCAAGCTACAACCAAGACGAACCAAAACACCACGCCTATAAACTCGCTGACAGCAATCATCCCATCTCACTTCCGTAAAACCACACTCTTCCCGCACACCCTCAATGATACCCCATTAAATATAGCGATATCTCGATTATTTACAAGCATTGTTATGGAAGTGGGGATATTTATTTCAGATTGTGGATTTCGGATTTCGCTGCGAACAAACACAATCCGAAATCTAAAATCCGAAATCCGCAATTGCTTTTTGGCTGCCCGCGCGGTACAATCTCTGTCTGATGTACGGCAGGTTTTGCCGACCCGGGCCTTTATTTACAGGAGTATACAAGTGCTTGCGAATCCAGAAAGTTTGTTCCAAGTTTGGCAGCTACCGTTGGTGCTGGTGTTTATCGTAGCTTGGCTTGCGGGTGGCGGGGTACTCTTTCGCCGATCGCTGTCACGTTTGTCCGCGGGCAAGGGCATAACATTGGGCAAGGGCGTTTTGGTATCGTTCCTGGCCGGGCTGGCAGGCTGCATAGCTGCGGGGGCGGTTTTTGTCGTCTGTCACAAAGCTCTGGACAGGCCTGTCGTCAGCCTGCTTATCGCAGCTCCGATCTTCCCGATCATGGCTTACCTGATAATATTCTCCATGTTCAACTATTCCCCAAGCCAAACGCTCCGAGCAGCGCTCCTGCCATTGGTTGCTATAATGCTCGCAGCTGGGGCTGTGGGCGCGGCTTGCGGCATACCGGCTGTGTACACCCGCCGGGCCTATCTCCAGGAACAAAAGCATATCCAGACAACACGAATTCGGCTGGACAGACTGTTCCAAGCTATGAGCCTGAAACCTGAAAAACCGCCAAAAACCCTGCAAGACCTCCTGGAAATCTCAGGCGTCGAACCAGCCTGGCTAAAAAGCCCAGCCAACGACAAACGGAAAGTAGGCTTTTTCTACCTCCAACCAAACCATCTCAGTAGCCCGGACGACACAGCGGGCCGATACAAAATCCTGGCTTGCGATTTCATCGATAATTTCGCAAACTACCCAAAACCAGGCAGAACCGTACTATACGCCACAGGCCGAGTGGAGTTCCTCCCGTCTTCCAGCTTCAACAGCCTGCTCGCAAAACCAGAAAACAAAGCCTTCGCAAAAGCCCTTAAAGAAGCGGACCAATAAGATAACTCTTTTATATATAAAGAGTTATGTCGCAAAATATTGTGTCCGAAATTTGTTGTAAACTACCCCAAACCAGCGTCTTAGACACGCCCTAGCTCCCCGTGTCGTTCCCGCCCCCGGCCTGCGCGTGGTTGAACTTTAGATAGGATAACAGGATAAAACAAGATGAATAAAAAAATCCACAGCCATCCCACAACACGAAGGCTTAACAGCTCCGTAGGAGCGGCATCTTTGTGTTGGCCTTGGGAAAAGTTTAAGATGTCGCTCCTACGGAGCTAAAAAAAATGCGGATTGACATTCTGACGACCCAGCCGCAGCCCTGTATGTTCATTGGTTAAAATGCGACTAACAACCAAATTTCCGCTGTCTATGGGATGGCTGTGAAAAAAATCCTGTAAATCCTATTATCCCGTCAAAAAAATCGCCGCGTGGGTGAACCCCTCGTTCCCCAGGAACCACCCACCCTTCTTAAGCGTAACCTCGAAATGCTTATTTTTTGAACCAAGCCAAATTTTATATTCAGCCTTGATACCAAATGGCAGTGTCAGGATTTCATCTCCCACCCTGCACTCTATTGTAGATAGCTGGGCTTGATGTTCCACGTGGAACATGGGGGGCGCTACCAGCGGGGTGCTGCGATCTCCGCGAGATCTCTGTACTTGTTTACTGGCCCACTAATCAACCACCCAGCCCCTGTTCCACGTGGAACTTTTTTCTCTTTTCCTGAATTATTCAAACCGACCGGTTCGAGTAGCTGGTTGGTTGGTTAACTAGTTAATTAGTAAAGAATTACACAAACCTTTACAGCGTCGAAAACCCTTGTTTTCCAGGTCTTATCTGGACAGAGAGCTTTGGCGTATTTGTTTTGTAATCTTTTTGTACTCTTTTCCCAGTTAACCTGTTAACCAGTTAACTAATCAACCAGTCAACAACCCCGCGGTTGGATTGCTGAAAATCGGTCAGTTTGAGTAAATTACTTATTGTCATGCTCTTGGATACTTGGTATTTTATCTCTGAGGTTTCTATACGGGTTTCCTTTACAGGAGTTGGTATTATGACACACAAGAACAAGCATCGGTCCAAGGGTTCGAAGAAGATTGTCCCCAAGCGTCGTCTGGGCAGAGGGCTGAATAGCTTAATCAATGGCCCGGGCGTACATACCCCCGCTCTGTCCCGCGAAGTGCCCCAGCCTGACGCAGCCCAGGCTTCAGCTGACAGCAAACAAACCCAACCAACCGCCGCGACAAGCCAAGCTGGCGCGTCGTCTGTCAGCCCGGACGAAATAGTTATTGATCAGATCGCGACCAACCCACATCAGCCTCGCCAAGATTTTGACAGCACCGCCTTGAGCGAGCTTACCCGGAGCATCCAAGAGCAGGGCATACTTCAGCCTTTGATTGTTACCCCCGCCAACACAGCTATGGGCGTAAACAAGCCTTTCGTGCTGATTGCGGGCGAGCGACGTCTGCGAGCTGCCCAGCAGGCAGGTTTTAAGACAGTGCCTTGCATCGTTCGCCAGGCTTCCGCCCAGCAGATGATGGAATGGGCGGTTATCGAAAACATTCAGCGAGCGGATCTGAACCCCATCGAGCAAGCCCGGGCATATCGCGAGTGTATAAGCCGATTCAAACTAACCCAGGAGCAAGTAGCCAAGCACCTGGGCTTACCCCGGGCCACAATCGCTAACTATTTGCGAATACTAGAGTTACCTCCTGAAGTCCAGGATTTTATCGTAGCGGGTCAGCTTAGTTTTGGTCACGCAAAAGTACTCGTGGGCGTGTCGCTGGTTTCGGACAGTCAGCTTGACTGGGCCCAGCGGGTGATTAGCGAGGGGCTGAGCGTTCGCAAGTTGGTCGAGCTGATCGCAGCCCGGAAGTCTGCTATTCAGGGGCAGGACGCCAAGTTGCCAGCCAAAAAATCGACTCCGGCCAAGCCTGCTTATTTGCGGGATATCGAGCAACAGTTAACCGAACGGGTTGGCACGAGGGTAACCGTCCTGCCAGGCCGAGCCAAACACCGCGGGCGTATCGTCGTGGAATATTACAATTTGGACGACTTCGACCGCATAGCTGGTGCGCTGGGACTGGAAACGCAGGACTAACGAGCCAATTGCAGAAATATAGCCTGGCCGCCCTCGGCTGGGCAGGTCGTATGAAAAACACTGGAAATGTGGCAAGTTCACCACAGCCGAGGGCGACTGTGCTACATTCCCGGATAGTTTTGCAATTGGTTCTGACAATAGCGGTATTTTTGGAAAAGAAAAGCGAACCACGAATGGACACTGATAAACGCGAATTTTTTTGTAAGAAGGAAAAAAACGGCGAAGCACGGATCACACAGATAAACACGGATTTTATGAAACAGAAGGAGAGGCGATGCTTGTTTGCAAGGGTTTAGCTATTTGAGATGCCTGGTTTGTGGATGTTGTTTTCTTTTCGATAATATTTTAAAAATAGTATGTAGTAACTGGTAGGGTGTGTGTTTTGTGTGAGAAGCTTGGGGAAATATTGAGTAACAACGTCTGTGACAAGAGGTTATATTAAATAATCTCGACGGGATTCTTGGTGAAAAGTTGTTGACAAAGACGTTTATAATTGTGGTTTACTTGGAGATTGACGCGAGGGGTTGTTTGGCGAGGCTATTTCGCTGGTGGTAGTCGATGGTAAACCAGGCAGTTGTCAACGCTCAGTTGAAAGGTTTTCCACCGGTTGTTCATAGTTTTTCACAACAAACTGTGAGGAACAAGCAGTTTCGATATTAGGATTTCGGATTTGTTTTTCGAGCTAGCGGGTGGGCGTTGTTGTAGACTTTTCGTAGGCGTTTGGTTGTCAGGTGTGTGTAGAGTTGCGTGGTCGAGAGATTTTCGTGGCCTAGCATTTCCTGCACGCTTCGCAGGTCAGCTCCGGCGTTGAGCATGTGCGTCGCGAAACTGTGCCGGAGCGTGTGCGGGCTGATATGCGTGGGGATACCAGCCTGTCTCATGTACTTATCGAGCTTGCGGCGGATCGATCTGCCCGTCAGCCTACCCGCTGAACGATTGACGAACAATGGCCCGGTCGCCAGGCCTGTCGCACTGGCCCGCCTGCTGGCGAGGTAATGGCTGACCGCTCGCAAGGCCCCCTTGCCGATCGGGGCTAGTCTTTCCTTTCGGCCTTTACCTCGAACGCGAACCGCTCCGTCGAACTCCCGCATATCCTCGATATTCAGCGCGACAACCTCGCTGATTCTCAGCCCAGCGGAGTAAATCGTCTCCAGAATCGCCCGGTCTCGCGAGCCTAGCAACGTAGTGGTGTCCGGCGTATCCAGCAGCCTGGCCATTTGGCCGATGTCGAGGAATTTGGGCAGGGTCTGGTCCCGCCTGGGCGTGCGGATGACACTCAGGGGCGAGGTTTCCACCAGCCCCTGGCGGACGAGATATTTGTAAAAACTTCGCAGCGTAGCGAGTTTCCTCGCAGCGGTGGACTTGCTGTAATCGCCGTTGCGGAGCTTGGCGAGGTACCGCCTGGCTTTGGGCGGGTCGAGCGAGAGTAGCTGCTGCTCCAGGCGTTGCGGGTCGATAGCGTCCCAGGCTGGGAGGTTCTCCAGCGAGAGATCCGCGGGGTCCTCGCCGAGAGCGACTGCGACGAGATACTGACAAAATTGGTGCAAGTCTGCCGCGTATGACCGGACGGTATGGGTAGAGAAGTTCCGCTCGACGTCGATGTAGTCCAGGAAATTTTGAACGATCCGAGTCAAGCCAAACGCTCCGTAGTATGGACGTCCCGTCCATGTTTTTTATGTAGCACAGCCGCCCACGGCTGAGCCAAAATTGAATATCCAATATCCAACCCAGCACTTATTTGCAAAGTTTCAGAGAGTTGTTAGCCTCTATAAAAACCGACATCCCAAATTTTTGCAAATAAGTGCTGGGGAATGACAAAGAAAAAACTCCGCAAAACACAGCATCGGGCTGGGCTACATTTTCTGTCGGGCCCGGGCCTGTGCCAATCCGCCTCGGCGATGATTTTCCGCAGCTAGCTGTGTTACTTTCCTGCCCCAGGTGGCGGCGTCTTGCCAATCGAAACTGACGCTCCGGTCGTCAGCCAACCTCATCACTTCCTCGATGACCTCGTCCTCTCGGCCTGGGGTATAAGCCAGCACATAGGCGTGCCCCGCCTTGGCTAGATGTAGTGTCCTGATATCCATACCAGCCTTCTTTCACATGCCCCGCAGCTTCGCGGGCAATACATTGCTTCCAAAAACGTCTATCGGCAAAATCCCCCCGCCAACTTCACCGTGGGCGAGATTAAACCCCGGTCTTACCATTGGGCATCGTGTGCGAACATAAAACTGGCTGGTTATCCTGGGCAATTTCGGATTTCTTCGGATAGAGCTAATTCCTGAGACAATCCGAAATCCGCAATTTAAAATCCGAAATGGTTCCTGGTCTTCGTTGACGTTGTTGGCGAAATAGGCTATACTTCCGCCCGAGGTTTTTTGATGGCAAAGAGAGATGAGGGCGTGGGAGATGGGTCCTAAAACAGAACTGAAAAGGCTGCTTGCGCTCAAGGGGTCGCTGCGCCTCAATGGGGTGTTGGCGCTGCTTAGGCAGGCGTGCGATGTCGTCGAGGTGGACGAGTTGGACTCGGCCTTGGACGCGATGCGCAACAACCGGTTCGACGCGGTCCTGGCTGAAACGTCGGACTTCCTGCCATTGGAGCGAATCAGCTCTACCCAACAGGCTGCTGCTGTGCTGGACACGCTCAGCGAGGGCGTCTGCGTCGTAGGCCCGGGGGGCGAGCTGATCTGGGCCAACCCGAGAATGCGACAGATGACTTCCGCGCAGGTCGAAAAAGTCATTGCTGTTTGTCTCGAAGCGCTCGAGGGTTTTTCGCCATTGCCGGAGCAAAACCCGGGCGAAACCAAACGATTCAGTCTACCCCTGCCGGGCGAAAAATTTTGCGAGCTGACCTGCTCGCCGATTTACGACCGCCAAGGCCAGCTCCGCCACGTCGCAGCGGTGTTGGCTGACACCACCACCCGCAGGCAGCAGCAGCAAACTATAACCGCCCTGGAGCGTCTTGGTCAGGAGCTTTCAAGGCTCGACACCGACGCCTGCGGGAATAGGCCTTTGCCCGAAAGGCTTGGCATTCTCAAAGACCGAATCATCAGCTGTGCCAAAGAGGTGCTGAACTTCGAACACCTTGCTATCCTGCTGAAAGACAGCGAACAGAATAGGCTGATGTGGCTTTTGGCCGAGGGTCTGAGCGACCAGGCCCGGCAGAATGAGTTTCTTATCAGCATGGAGGGCAACGGTATTTGTGGCTATGTCGCCGCTACCGGCAGGAGCTATTTGTGCGCGGATATTCAAACGGACCCGCTTTACGTCGCGGGCCTGGACGGAGCTTGTAGTAGCATTACTGTGCCGCTCATGCTGCGGGGGCAAGTGGTGGGCGTGCTGAATATCGAGTCCGCCTGCCCCACGTCGTTTGGCCAATATGAGCTGCACTTCGCCGAGATTTTCGCAGCCTTCCTGCCCCTGGCGGTGCAAATGCTGCAACTCGGGCCTGACGGGGCGCCCGCGCGGGATAGCCAGGCTGATGAAACTATAGAGCCTGTAGCCTTGCCTGCGGGCCCGTTGGACGCTCCTGCCCAGGTGGACTTAGCTGGGCCTTTGAGCGATGTTATCACCGCAGCAGCTGGGCTTATGGAAGACTATATTGGTCATGACGATTTGCGTCTCAGGCTACAGGATATCATCGACAAGGCCGCTGCGATCCGAAGCTCCGCCCAGCCAGGCCCGCCCGCCCCCGCGCCGCTGCGGGCTATCACCCCAACTGACGAACCGAGCGACGTTAGCCAGGCCAAGCCAACGCCCGCTCCGCCAGTGCCACTACCTGTACCAGCCCCTGCCCCGATGGCTGAGTCGGCCCCGCCGCCACTGCCAGCAACGACCCAAGCCGAGTCCCCGCGAACCGACCGGGTACTCGAGGGCAAGAGAGTGCTCGTCGCGGACGACGAAGCCATCATTCGCAAGCTGATTCACGACATACTCGCTCCGTGTGGCTGCGTTGTAGACCTGGCTCCCGATGGCGTGGAAGCTATCGCCAACATGGCTGAGCATCAATATGACCTGGTGGTAACAGACGTCAATATGCCCGGAGCCAGCGGATATGAAGTCCTCGCTGCCGCCCGCACCAACGGCACGGAGACGCCCGTCATACTCGTAACAGGCTTCGGATACGACCCGAACAACTCCATCGTCCAAGCCTGCCAAACAGGCCAAGCCAAAACGCTCTTCAAACCTTTCAAAGTAAACGAACTGGTAGACCTGGCCCGCCAAGCGGTCCAAGGCGACTAGAAAACGATGTAGCATCCCGATACATTGCGAGACCCCCAATCATTGCAAAAGTGTTCGGAAATATAGCCCAGCCGCCCTCGGCTGTGTTGAGCTTGCTATATTTCCAGTATTTTTTACACGACCTTCCCAGCCGGGGGCGGCTGGGCTATATTCCCGGCTACTGTTTCTCAGTTGGTGGCGTGTCGGTTGGGGTTGGTTTGGCTTGGGTTGTCTTGGCGGATATCACAGCTGTTCGCGCGACCATGTCACCCAGGCGTTGGCGGTTGCGGGTAATCACTGGCAGCATGAAAAGTATCGCGGTGAACCATATCTCGTGCCCAGCCAGGACGGGCAGCTCGATAGCTTTGGTTATGTTTCGCAAAGCCACCGCCCGGAAGCCAGGCTTGGTGCCGCCGGACTCTACCACGCGCAGGCGCAGTGCCATCTTGCCCAGCGTCGCGCCGAACCGCAGCTCCATGACAATACAATACGCGATATAAACCCCCAGTGTGAGCAGCTGAGCGTAGACGATGGCGGTGGTCTCGATTTGCTCGGGAGCCTGCAACATCGCCCGCAGCTCCTCAGGCTGTTTGTTCAGCATCTCCGGAGCGAAGCAGGCCATGCCCAAAATCGCCAGCGGCGTAAAGTCCAGCCCAAACGCGATGACCCGCTTCATAAGGTTGCCAGGCTTCATCGTAGTCGGTAGCGAGAACATCGCACTGGCGTCTTTTGGCCGCAGCGCGAAGGTGATAATGATGAACACCGCCACGATGCCCAGCACGACATACTCGCGAAGCCGCTGGGCTAGTTCAGGCTCGGGCATGTTGTCGATCAGCTGTTGGATATCATCCGCAGGCCCGGCCTGGCCTGTCAAGCTACACGTTGCCAGATTCGTTTTGCCCTTGTTTTCCCAGCATAAAATCAGCCTATCACCCAGAGCGGAGAACAACACCTCCTCGCCAAGCCTGGCAGGTTTGTCGTCCAATTTCACAGTTTGAAACGACGCGAACTGCCTTGACTTTTCGTCAAACGTCATCAGCCTCACCTGGCCTGTCGGCAGGGTCGCCAGGGCAATTAGCTGATTTCCCGCCGCCTGGATCCCGACGGGCCTGGCCTGTGAAACCGCAGCGAATGCCCGGGGCAACTTCTCCCAGCTACCCGTCGCAATGTCCCACCGGGCCAGGCTGTCTTGGCCTGGCTGGCTGAGAAACAGGTAAACTTTCCCGCCAACCTCCGCCAGGTGAACCGCGGCTTTTTGTTCCGCCCAGGCCTGGCTGGCTACACCAAGCTGGGCTACTTTCGTCCATTGCGAGGCTGCGAGTCTGAAGATTCCTATCGCAGCGTCCGCTTTGCTGTTTGAGCTTTGCGCGATAGCTACAAGCAAACTTTGGCTGACCTGGCCTGGCCAATTTGTCGCTCGGCAGGCAGCCAACACGTCCCCTGGCGTGTTCGTCCCGATGGCCATTCCGCCAGAGACGTCAAACCAAACATGCGCCCCGCCGTTGAAAAACACATGCAGAATCTTGCCTGTAACCACCGGGCAGCGCGGGGCAGGGGGGGTTATCGCCCTTTCGACCCAACGCCATTTCTCGCCCAGCTTCCGGGCCAGGACGTCAAAGTCGCTCTGGTTGCGTCGTACTAGCCAAAGCATATCGTCGCTGCCAGCCGGGATAAACCGCGGTTGTTCGCTAAGCTCTTCCAACTGCAAGTTGTCCTTGGCGGGGCTGGTCGCGGGGGCTTTTTCAGTCGCCTCTGCTCTGGGCAACGACGCTGTAACAGCGACGGCCAGACACATCGCCAGGGCTGATATGTTGTGGTACCGGCGGGTTCTTTGTGTATGAGATTTTTTCATGGCTTTCCGTAACTATTGTTTTGCACAGATTTTTGCGGCATAAGATTTATTTCAGATTTCAGATTTCGGATTGTTTCACGAAACTAGCTCAATCCGAAATTGCCTGGGATAACCAACCAATTTTATCCCCGCACACGATGCCCAATGGTAAGACCAAGATTTAATTTCGCACACGGTCATTCGGGTTGGTCTCCTGCCGGCGGGCTGGACAGGGGCAGGGATTTTTGCTTTTGCCCAGGCCCAGCTACAGGCCCGTCGCATGGCTGGGCGATAGCTCGCATAGATTGGGGAATAGCGTGTTTCAGCAGGAACACGTCGGGGTCGAATTTTTTGCGCGACGTCATATCCGACAGCACCAGGTGTAGCTCGCTGCCGGTCCGCAGCCATTTCAGTTTGATATCCGTCGGCATCATGGCTGGGGATTTTTCGCTGTCGCCCGCTTCGCTGACGATAGGCTTATAGTTTTTTATCGTCGCTGTCATCACCGCCAAGCCCAGGTCGTCGAAAATTTTCACCATGAAAGGCCGGCGTGGCTTGGTTTGGCTCCAACGGAAGTAGACCTCCCGCCGAAACTTGCATAGGCCTGTACCGGGCTGGCGCTCGACGAATGTCAGGACGTAGGCTGGTGGGTCGAAGCTGATGCGTTGGCCTACGAACGGCAGCTGTGTTTGGTTGGTGGGCAGCTGACATATGCTTAGGATGGTTAGGAGTTGCGTCGGGTCGATCGGCAGGGCCATTGGCCTGGGCTTCGGCGCTCCCGCCAACTTCAGTAAACCCCAGCGACAGATTTTCCGCTTGCCCAGGCTCAGCCAAAAGTAGTAGACGCCCGCAGCGTTGTTTGTGCCGAGTTGCCCCAGTCTGCTGCCCAGCTCTTTGATTTGCAGTATGAAATCAGCCTGGCCTGTCCCGGCGGTTTTCTTCAGCAGCATCAGTCCGTTGGGGTCATCCATGGTCGAACCCCACGAGATACCCACATCGCTGGGCTTTTCCCTGCTGGTCAGCATGACCCGCGCCCGCGCCCACAGCCTGGGCACCTTGGCGGCGTTTGCGTTGTACTCCGCGATGACGGTACTTTGGGACACGAGCGTATCGACAGGCGGATGCCCAGGCCCGCAGCCAATTGCTGTCAGCAAAACCAAAGCCAGCAACAGCCCTGCGATTTTCGCTTGGGGGGTCATTCGAAGTCCCCCTGGATAATCTCGCCCAGCGACGCACTAAGCTGGGATATCATAAACTCGTCGAGTTTCGGGTCGATGACTTCGCGAGGTTCCTCTTGCCCTCGCAGTTTCATCTGCCAAACTTCCGTCCCGTCAGCCTGGCGAGTCATACCCAGATATTTCACAAGCCTTTTCCGCATGAGGATAAGGGCTAAAACGTAGCGGAGGTTTACCCGGGCTGGCTCGACCTGGCCTGCGAGTCGCTCGAAAAAGTTCACCAGCAGCTCGTCGTCTATCAGCAGTTTTTTCTTCTCTTGCTTGAGCGGAATTTTTGTCCGCCAAACCCCCAGCACATCGTGGTTGGCAGAGGCTTGCTGTTCCATAGGCTCGACCCAGCAGGCCTGGTGATAATCCTCGCGGATGAGTTCCTCCTCTCCAGCTTTGACCAGAGCGACAATGTCCTCGCCCGGGGCAAGCGACTCGTCGCACTTGCTGCAGACGCCCTCGGGTCGGGATATTTTGAAATCTTTAGCCATGGTTTCCGCTTATCCCAACAGGCCTTTCGTTTGCTCCTCGATATCAGCTGCGATGTTCGCTGCAGCCTGGCGGTCAGCTAGGCTGGCCTGTCTGATATCAACTGCCGCTTGCTTGTCGTCCAAACTTGGCGTGTTGACCTGCACGTTCAGGTCGCACAGCGCAGCTGTCGCTGAGGCAAGCACAGCTCCAGCTATGAGGTCGCTCACGAGATATTTGTTGCAACAGCAGGCCAGCTCTCGCAGGTCGCCCAGCACAGCCAATGCCAACTTAGACATCTGCCGGGGCACGTCGATAGCGGCAGCCAGGGCCAGGGCGGAGGCAGCCTGTTTTTCAGGCCCGTCGGCCAGGGCAGCAGCTTCGCGATACATGCCATACGCTTCCATGTCGTCAGCTATCATATCCAGGAACATCGCCTCTGCCCGGGCAAGCCTGGCTGCGAGTTTCTCGTGTAGCTGGGCATGGTCGGCGAATTTTTTCTTGCCTCGCGTAAAGTTCAGCGCCATCGCGCCCAGTGCTGTAGCCAGGCCGCCGACAAGCCCCGCTACGCTCCCGCCGCCCGGCGTTGGGGTCTTAGCTGCGGTAGCGGAGACGAAATTTCGCACCGACATATTCAGCATATCATTTTGCGTATCGTTCATGTTGGTTCCAAGAGTCAGAATTGCTACATTGGTCTTGGTTGTGGATTTTTGTCTACTTCCTTCAGGTAGGCCAGTGTGCGGTCGAGTTCGTTTTTCAGGTGTCGCACTCTCAGCAGGCTTTTGACGCGTGTAACCAGTTCGATCCGGTTGACAGGCTTGGTGATAAAGTCGTCCGCTCCGCTCTCGACGCCACGTTCGATATCGTCCATTTCGTTCAGAGCGGTAACCATGATAACCGGGACGTCTCGCGTTTGCGGGTCGCTCTTGAGTTTTCGGCAGGCTTCGAAGCCGCTCATCCGCGGCATCATTATATCCAGCAGGACAAGGTCGGGGACGCTCTGCTGCACCTTCTCCAGCGCGTCAACGCCGTCGCAAGCGGTCGCTACCTCGCAGCCCAGGCCATCCAGATACGCTACTATCAACTCCAGGTTCTGCTCATTATCGTCCACGACGAGAATCCCGCTGGCCGATTCGTCATGCTGCGTGTCAGTCATGCCATATCTCCAAAAAAACTCATCAAACACTTATCACCAAGCCCGGCTGATATTCCCGTAAACGCTTCATCGAGTCAAGAAAATTAGCGATGCGTGTCAGCATTTGATTCTCAAAAACCTACAGGCTATTTGTTATTCGTAACCGTTCACACAAAAACAAGAACCACGGATAAACACAGATAGACACAGATATTTAAAACGGCGAAAAACACGAAAGAAAAAACAAAAAACTTC